>Ga0126311_10001157_pt1 | contig 12587 bp, 16 predicted proteins | sample Plot61_FD_92539 | JGI IMG/M metagenome (GOLD analysis project Ga0126311, IMG submission 92539) | Serpentine soil microbial communities from UC McLaughlin Reserve, CA, USA - Plot61 | ecosystem: Environmental > Terrestrial > Soil > Grasslands | place: USA: UC McLaughlin Reserve, Lake County...
CGGCCGTCGTCGCGCCAGCGCTCGAGGACCTCGAGCGTGCCGTCGGTGGAGCCGTTGTCGGTGACGATGAACTCGTCGATCCCGGCCGCCGCGTGGAAGCGCAGGTTGAGCTCGATTATGTCCGCCTCGTCGCGGACCTTCATGGCCATTGCAAGCCGCATGCGAACCGGCAAGTGTAGGTACGCCGTGGCCTGCCGCGCGGGTCGCCGATCCCTCCCCCAGGCGGGGTAGGCTCAGCCGACGCTGGGCCAGAGACCGAGGTCGACCTCCGGGCACAGCTCGGCCGTGCGCCGGGCGTCGGCGGCCAGCCGCCCGGTCAGCTCCTCGCCCAGCTCGGGGCGCAGCTCGGTCTTGTTCTGCGAGGGCTTGTGCTCGCGGATCAGGCGCTGGGGCATCTCGGTCAGCGGCTCGAGGCCCAGGAAGCGGTGGGTTCGCTGCATCTCGGCGAGTGGGTCGGCCGAGCAGCGCTCGTGCTGGAGGACGAGCACGTTCTCGCGCGCGAACAGCTCGAACATCCGCTCGAGCTGCTGCGCGTACATGCTGCGGTACACGGCGTCGCCCACGATCGCGATCTCCAGAGGGGTGCCGTCCTCCTCGGCCAGGCGCTCCTCGCGCGCGATCCCCGAGCGGTAGCGCTCGATCGGGTCGCGCAGCATCACCAGGATCTTCGCGTCCGGCGCGGCACGCGCGAGCAGCGGCAGCGCCCAGAAGTCGTGCATGTAACGCGGCGTCCACTCGCCCGTGATCGCGCCCTCGGGCCGCGGGAACTGCCGCGCGTACTGCTCCCCGAGGTCCGCCGGGATCTCACGCCCGTCCCAGAACCGGTCGAAGAAGTGGATCTCCTTGCCGGGCTTGGCCTCCCGCACGAAGCCGGGGTGCGGGCGGATCGCTCCGCGCCACCACCATGTGGTGCCGGCGCGCTGCGCGCCGACCCCCACCAGGTCGGGCGGGCCCGTGCGCCAGCCGTCGGGGACCTCCGGGTCGGTGATCGGCAGCAGGTAGCGCTGCTGGCGTCGCATCGGCGGAAGCTTAGGGCCGCCCGCTCCGCCGGCTCGAGCGTCTAGTCGTCGTGGCGCTCGACGATGAGGAAGCGATTGCCCTCGGGATCGGTGAACCAGAACATCGGGGGAACGGGCCCGCCCATCCGCATGACCTCGTCGTCCACCTCGACGCCCTGCTCCTTCAGGGCCGCGTGGTCGGCGTCGACGTCATCGGTCGCGAGCCCGATCGTCAGCTTGCCGTGCTCCGGCACGCCCGACTCGGTGGCGAGGCGAGCGCGATCGTCGTCCGGCCGCCGGGCGGCGCGACCTCGACCCAGCGCATGGCGTCGTCCTCGCCGAAGGACATGTCCGTTCGCACCTCCAGCCCGAGCTTGCCGACGTAGAAGTCGAGCATCGCGTCCTGGTCGTCGACGGGGATGATCACGTTGCCGACGTGCGTGACGCTCAGCTTGGCGTCCGTTGTCATCAGAACCTCCTGGGGTCGGTTTCATCAAGTCAGACCGCGGCCGACACGCAAACTCATCGGTGCTCGCGGAGGCGGATGGAAGCTAGGCCGCGACAGGCGCGGCAGCTAGCGAGCGGAAGAGGGCCAGCCCGTGGTCCGAGCCGGTGAGCGGGTCGACCGCGTGCTCGGGATGCGGCATCAGGCCGAGCACGTTGCCCGCCTCGTTCACGACGCCTGCGATGTCGCGCTCGGAGCCGTTGGGGTTCTGTCCAGGCGCGTAGCGAAGCGCGACCTGCCCGCGGGCCTCGAGCTCGTCGAGCAGCTCCGGGGGGGCGAAGTAGCGGCCCGACATGTGCTTGACCGGGATCGAGAGGCGGTCGCCCGCCTCGCACTCGCGCGTGAACGGGGTGTCGTCGTTCTCGACCACGAGCTCGACCTGGCGGCACAGGAAGCGCAGCCCTTCGTTCGGCAGCAGCGCGCCCGGCAGCAGGCCGGCTTCGCACAGCACCTGGAAGCCGTTGCAGATGCCCAGCACGGGGCCGCCGGCGCTCGCGAACTCGGCGACCGCGCCCATCACGGGCGAGAAGCGCGCGATCGCGCCCGCGCGCAGGTAGTCGCCATAGGAGAAGCCGCCCGGGACCACCGCGGCGTCGATACCGCCGAGGTCGGTGTCCTCGTGCCAGAGCATCGTCGCGTCGCCGGCCCGCCCGCAGGCCTCGAGCGCGTCGCGCTCGTCGCACGATCCCGGGAACTGGATGACGCCGAAGCGCATCAGTGCTCCTGGATCTCGTAGTCCTCGATCAGCGGGTTGGCGAGCAGCTTCTCGCACAGCGAGGGAAGATCCGAGGCGTCCTCCACCTCGAGCTCGACCATCCGGCCCACGCGCACGCCGCTCATCCCCGAGAAGCCCAGCGCCGGCAGGGCCCGCTCGACCGCCTTTCCCTGCGGGTCGAGGATGCCCTCCTTCGGCCGGATGAGGACCGTCGCCTTCACCGCTCCAATGTAGCGGCGGGATCCGCGGAATAGCCCGCCTCGGAAAGCAGCTCGGGTGTGATCCCGGCCCTCCGCAGCTCGTCGGCCCAGCGAGGGTCGTCGCCGGCGTAGACGGGCTCGGGCTCGCGGACGTGTGAGGCGGCCCAGGCCGCGACCGCGTCCGGCACCTCGCGCCCAAGGGCGCCATAGACGGCTCCCAGCGCGCCCGCCGGGTCGCCGCGCAGGTCCTCGTTTCGCACCAGCACATAGCGGTCGCCGTAGAGCCGGCGGCCGTCGCGCAGCGTGCGCTCGAAGGTCAGCCGCCACACCAGCAGAACGCGCAGCACGTTCGAGGGGTCCTCGAGCGCCGCGGGGTCGGCGCCGTCGGCGAGGCCCTTGCGGATGATGCGCCTGGAGATCGGCCGGCACGACCACAGCTTGCGGTCGGAGCGGTCGGCGAAGAACGCGTCGGCGTCGGGGAGCATCTGCTCCTGGCGGCGTCCCCTGCCGAGGACGATCGAGGCGGCGACCGCACGGGGGTCGCGGACGACGTGCGCCAGCGCGGCGCCTCCGTCGAGCGCGGCCAGCTCGGGGACCTTCGAGTAGAAGCGCGTCTCCTTGATCGCAACGTCGCCGTCGCTCGACAGCAGCCAGCCGAGCCACTCGGTGCAGTGCTCGGGCAGTCCGGGATCGACCTCCAGCGGGGGCTTGCGGGGGCCGCCCCAGTTGAACTCGCCGATCTCGAGGTCCGGATAGCGCTCGGCGCGGAACCGCTCGCGCAACTCGCCGGTCTCACCGAACGCGTCGTCGGCTCGCGCGCCGCTGCCGCCGCCGACGGACACCTTCTGCTCGCGCAGCGGCTCGTAGAAGCAGCGCAGCTCGCGATCCTCGAGCAGCGCGTCGTAGAGGATCGTCGTGCCCGAGCGGCGCATCCCCTGTACGAACAGGTTCACGCCCGGAGCTTAGGGAGGGCCGATTGCTACAGCGAGCGGCCGGAGATCCGCTCGTAGGCCTCGACGTACTTGGCGCGGGTGTTGGCGACCACGCCGTCGGGGAGCTCGGGGCCGGGCGGGCTGTGGTCCCAGCCGGACTCGTCGAGCCAGTCGCGTACGTACTGCTTGTCGAACGAGCTCTGGCCGCGCCCGGGCTCGTAATCGTCGGCCGGCCAGAAGCGCGACGAGTCCGGGGTAAGCACCTCGTCGCCCAGCACCACCTCGGCGCCCGGGCTCGAGCCGAACTCGAACTTGGTGTCGGCGATGATGATCCCCTGCTCCGCCGCGTGGTCGGCGGCGTGCTGGTAGAGCTCGATCGAGAGCCGCCGCAGCTCCTCCATCAGCGGCCGGTCGCCGACGATCTCGACCGCCCGGTCGAAGTCGACGTTCTCATCGTGGTCGCCGACCTCGGCCTTGGTGGCGGGGGTGAAGATCGGCTCCGGCAGCTTGTCGGACTCGCGCAGCCCCTCGGGCAGCTCGATCCCGCAGACCTCGCCCGTCTGCTTGTACTCCTTCCAGCCCGACCCGGTGATGTAGCCGCGCACGACGCACTCGACCGGGTACATCTCCAACCGCTTGACCCGCAGGCCCCGCCCCTCTGCCTCGGGCGGGACCTCCTGCGAGACGTGGTGGTTCGGGCAGATGTGGCCCGTGGTCTCGAACCAGAACACCGACATCTGCGTCAGCACGCGCCCCTTGTCGGGGATCGGCGTGGGCAGGACGACGTCGTAGGCGGAGATCCGGTCCGAGGCGACCATCACCAGGTCGCCCTCGAGCTCGTACATCTCGCGGACCTTGCCGCTGGCGAGCAGGGGGAGATCTGCCAATGCGCTCGTCATCGGCGGCGATGCTAGCCGGACGGCCCGGTGACGCCCGCCACGGTCTCCGCACGCTGCGCCTTTTATCCTCGCGCGTTCGTGTCCACGGCCCTCCTCCTTTGCGTCGAGCGCGGCCCCCTCGAGGCGCAGTCGCGGCTGTGCGTGGAATCGCTGCGCACCTTCGGCGGCGAGCTCGCAGAGATGCCGGTCTACGCGTTCGCCCCTCGTCCCGGCGAGGAGCCCTCCGAAGCGACGGCGGCTGCCCTGGGCGAGATGGGCGTCACGATGGTCGCCGAGCCGCTCAATCCCGACCACCCGGACCTGCCGCACACCAACAAGGTCTTCGCGGCCGCCTGGGCCGAGGTGAACGTCGACGCCGACGCGATCGTCTTCGCTGACTCCGACACCGTCTTCCTCGCCGAGCCCGCCGAGCTGGCGGCGGGCGATTGGGACGCCGCCGCTCGCCCCGTCGGCGCTGTGAACATGGGCTCGACCGGAGCGGATCACAAGAACGAGGCGGATTGGGAGCTGCTCTACGACGAGCTCGGGGTGAGCGCGCGGCCGTTCGTCGAGACGGTCGTGAGCGAGGAGCGCATCCGCGCCTACTTCAACGCCGGCCTGGTGGCGTTCAGCCGCGCGAGCGGGCTCGCGACGGCGTGGCGTGACGCCACCCTGACGCTGCTGGGCTCTCCCGTCGCCCGCCGGGCGCCGCTGCGCCGGCAGATCGACCAGCTCGCGCTGGGTGGCGTCCTGGCCGAACCATTCGACCGGGTCCGGATCCTGCCCGATACCTACAACTATCCGCTGCCCAAGCGGGTGAAGCTTCCGCAGCGCCTCCAGGCCCTGGAGCTCGACGACCTCGTACACATCCACGGCCACAAGTGGCTGCATCTCCCGGGCTTCCTGAGCGAGGTGCGCCCGGAGCTCGATACGTCATCCGAGCGCTACCGCTGGCTCGACGCGCGCCTGCCGCTGGAGCCGGAGATCGAGGGCCCGTTCCGCTGGGCCATCGACAGGTAGCTACTCGAGCCCGATGGCGGCGGCGGTGTCGCCGCAGATCTCCAACACGGCGTCGCGCTGCTCTTCGGTCAGCGGGTCCAGCCGCTCGTCGGCGCGCTCGGCGCCCTCGAGGTCCAGCGACCCCGTGCGCTTGTAGACCTTGTTCGCCGACTCCAGCCGACCGCCGCGCTCGTGCTCGTCGTCCAGGGCCGCGAGCGGCGGGAAGTCGGTGTCGGGCGCGTCGCGGCCCAGTGCGGCGGCGATCGACGCCACCGCGCCGGCGGGGTCGGTGGTGAGCTGCTGGTACGGAAGGATGCGATCCACCAGGTCGCGGTCGGCCCAGAGCTTCGCGTTCACAGCCTGCCACTGGCGCGCGCACTGAACGACGGCGTCTTCGCTTCGCAGCTCGCGCCAGCCGGCCGGCTTGACCCCCCACCAGCCCCCCTCGGGCCCGCGGTGGACGTGCGGGTTCTCGGCGTGCTTCTTCAGCAGCGAGAAGACGTTCGGGAGGGGGCGGCGCACGACCGCGACGATGTGGGCGTCCGGCAGGGCGGCGCGCACCCACGGAGCGCGAACGGTGTTGTAGGGGTTCTTCAGGACCAGGACCTTGCCCGGTTTCGCGTAGCCGTCGAGCGCGTCGCGCAGGTGCGCCACGACCTCGTCCGTCGCCTCCGCCTCGCCCAGCTCGTGCCCTCGCTCGCCGTTGTCGCGCTGGTAGAAGGTGCCGGCCGGGAAGGCCTCGGGCGCGAAGGGCGGGTCGTCGCCCCACAGCTCCTTGCCCTCGAACTTCACCGGGTTGCGATAGCCGCGGGTGTCGTCGAGCAGGCGCAGCAGCAGGCTCGTGCCCGACTTCTGGAGGCCGAGGACCAGAACGGTGCCGCCGTCGCTCATCGCCCCGTCTCGTATCCCAGCTCGGCCAGCAGCTCGCCGGCCTCGCGCTCGAAGGTCGCGAGGTCGTCGTCGCTCATCTCGGAGCGCCAGCGGTCGATCCTTGCGGGATCGGGCGGCTTGGTCGTCTGCTGGTGAAGCGCCATGCGGCTCTCGGCCGAGCGTGGCAGCTTGTCGCCCCATGCGGGGATGTCGCGGTCGAGCTCGGCCAGGCGCTCCTCCGAGCGTTGGTGGTAGCTGAGCATCCCGTCTTCCCAGGGCAGGTCGACGAACTCGCACACGGTGCGCAACGTGCCCTCGGGATCGCGGACGAGGTCCTCGTATCGGATCTCGAGATAGTGGTCGAGCCTCGAGCCCTGGCGCTGGGCCTTGCGCAGACGGCGGCGCCAGCGCGCAGCCACCTTCTCCATCTCCACCGGCCGAAGCGACAACGTCTTCATCCGCGAGTGGGCGACCGCGCGGCCGTCGCGGATCACGTGGATGAAGCGCGCCTCGGGAAGCACCCGCGAGATGCGGCGCATGTACATGGTGTAGCCGGGGGTCTTGTCCCCCCAGCGCGGCTTGCCCTGCGCCTCGGCGTAGAGCTCGTAGAAGCCGCGGACCACCGGACGGGGCTTGATCGGGTCGACCGCCTCCCAGCGCCCGCGCAGGTCCGCCTCGTCGAGCGGGAAGTCGCCCCACTTCCGGTGCGAGGTGACGGCGTGCACGAGATCGTCGACCGTGGCGTCGTCGGGCCGCGCCGCCTTGATGAGGTCGGGAAGGAACCCGGTCTCGGGCGGCATCGCGAGCTCGCTGTGGGCGTCCAGCATCAGCCGCAGCAGGGTCGTGCCGGACCGGCCGACGCCGACCACGAACGGGGCGGGCGGTCGTGAGCCGCCGGATTTCCGGAAGGGGAGCCTCATCGCGCGAGCGCACGATGGTAGGCGTGCGGCGCCCGCAGGGCGCCTCCCCCCCTCTATACCCCTACCCGGTATAGTGGCCCGACATGGAGGCCGAGGCCACAACCGTGGGGTACGTCGAGGACCGCGAGGCGATCCTGCGGCGGCTCGCGCGGATCGAGGGCCAGGTGCGCGGGCTGCAGCGCATGGTCGCCGACGAGGCCTACTGCATCGACGTGCTCACCCAGGTGCGTGCCGTGTCGAAGGCGCTGGACGGCGTCGGGATGAAGCTGCTCACCGACCACACCGATCACTGCGTCCGCGGGGCACTGGAGCGCGGCGGAGCCGAGGCCGACGAGAAGGTCGCCGAGCTGCTCGAGGCCGTCGAGCGCTTCGCGCGCACCCGCTGAGCCGCGGTGTCCGCCACCGCCGCAGAAGCGCCGGCCCCACCCGTAGTCGACCGCGCCGAGCTGCCGCCGGGACCGCGGCTTCCCAAGCCGATCCAGACCCTGCGCTTCATTCGCGACCCGGTGTCGTTCTTCGAGGGCTGTGCGGAGCGCTATGGCGACGCCTTCACTCTGCGTCTCTACGGGCCCGGCAACGTGGTCGTCGTCTCCGACCCGCCATCGCTGAAGCGCCTGTTCGCGGCCGACGGCGTGAACACCATCGCCCCCGGCCGCAACATCCTTCTGCGGCCACTGCTGGGGCCGCGCTCGGTGTTGCTGCTCGACAACGGCCCCGAGCATCTTCGGCGCCGCAAGCTGATGCTCCCGCAGTTCCACGGCGAGCGGATGCGCGCGTACGAGAACGTCATCGCCCAGGCCACCCGCCGGCAGGTCGACGCCTGGCCCGAGGGCGAGCCCTTCCCGCTTCACCCGGCCATGCAGGCGATCACCCTCGAGGTGATCGTCCGCGCCGTCTTCGGGGTCGAGGACTCGGGGAGGCGCCGCGAGCTCAGCGAGCAGCTGGTCGAGATCCTGGCGACGACGCAATCGCCCCGCGCCGTGGGCCTGGCGTCCAACCGCCTGCAGCGGCTGCCTCCGTTGCGGGAGACCACCGCCCGCATCGCGCGAGTGGACCAGCTCCTCGCCGATGAGATCTCCCGGCGGCGCTCCGATCCCGAACTGGGCGATCGCGCGGACATCCTCTCGATGCTGGTGGCCGCCCGCTTCGAGGACGGCTCGGCTATGGACGACCGGGAGGTCCGCGACCAGCTGATGACGCTGCTGGTGGCGGGCCACGAGACGACTGCGACCTCGCTGGCGTGGGCGTTCGACCTCCTGTTCCGGCGCCCCGATGCCATGGAGCGCCTGCGCGCGGAGACCGAGGCCGGCGAGGAGGGGTACCTCGACGCGGTGATCGCCGAGACGCTGCGCCTGCGGCCGGTGGTCCCCTTCACGGGGCGGCTGCTGCGGGAGCCGGCGACGATGGGAGGGCACGAGCTCCCCGCCGGCGCGGTGGTGCTGGCGGGCATCTACCTCGCGCACATGCGCGACGACGTCTACCCGCAGGCCCGCTCGTTCCGGCCGGAGCGCTTCCTGGAGGGTGCGCCCGAGACGTACTCGTGGGTCCCCTTCGGCGGGGGCACCCGGCGCTGCCTGGGTGCCGCGTTCGCTCAGTTCGAGATGAAGGTGGCGCTCCGCACGATCCTGCGCCGGGCGGTCCTGCGCCCCGCGACGGATGACCCCGAGCCGATCGTGCGTCGCAACGTCACCTTCGCGCCCGCCGGCGGTACCGGCGCCGTCCTCGAGCGACGGCTCTAGCCCAGCTCGTCGAGGCGTGCCATGACCTCGGGCACATGCTCGAGGTAGGCGTCGTAGGAGAAGACGGCGTCGAGGTCCAGCTCCGGCGCGTTCGGCTCGAGCAGCTCGCGGAACGGGATCCCCTCGTCCCAGGCCCGCTGGGCCGACTCCTGGACAACCCGGTAGGCAGCGTCGCGCTCCATGCCCGACTCGACCAGGGCGGTCAGCGCTCGCTGGCTGAACAGGGCGCCATGCGTCAGCTCGAGGTTCTCGCGCATCCGATCGGCGTCGACGGTCATCTCGCTCGCGATCCGCGCGCCGAGATGCTGCATGTAGTCGAGGCCGATGGTCGCGTCGGGAAGCACCACGCGCTCGGCTCCCGAGTGGGAGATGTCGCGCTCGTGCCACAGGGCGACGTTCTCGAACCCCACCTGCGCGTATCCGCGCAGCACGCGGGCGAGGCCGGTGACCCGCTCGCTGAGGATCGGGTTGCGCTTGTGGGGCATCGCCGACGAGCCCTTCTGCCCCGCGCCGAACGGCTCCGAGACCTCGCGGACCTCGGTGCGCTGGAGGTTGCGGACCTCGGTGGCGAACCGCTCGAGGCCGGCGCCGGCGAGCGCGACGGCCGCGAGCACGGCCGCATGACGGTCACGCGGGACCACCTGCGTCGAGACGTCCTCCGCCCGCAGGCCGAGCGCCTCCATCACGCCCGCCTCCACGGATGGCGGCACGGAGGCGTAGGTGCCGACCGCGCCGGAGAGCTTGCCGACCTGGGCCTGCTCGAACGCGGCCTCGAGCCGTTCCAGGTTCCGGTGCGCCTCCATCGCGAAGCCTGCAAGCCGCAGCCCGAAGGTCGTGGGCTCGGCGTGGATGCCGTGGGTGCGCCCAACGCAGAGCGTCTCGCGATGCTCGCTGGCGCGCTCGACGAGCGCGTCGCGGTACTGGCGGGCGCCCGCCACGACCAGGCCCCCGGCCTCGCGGAGCTGCAGGCCCATCGCGGTGTCGAGGACGTCGGAGGAAGTGAGGCCGTAGTGGATCCAGCGTCCCTCCTCTCCGATCGAGGCGGCGACGACGTCTACGAACGCGGCGACGTCGTGGCCGGTCGTCCGCTCGCGCTCCCGAACGGCCTCCACCTCGAAGGAGGCTCGCTCCCGGCAGGCCATGGCGGCCTCCGTGGACACGACCCCCTCGGCCGCCCAGGCGTCGGTCGCGGCCAGCTCGACCTCGAGCCAGGCGCCCATCCGGCGCTCGTCGGTCCAGACGGCCCCGATCTCGGGGCGCGTGTAGCGGGAGATCACGCGTTGATTATCCGCACCGCGAGCAGGCCGGCGTTCTTCGCCCCGTCGACCGCGACGCACGCGACGGGCACGCCCGGCGGCATCTGCACGGCCGACAGCAGCGCGTCGAGGCCGCCGAGGTTCTTGCCTCCGATCGGCACGCCTACGACGGGCAGATCGGAGTGCGCCGCGGCGACACCCGGCAGCGCTGCGGACATCCCGGCCCCGGCGATGATCACCTTCAGGCCGCGCAGCCGGGCGTTCTGGCAGTACTCGCGAACCTTCTCCGGATCGCGGTGGGCGCTCATCACCCGGACCTCGTAGCGAATGCCGGCGTCCTGCAGCGCCGCGCCGGCGGGCTGCATCTTGGGCTTGTCGTTCTTCGAGCCCATGATGATCCCGACGAGCGGGGCGTCGACCTCGATCTCGCCGAAGGCGGCCTCCACCTCGGGCATCGGGTCCATCGTCGCCGAGCGGGGCTCGCCGTTGCCGCCCTGCGGCTCGGAGATCTCCATCGTTTCCTTCCTTTCAGGCGGCAGCGAGCCGCTCTACCGCGCGCGCAGCTATGTCGCTGCGCATCTGCATTCCCTCGAACTGGATCTTGCCCGCCGCCGCGTAGGCCCGCGCTCTCGCATCGGCGGGGTCCGGACCCAGGCCGGTCACGTTCAGCACACGACCTCCAGCGGTCACGACCTCCCCGTCGCGCTGAGCGGTGCCTGCATGCGTGATCTCCACGCCCTCCACCGCGGCGGCCTCGGCGAGGCCCGAGATCACGTCTCCCTTTGAGGAGCTCGCCGGGTAGCCGGCGGAGGCGAGCACCACCGTGACGGCCCACCCCTCGTCGAACTGCGCCTCGGCCCCGGCGAGCCCGCCGTCCTCGCGCGCGGCGATGCAGAGGCCGGCCAGGTCCGAGCGCAGCCGCGGCAGCACCGCCTGCGTCTCGGGATCGCCGAAGCGACAGTTGAACTCCAGGACGCGCGGACCGTCGGAGGTCAGCATCAGGCCCGCGTAGAGGACGCCGTGGTACGGGGTACCCCGGTGGCGAAGCAGGTCGACCACCGGCCGGTGGACGAAGTCGGCGATCTCCTCCACGCGGTCGGCGCCCACCTCCGGAACCGGCGAGTAGCTGCCCATCCCGCCGGTGTTGGGACCGTCGCCGCCGTCGAAGATGCGCTTGTAGTCCTGCGCGGGGGCGAGGGGCATCACGTTCTCGCCGTCGCAAAGCGCGAGCAGCGAGACCTCCTCCCCGTCCAGGTGCTCCTCGAGCACCACCTCCGTGGCGCCGAAACGCCGCTCGACGAAGAACGTCTCGACCGCCTCGCGCGCCTCGCCCTCGTCCGCGGCGATGATCACGCCCTTGCCCGCCGCGAGCCCGTCGGCCTTGAGCACGGTCGGATAGGAGACGCGGGCCAGCTCCTCGAGCGCCTCGTCGCGGTCTCGCAGCACGCGATGCAATGCGGTCGGCACACCGGCCTCGGCCATCGCCTCCTTGGCGTGGACCTTCGAGCCCTCGAGTCGTGCCGCTTGGCTGGAGGGGCCGAACGCGGGGATGCCGGCCGCCTCCAGCGCGTCCACCAGGCCCTCCACCAGCGGGGCCTCTGGGCCGACGACCACGAGCTCGACGCCCTCCGCGACCGCCGCGTCGACCAGCCCGGGGACGTCCTCCGCGCCGAGGTCGAGGCACCGGGCCTCGGCGGCGATCCCGGCGTTGCCGGGCGCGCACAGAAGCTCGCCGGCGCGGTCCGAGCGCGCCAGCGCGCGGACGATGGCGTGCTCGCGCCCGCCCCCTCCGACTACCAGTACGCGCATTCGAAGGTCGCTTGGGCCGGTCAGAGCGACTTGGTGAAGTCCTCGGCCGCGATCGCGGTGAGCGTGGAGTTCGAGGTCGTCCCGCGCGACCCGAGCTCCACCGATACCTTGGCCATCGTCCCCTCGTCGGGCGCCTCGACGACGCTCACGAAGTCGTACTCGCCAAGGGTCGCCCATTGGCTGAGCACCTTGACGCCGAGCTGCTCGACCTCCTTGTTGACCTCGGCCACGCGACCGGGGTTGTCTTTGAGCGTCTTGACCCCGTCGGCGGTCAGCCGCGTGAGCATGATGAAGGTGGACATCGATCTCCTCTCCTCTGGCGGGACGAACTCAACTCTATGCGGCATGATGCCTCCATGAAGGGTCACCGGTTCTTCGCCGCCATCTACGACCGGCTCATGGCCGGGACCGAGGACGCCGGCCTGCGGGAGATGCGGGCCGAGGTGGTCGGCTCGGCCTCCGGCGAGACGCTCGAGCTCGGCGCCGGCACCGGGCTCAACCTCGAGCACTACGGGGAAGCGGTGACTGCGTTGACCTTGACCGAGCCCGATCCGTTCATGGCCCGGCGCCTGCGCGACCGCCTGGCGGACGAGAAGCCCGAGAGGCTGGACGCCAAGGTCGTCGAGGCGCCGGCCGAGAATCTGCCCTTCCCGGACGACAGCTTCGACACGGTGGTCTCCACGCTCGTCCTGTGCACCGTCGAGGACCCCGACCGCACGACCGCCGAGATCGCGCGCGTGCTGCGCCCCGGAGGCCGGCTGCTGTA
>Ga0126311_10001158_pt1 | contig 12587 bp, 8 predicted proteins | sample Plot61_FD_92539 | JGI IMG/M metagenome (GOLD analysis project Ga0126311, IMG submission 92539) | Serpentine soil microbial communities from UC McLaughlin Reserve, CA, USA - Plot61 | ecosystem: Environmental > Terrestrial > Soil > Grasslands | place: USA: UC McLaughlin Reserve, Lake County...
CGCGATGCTGACGGAGGCGGCTCTCTCGTTCCTGTCGATCGGCGTTCAGCCGCCGGACGCGAGTTGGGGGACGATCATCCAGGACGGAAAGGATCTGATCCGCACGCGTCCGGCGGTTGCGCTCGCGCCCGGCCTTGCGATCGCGCTCACGGTTCTCGCGCTCAACGTGCTCGGCGACGGGATCCGCGACGCGCTCGACCCGCGCGCAAAGGTGAGAGGCGTTCGCTGATGCTGCGCTTCGTCGTGCGTCGGATGGCCTCTGCGCTGTTCGTGATGTTCGCGCTGAGCGTGCTCGTCTTCCTCATCTTCTTCGCAACGCCGGGTGCCGATCCCGCGGCGCGGATCGCCGGGAAGAATGCAACCCAGCAAACGTTGCACGAGGTGCGGAAGGACTTCGGGCTCGACAGGCCGATGCCCGTGCAGTACGCGCTGATGATGAAGCGGCTCTTCGTCTCGCGCGACCTGATCTCATTCGTGACTCGTGACGAAGTTGTTCCGCAGATCGTCGAGGCGGCGCCGATCACGTTCAGCCTGGTGCTCGGCGCGTCGATCCTGTGGGTGGTTTTCGCGATCGCGCTGGGATTGATCGCGGCTGTTTACCGAGGAAGGACGTTGGACGCCGTCGTGATGATCGTCGGATTGATCGGAATCTCGATGCCTGTCTTCTGGGTGGGCGAGGTAGTGAACATGTTCACGCAGAGCCGCCTGCACGACACGTTCCTGTTCTCGTGGGTGCCGCCGCTCGGTTACGTCCCGTTGACGCAGTCGCCGCTCGGCTGGTTCAAGGCGCTGCTGATGCCCTGGCTGACGCTGTCGATCCTCTACATCGGGCTCTACGCACGCGTGCTGCGCTCCGCACTCGTCGAGTCGCAGGAGGAGGACTACGTCCGCACGGCGCGGGCCAAGGGTCTGAGCGAACGGCGCGTCCTCTTCAGGCACTCGCTGCGTACGTCGCTGATCACCTTCGTGAGCCTCTTCGGGCTCGACTTCGGCGCCCTGGTCGGCGGAGGCGCGCTCCTCGTCGAGGTCGTGTTCAACCTGCACGGGCTCGGCTGGCTGACGTACCAGTCGCTCCAGCAGTTCGACCTGCCGGTGATCATGGCGACGGTCGTGTACGCCGCTTTCTTCGTCGTCATCGTCAACGCGGCCGTCGACCTCGTCTATGCACTGCTCGACCCTCGCGTCCGTCATGCCTGAGCCGCTGCTCGACGTGCGCGACCTGAGCGTCTCCTTCAGGACGGAGAGCGGCCTCGTGCGCGCGGTCGACGGAGTGTCGTTCTCCATCGGCCTCGGCGAGGTGCTCGGCATCGTCGGCGAGTCGGGCTCCGGCAAGACGGTCGCGATGTTGACGGTGATGCGGCTGATCCGGGATCCGAACGCGATCCTCCAGGGGCAGGTGCTCTACCGCGGCCGCGACCTGATGCAGCTCAGCCAGAAGCAGATGCGCGACGTGCGCGGGAGCGAGATCGCGATGATCTTCCAGGACCCGCTCACGGCGCTGACTCCGGTCTACACCGTCGGCTGGCAGATCGAGGAGCAGTTACGCGCGCACCAGTCACTCACGCGCCGCCAGGCTCGCACGCGCGCGACCGAATTGATGGCCGAGGTCGGGATCTCCAACGCGTCAAGACGGATCGACGACTACCCGCACCAGTTCTCGGGCGGCATGCGGCAGCGCGTGATGATCGCCATGGCGCTCTCCTGCAACCCGTCGCTGCTGATCGCCGACGAGCCAACGACCGCGCTCGACGTCACGATCCAGGCGCAGATCCTGTCGCTGATGAAGCGGCTCATGCGCGAATACGAGTCGTCGATCGTCCTCATCACGCACGACATGGGCGTCGTGTCCCAGCTTGCCGAGCGGATCATCGTCATGTACGCGGGCGGGGTCGTCGAGGAAGGGCCGAAATCGATGGTCTTCCGCGACCCGCAGCACCCGTACACGTGGGGCCTGCTCGACTCGATCCCGCGCCTCGGCCGGCCGCGGGTCAAGCGGCTCACCGGCATCCCGGGTGCGCCGCCGTCGCCGCTCGCGCCGCCGCCCGGCTGCCGCTTCGAGCCCCGCTGCGCCTATCGCTTCGACCTCTGCTCGACGCGTCCGGAGCTTGCGGAGCGCGTGGAGCCGGGCCGCCGCGACGCGTGCCATCTCGATCCCGCCGCGCGTGGCGCCCTGCGCAGGAAGACCGCGTGAGCACGAACGGAGCCCTGCTCGAGGCGGTCGACCTCGTCAAGCACTTCCCGCTACGGGCAAGCGCGGTCAAACGCTCCTCGGCCGAGGTCGTTCACGCCGTCGACGGCGTGTCGCTCGAGGTGCGTCGCGGCGAGACGCTCGGCATCGTCGGCGAGTCGGGCTGCGGCAAGTCGACGCTCGGACGCCTTCTCGTCAGGCTGCTCGAGCCGACGAGCGGCACGCTGCGCTTCGGCGGGGACGACATCACGACGCTCTCGCACCGAGAGCTGAGGCCGTACCGGCGCGAGCTGCAGATGATCTTCCAGGACCCGTACGCGTCGCTCAATCCGCGCCGGCGGGTGGGGGAGATCGTCGCCGATCCGCTCGAGATCCACGGCGTCGGCAGCGGCGACGAGATCCGGAAACGCGTCATGGATTTGCTGGACATCGTCGGTCTCTCGCCACACCACGTCAACCGCTTCCCGCACGAGTTCTCGGGCGGCCAGCGCCAGCGCGTCGGCGTCGCGCGCGCGCTCGCGCTCAACCCGCAGCTGATCGTGGCGGACGAGCCCGTCTCCGCTCTCGACGTGTCGATCCAGGCGCAGGTGATCAACCTGCTGGACGACTTGCAAGACGAGTTCTCCCTGACGTATGTGTTCATCGCGCACGACCTCGGCGTCGTGCACCACGTCTCGGACCGCATCTCCGTCATGTACCTGGGCGTGATCGTCGAGACGGCGCCGGCCGACGATCTCTACGTGCGGCCGATCCACCCGTACACGGAGGCGCTTCTCTCGGCGATCCCGGACATCGACACGGGCGAGGAGGTCGCCCCGCGCGAGCAGATCGTGCTCGAGGGCGAAGTGCCCAGTCCGATCGCCCCGCCTAGCGGCTGCCGCTTCCACACGCGCTGCCCGTACGCGACCGAGATCTGCCGCGAGGTGCGCCCGCCGCTCGCCGACTTCGGCGACGGGCGCTTTGCGGCATGCCATCATCCGCTCGGAGGTGCCGTTCCCGTTGACAGGTGATCGCTTTACATGGAACGGACACGAGACCTGGTACCAGGTTGTGGGGGATCTCGACGTAGGTAAGACGCCCGTCGTCATCTGCCACGGCGGCCCGGGTGCGGCGCACGACTACGTCGAGCCGATCGCCGACCTCACCCGCTACGACCGCGGGTGTGTTCTCTACGACCAGCTCGGCTGCGGCAAGAGCGAGCATCTGCCGGATGCGCCCACCGAGTTCTGGACGCCGCAGCTCTTCAAGGACGAGCTCGTCGCGCTGACGCGCCACCTCGGCATCGAGGATCGCCATGCGGTTGTCGGCCAGTCCTGGGGCGGCATGCTCGCGATGGAATACGCGCTCGACCATCCGCAGGGGCTGCGTGGGATCGTCGTCGCCGACTCGCCGGCGAGCATGATCCTCTGGGTGTCGGAGGCGAATCGCCTGCGGCGCGAGCTACCGGAGGACGTGCAGGAGACGCTGACGCGCCACGAGCAGGACGGCACCACGTCCGACCCGGAGTACGACGCCGCCGTCCGCGTCTTCTACGACCGCTACATGTGCCGCGTGCCGTGGCCCGACTGCGTGAAGCGGAGCTTCGCGCAGATGGATGCCGATCCGACCGTGTACCACACCATGAACGGACCGAGCGAGTTCCATGTCGTCGGCTCACTCAAGGAGTGGGACATCACCGAGCGTCTGCACGAGATCGACGTGCCGACGCTGCTCGTGTCGGGCCGGCACGACGAGGCGACGCCGCTGATCGTCGGACAGATCCACGAGCGCATCCCGGGCGCGCAGTGGACGATCTTCGAAGAGTCGAGCCACATGCCGCATGTCGAGGAGCCGGAGGCGTTCCTCGAGCGCGTGGAAGCGTTCCTACAAGAGATCGACTGAACGAGGAGGAGTACGCCATGAGCGCCGAAACGCGCGCTGTGCCCTACAGGCTCGCACGGATCGCCCACCGCGGCGTCGAGCCGAGCTTCCCTCTGGTGCGAGAGGCGCCGGCGGCCGGCCTCGAACCCCCGACAGCCGCGCGTCCTGCGCAGCCGGATGCATCGAACGAACCAGTGCTCGAGGTCGGGGAAATCCAGGGCAACATCGTTGCCGGCTTCAACAAGAACTTCCAGACGCTTCTGTTCCTGCACATCGATGAGTCGGCGATGTTCAAGCCGTGGCTCGCGGAGTTCGTGCCTCTGGTCGCGACCGCCGATGAGGTCATCGCCTTCAACCGGCTGTACAAGCGAACGCGCGACCGCCGCGGCTACTCAGCCTCCGTCAGGGCGCGATGGATCAACATCGCCTTCTCGCATGCCGGCCTCGCCAAGCTGACCACGGACGCTGACGCCTTCGCCGATGCCTCCTTTCGCAGCGGCGCGGTAGCCCAGTCTGCTGCGCTTGGCGACCCGACGGGCGACGACGCCGAGGGTAACGCGAGGCACTGGCTCGTCCGAGACGGCGACGGCGATGATGCCGCCGACGTCGTGATCATCGTCGCCGCCGACACGCTTGCGGACCTCGAGTCCGAGGCCGCCCTGGTGGAGCAGCTCATCTTCTCGCCCAGGCGCGACGGCCGCCCCGTTCGCTGCGGCGCGTCCATCGTGTTCAAGCAAGAGGGCCGCGCGCAGTTGGGCGCGCTTGCAGGGCACGAGCACTTCGGCTTCCTTGACGGGATCTCTCAGCCGGGCCTGCGCGGGCGGGTCTCGGACAACAAATACGACGTATTGACACTGCGCCAGAACCCCGACAACCCACATCAGGGAAAGCCCGGCCAGGATCTCGTCTGGCCCGGCGAGTTCGTCTTCGGCTACGACGGACAGGACGCCATGAAGAACGCCCGTGACCCGGGAGCCGACTCGCTCACCGACGGTGCGGGCGGTCTCGTCGCTCCCGAATGGGCCCGAAACGGCTCGTACCTCGTCTTTCGGCGCCTCCGCCAGGACGTGTTCAAGTTTCATTCCTTCGTGCAAGAGAAGGCCGCTCCGCGGCACCTGACTCCCTCGGCCCTCGGTGCGAAACTCGTCGGCCGCTGGATGTCTGGAGCCCCCACCATGCGCGCCCCGCACCAGGACGACGCGCTGCTCGGAGGCGACGACTGCGCAAACAACCACTTCGCGTTCCAGGCCGCCAGCGTCGCAACGAACAAAGAGTCGCCGCCGGGAAGCGATCAGTGCTCAGACATCACCCACCCGCAGTCGCCGGGCGACCCGCGCGGTGCTCGCTGCCCGCTCTCGAGCCACATCCGCAAGGCGCATCCGCGCGACGACGTCCGCGCTGCGGAGACGGAGACACATCGCCTGCTTCGTCGGGGAATACCGTTCGGCCCGTCATCGCGCTCGACGCCGGAAGCGCCCGTCAACGACGGCGTCGACCGGGGTCTGCTGTTCATGGCGTACATGACGAGCATCACGGACCAGTTCGAGTTCGTCACGAAGACCTGGGTCAACAATCCCAACTTCAAAGAACCAAATGTTGGCGTCGATCCGATCCTCGGCCAGTCGGCGGGAGTCGACGGTGACCGGCGGCGTACGTTCAAAGTGCGTGTCGGTCTAGACGACCATCAGCTGACAGCGCCGGAGGACTGGGTCGTCCCGACCGGAGGCGGCTACTTCCTCTCCCCGTCGATCTCTGCGATGAAGCGGGTGCTGGCCGCGTAACCCGTGCGTGCCCGAAGCTAGGCCACGGACTTGAGATAGTCCGCTCGCAAGTCTTCCGTCAGCTCGGCGAAATATTGGGCTGGATTCGCCTTGTACTGGTCATCGGTGAGAAGCTTCTCGGCAAGGGTGAACGCTGCGTCGTTCGCACTGAGCCAGACCGGATGACCCCACCAGATGACGCGGCCCCTCTTCTGGCCTGCACCCCTTGCAGGTTCCGAGCCGTCCGAGATCAGGGCGACGGCAACGGCAAAGGCGCGTCCCGGCTGGAATGGCGAGGCCGTGATCGTCTTCACGGGAAGCATCCAGCACACTCCCGGAGCCTGAAAGAGTTCTGAGGTCGAGGGATCGCCGGTCTCCGCGTCGGTTGCGGCCGCGTCATCGGGGCTCCACAGATTGAGCTCCGTTGCGACCGTCGTTCCGGTTGCGGGCACAGGCACCTTGAGCGTCACCGGCTGGTAGATCCACGCGCGGATCTCCTCGACGTAGTCTTTCTTGACTTTATCCTGGCCGAGCGGCCCCATCGCGAGCACTTTTTCGGCCTTGAAAGCGATCACAGGGCTGAAGTTGGGTCCCATATCTACTGGCATCCTTTCCCCTTCGGCTTGTGGAGATCGTGAACGCCGCCCTTCGCCGCGATCCTTTCACCTCTTAGACAAGACGCGCAAGCGCTCGCGAACCTTCCTTGCGGCCACGCGGTTGCCCTTCTGCTCGAAGAGGCGCAGCGCGTCGGCGGCCGCCGCGTTTGCCTCGTCGAGGCAGCCGATGTCGTGGCAGACCTGCGCGAGGTCGAGAAGCGCCCCGGCCTGCGTATTGAGAAAGTCGGTTGCCTCGCTGAGCGTCACCGCCTTCCGGGCGAGCTCTTCGGCCTCGTCGAGCCGACCCTGACCCGCGAAGATCCTCGCCCGGACGCCTCGCCAGACGACCTGAGTGAGTAGGTCGTCGTCCAGGCCGAGGTCCTCGCTGATGTGAGTGAACCGCAACGCTTCGTCGGCGCGCCCCTGCGCGAAGAGCGCCTGGGAGAGGTGAGCGGCCGTCGTCGGTCGGAACGCCTTGTCGCCCATCTCCTCGAGGACGACGTAACCCGCACGCAGACGTTCCTCGGCCGCGGTCAAATCGCCCGCAAGCATCTCCACGATTCCGTCGATGTCCGTGGCCGCTGAGTTTCGGGCTTGGCCGAGATCGTCGAAGATCGCGTTGCCGGCTGAGAGGAGGTCGCGCGCAAGGTCGAAGCTGCCGTCCATCGCGTGGAGGCCGGCGAGCGACCGCAGCGCCCAGGCCTCCGCTGCTTGGTTGCCGGCGACTTCGACTCGAATCTCGTCGCACCGAGCGATCGCTTCGCCGACCGGGGTCGGCCCGAACACCATCGACGTCACGACCCAACTCAGGATCTCGCTTCGCTCGTCTTCGTCTCCGGCGAGGCGTGCGTGCGTCGCCGCCCGCTCCCTGCTCTCGATCGACGCCGCGGCGCGAGCGGCGTTCCATTGCACCAGTCCCTGGAGTTGCCACGCTCGGCAGAGCCCGTGCTCGTCGCCGCAACGCTCGAAGATCGGGATGACGCTGGCCACTGCGCGAGTCGCTTCGTCCGGCGCTCCGGCCTCGGCACGAAACACCAGCAGGATCTGTTGCTGGACGACGGCGTGCGCGTCCGCGCACTCGTCCTGGGTTGCAGCAGCAAGCTGCCTTGCCTCGGCGAGAACTCGCTCCGCCTCTTGCTCCTCGCGACCGGTTCCGATCAGTGCCGCGCCGAGCTCCGGGAGCAATCGGGCGCGTCTCGCGTCGTCGACCATACGAGGATTCGACGCCCGTTCGAGCAATCGCATCGCGGCCGGGAGATCGGCGCGGGCAAGAGCCCTGCGGCCGGCCGACTCGAGCCGCTCGGACGCTCTCACCCCAAGGCGCCGAAGATCCTCGTCCGCGGAGCCGATTTCTCTGTGGCAGAGGTACGCCTGCTCCAGGTGGTAGCCGACGATCTCCTCGTACTCGCGGATCCGCGGGCCGGCCGCACCTTCGAGCCAGCCTGCGAACCGCTCGTGCAGCTCCGCGCGCGTCGTCTTCGAAAGCGAGTCGTACGAGGCGTCACGAATCAGGATGTGCCGGAACCGGTATGCGTCCTCGCCTGCGAAGCTCGACCGGTCCGGCCGGATCAGGTCGCGGCGGACGAGCGTCGCGAGGTCGCGCTGCAGCGACGATTCCGACAGCTCGGGCGACAGCTCGCGGAGCGCGCTGTAGTGGAAGAGCGCGCCCTCGACGGCCCCACGCACGAGCAGCGTGTGCTCGCCCTTCGGCAGGCGCTCCAATCGCGCAGCGAGAAACGCGTTGATCTCCTGCGGCACGCGCAGGTCGCCGAGGTCGCCGGCGACGACCCAGCGCGTGTCTTCGCGAACGAGGCGCTTCTCGTCGACGAGCATGGCGAGCAGCTCTTCGGTGAAGAGGGCGTTGCCCTCGGCGAGCCCGGCGATTCGCGTTTGCACCTCGGCGGGCAGTGGCCGCCCACCGAGCAGGTTGGTGATCAGGCGCCGGGCGTCGTCGTCCCCGAGCGCTTCGAGCGACGTCGTCGTGGCATGACGCTTGCCGCCGCCCCAGTCGCGGCGGACGTCGAAAAGCTCGGGCCGCGCGACGCAGAGAAGGAGCACCGGAGCGTTGCGCGTGTGATCGGCGAGGTAGTCGACGAGGTCGAGAAACGTGGGTTCCGCCCACTGAAGGTCGTCGAAGACGACGACGAGCGGACGGGACTGCGCCAGCGATTCGAACAGCTTCCGCACCGCCCAGAACGTTTGCTCGCTGCCGGCGACATTGCCGCTGAGCCCGAGTGCCTCCGAGATCAGGTCGGCGATCAGGCCGGCCCTCTCCTCGTTCGGAAGCAGCGCCGCGATCGTTTCCGGCGACGGCTCCACGTCGGCCGACCCTTCGCTGTTGACGACGTCGCGCACGACGTCGGCGAGCGGCCAATACGTGATGCCCTCGCCGTAGGGCAGGCAACGGCCGTGCAGCACCGTCGCCTCGGCGGCGACCTCGCGTGTGAACTCCTGCACCAGGCGCGACTTCCCGACGCCGGCGTCGCCGAGCACGGTGAGGAGATGACTCTCGCGGTTTTCGACGACGTTTTCGAACGCGTTGAGGAGCGCGCTGAATTCCTGCTCGCGGTCGACGAGCGGCGTATCGAAGCGCCGCGCTCTTCCCGACGTGTGCGGCCGCACCTCGTTGACCGCGTAGCCGTCGAGCGTCTCACCACCCTTCACGACGCGGTTCGAGATGCGTTCGGTCACGACTGCATCGCGCACGAGCCGGTGCGTGGCTCCGCTGATCAAGATCTCGTTCGCCGCGGCCGCCTCCTCGAAGCGTTTCGCAACGGTGACGGCGCGTCCCTTCACGATCAGATGCCCTTGCAGGTGATCGCCCGCCATCACCTCGCCGCTGTTGATACCGATGCGTCCCTGCAGTCGCACGCCCCAGGCCTTCTCGAAGCGGTCGTTGAGCCCGGCCAATGACTCGCGCATCTCCGCCGCGGCCCGCACTGCGCGCAGCGCGTCGTCCTCGTGCAGGACGGGAACGCCGAAGATCGCCATCACGGCGTCGCCGATGAACTTCTCCACGATGCCGCCGTGTCGCGCGACCACCGCCTCCATGGCGCGGAAGTACTCCGACATGAGCAGGCTCAGTGCCTCGAGGTCGAGTTCCTGTCCGATTCGCGTCCACTCGACGAGGTCGGCGAAGAGCACCGTCACCGTCTTCCGTACTTCGCGCGGGACCGGTTGAGCGCGCGGCCCGAAGAGCACGTGCGTCCGCCCGTGCTCGCGCAGCTCGAACGCCGCCTCGAGTGCCTGCCCTGCACGAGCGCCGACGACGATGTCGGCCGTTTGCGCGAGGCTGACGAGCCGCGCCGACGCGGCAACCGGCGTGCCCATGGCGACGGAATCGCGACCGACGATCACGTCGCCGCTCTCGAGCGCGATCCGCAGCGACAGCGCCTCGCCGAACGCGCGCGTCAGCCGTCGCCGCGTCGCGAGCGCGGCGTTCGCCGCGCGAGCAGCGTGATCGTCGCCCGCGAACGTCGCGAGCAGCGCGCCGACGAGCCCTTTCTCGACGGTCCCGCCGGCGCCCTCGATTTCGGCCGCAGCCTCGTCGTGCAGCCGGTCGAAGAACGCGGCCGTCTGCTCAGGGTCCTCCTCGAGCTCGTTCGTCGCAGCCAGCGCGGCGAAGAGGACGGTGACGCGCTTTCGCTCGAGCGGCTTCGCCGGAGCGGTCGCTTCGACGATCGGAAGCGCGGGCGCGTCGATCTCGCGGTCGTGGTTGAGGATCTGCCGCTCGAGCCGCTGGAGGTTCTCGCCCGGCGCGATGCCGATCTCGTCGAGCGTCGCGCGGAGGTTGCGGTACACGTCGAGCGCTTCGCTCTGCCTGCCGGCGCGGTACAGCGCGAGCATGAGTTGCGCACGCAGGCGCTCGCGGTGCGGATGCGACGTGATCAGCACCTCGAGCTCGCCCGTCAGCTCGGCGTGGCGGCCGAGTTGCAGATCAGCGTCTATCCGCTCCTCCAGCGCCGCGACTCGCAGGTCGTCGAGTCGTCCGCCTTCGATCTGCGCGAACGGCTCGGCCGCGAACTCCGTCAGCGCCGGCCCCCGCCACAGCGCGATCGCCGCGCGGATCGTGTCCGCCGCGGAGACGGGATCGCCGGCGGCGAGCGCGGCGCGACCGTCCTTCACGAGCCGCTCGAACCGGATCAGGTCGACGTTCTCGGACTCGACCTCGATCACGTAGCCGGGCGCGCGGGTGACGAGCGATCCTTCGGGCAGCAGCTTGCGCAGCCGTGAGACGTAGACCTGCACGCTCGTGACGGCCGTCTCCGGCGGGTCCTCGCCCCACAGCTCGTCGATCAGCCGCTCGCGCGAGACGACACGGTTCGCGTTCAGCAGCAGCAACGCGAGCAGCGCTCGCTGCTTCGCGCCTCCCAGCGGAAGCGGTCCCTCGCTGCCCATAGCCTCCAGCGGCCCGAGGACCCGGTACTCCATCAGCTTCCCTCCCGCGCGTGCGACCAGCTCCGGTTGTCCTCCTAGTGTAAGAGGGCAACCGCAGAAGTCCTAGAGCAGATCTACGGCACCTCGACGGTTACCGGATGCGTGGCGTAGCCCGGGCCGCCGATTGATCCCACATACACCTGTAGCTCGTACTGTCCCGTGTAGCGGTCGACGGAGCCGCGGAACGTTGCCGACCCGTTCTTCACCGTCAGCGCACCCGCCTGCGTGGCCGAGCAGCCGATGACCTCGCCCGCGTCGTCGCGGTAGAGGTTCACGAGCCAGACGTCGTACGAACCGGCAGGGAGCTTCCCGCCGGCGACCCTGACGTCCAGCGTCACCGGGTGGAATCCCGGCTCGGTGGCCGCCGTCGTGGCGATCTGTGCCTTTCCAAGCGAAGGAGCCGGTGCGGACGCGAACGCCTGGCAATAGCCCGCCTGCGCGGCAAGGTTCTCGCGGGTCGATGCACCGGTGGCTGCCGACGCGATCGCCGGGATCGCGACAAGCGCCGTGACGAGTGCGGCGGCGAAAACTGTGCGGCGGGTCTTGAGGGACGCGAGCATTACTCCTCCTCGGTGGATTACTCACGAGACGTGCGCGACCCTGCGCCTTGGTTTCAGCGCGGTTGCATCTAGAGTCTGGACGCAAACCGGGGTGGAGGAGCGAGGCGGATGAGGGTCCTGGCTGGCCGCTACGAGCTGGTCGAGAAGGTCGGCGAAGGCGGGATGAGTGTCGTCTGGCGCGCGCGTGACACGCGGCTCGAACGCGATGTTGCCGTCAAGCTCCTGCGCCCGTTCGTGGCGCCCGAGGAGGATCGCCGCCGCAGGTTCGCCCGCGAGGCACGGACGCTCGCCGCGCTCTCGAACGATCACATCGTGCGCGTCCACGACTACGTCGAGGCGGGCACCGATGCGTTTCTCGTCATGGAGTTCATCGACGGGCGCAGCCTCGCGGCCGCGACATTCCATCGACTGCCGTTGTCGTGGAGCGAGGCGGCCTCGTACGCGGCGGCGGTGTGCGAGGCACTCGATTACGCGCACGCCAAGGGCGTCATCCACCGCGACCTGACACCGTCGAACATCCTCATCGAACACAACAGTGGCCGCGTCGTCACGGGTGACTTCGGTCTCGCGCGCATCGTGCGCGCCGGCGGTTCGGCGACGACGATCGGCGTGTTGCTGGGGACGCCCGAGTACTGGTCGCCCGAGCAGGCCCTCGGGCGCGACACCGACGGCGCGACGGATATCTACGCGCTCGGCTGCATCCTCTACCTGCTGTTGAGCGGCCGTCTACCGTTCGACGGCGAGGACCGGCTTGCGGTCGGACTGCGTCGCGCACACGAGGACGCGCCGTCGCTCGGTGCGTGGTCGCCCGCCGCGCCGGAGTCTGCGATCCGGCTGGTCGACTCGCTGCTCAGCCGCGATCGGTCGCGGAGGCCGGACGCGCGCGCGACGGCACTGGCGATCGCCGGCGCATCACAGGATCCGGCGCCTTCGAAAAGGCGCACGTTCGGCGCACGCGAAGCAGACGCTCCGACGGTTGCGGTCTCGGCGCCGACCGTGCGCATCGCGTCGAAGCCGCGTCGGCCGCGGCGGCGGCGCCGCCGGTGGCTCGTGCCCGTGCTCGGCGCGATCGTCGGAGTGTGCGCCGGCGTGTTCGCCGCGGCGCACGTCCTCGATCGCGGTATTCATGCGCCGAACGTCATCCGCATGCGCGAGACGATCGCGCGCGCGCAGATCCTGCACACGA
>Ga0126311_10001159_pt1 | contig 12585 bp, 13 predicted proteins | sample Plot61_FD_92539 | JGI IMG/M metagenome (GOLD analysis project Ga0126311, IMG submission 92539) | Serpentine soil microbial communities from UC McLaughlin Reserve, CA, USA - Plot61 | ecosystem: Environmental > Terrestrial > Soil > Grasslands | place: USA: UC McLaughlin Reserve, Lake County...
ATAGGCTCGTTCAACGCGCTCGCCGCCGGCCTTATCATGGGCATCATGATCATTCCGACGGTCGCCTCGGTCAGCGAGGACGCCATCTACGCGGTGCCGCTCTCCTTGCGGGAGGGCGCGTACGCGCTCGGGGCGACCAAGCGCGAGACGGCGACCAAGATAGTAATACCGGCCGCCCTCTCCGGCATCGTGGCGGCGGTCATCCTCGGGGTCTCGCGGGCTATCGGGGAGACCATGATCGTGACCATCGCGATGGGCTCCCAGCCGAACTTCGGCGGGACCCCCCTCGAGAGCATGCAGGCGATGACGGCTTACATCGTGCAGGTGGTCGGCGGCGAAACGCCGCGCGGGTCGATAACCTTCGAGTCCATCTTCGCGGTGGGTTCGGCGTTGTTCATCATGACCCTGATCCTGAACCTCGCGAGCTACTGGTTTGTCCGGCGATTCAGGGAGATCTACTAGTGGCGCACAGCGGCACGCAAGTAAAGCGGCCGGAAGGCGGAGCCGAACGGCCAGAGTTCAAGGCTTCCATGTCCACCCGGTACGGGCTCGACCGAGCCTTCACCGTGCTGGTGACGTTGGCGGCGCTGGTCGGCATCGTCGTCCTGGTAGTGCTGGTGGTGGACGTGATCCGGGACGGTTCGACGATGCTAAGGCCGGAGTTTCTGACTAGCTTCCCGTCGCAGATCTTCCCCGAGAACGGGGGCGTCTACCCGGCGCTGATCGGCTCGGTGTGGCTGCTCGGGCTGACGGCGCTGATAAGCGTGCCGCTCGGGCTCGGAGCTGCGGTGTACCTAGAGGAGTACGCCACGGACACGCGTATCAACCGCATGATCGAGATAAACATCTCCAACCTCGCCGGGGTGCCCTCGGTGATCTACGGTCTGCTGGGCCTGGGTATCTTCGTGCAGCTACTGGCGCCGGTGACCGGCGGCACGAGCGTGCTCGCCGGCGCGCTGACGTTGAGCCTGCTGATCCTGCCGGTCATCATCGTCGCTACCAGGGAAGCGCTGCGGGCCATCCCCGGCTCCATCCGCGAGGGCGGCTTCGCGCTCGGGGCGACGCGGTGGGAGGTGATCCGGAGCCACCTGCTCCCGATGGCGCTTCCCGGCGCCCTTACGGGCATAATCCTGGCGCTCTCGCGAGCCATCGGCGAGGCGGCCCCGCTCCTGGTTGTCGGGGTCTCGCTGTATCAGACGTATGCCACCACCGGTCCGTTCGACGGCTACATGGCGCTGCCGACCCAGATCTACGACTGGATCAGCCGCCCGCAGCAGGTCTTCCAGGACTCCGCCGCCGCCGGGATTGTCGTGATCATGGCGGTGCTGCTGCTGGCAAACTCGGTCGCCATCGTGTTGCGCAACAGATTTGAGAAGCGTGCCTGACGACGGTTTTCGCGAACGAAAGGTGCTAGCTTAGTGGAGACTGAGAAGGCCAGGAGGGAGCGTAGGGTGTCCGAGCTTTCACAGGAACAGCACGAAGTGAGGCAGGGAAGCGAAGGGGCACACTACGTCGACGGCTCAACCCTGGGCATGAAGATAGAGAACCTCTCCGCCTTCTACGGGTCCTTCAAGGCCGTCACGGACGTTAGCATAGACATCCGGGCGAATAAGGTCACGGCGCTCATCGGGCCCTCGGGTTGTGGCAAGAGTACGTTCATAAGGTGTCTGAACCGGTTGCACGAAATGATCCCCGGCGCGCACGCGCAAGGATGCGTGATGCTTGGCGAGCAGGACATCTACAACAAGAGCGCCGACCCGGTCGTCATCCGTCGGCGGGTCGGAATGGTCTTCCAGAAGCCCAACCCGTTCTCCAAGTCTATATACGAGAACGTGGCCTGGGGCGCCAGGATCAATGGCTACAGGGGCGACATGGACGAGCTAGTAGAGCGTTCCCTGAGGCAAGCCGCCCTCTGGGAGGAGGTCAAGGACCGGCTGAAGGAGAGCGGGTACGGGCTCTCCGGTGGCCAGCAACAGCGCCTATGCATCGCTAGGACGCTCGCCGTCGAACCGGAGGTTATCCTGATGGACGAGCCGGCTTCGGCGCTGGATCCCGTCTCGACCCAAAAGATCGAAGACACCATGGCCGAGCTCAAGCAAAGCTACACGGTCGTCATCGTGACCCACAACATGCAGCAAGCGGCTCGCATCTCCGACTACACGGGCTTTTTCTACATCGAGAACATGGGCGACCCGGGCAGACTCTGGGAATTCGACGAGACGGAGAAGATGTTCTCCAACCCAGATCGCAAAGAGACCGAAGATTATGTGACGGGCCGGTTCGGCTAGGGGGCAAGAAGATGCCGCGGGAGACTTTTCATCAGGAGCTAGACGATCTGGTGGCTGAGGTACTCGACCTCGGCGGAGAGGTCGAGAAATCCCTCCAGAACATGGTCAAGGCCCTGGAGACGCGGGACGCAGGCCTGGCGAACGGGGAGCTAGGGGTGGACGTCCGCTACAAGGGGTGGGGAGAGGAGATAGACCAGGAGAGCATGATTCTCCAGGCCCGCCAGGCCCCGGTCGCCAGGGACCTCAGGCTCCTCTACACCGTGCAGACCGTGACGAACCATCTGGTGCGCTCGGGGACCCTCACCGAGCACATCTGCCACGCGATCGTGGACACCGCTGAGTCCGAGCGCGACGAGGACTTGGAGGCCGCTCTCATAGAGATGGCCCGGACCGCGCGCAACATCTTCCACGAGGGCCTCGACATATTCAAAAACCGCGACATAGACCGCGCCCGCAACCTCCAGGTCAAGGACGACAAGGTGGATCTCCTCTACTCTGAGGCGCTCAACCTCATAGCAAACCCGTCGGCGGAGGGCGCCGGCGCTCCGGAGTGGCGGATGCGAGCCGCCCTCATAGTCCACTATCTCGAGCGCATAGCCGACCACGGCGTGGACATCGGCGGGCGCACCGTGTTCCTGGTTACCGGGGAACGCATTGAGAGCGCCATGCAGCAGTACCTGGAGCGCGACCTCGGCGAGGAGTAACACTGACGCCTACTCGCCCCGGAGGCTAACCAGCGTCGGTAGTCAGATTCAAGAGGTGGGCAGTGTAAGGTGCTACTCCGAGAAGATGATTTCTTTCGCCCACCGCTTTTAGAGTATAACCGGCGGCCCTACTGAGAATGGGGTCACTGGGGATGTCGGCGTATCTACGCGATCAGCTGCTGGGTGTTTCGATCTCTAGTCGCTGGTCGTTTTCCCGGTCGAGGAGTTCGGCACAAGGTCAGGTTCCGGTGAGGGCGCGGTTGCGATGTGCGCCTGTACGTCACAAGCTACTTGTCACGACGTTGGTTGGATAGAGTAAGTGATGTCGTCCGCGTTCGGATGATCAGCTCTAGCAGGACTGGTTCGGCTTTACCCGCTCGAAGCGCACCTCTCTTGCGTCGTCACCCAGCACCGTGCGGAACCGGAGCTCAGACCGTTTTGTATTTTGGGACTTGCATCGAGTTGCGCGACCGCCCGAAGACGCTCGCTCACCCTCAGGCCCTACCGAGTGCTCGGAACGACCTCTCCGGAAGAGCAGCACCGTTGCGCAGGATTAGGGCGAACTCGAAGCTCTTACTGGGTGAAGAGTTTGCGCTAGAAGAGGAACGTCTACGCCACCATGCTCTGGGTGGCGTTGCTGGCCATCGGTCTCTTACGCGCCCAGAAGGCTCGATAGTACCCGAATGTAGCCGAGCTGAGTCCGGGAGCCCGAAGGTGTTGGGCCGGTGCTGCGCGGACTTCCGAGAATTTCTAACAGCGGAAGTTCCGGGAACACTTCTTCTAGGCACTTGGGTGAATAAAGCTGCTTCGCGGAAGTTCAACTCGTCGTCGTCTCTAGGTGGGACTTGCCTCCTCCGACGAGTGCTCAGGCTCGGGGATGGCGCCCAGCTGCTGCATCAGTCCGAACAGGTCAAGCTCGACCCAGTGCTCCTCCACCTTGCCGCCCACCACGCGGTTGAACTCCATGCTTGAGAAGGACACTTCCTTGCCGCTCGGCGGGATGCCCTGGAACTCGCCGCGGTGGGTGCCTCGGAAGGCCACCCGCGCCGCGACCGTCTCCCCCTCGGCCGCGATGTCCTCCACCGTGAGCCTAAGGTCGGGGAACGCCTCCGCGAAGGGGCCGCTGAACTGCCTCCAGGCCTCCAAGCCCTCCAGGGGGCCTGGGGCAGCCGAGACGTGAGCTACGAAGCCGGGAGCCAAGACCTCCGCTTCGGCCTGCCAGTCGCGCTCGTTGTAAGCCTCGATCCACCTGCGGATGACGGCCTTGTTCTCTTCTGCTGACACCTCTCTCTCCTTCCTTGCGCCCGACAAGCGGGGTAGTTCTTACTAGTGTGAAGCAGCCTACGCCCTAACGGAGAGCGGCGCATCCCCCATATGGGCCTTCTTTCAGCCAGACCCCGGCCCAAACGGGCCAAGACCACCGCCGGAGAGATGAGGAAGATACGCTCCTACCCCGGTCGGGGATACGTAGCGCATAGGACCGGAGCTATGCAGGATGCTGCAAATGGACTTCCGAGAACCCTTCTTCTAGGCACTTGGGTGAATAGAGTGTTCTAAAGTCACCACGCCGCCTTTCATCTCCGACTCGTCTACGCCGGCTGGATCGGCTCGAAGATTAGCCTCTCCCCTCGCGCGGTGACGACCTTCTTCAACCAGTAACGGTCCAGCACGTAGGACTCGTACATCCGCACCGAGATATCGGCCGCAGATTGGTGCGAGGCTGCGCCGGCCGCTTCTATGGCCTGCTCCCTCGTCTCCCACAGGCAGAACGAGAGGCACTCGCGTCGCTCGTTGGCATCACCCTTGAAATAGCGCAGGAGACCGCCGGCCTCGAGGGCCTTCTCGTAGGCGCGGTCGTCGTGCTCGCGCAGGAGGTCGAGGTCGGCGGTCGGCCGGCGGACGGAGCGGAAGACGACCAGATAGAGCCAGTCAAAGGTGCAGCCGGCAAGAGAGGAAGACCAGCTAAAGCCATCCTGGATGGGCCGCATTGTATAGTCTGGATATATGGGGGAGATTTGCTGGCATGCCCTGTGCAGGATCGGCCTGAGCTCGAGGGTCATGGATCACCTTTCCGGGTTCATTCTAGTCATTACCTGGTTCTTTCTAGTCATTACCTCTTATGGTTTGGAACTGACGTTGACCACCAGGGTTTCGCCGCGGACCTCGAGCGTGTATACGACCTCGATCTCCTTGGCCTGTGCCGCCATATTGCTCACGGTGCATCTCCTTCCTTGCTATCGGTACCGCGAGCATGATGACAGGAGTGAGGGCCTTGCCGCATCCCTCAAATGCACCATTTTTTACTATTTTTACTAGTATAAAGAGGCTAGGCACGAACGTTACTATAAGGGCGCGTGCGAACGCGGACATCCGAACTTCCCAGTACACACCTTCTAGGCATTTGGGTGAATAAGGGGTGTGTCACACACTTGACACCTATCCACGTTAAGCCCCTGAAAACGATGTTGCCTAACCGCCGCTACCTAGTGGTAAGTAAATAAGGCACCAGGTGGCCAAGGACGAAAGCAGAAGCAGATGGCCGAGCAAGGGATAAGCGCGACCCGCGAGGAGGTAGTGGGCTTCGTGACCAAGCTGAGGGACTTCCACAGCTCTCTGAGTGACTCCGAGCAAGCGATGCTCGAGAGCGTCCTGGACACCACCCGAGGCGAGGTAGGCGGTTATGGGATGTATGAGCGCTCTGGGGTCACCGAGGAGACCTGGGACGACCTCGTTGGGTGCCTAGAGGCCAAGGTGGGGAGTACACCCAAGGGTTCCGGTGGATGCGTTAGGACTGGTCCTGGGCAAGGTTCCCGCGCTGCCAAAGGGCGCCACGGGTCCTCGCTTGTCTCTTCCGTGTAAGGCCAACCTCTGGTAACACCGCTTCTGGACACTCGGTGATTAAGCCCTCGGCGAATGCACCGGGCTTCTCCGCATGGCATCCTGCTGCTTCGCAGATAAGAGGAACTGGCGCACCAGGGAAGTGGACCGGAAAGGAGGACAAGGGGATGACGAAGGTCGTCTACGTGATGTTCAAGAAAGAGGGCATGAGCAGGGAAGAGTTCAGTAGCTATTTGAGGGACACCCACGCACCGATCGTGAAGGAGATGCCGGGGCTAAAAGAGTACGTCCAGAACCACGCGCTGATCGACGCCGAAGGAAACGAGCCACCTTACAATGGGTTCGACGAACTCTACTTCGAGAGCCAGGAGGCCATGGAAGAGGCGCTCGCCACCCAGGAAGGTGAGGCGACTCTCGGCGACATCCCCAACTTCTGCAACATGGAAAAGACCTTGGGTATAGTCGCCGAAGAGGTGAAGATCGTCTAGACCAAGAAAAGAGGTAAGGCGAACTTCGGAGAACTCCGTACAGAAGAAGTTCACGCGAAAAGCCCACTCCCCCGGTCCTAACGGGCCAGGAGCGCCGGCTAGGTAGGGCCTATCGCGGCGTATTATGAGGAAGATACGTCCCGCATAGGGCGGGGGTGCATACACCGTATAGGACCGGGGCTATGCGGGATCCGGTATACGAACTTCCGAGAAGTCACAATCTCCGCACACCGGCGAGCAGGGCACGGGTGCCCCTACCGCGTGAGCAGACGCTCGAAGCACAGCTCGCGGCTGCCATCGCCCAGAACGGCGAGAAAACCTAGCTCAGGTAGTTTTGTGAATCGGGACCAACACCCTGTCGCTGTACCGCCCCAACCCATCACGCCCTATACTATCCACCGCCTCCACGGGCCGTGGTCGGTGCTTGCCCGCTCACGACGTCGTGAAGTGCCATATCTCAACCTCCGAGAAGGGAATTTGAGAGGGTGACCGACAGGGCTCGAACCGCGACCTTCTCTTGAGCCACAATCCGAACCTGGCCGTTCACAGGCGTTCATCATAGTCCACAAACACGCATAAATAAGCCGATTACACCTTAGCCGTACCCAAGTGAACTCTCCCGTACCATCCTTCAGTGATGTACTGACATACCCGGCGGGATCCGGACCTGCGACCGGCAAATTAGAGATGCGCCCAAGACCGCCTTCCGACCGACGGTGAGCATGCCGATCGTCGCCGCATACCGCGCGGCCCCGTCCTCGCGCGCCTCGAGGGCGATCACCGGCCACGGCAGTCGGTCTCTACGCAGGTTGCCAGGAGAGGAAAAAGATGGTCAGAAGTTGGTCAAACTGGGTCATGCGTCGTCCCGCCGGCATGTAGTAGGCCTGCTCCCCAGCACGATATGATTTCTCAAACCTAGGGCGCCACAAAGATGTCTCTTTGCACCTCGACCATGTGACGGTACAGCCCTCCTGCCTCTAGAAGTTCTTCATGCGTACCGCGCTCCACGATCCGTCCCCCGTCGAGAACCAGAATCTCGTCCATGTCATCCATCCGCACGAGACGGTGGGTGATGACGAGGGTGGCGCGATCCCGCATCAGCTCGTAGGCCGCGTCCAGTAACTCACGTTCCGTCAAGGGGTCTAGGTTGGCGGTCGGCTCGTCCAGCACGAGCAGGGGAGCGTCTTTTAGCAGCGTACGGGCGATGGAGAGGCGTTGCCGCTCGCCGCCGGAGAGCTTCAGCCCCTGTTCGCCCAAAGGGCTATCCAGCCCCTCCGGCAGGCGTTCCACCAGTTCGGAGAGCTGGGCCCGTGCTACGGCTTGTTGCACATCGTCGTCGGTCGCCTCCGGCCTGGCGAGGAGGAGGTTGCCGCGCAGGGTGTCGTTGAAGACGTGCGTATCCTGGGCGACGACGCCGATTAAGTTGCGCACCTCGTCCTGAGCGTATTTTCGGATGTCGTGGGCGCCGAGCTGGATCCCGCCGGACGACGGGTCCCAGAAGCGCAGGATGAGGTTGGCCAGCGTGCTCTTCCCCGCGCCGCTGGGTCCGACAACCGCGACCCGCTTGCCGGGCTCCAGGGTAAGGGAGACGTCTTCGAGAACCGGCGGCCCGCCGGGTTCGTAGTAGAAGCCCACCCGGTTCAGCTCAAGGGTGCAATCTCCCGGCGGCGGGAGCGGCTGGGCGGGGTCCGTGACCTCCGGCTCGGCGTCCACGACCTCAAAGAGACGCTCTCCCGCGCCCACGGAGCGCCCGAAGAACTGAAAGGCCGTCCCGAGCGGCTGCACGGCCTCGAAGCTGCCCAGGATCACGAGCGCCAGAAAGGCCAGGTATACGCCCCGGATCTCCCCTCCGGCCACCTGCGGGATCACCAGGACGAGTATCGCCGACATCGCCAGGTTCATCATCAGATCGCTTGAAGCGTCCTGGAGCCCGGTTATGAAGGCCATCCTCCCCTGCACACGGCCGAGCTTGCGGTTCAGCACGGCGCTGTCGCGCTGGTGGTCGTCCTCGCGGCCGAAGGCGAGCAGGTCTTGCGCTCCCTGTATACCGTCAACGATCCGGGCGTTCAGTTCGGCCCGCAGCTCCAGTTGCCGCCGCCCGAGGCCCCGCGCGAGCCACCTAACCACGAGCGGCACCCCGACGCCGGTCGCCCCCAGAGAGCCAAGGGCGACGAAGGCGAGCAGTGGGTCGAAGACATAGAAGAGCAGGAAAGTGAGCGTGGAGATCATCGCCGCCACGACGACCGGAGAGACCACGCGCAAATAGACGTTCTCCAGCTCATCGACGTCCTTTACGATACGGGAGAGCAGATCTCCCGAGCGGTAGCGAAGGAGGCGGGCGGGGGCGAGGGGTTCGAGGCGGGTGTAGAACCAGGTCCTGAGGTTCGCGAGCAGCCTGAAGGTCAGATTGTGGGAGACCATGCGCTCAGCGTAGCGCGCGCCGGCCCTCGAGACGCCGAAGAGGCGGACGAGGTAGATCGGGATCACCAGGGCGCCCAGAAAGGGCACCAGAACGGCCGCTGAGATCACGTACGCCGCGGTGGCGAGCAGCCCGACGTTGCTCGCCACGGTTGCGACGCCCACCAACGCGGCGAGCGCCACGTGAGGGAGGTGGGGCTTCAGGAACCCGAGGAGTCGCAGGAAAACCCTCACGCCGGCACACCCCCGTAAGTGCTCACGAGGCGGGCGTAGAGGCCGCCGCGGCGGACCAGCTCCCGGTGGGTGCCGGTCTCGACCAGTCTGCCCCCATCGAGAACGGCGATCCAGTCCGCCCCGTAGACGGTGTTCAGGCGGTGGGCGATTATGAGTACCGTCCGGCCCCGGGCGAGGCGCTCGAGCGCGGCCCGGATCGTTCGCTCGCTCTCCGGGTCGAGGCCTGAGGTGGGCTCGTCCATAACGAGCACCGGAGCGTCCTTGAGGAAGGCGCGGGCGATGGCCACCCTCTGCGCTTCGCCCCCGCTCAGGCGCGAGCCGCGCTCCCCGATCCGGGTCTCGTAACCCTCTGGCAGCCGCCGGATGAACTCCGCGACCCCCGCAAGCTCCGCCGCCCGCTCCACCTCCTCACGGCTCGCCTCGGGACGGGCTAGGCAGATGTTCTCGAGCACGCTCCCGTAGAAGAGGTGTGGTCTCTGCGGCACGAGTGCCAGGCTCTGACGCCAGGTCTTCGCGGCCAGCTTATCAACGGGTACGCCGTTCGCTAGGATCGCACCGGACTCCGGGTCCATGAAGCGCAGGAGCAGGTTGACCAGCGTGCTCTTGCCAGCCCCACTGCGTCCGACGAGGGCGGTTCGGGTTCCGGCCGGGAGGGTAAGGGCGAGGGCAGAGAGCGCCGGACGTTCGTTGCCGGGATAGGTGTAACCGACGCCGGAGAACTCGACCGTGATGTCGCCTGCGGCACAGGCCGAAGCCCCCGCACCTTCGCGCGTCGGCACGGGGGTGGACAGGATCTCGAAGATCCGGTCGGCGGCGGCGCTCCCCTCCATCCCGGCGTGGCGGTAGGCCCCGAGCTCGCGCAGCGGCCTGTAGAACTCGGGGGCGAGGAGCAGCACGACGAAGGCCTCCTCGAACGGCATGTTCCCGGAGATCAAGCGCACCCCCAGCGTCACGGCGACTAGCGCTATGGCCATCGCGGTCATGAACTCGAGGACGAAGCCCGAGAGAAACGCGTAGCGCAACACCTTCATCGTGCGCCCCCGGAACTCCTCGCTGGCCGCGGCCACCCTCTCGCCCTCGGCGGCGCTGCGGCCGAAGACCTTGAGGGTGGTAAGGCCCTGGAGGGCGTCGAGGAAGCTGGCGCCCATGCGCGAGAGCGCCGCCCACTGACGCTGCATGTGCTCCTCGGCGTAGCTGCCGACCAGGATCATCAAGATGGGGATGACCGGCGCCGTAACGAGCAGCAGGATGGCGCTAGAAGGGTCCTGCGGAAAGATGTAGCCGGCGATCAGGAGCGGAACGAAGACGCTCAGAGCCGTCTGGGGCAGGTACCTGCCGAAGTACGCCTCCAGCTTCTCGACGCCCTCGGTCGTCGTGGTAGCAACCTCGCCAGTGCGCTCGCCCCGCGCGAACGCGGGACCCAGGCGCAGGATGTGTGCGAAAAGGTGCTCCCTTAGCTCGGACTTGATCCGGACGGCGCCCCTCTGGGCGGCGGCCTCGCGCGCCCACAGAAGCCCGGAGCGTAGGACCGAGGCGCCGAGCAGGAGGAGAAGCAGCGCGCTCACCTCCTCGAGACCCGCACCTTTGAGGAACACGTGGTCCACGGTCTTGCTAAGGAAGACCATCTGGGCGATCGTGGCGACGGCGACCAGAAGTCCCAGCGCTATTGTCAGGCTTAGAGAGGCGGGCGCGGACCTCACCTGCCGCAGAAGGCCTCTGTTCATCGGCGGCGCTCGGGCCTCAATACCCTTCGTCTTCCACGCGCACCTTGCCGCGGAAGAGGCGGTAGATGACGATAAAGTAGATCGCGGCGAACACCATTCCGATGCTCCACCACACCAAGCCGACCGCCTGGCCGTAGTCAGAGGCGGCCGCGTTCTGAATCGTGAGGCTGTTCTCGGGGTTCACGGCGGGCAGGACCCGGGGGTAGACGCCGAAGACTGTGCTGGTCAGCATCCCGATTATGTAGGCGCTGGACGAGAGGAAGGTCCTCCTGTCGTCTCCTCTGAGATTGAAGAAGACCATCCCGACAAGCCCGGCTATGGCGATGAGCGGGAGCACGTACCCGTAGGGCCGCTCGTTGAAGCCCTGGAGCATCCAGGGGCTTATCCAGAAGGTGGCCAGGGTGGCGAGCGCGGTAAGCGCGGCGGTCGCGAGGGTGAATAGGCGCGAAATCCGGCGCGAGCGGGCGTTAAGCTCGTCCTCGGTCTTGACCGCTACGAAGTTCGAGCCGTGCACCACGAGCGTCGTGAGGGCCAGGAGCCCGATCAGGATCGTGTACCAGTCCAGGATGCCTGGGGTCTCGGAGAAGGGGCTGAAGTCGGTCCACAGCGGCTGGAAGAAGTTCCCGCTCTCGTCGAGCGGTACCCCGCGCACGACGTTGCCTAAGGCGGCGCCGAAGAAAATCGCGAGCAGGGCACTCCCGATAAAGAACATAACGTCCCAGAATGAGGTCCACATAGGGTCCTTTATGTGCCCGCGCAGCTCTATTGAGAGACCCCGGATCATCAGGAACCAGAGCACCATGATCAGCGGCAGGTAGAACCCGGAGAAGCCGGAGGCATAGAGGGCGGGGAAGGCGAAGAACAGGGTGCCGCCCGCCGCGATGAGCCAGACCTCGTTCCCGTCCCACACCGGGCCGATGGCGCGTATGATCGTCCGGCGCTCCCGGTCGTTTCTCGCGGCGAACAGGTGTATGGCTCCGGCGCCGAGGTCGAAGCCGTCCAGGAGGACGTACATGACGATCATGAACGCTACGCAGATAAACCAGACCGTATCCACCGTTCCTCCTATCGGTCTCTAGGCCGTCACGCCTTCGGGGGACTCCAGCGTCTCCGCCTCTGCCTCGGGGCCGTGGGCGACCTCGCGCACCATGAGCAGGATGTACAGGAGTCCCATGACCAAGTACATCCCCGCGAAGCCTATGAGGGTGAAGAGCACGCTCCCCGAGGAGACCAGGGGCGAGACGCCCTCGGGGGTGCGGAAGAGGCCGAAGGCTAGCCAGGGCTGGCGCCCGAGCTCGGCCGTGAACCACCCGGCGGTGTTCGCGATAAAGGGGAAGGGTATGGCGAGCATCAGGATCCAGAGCATCCAGCGCGACTCGTAGAGCCTCCCGCGCCAGAGCAAAAACGCCGCCAGGAGCATGATCCCTATAAAAAAGGTTCCCAGGCCCACCATGACGTGGTAGCTGTAGTAGAGAAGCGGGATATTGTCCGGCCAGTTCTTCTCCGGGAACGCTTCGAGGCCCTTCACCTCGGCGTCCCAGTTCTGGTAGATCAGGTAGCTGAGGGCACGCGGGATGACGATGGGGTTGTCTATGGTCGTGTTCTCCACGTCCGGCTGGCCGATTAGGACCACGCCGGCCTGCCTCTCCGACTCGAAGAGCCCCTCCATCGCGGCTAAAGAGACCGGCTGGTGCTCGGCGACCTGCTCGCTCGAGAAGTGGCCGGTGGGGAAGAGCATCCAGATGCTCGCGAGCACCCCCGCTATTACTCCCACCTTGAGGAAGACACGTCCGTACTCCTCATGGCGGCGCCCCAGCACGTAGAAGGCCCCGAGACCGGCCATAACGAACGCCCCGCAGACCACGGCCCCGCCCATATTGTGCGCGTACTG
>Ga0126311_10001160_pt1 | contig 12585 bp, 12 predicted proteins | sample Plot61_FD_92539 | JGI IMG/M metagenome (GOLD analysis project Ga0126311, IMG submission 92539) | Serpentine soil microbial communities from UC McLaughlin Reserve, CA, USA - Plot61 | ecosystem: Environmental > Terrestrial > Soil > Grasslands | place: USA: UC McLaughlin Reserve, Lake County...
AGTGATTCCTTTCAGCGCAGGGGAACGGGGACGAGGCCCTTCACGTGTAACGCATCTTTGGACTGCGAGGCAGTCCAAAATTCATCGGTGATGCCACGACATACCCCCCATGGGTATAGTCCGGTCTCGTGAGCGACGTACTGTCGACAATCGGCGATGGGCTGGAGAACGCCGCCCTGATGGCCTACCAGGTCTGGTGGGCGCTGGTCCTGGGCTTCGCGATCTCGGCCATCGTGCAGGCGTGGGTGCCGCGCGAGCGCATCCAGGCGACGCTGGCGGGCAAGGGGCCCGGGCCGGTCGCAAAGGCAACCGGCCTCGGGGCGGCCTCGTCGTCGTGCTCGTACGCCGCAATCGCCATCGCGCGCTCGCTGTTCGAGAAGGGCGCCTCCGCCGCAACGGCGCTCGCCTTCCAGTTCGCCTCGACCAACCTGGTCTGGGAGCTGGGGCTGGTGCTGTGGCTGCTGCTGGGATGGGAGTTCACGCTCGCCGAGTACATCGGCGGGATCGTGATGATCGCGCTGATGGCCGCCACGCTGCGGCTGTTCGTCTCGCCACGGCTCGAGGAGCGCGCCCGGCGGCACGCCCAGGAAGCGGCTGCCGGCCATCACCACGATCACGGGGACGGGGGAGACCGGGCCACCTCCTGGCGTGAGCGGCTCACCTCGGGCTCGGCGTGGACCGAGGTCGCGCACAACTTCCGCATGGACTGGGGGATGCTCTGGAAGGAGATCACCGCCGGCTTCCTGCTGGCCGGCTTCATCGGCCTGCTGGGCGACGACTTCTTCAACGACCTGTTCGTGACCGACGCCCCGTCCGCGCTCGGCACCCTCGAGAACGTGATCGTCGGCCCGGTCATCGCCGTGCTGAGCTTCGTGTGCTCGATCGGCAACGTGCCGCTGGCCGCGGTGCTGTGGTCCGGCGGGATCTCGTTCGCCGGCGTGATCGCGTTCATCTTCGCCGACCTGATCGTGATCCCGATCGTCATTGCCTATCGCAAGTACTACGGGCTGTCGTTCGCGCTGCGGATCACGGCGCTGATGTTCGTGACGATGGTGGTGGCGGCGCTGCTGATCGACGGGCTCTTCAAAGCCCTCGGCCTGATCCCTACCGAGCGGCCGACGCGCGACGAGGTGTTCAGCTCGATCGAGCTCGACTACAAGCTGGTCCTCAACGTCCTCGCCCTCGCAGCGTTCGCCGCACTGATGCGGCTGACCCTCCGCCGCGAGCCCGCGCACGCGGGCCATCCCGCCCAGACGTAGGCGCGGGGACGAACGTCCGGCAGGGAGTCTCGCTACCGTCTAGAAGCTCCATGGCAGGGGAGCACCGATGACAGCTGCACGCCACGCAGGGGGGAACCCGCGCGGTCGCCCCGCGCGCTCGCGGGCTGCCCGCACGGGCGTTGTCGCCATGGCGATCGCCCTGCTCGCATCGCTGGCCACGGCGCTGGCCGCCGGCAGCTCGTCGGGCGTGGCCCAGACGGATGAGCTCACGAGCCCGGGCAGCGAGCGCGGCGACCTGCCCACGGCGGCCGAGGTGCATGAGTGGGAGCGCGCCTTCCTGCGCTCCGAGGGCGAGCCCAAGGCCCCGGTGCCGGCGCCGCCCGTCTCGCGCGGCACTCGCACCCTTTTTCCGCAGAACCGCGTCGTCTCGCTGTACGGCGCGGCCGGTGGCTTCGGAGTGCTCGGCCGCAAGTCCGTGAACGGCGCCGCGAAGAAGCTCAAGCGCCAGGCAAAGCCCTACGCACACATCGGCAACATCCCCGTGGTCAAGGCGTTCGACCTCGTCGCGGTGATCGCCACCAGCTGCGCGAACAGCCGCGACAAGTGCCGGACGAGGGTGTCCAGCAGCACGATCCAGCGCTACCTGAACAAGATCCGCGAGCTCAACGGCCGCCTGATCCTCGACATCCAGCCCGCGCGCTCGAACGTGATGAAGGAGATCGACCACCTGCGCCCATTCCTCCGGGAGCCCGACGTCGACGTGGCGATCGACGCCGAGTGGAACGTGGGCCGACACGGCACGCCCGGCTCAGACCAGGGCTCGATCTCCGCCAAGAAGCTGAACGAGGCGTCGCTCGAGCTGCAGTCGATCGTCAAGCACAACCACCTCTCCCAGAAGCTCATGATCGTCCACCAATTCCGCAAGGGCTCGATCAAGCACGACGGCGACGTCAAGCGCCGCGACAAGGTCGATCCCACGTTCAACTTCGACGGGATCGGCAACCCCTCGGCGAAGAAGGCCGGCTATCGCCAGCTCTCCACGAGCAAGCTGTTCAACGGCTTCTCGCTCTTCTACAAGCTCGACGACAACATGATGTCCCCGCGGGGCGTCTTGAAGCTCAACCCGAAGCCCGACTACGTGATGTATCAGTAGCGGCTTGGACTACCCGCCGGCGGAGGGCACAGGGTCTCGACTGGGGTGGGCTGCCCTCGCGGTGCTGGTGATGGGCGTCCTGCTGGCGATCGCGCTGCTGCTGGACCTCGGGCCGTTCAAGGACGAGCCGCTCACCGAGGCGGAGTTCCTCGCAAGGGGCGACGAGATCTGCCACGGGGCCCACGCCGACTTCGAGGAGGCCCAGACTCAGGCTCCCGCGACCGCGCGCGAGGCCGCCGACCTCACGGACGAGCTGGTCGCGATCGCGCGCAACGAGCTCCAGCGGATCCGCGACCTGGAGGCGCCGCCCGCGCTCGACACCGCCCTGAAGCGCTACCTCGATGCCCGTGAGGCTGGGATCGACAGGCTCGAGGAGGGCGCCCGGGCCGCCGGCGACGAGGACGCGTTCGCCTACGCGAAGGCCCAGGCGGCGATCGCCGACAGCCAGCTCAGCCGCCTGAAGCTGGCCCGCGACGTCGGCTTCGACCAGTGCAGCCGCGTCCTGTTCGGGCGTGGAGAGCTCGAGGGCGACCAGGTGGCGCCGGTCAACACCGATCCCAACGCGCCCCCCACGATCGAGAACCCGCCCACCGGCGCGCCCTGAGGCTCAGCGACGCCGCAGGCGGGTGAGGCGGCGCTTGGGGCGGCCGTTTCGCGCCAGCCATCCGAACCCGAGCGCCATCGCCAGGTTGGAGGCCCCCGCCATCCACAGGCCGGCGCGCGCGCCCGGCCGCGAGAAGCCCGGCGAGGCCGACCACAGGACGTCCGTCGCCACCTCCGTGCCCCGAAGCCACGCCAGCGCCCACCAGTCGCGCTCGTTGTCGCGGCGCTCGGCAACGGCGTGCGCGGCCGCGAAGGTCAGCCACACGGGCCCGCAGCGGCGAAAGAGCTGCTTGGCGTCGGGCGAGGGGGGATCGTGCCCGAGGACCCGAAGGGTGGCGCTCGGCGCCAGCAGCGCGCCGGACCCCAGCGCGAGATCGAACACGATCATGTTGCGGTTGGTCAGGCGCAGCGCCTGCTCGGCGTCCATCGGGGGCGGAGCATCGCACGGATCGGGGGCCAGACTCGACCGCCGATGGCGACACGGTCGGTTGCAGGCAAATCCCGTGAAGGGAAACCCGCGACGGGGGCGAAACAACCGGCCGTGAGCAAGATCGCGACGAAGTCCCCTTCCTCAGGATCGCGCACGACTCGCAACGGGCACGGCAAGCGCCCGAACGGGAAGACGCTCTCCGAGTACATCACCGAGCGCTTCGACGAGTTCTCGCGCTCGCAGAAGGACGTGGCCCGCTACATCGTCGACCACCTCGACGAGGCCGCGTTCCAGACCGCAGAGGAGCTTGCCCGCCGGGCCGACACCTCCTCGTCGACGGTGGTGCGCTTCTCGCAGGCACTCGGATTCGAGGGCTATCCCGAGCTTCAGCAGGCCGCGATCGAGGAGTACCGCCACCGCGAGGGAGAGGCCGGCGAGGCCGTCGGCCCCCTGTTCGACTTCGATCACTCCGAGTTCGAGGCTTCGCTGGCAGCCGACCATGCCAACGTCGAGGACACCGTCCGCAACCTCACCCGCGAGCAGGTGGAGGCGTGCGTGACCGCGCTCGCCGGCGCCCAGCGGGTGATGATCGTCGGCCTCGACCAGCTTGCGTTCTTCGCCAGCTACCTGCGCCACCTGCTGGCCCTGCTCGACATCCGGGCCGAGGTGATCTCCAGCCCGCGCCAGGACTCGATCACCCGTCTCAGCCGTGTCGACGAGGACAGCCTGGTGATCGCCTTCTCGGCCGGGCGGGCGCACCCGATCGTCGTGCGGGCGATGAAGCTCGCCAAGCACCGCCGCGCCCGCACCCTGTCGATCTCGGACGCCACGCTCTCGGAGCTCGGCGAGCACTCGGACCTGACGCTCTACTACTCGTCCAACGGTCCGTCCTTCACCCGGTCCAACACGGCGCTCCTCGCGCTGGTCCAGGCGCTGACGCACGGCGTGTACGCCCGCGACAAGGGCGCCTACAAGGACCGGATCCGCATTCTCAAGCTCGGGTAGCGCCGACCCGGCGAAAGCGGGGCGCCAAGTTCATCCGATCGGCCCTTCGGCCGAGCTGGGGCTTTACGTATCCTTGGCCACATGGCTGAGCGAGCGACTTTCAGGGTGAAGCGGGGCCTTGCCGAGATGCTCAAGGGGGGCGTGATCATGGACGTCACGACCGCCGAGCAGGCACGGATCGCCGAGGAGACCGGTGCCGTGGCCGTGATGGCGCTCGAACGCGTTCCCGCCGACATCCGGGCCCAGGGCGGCGTCGCGCGCATGTCCAACCCGTCGGTGATCAAGGAGATCCAGGAGGCGGTGACGATCCCGGTGATGGCGAAGGCGCGGATCGGGCACTTCGCCGAGGCGCAGGTGCTTCAGTCGCTGGAGGTCGACTACGTCGACGAGTCCGAGGTCCTGACCCCCGCCGACGAGGCCAACCACATCGACAAGCACGCCTTCGAGGTGCCGTTCGTCTGCGGGGCGACGAACCTCGGCGAGGCGGTGCGGCGGATCGCGGAGGGCGCCGCGATGATCCGCTCGAAGGGCGAGGCCGGCACCGGCAACATCGTCGAGGCCGTGCGCCACCTGCGCGGCATCGTCGGCGGAATCAAGAGGCTTGAGTCGCTGCCGGCCGAGGAGCTACCGAGCGCTGCCAAGGAGCTGCAGGCGCCGCTCGAGGTGGTTCGCGAGGTCGCCGACGCCGGCTGGCTGCCGGTGCCGCTGTTCTGCGCGGGGGGCATCGCAACCCCGGCCGACGCCGCGCTGACCATGCAGCTCGGCGCCGAGGGCAACTTCGTCGGCTCCGGCATCTTCAAGTCCGAGGACCCCGAGCGCCGAGCCCGTGCGATCGTGGAGGCGACCACGCACGCCGACGACCCCGCGCGCGTGGCCGCCGCGTCGATGGAGCTGGGCGAGCCGATGCGCGGCGATGACATCGCCGAGCTGGCGGCGCAGGGCGAGCTTCTCCAGGGTCGCGGCACGTAGCGTGAGCGATCCCGATCGCATCCCGGCCCGGGGGCCGGGCAGCCGCCTGCGGATCGGCGTTCTGGCCAGCCAGGGCGACTTCGCCGCGCACGCGCTGATGCTGCGGGGGCTGGGCGCCGACGCCGTGGAGGTGCGCGTGCCCGAGGACCTCGAGCGGCTCGACGGGCTGGTGATCCCGGGTGGCGAGTCGACCACGATCGCGAAGGCGATCGAGCGCGACGGGCTGGAGCCCGCGATCAGGGGCCACGCCGAGGCGGGCCGCCCGATCCTGGGGACGTGTGCCGGGATGATCCTGTGCGATCGCGACCACCTCGGGCTTCTCGACGCGACGACGCGCCGCAACGCGTTCGGCCGTCAGCTCGCCAGCTTCGAGGCCGACCTCGAGATGGAGGGGATCGGCCCCGAGCCGCTTCGCGCCGTGTTCATCCGGGCGCCGTGGATCGAGTCGCACGGGGCGGGGGTCGACGTGCTCGCGAGCCTCGACGGCCACCCGGTCGCCGTCCGCGAGGGGCCGATCGTCGCCTGCGCCTTCCATCCCGAGCTGACCGACGACTCGCGCGTCCACGCGCTGTTCATGGCAATTGCGACGGCGGCCCACCCCGGCGAGATAGGGTCACGCTCTCGGGTTGAGGGGATTGACGATGCGTGATCCAAGACTCACCAACCTGGCGAAGATTCTCGTCAACTACTCGACCAAGGTCGGCGAGGGCGATACGTGCGTGATCGAGGGCTCGGCAGCGGGCGAGCCGCTGATCGCCGCGGTCTACTCGGAGGTCATCGCCGCCGGCGGCCACCCGATCGTCTCGATGGGGTTCGAGGGCCAGCAGGCCGCCTACTACGGCGGCGCGTCCGACGCCCAGCTCGAGTGGGTGTCGCCGCTGTCGGAGTGGGCCGCCGAGAAGGCCGACTGCCGGATCGCGGTCGGCGCCGACACGAACACGCGCGCGCTGTCGGGAGTCGATCCGGCGCGCCAGACCAAGCGCCAGGCGGCCACCCGCCATCTGATGGAGACCTCGATGCGGCGCGCGGCCGAGGGCGCCTACCGTTGGGTCTACACCCTGTTTCCCACCAACGCCTACGCCTCCGACGCCGAGATGAGCCTCGCCGACTTCGAGAACTTCTACTTCGGCGCGTGCCTGGCCGACGATGGGGACCCCCTGGGCGCCTGGAAGCGGGCCTCCGAGGAGTGCCACCGCCTCGCCGCCTGGATCGAGGGCCACGAGGAGGTTCACGTGACCGCCCCCGGCACCGACATCCGGCTGGGGATCGCTGGCCGCAAGTTCATCCCGTGCGACGGCGAGCACAACATGCCCGACGGCGAGTTCTTCACCGGCCCGGTCGAGGACTCCGTCGAGGGCGAGGTCACCTTCCACCTGCCCGCGATGATCGGCGGGCGGGAGGTGACGGGCGTCCGCTTCAAGTTCGAAGGGGGCAAGGTCGTCGACGCCTCGGCCGCGCGCAACGAGGACTACCTGATCAAGCTGCTCGACACCGACGATGGCTCACGGAGCCTCGGCGAGCTCGGCATAGGCACCAACTACGGGATCGACCGCGGGACTCGCGACGTGCTGCTGGACGAGAAGATCGGCGGCACCGTCCACATGGCCGTGGGCGCCTCCTACCCCGAGTCCGGCGGCACCAACGAGTCGGCCGTGCACACCGACCTGGTCTGCGACCTCCGCCGCGGCGGCCGCATCGAGGTCGACGGCGAGCTCTTCCAGGAGGACGGCAAGTTCCTGGTCTGACCGCGTGAGGACGCGGGCGCTGCCCTGTTAGGGCAATAGGATGCAGCGCATGAGGCGGTACGGCGGGTTCGCCCTCTTGGCATTGGCGCTCTGTGCGCTCGTGCCCGCGGGCGTCGCCGCGAAGACCTTCAAGCCCACCCGTCTCGACGACCCCGTCGCCGATGGCTGCAAGAAGAACGACTGCTCGCTGCGCGAGGCGGTCATCAAGGCAAACGCCCGGCCGGGTCCGGACGTGATCCGCCTCAAGGAGGGGACCTACGAGATCGAGCTGGCCTTTGGCGACGCGCCGCAGGCCGACGGCCTCGACGTCTTCTCGGAGATCGACATAAGGGGCGCGGGCACCGCTCAGACGCGGATCGACGGCAACGGGATCGACCGGCCCATCGAGATCGGGGCGGGGATCACCGCCGCGAACATGGACGTCACGCTCGAGCGACTCACCCTCACGGGCGGGGACGCCGGGGCGGCAACGGCCGGGAACGGCGACAGCTCCGGCGGAGGGGTCGTCGCCTACCGCGCTGAGGCCCTCACGCTCAGGCGCGTGCTGATCACCGGCAACGAAGCGCAGTTCGGGGGCGGCGTGCGTTCCTTCGGCGATCAGACGCTTTCGATCAAGCAGAGCACGATCGCGGGCAACAACGCCGCCGAGGGCGGCGGCCTCGACCTGCGGTCCAATCTCGATGCCGGGCCGTCGAAGAAGGCCAAGATCAGCGCAAGCACGATCTCGGGCAACTTCGCGGCGAAGGGCGCCGGGATCATCATCGACGGGCACCCGGCCACGGGCGAGGTGCCGTCGCTGAAGATGATGAACTCGACGGTCGCGGGCAACATGGCCAGCGGCGACGGCGGCGGCATCTACGCCGACAACGAGGCGAAGGTCAACCTCGACAACGTCTCGATCGGCTTCAACAAGGCCAACGACGACAACGCCGGCGGTGGGTCGGGCGGCGGGATCGTCCAGCACAGCGCCGCCGTCTTCAAGGTCAAGGACTCGGTGCTGGCGAGCAACGGCTTCGGGACGGGCGGGTCCGATGAAGAGTGCCTCGGGACCTTCACCGGCAAGGGAAATGCCGTGAACGCGCCCACCGGCTGCACCAGCTTCAACGGGTCAGGGAACACCGTCCCGGCGACGTTGATCGCGAACCCCCTCGCCGACAATGGCGGCCCGACCGAGACGATGTCGATCCCGGAGTCCAGTCCGGCTGCGGGCTTCGCCAGGACCTGCCCGAAGCGCGACCAGCGCGGCCGACTGCGCCCGCACCAGCACTGCGACTCGGGATCCTACGAGGACCACCCGATCGACTGAGGCGAGGGCGGCCATGGGAATTTCGAGAAGAGCAGCCGGCCTGGCGCTGATCGGGGTGGTCGGGTCATTCGCCGCCGCGGCCTCGGCTGCCGCCGACACCTACAAGCCGACCCGCTTCGACGACCCGCCGCCCGGCAAGTGCAAGCCGAGCGACTGCTCGCTGCGCGAGGCGATCGATGCTGCAAATACGGATTCCAATCGCGACATCGTCCGCCTCGCGAAGGGGAAGTACAAGATCCAGCGACCGCACGTGCCGGGGTTCGAAGACAATTCCGCAGGCGACTTCCGAATCATCTACCCGGCGACGATCAGGGGCAAGGGGCCCAAGGCGACGAAGATCGACGCCAACGGGCTTGACCGCGTGTTCTACGTGGGAGGCGTCTCGTCAACGTCCCCGGTCACGTTCGCGTCGCTGATGATGAAGGGCGGCGATCCGGACGCGGTCCGCAACGATCCGCAGCATCCACCGGTGGGCGGGGCCATCTACGCGTACACGGAGGCGATCAAGCTCAACCGGGTGGCGATCAGCCACAACGACGCGAACTCCGGCGGCGGAGCCCGCTTCCAGGTGACCACGCTCAAGGTGTCCAAGAGCACGATCTCGAACAACACGGCCATCGACGGCGGCGGGATCTACCTTCCTTCGGCGATCTTCACCACGCCCACGGCGACCATCCGCGAGACGACCGTCTCGGGGAACACCGCCGGCCGTGGCGGCGGAGTGCTGACCGAGGCCCTCCCGGGGGCCAGCCTGCAGCCCCCGGTGGTCACGCTCATCAACTCGACCGTTGCAGGCAACAGCGTCGGCGGTGGCACGGGAACTGCGCAGGGCGGCGGAATTCTCGCGACCGGGAGCGGCGACTCCATCACGCTCGACAACTCGACGGTCGCGTACAACCAGGCGGGGGACGCCGTCCAGGACGGAGCCGGCGGTGGCATCTATCAGAGCTCGGGCGCCACCTTCACCCTGGGCGACAGCCTGATCGCACAGAACATCGCGGCCCAGGGCGGAAGCGTCGGCACGGGCGTCGTGGGCTCTCAATGCGCGGGGTCATTCGCCGGCTTGGGCGGCGTGGTCGTCGAGCTCCAACCCGGGACGGTGTGCTCGATCAGCGGCGCCATCCAGGAGCCGGACAACGCCGAGATCGGTGAGCTCGCCAGCAACGGTGGCCCAACCAGGACCGTGGCACTCGAGCCCCAGAGTGCCGCGATCGGATATGCCGTGAGCTGCCCACCGCGTGACCAGCGCGGCGTCCAGCGTCCCGCGACCGGCTGCGACACAGGGGCCTACGAGGATGAGGGACCCTGACCGGGTCTCGATCGGCCTTGGGCCTGGTATGCGCCGCCGCCCTCGCCTTGGCCGGCGTCGGCCCCGCGGGCGCCGACACCTACAAGCCGACGCGCTTCGACGACCCGACGCCCGGCAAGTGCAAGAAGACGAACTGCTCGCTGCGCGAGGCGATAACCAAGTCGAACAAGCACGAGGGCAAGGACAAGGTCAAGCTGCAGGCGGGCTCCTACGTGGTCGAGCTCCCGGAGAACGGGAACGATGACAACAGGGCCGGCGACTTCGACGTCACCGACCGGGTGACGATTGCCGGCAAAGGCCCCGACGAGACAGTGGTCGACGGCCAGGAGGTCTCGGGAGTGTTCTCACTGCTGACCTTCTCACCCCACAGCGTGAAGAACATGACGATCGAGGACGGCAACCGCAATTTCGGGGCGGGGATTGCGACGGGTCCGAGCAAGGCGGTGGTCAAGGACGTCGTGCTTCGATCGAACACCGCCGGGGTCGGCGGTGGAGGCGGTATGTCCACGGTCTCGACGAACCTGAAGGTGTCGCGCACGACCTTCGTCGCCAATGCGTCCCCGCGAGGCGCCGGCATGTACGTGCCCACCGGGATCGTCGGGAGCCCCGCCGGGACGATTGACAGCTCGACCTTCGAGGGCAACACGGGCGACCTCGGGGCAGGCCTTTACCTCGACGGCGCCACCCACGACGTCAGCTTCACCGACGATCCCGACATCGACGTGGTCAACTCCACCTTCGCCGGGAACGAGGCGAACGTGAGCGGCGGAGGGATCGCCGCGATTCTCGGCGCGAAGATCGCGCTGGACAACTCCACCGTCGCCTACAACGGCGCCGATGCCGACAACTCCGGCGGCGGCAGCGGCGGCGGCATGTACCAGTCGGCGCCCTCCGATCCCGCCGATTTCCAGATCAAGGACATCATCCTCGGCGAGAACGCGGTCGGCACCAGCGGGGATGGCCCCCAGTGCTACGGCTCGTTCACCGGGAGCGGCCTCATCGCCGGGTCGACCTCCGGCTGCACGATCGGCGGCGACCTCGTCGCCGATGCGATGATCGGGCCGCTGGCCGAGAACGGCGGGCCGACGAAGACGATCTCGCTGGACGTCGGCAGCCCGGCGATCGACCACCCGAATCCCGTTGACTGCCCCGAGTTCGACCAGCGCGGTCGCAAGCGCGACGCGAACTGCGACTGGGGCTCGTTCGAGCGCAAGCCGAACGACCCGTAAACGATGGAAACGGTGGGGGCGATTCGATTTGCGCTGCTGGGCGCGCTGGCGCTCGCGCTTTGGACGGTGCCCGCACACGCCGCCACCTTCGCTCCCACCCGCTTCGACGACCCGACGCCGAACGGCTGCAAGCCGGCCAACTGCTCGCTGCGGGAGGCGATCATCGCCTCCAACAAGCACGACGGCCGCGACGCGATCCCCCTCGCCAGGGGACGGTACGAGCTGGAGATCCCACCGACCACCGGCGACACCGGCAGCCTCGACGTACGCGACGGAGTCGACCTCTTCGGCGCGGGCCCTAAGCGGACGAAGATCGACGGCAACGCCATCGACGGCGCGATGGTCGTCGGCGCCGACAACGAGCTGAACGACAGGTTCGTCATCCGCGATTTGGGCGTCACCGGCGGCGATGCCTCACAGTTCGGTGGCGGGATCGACGCGGTGAGCTTCGAGGGGGACAGGCTCGAGCTGTCACACGTCGCCATCAAGCACAACGCGGCTGCCCATGGCGGCGGGATCCACGCGGATATCAGCAAGCTGACCATCCGCGACAGCACCATCGCCGACAACGAGGCCTCCTCGTTCGGGGGAGGCATGCGCGCCGGCTCGAGCAGCACCCCCGCGAGCTCGAAGGTCAAGATCTTCAGCTCGACGATCAGAGGGAACGAGGCGCCGTTCGGTGGCGGGATCTACGCCTTCTTCCCGCGCATGGTGGTGAAGAACACCACCATCGACAACAACGCCGCGAACGAGGGAGGCGGGATGGACATCGTCGGACAGATCGCGGCGCCGCACACAACCGTCCGCTCCTCCACGATCTCCCGCAACAGCGCCACCAAGGGGGCCGGCATCCTGGCCGACGGAGACCAGCCGGGGGCCAGTTTCGCCGAGCCCGTCGTTTTGCTCGTCAACTCCACCGTGGCGCTCAACCTCGCCTCGGCCGAGGGGGGAGGCGTCTTGGGCGACAACGCCGCCACGGTGACCCTCGACAACGCGACCATCGCGCACAACACCGCCGACGTGGACAACACGGGTGGCGGGACCGGCGGCGGAGTCAACCAGCACTCCGGCGCGGTCTTCGGCCTCGGCGACTCGATCGTCGGCGCGAACACGGTTGGCACCTCGGGGACGGGGCCGCAATGCCAGGGGGCGTTCTCCACCGACGCCGACGGCTTCGTCATCCAGAGTCAATCGAGCGGCACGTGCTCGTACGGCGGCATCTACACGATCGCGGCAGACCCGCTGATCGGCTCGCTCGCCCCCAATGGCGGGCCCACCGAGACCGTCGAGCTCCTCACCGGGAGCCCCGCGCTCGGGTTCGCCGGAAGCTGCCCCGCCGTCGACCAGCGTGGCGTGAGGCGGCCGGCCGAGGACTGCGACTCCGGCGCATACGAGCGCAAGGGCCCCTAGCCCGCTCGCCCTCCTAACATCCGGGCCATGTCCGGGCACTCGAAGTGGTCCTCGATCAAGCACCGCAAGGCGGCCACCGACGCCAAGCGTGGCCAGCTGTTCACGAAGCTGGCGCGGGCGATCACGGTCGCCGCGCGCGGGGGCGGGGGAGACCCCAGCGCCAACCACACGCTGGCGGCGACCATCGAGAAGGCACGCGGCTACTC
>Ga0126311_10001161_pt1 | contig 12584 bp, 13 predicted proteins | sample Plot61_FD_92539 | JGI IMG/M metagenome (GOLD analysis project Ga0126311, IMG submission 92539) | Serpentine soil microbial communities from UC McLaughlin Reserve, CA, USA - Plot61 | ecosystem: Environmental > Terrestrial > Soil > Grasslands | place: USA: UC McLaughlin Reserve, Lake County...
GGTTTTCAAGTGACCACACATGGCCGCTTTTCAGGTGACCGCCGAGGTAGTCATGCTCGAACGGCCCTCGATCGAGATAGCGCGACTTCACTGAGAGGTTCGTCTTCGACTCTTTCCATATCCTTCGAAAAGGATGGTACTCACTAATAAATAGGAGACCGGAGGGTGCCAGTATACGCCCCGCCTCTCCATAGTACTTCACGAGATCTGCGACCCAGACAGCAACGTGACCGCCTGTGTAGACAGCATGAAATGAATCGGTCGTAAGGGCCGAGAGATCGGTAACATCAGCCTGTAAAAATCTGATAGTTAGCCCGAGTTCACGTGAGCGGTGTTGCGCAACCTGCAACTGGTTGTGCGAGATATCCACCGAAGTCACGAAGGCGCCCAGCCCTGCCAGGGCGAAGACGACTTGGTTGTCTCCGCTTCCGAGCACGCACACGCGTTTGCCCGCGATGCCGGCAAGGTACTGGAGTTCCATGTGACTAAGAACTAACTCCGGCTCTGTTGGGCATCGATGCCAGAGGCCGCGGCTGTCGGCGGCTCGTCTCCAGTGCTCTGATGCGGCCTCCCAACGGTCTTTGTTTGCAGAATGCAAAGGGTTCGTCGGCTTCATGATGTTGAAGTGTTGTAGATACCATAAGTGCAGGAAGAGACTCAAAAGCGGACAAGAGCGGGCAAGGAAAACAATAGCTCTGTCGTCAGTCCAAAAACAAAGCCGATGCTTCTTAGCCCGATGCCCTTACTAGCTTGGATCTAAGCTGCTGCGAAATAACTTAAGGGCGTCTGAGTAGCTCTTCCACCTGTTCCGATCGTTGCTCGCCCAGTCGCCTAAGGAGCTCGGCCTAATAGGTTGAACAGGCTTTCAAACCTCCGACCTCACGGTCCCGAAGAGTATCTTCGGGCGTGCATCATGTATCACCGAATAGCATGCAAGTCCTCACGTCGCAATAACTTCAACTCGTAATCAGCAAGAATGAAACCTAGTGGCATTGTATGCAATTCTGTGCGTTCTGGCTTGGGTTATGTCACAAAGCATGTCACAAAAATGTGGTCCATTGCAGGCACAGAATGTGACGATGTGACTGTATAAAAAGACGGCGTTAGCGGCAATTCGCGCTCGCCAGACTCAAACTGCGAGATCGCCTCTGCGTCAAGTAGTCCTTTCTAACGCCGTACCATTCCAAGTCCTTCACCATTTGTGCGCGAGTGAGATGAAAAGCCTCTCGAAGACCCTGTAGCTTGCAGCCGAGCCGTTGTGGATAGAGTGAGGACATATCTCTTACTGTTTCCGTGGACGCCTCCGCACTGGAGTCCGTTTCTTGAGCAAGTCTTTGTGTCTCGTGTTTAGGGCGTAGTCCAGATTTTGATACGTCATTCCAAGACCATGCGCCGCGTATGTAATGCTTCCCTCAAATTGCTCCAATGCCTGCTTTATTAGATCGTGTTCTAGTGCGCGTATTTCCTCGCTGAGCGTTCGCCCTGAAATAGGCCGCGCACTCTCTGCTACTGTTAAGACTTCGCCTATCTCTTGGACCAACGTGAGCGCAACGTGGGCTGCGCGGCTGATAGAGCCAATATGCTGAGACAAAGCAATGGCGCGTTGGAAAGCGGCAAGCGCGGCACTGTGGCGTCCTAGGCGAGCTAGAGCCGTTCCGTGCGTCGCCAGTGCCTCAGCTAGCAATGATTGCCGATCACTGCCTTCCAATGTCCGCACGGATGCACGCGCAACCTTTCGGCGTCTGCGTCGCGCTTCTCTTTCAGGAATACGCGGGCGCGAGTTTCATCAACTTGCGCTGTCGCGTTTTGGTCCTTTAGTTTTGTGAAGATGCGCCGGGCGCTATCCAGATGCTCGTGTGCTTCTTGGCAATGGTTGACCTTATAAAGCAGAAATCCAAGGTTGTTCTCGACGTTCGCCAAGTAACTTTTATGCTCTGCCTGTTCAAAGTGATAGCTTGCAGCGGCATACTCCACCAAAGCGCGATCAAGATAATCGCTTGGACCATCTGACGCCCAAAGATTCTCCAGCACATCAGCTAGAGTTTGATGGTAACAACCTTTCAGCGTCTGATTGTTGATCTTCTCAAACAGGGCCACGCTTTTCGTGAGGACGCGCAATGCCTTGCTGTAGCGGTCGGCGCGTTTTTCTACAATCGCCAATCGCAGCACTGCCTTTGCCTTTAACTCGCTGTCTGTCGTCAGGCGCGTGAGTGCTGCGTTAAGTAGATCGCGCGCTTCATTGATCTCGCCAGTACGCCAGTAACACAGAGCGAGTTCGGTTTGTGCCTCAGCGATTTTCTTGCGATAGCTAAGTGATTCGAAAATGGTGAGGCTTTCACTGATTAGATTTTTCGATCTTTCTTGCGCGTCTACGGTCAATTGCGCGGAAGGGCCCGCTGAAGCGCAGCGTTAGTTTTCTTTCGAATATCTATGACTGAAGAACAAGATAAAGTCGTTGAGATGAATTTCGGTTTGTGCCCGAAACCGCTGTCTCGGGTGCACTGCTTCTTCAAACCGAAAACGCCGCTTGTCTTACGTTCAATGCCCAACGTCTTTGCGCGGATGGATATTCAGAGGATGCAGGAACTGCAATCGTAATGTGGGCGTGGATGTTGGTTCCTGCAAATCAAAAGCGGAAAGCCGCGACTTCCCGCTCCTGTTCGTGCTCCGACGATTGGCGCGATGTCATCCGGCGTCAACCCTAAGCGAGCACGAATTATTTCAACTTTTCCGGTATGCGCTTTGGGAACGGCGGCAAGTTATCGAAGTCTATTTCAACGGGCATGATCACTTTCCCCGTGGCCGACGATGGACAGGAGTGCGCTGTTTGAGTAAGTCCGGGTGTCTGGCTTCTATTATGAATGTGAGCGTCTGATAGCGAATCCCCAACAGTTCGGCGGCGTAAGTAACGCGTCCATTTACTTGCGCCAACGCTCGACTGATCAACTCGCGTTCAAGTTTCAAGATTTCATCCGGCAATCTCAGTGGTCTATTAAAAAGGTCGCCTTTCGCGTTTTTATCTTTGCCATGTCGCAACTCTCTCGCCAGTTTTATTCCGACTGTTTTGAACCTCAGTAATAGTCCTTGGTTGTAGCAGTCAGCCAGCCATTCGCTTGCTTGCTCGTATGCAGTGGCTAAAACATCCGGCGCGAGGTCTCCTACTTCTTCAATCATTGTTAATGCTGCGAGTCCAGCCTTATTGAGTGCATTGGTTTCGTGGGCCAACTCAATCGCGTTCTGAAAAGTAAAACGCGCTTGCTCGTTTCTGCCTAGTCTCGCTAGCACAATTCCGTGAGTGATCAGACTGTCAACCAGCAGGATTTGATGACTGCTCTTTTTCAGACTCGAAACCGAACTACGCGCCACGGTTTCCGCTTCATCAAGACGCCCTTCATCGGTTAGAAGCTGAGCGCGTGTGTCATCGATTTGGGCCACGACCGCTTTGTCTTTCATAATCACGGCAAGCCGCCGTGCTTCTGATAGATACTTGTGCGCCTCTTTGAAGCGGCGCATTTGGCGTAGCACATTCCCGACGTTGTTCTTTACATCGGCGCGATACAGGGCATTGTCAGCAAGTTTGAAATGATGGTCCGCTTCTTCATACTCTTTGATAATCCATCGGAAATACGCCGCTCTGTTTTCTATCGTTACTAACTTGCGCAGCACCATCGCAAGCTGATTGTGATACGTTCCTTTAAGAGTGTGATTCGGTATCTTCCTGAATAGATCCGCATTGTCCGTGAGAAGTTTCAGAGAGTTGCTATAGCGTGAAGCCGTCCACTCCACGGCGGCTAAGAAAATCAGTGCATTCGCTCGCGTGTTTCCCTCAGTCGTGATCGTTTTCAGTGCTTCGGTGAGCATGATTCGTGCTTCATCCAACGCACCAGCCCACCAATAGCAGATCGCCAATTCGGCCCGCGCTGCGGCCACGCGGAGCGAGTCACCTAACGAGTCGAAAAGCGTAATGCTTTCGCTGATTAAATCCTTCGCCGTATCTTGTGCGTCACTGACTTGATTCTTGCTGCCGATCCATCGTGTGAGAATGCCAACGTGGAGCAAAACTTCAGCCGCTACCGAAGGTTCAAGTCCTTCGATCTGCGGACGCTTGCCAAACCTTTTCCAGAAAGGCCGCATAACTTCGCGCGCCCCTTCATAGTCACCTTTGTCTTTGAATTCTAAAGCGGCCTGACATCTGAGCCACGCGCTTTCGTTGAGCGTAAGGTGCGAGGATTCCAGCTTCTCCAGAGTGGATCTCATGGACACAAAGCCTTTCGAGTGTTTTGGGAGGAAGTGACTGCGAGCGGATAGTAGTGCGCTCAGCCATTACCTTGCAAGGAATCTTTGCTTATTGTTTATTTGCCGATACCAGATTTCTGGTATCTCGCTATGCCAGTCTACTGGTAATTCTCAACACAGGAGAGATTCAAATGAAACGACTCGGTATTGCGCTGATCCTTACTTGCGTTCTATCCGTCTCGGCTTTAGCCGGTGACATACCAACAATCGGTAAGGCAACTCCGCCACCATCGCCAAGCACAACGCAGAGCACTGACAGCAGCGTTGCTGCAACGATCATTTTGACTATTCTGAGTTTGATTCCTTAGGCGATCCGGCGGCTGAGTGAGAAAGGGCGTAGATCCCGCTAAAAGCGGAGCGCAGGAGTGTGCCCGCGTCCGATACCTCTGTTCTGGCATAAATCAGCAGCAGGCGATCCTAATCAAAGCGTTGCGAGCGCTGGCGAGCGACGGCTATAAAACTGCTCAGTTTGCGGCATGCCTCGCACAACCGCCCAGAAACGTGTGAGGCCGGGGGCGTCATGGTGGGCCTTGGTGAGGGGGCCAAGCGTGACGCCCTACGTTACAGCACGGCGATGCTCACAATAGATGATTCAGACTTCACGCCGGACCATATAGAATTCCTGCACGAGTGGGCAGAAAATCTTGGCATATCGGTTGAGATGTTGTTAGCCCGGATTGTGCTCGCTTGTAGTGAGGGTGATCAGTACGTTGAGGATGCACCTTGTTTGAGACCGACTCCGCGTGAGTAGTGATTAGGCGATGCGCTCTATAACATGTATAGAAGTACAATCAGTCCAATAGCACTCACAGTCTGTAACGCAGCGAACATCCACAGAATGAAAACCAACGGACCGAATTCGTGAGGCGCGTCCATGCCGAGTTTTCTCGCAAGCGTGTAGTTCTCCTTTTGTAGAGTGGTCGCGAACGGTATAGACCAACCGCAGAGAAATGCGAGGCTTACACTCATCAAGGCAGGTAACATGAGAGCCCATTTCGTGTAGGCGATCTGCCGCTGTGCGAAACAAAAAGACACTATTGCACCGGTGATGGCGTAATAGAAGACATTCACCTTCACTACTGTCTCTACATAAAACTTATACAGATCTGCGCTTAGCGCGTAGTCGCGCCAAAGAATCTCACGTTCTGATGGTTCTTCTGACATTGCTCTTTTCAAGTATGTCACAGGTGCTGATGAATGGCCCGAATAGCACCTTGGCTCTTTCTTTCTCTCGCGTTTACATTCAGCCTCACGCTTGTCGATCTCACTGATAGGTACAGTGATTAATCCGTTCGATTCAACCGCAACATATTGTGCTTTCTCACCGATGACACAAAACTCCGTTCCCGATTCCTCGTAACTGTTGCAATACTCCACAGCACTTTTATGGCTGTATCAGACCCCGACGCGTTTTCCGTTTCATGGCTGAGACACTTACGTGTAGACGGTGTCCAGCAAATCCCTCATCAAATTGCGCTATTGAGTCTTCAATCTATGCGTAACTTTATCGCCTTCTCGCCTCCTGCAGCCACTTTAACAGAGGATCTTTGTCCTTAAGTTCGAGTCGGTGTGGAACTAATCGCCTGATACTTTCATCGTCAAGTAATTTCGGGGCAAATCTAGATGTGGTCGTGATAACCCCCTTTGAGACATTGCCCTCCGCTGTGATAGTACCGACAAGTGCTCGTACTTCTTCCGCTGTGACAGGTCTGCTAATCTTATACCTTTTCACTTGGTCAAAAATTCTTACTGATCCGAATCCTTCTTTAGTTGCAATAACGTCTCGTCCTCGGTCACCGCTGAGTGGCGTCAGTTCAACTGTGTAGCCATGCCTGGCCCATCCGCCGGCGATTATCTCTTCGAATTTCCTCGGATCGATCCTATAAATCTCTTCGGGATTGTTCTTGAACACGTCGATGATTTCGTTCCATGGAATGCGAACTTCTTCCACAAGACGACCCTCATTCGTTTTGGCACCAAGCATCAGAATAGCTAGATTTTCAGTGGGATGAATGATCGGTTCGGGAGTAATGATCGCCTGAATGGTTATTTCAGGGGCATCTTCCCGTGCAAGCCACGAAAGAGATGTCGAACCTTGTGGGGCTGGTCGATTGTGTTCCCTCGCATAGTCGTTGAGGTAATACGCCTGTGCTGGGCGAAGCGGTAATGCGTACAAGTCATGCTCCCCTACGGGAATAAACTTTCTAAGGTTGGGATCTCGCTGCATGTCAGCCGTGGTTATGTGGGGGTAAAAGCCGTCTCGTTGAGTTACAAGAACTAATGTTCTTCTGACTGTAACGATCTCACCGCCGGACCCTGGTCTCTCAATGACAATAATCCGAGGCGTTTCGGCAACTTCGCCCCAGCCGTAGAACGCGCTGTCAGGATTCCACCATAAGTAAACGACATCATCCTTCTTAATATCAGAATTTGGCGCGACCTCGTATTGATACTGGTCGCCATCGCGAAGAGTCCACGTGTCACTGTCGTGAACGTTTGTCATGAGAATCCAGTAGTTCATTAGACTCAGTTGCGAATAACAAATAACTGAATAGGTGATTAAGTAACAATCTTATGCCCGGCGCGCTGCCGTAGGGGACGTATGAGATGTCGAATTTGACTTGGTTATTGTGAGGGGCCTTTCCTTGCGGCACGTTCAAGATGACATCAGGATTGTGGTAACCAGCGCTACTCGACACACACGCTTCATGAGAAATGCTAACCAGCTTTATGCTTAACCTGATACCCAGCTAGCCGACAAAACTTCAGCCTGCTTTAAAACTGTCTCGACCGCGCGCAGTTCAGCTTCGGGCGGGTATTTGTATTTCCGTAAAATGCGTCTCACCAGCAGGCGCAACTTAGCCCTTACCGTTTCCCTAACAGCCCAATCGACAGAGACGTTTTTTCTTAAATTTTCGGTTAGTTCCAGGGCTATCTTTCGCAACACTTCACTGCCAAGATCGCGCACGGCCGATTCGCTGGTTTCCAGAGCATCGTAGAAGGCTATTTCGTCGTTTGACAGTTTTAGAGCCTCTCCGCGCCGTGCCGCAGCATTAAACTCCCTGGCCATCGCAATCAGCTCTTCGATCACCTGCGCAGTCTCGATTGCACGGTTAAGATACTTATTCAATGTGGTCTGCACCACGTTCGTTTTCATGCGAGACTGAATTTCGTCTTTAAGTAATCTTTCCAGCAGTTCAACAGCAAGGTTTCTTTGCGGCATGAGGCGAACATCATTTAAGAATTCTTCAGAAAGAATTCCAATGTCGGGCTTGTTTAGCCCTACAGCCTCGAAGATGTCCACGACTCCTTCCGAAACGACCGCACGACTCACAAGCTGGCGCAATGCGTGTTCGCGTTGCTCGTCGGAGATCTTTGCAGCCGCGGTCGAATGTTTCGTCAACACCACCTTGATTGCTTGATAGAAGGCTACTTCCTCTCTGTAGGGTAGCGCCTCATCGATCGTGCAGCAAAGAGCGAAAGCCCTGGACATTGCTATGACGTAATCAGAGAAACGCTGTTTGCCGTCGCGCCCACTGCTGTCTTTGGCTAGTCCTAATATGTGATCTGCCGCGCCAGGTAGCAATTCGTAAGCGTCAGTCTCGAAATCCTGATAATCGAAGCCGTGCAGCATCCCGCGCGTAATTTCGATCTTCTCCATTAGAATCGGGATGGCTTCCTCGGCTTCGAGCGCAGGTTTGCCTCGCGCGCCGCTCTCTGTGTATTCCTTGAGAGCTTCCTTGAGTTCGTGACCGATGCCTATGTAGTCCACTTGTATCGAGATGCTGCTTGGTCTGGATGAAGTAGCTAAGAACAATGGAGTTCATTACATGCTGCATACCGACCAGCGAGTTTTGTGGTTTCATTCTGACGCAGACCCTTGTGTGGAAGATGTGGCCCCACGCGCTGGTTAACCGAGCCTGCCTGTCGTTGAGGATACGTGTGGACCGTCCTATCTCGCCTGTCGTTGAGGATACGTGTGGACCGTCCTATCTCAACGACACCCGTGTCGCGGTTGCAACTACGACTAATCGAATATGTTGCCGCCTCGAACTCGTCTGGACCATCTTTACGAGCGGCTTTTGGGTATTTCCTTGGACGCTAGGGAAAGGAGCGGAAACTTTGGGCGAAAATCGTAAGCAACAGCCGAGAGAAAAATTCACATATAGTAAATCGTACAACTCATCCATTTATGACGACGAGAATACTCGCCTTAATCCCGATGAGTATGAACTATTTCCGTTGAAGGAAGATATGCTTCACGATCGTGCAAATAGATCATCTCGGTGGAATGATTCACGATGGAATCCCGAGCAGAACTTGGTGCCGATCGAGCGTTCTAAGTTTTCTCTCGAAGATTTCCGTAGTAATCCCTCGGTAGTCGTAGTAGATCCGCGAGTCATCGAATTCTTGTCAAAAGATTCCAAGAGATTATTCACACTCTCGCCACGCCAATTTGAGGAGCTGGTCGCGGAATTGATGCATAGACTCGGTTACTCCGTGCAACTTGGCCAACTTGAAAGGGATGGCGGAGTAGATGTATTCGCGGAACGTCCGTCAGAAATCGGTGACGAACTTGTTCTTATACAGTGCAAGCATTTCGCGTCGATCGCAAAGTTGGAGAACCGATAATCAAACAACTACATGCTGATGTACATGACAGAAGCGCTACGCGGGGATTGGTTGCGACAACGTCCTATTTCTCATCGACGGCACTCACCTATATCGAACGCTATCGATACCGTCTATCGGGTGTTGATCAAGATGAATTGATGGAGTGGATGGTGCGCGTCCGAACGTAGTCTGTGAAACGGGTTTACAGCCACATTCAACGTTGTCTTTGCGCCCGAAGCCAGACGTACTAATTGATCTTATCGCTCACCATTAACGAACAATAGGGCCAACCTGCGCAATGTTTCAAACAGGAAAGAGATATTGTTATGGGTAACTGTCGAATAAACTTCATCGATGTACCGATTAACTCACCGATCTTACCACTCCCCGAATGACCGGATAGAAGGTTCGTGTAGATGGTGATCCCGACTGATGGTCAAAATAGGACAACACAAGCAACGAACCCATCCGGATATAGCTTGGCGCCAACATAGGCACGAGGTCTAGCGGCGGCGAGGGCTTTAGTGGGTGAGAACTATCAAATGGAAGGCGCGGTCACTATACGCACCGTTTGAATCGTGTGTGTCTACCCAGACGCCCTTGTTTATCTCGAATGGGAGAAAATCTGTCGGGCAGCAGCGTAGGGCCACACCGATTTGGCCGGACGGTTCGGTGGCAATACCGGGTCGACCGATCGTGGCAACGTAGACACCTTGACTGACATCGCCAGTAAAGTAGACCTCATATTGACCTGTGCCAACCTTCTTGGTGCGCAAGACATTGCGGCCACGAACCAAACTTCCATCGGTCTCAATCACCGCCCAAAATTCACGGACGCAACAGCCCTCCACCCCATAGTTCGATGAATCATCTTGGGGAGCGGGGGCGATTTTGCGCGCTGCCTCGGCGGCACGCTTGTCTGGTGCATTTAGACTAGCTTCATCAATCTTTTTTTTCTCGTCTGCCATGAGAGGCTCTCCTTTAAGCCGTTGGTGGGATCGAGGTGCATAGGTTTCCGACCTCATGATCTGAGCACTTTCTGGGACACGCAAGGGCTGAATTCACCGATGGCACCTTGTTCCTTCAGGATGGCTGGTTGATTCTCGGTAGGGTGAGGTTCTTAACCAGCCTTAAAGAACATCATCTACATAATCACGATGAGAGCAATGGCTGTGCCGAGACAAATGAAATGGAACTTGCTCCAAAGGTTTTATTAAACACTGGATTTCTGTATACGTTTGTCTACAGCGATTCTACAAATGTTGACACATCAGGTCCGCAATTACTCGGTTCCTTTGCAGGCCACTCGCAATGAGTGCCTCCTCTTTATGCTGGATTCGTGGCCAGATCGAATCGATTCGCTGCAAGCGCTTTTCGCAACTGTTGCAAGAACTGAGCATTTCTGGCGGTGGCCTCAAGAAGAAGTTGCGAAGATTGTCCACTGTGGGGAGCCACTAAACTTCAAGGATCGCGGATTTCATATTAGACGCCGATGAGTTTTTGGCGAAACTGTTCCTGCGCCTTAAGCTGTGGCGACTGTTCGGCCGCAGGGGGTAAGTTTTGGAGTTTTGCTATCGTCTCAATGAGGTTGGATACCTGTTGGATCGGTATCAACTGTGTGGCCGCCGAGATTTCTTGATCAAATAGATCCCGAAGCTTCAGCGCATGCTCAAAACTCTCCTTTTGATGTTCATCCGCGAAATCTCCCCCTGTCTTGTCGGGGTGCAAGGATACAATCAAAGACAGAACAGCATTCCGAGTGCTGACGTAGTCAGTTTCGTCTACCTCCAAGCAGAGCTTGTTTAAAAGCTTTCTAACTTCCTCTGAATACATACGGTCAAAGTAAGCGCCGATGCGGTAAAAAAGGCTGTTCGGTCTAAAGAGGTCGGCCGGTTCGGTTGAGTTTCAATAACTTTATCGCGACTGGAAAATTAGTGAGCAGCAACGTTTTTAAATGGCCTGAGAACTTGTCGTTTAGGTGCAAGAATAACGCGACGCTTATACACCCAAGAGGAATATGGAATCAAGTTTCTTAACTCGTACTCATTTAATCGCGTTTTTTAAGGTAGCCTGCCCAATCTTCTGTAGTTCCACGTTAGCGTCCTCATCAAGTCTCGCGTGCTCATTTGCCAGCTGAAGTCTCTATTCTGCCAGGACAATTGAGTAAAGCCGCCGTAAGACTCTTCAGTTTCCTGTTTGCGAGTATCGAATGGGAAGTGCCCAACCGGCTTAGGATATCCGGCCACCTTACTCTCTGGCGTGATGAATCCGTAATAGTCCCAATTCCAAACCCACACGATTCGATCCACCTTCGCGTTGAAGGTCCGGCCAAACATTCGAGTGAACTGCTGATGTATGCGGCGCACAAGACCGAGGTCACGCGAAGCAGTGGCCTTGCTTGTTTGCGTGGCTAAGGAAAAGGCAGTGACTCAGCCACGGGATGCCGTAAGCAACTCAGTTGCTGCGGTCGCGTCCATTGCACCGAGTAGCGCCACTATGCGATCTGCTCTAGCGTGACGCTTGCGCCTGTGCAGCTTGCGCCTGCCAGCATTGCGCTTGCAAGCGGCATCAAAACTCGTTGGAATCCATGCAGCCATGTAATAGCTATCTATTATAATCTAATGAGGTTAGTCTGTGTGAGACTTAGTAGGCCCGTAGTAGTCGCACAAGCCTTAGCAAATCTTAACAATCCACTTTCGAGAAATGAGCAAACGTTTCGCATTACTCACGCGCGCGCATTGTTGTGTCAATGTTAGGTTTTCTCAGGTCGAGGGGCTAATTCATGGTCACAGGTCATCCACAGTGATCTACTGATGCGGTTGGACAACTCTTTTCTTAAATCCAAGGCCGCCTTTTCATAGCGTTGTCTTACTATTAGTGATAGGGTTCGCTCCGACAATCCCGCTTGACCTGAGCCTGATCACATTTTTGTGATCGCAAGTCTCACGGACTAAGTTACTCAACGCCTCGAACCCCAAGGAGTTCCTCATGTACAAACGGCGCATGGTTAGTGTAACGGTTTTATCAGCATTCGCATTGACAATGATTTGTTTACTTTCAGCCCATGCGCAGAAAGGACCTCAAGCTACAGCTTCGAGTGTAAAACCTGTCAAAGGCATTGATGTAGTTGTTATGAAGGACCCAGGGAACAGCGCCGCCCGCACCGGCACTACCAACGAAAAAGGTGAGGTGGAATTTGTTGGGCTTGAGCCAGGGAGCTATTCTCTGACAATAGTCGGTCCTTCAAGACAACAAAAGGTTAGGCATGGCGGTTCCACAACCGGCGATACGGACGTTCACCAAAATTACGTAGTCGAAATCACCGGGTTAGCTAATGGACCGTTAAGCAGGGAATGGAACGTCAAGGAGAGCAAGTTTGTCACGCAGGCGAATGCAACCGCCAGAGCGGCGACGCCAGCACCGAGTTACGAGGAAAAGATCAGCCTTGAAGTAGGAAGCGGCTCTCCTGCTCCCGTCCTTAAGTTCATCATCAAATCAAAGTCAAACATCAGCAGTAATTAGCGATCAATCAGACAAAGCGGCTAGTGGTTACGTGGAATGACACAGGTGTCGAACCCGATCCGCTGACCGCATCTGAAGACATGTGGAAGTCGCCTTACATCTGGGTGCGAAACTCACAAGACAATAATCTTGTACACCAGCACGAACACGAA
>Ga0126311_10001162_pt1 | contig 12578 bp, 8 predicted proteins | sample Plot61_FD_92539 | JGI IMG/M metagenome (GOLD analysis project Ga0126311, IMG submission 92539) | Serpentine soil microbial communities from UC McLaughlin Reserve, CA, USA - Plot61 | ecosystem: Environmental > Terrestrial > Soil > Grasslands | place: USA: UC McLaughlin Reserve, Lake County...
GCGTCGACGCTGAGACTTCCTGTGCTGTAGGCGTCCGCGCTGAGACTTCCTCCCCCTAAATACTCGGAGGCATCCATTTTGATAGGTCCGGATGCGGTTGCCGCGTGGTTGCTGGCGGGTACTATGACGGGTGTCAGGCAAGTGCCAGGAGCTTCGGTACCGTCCGGGGTGGTTGGCCCCGCACGAAGCAGTGCCCGGGCGATCATGTCGTAGAAGTTCCGGGCGAACGTTTCAGTTTGCCCCAGAGGGCCGGCCTTCATCTGCTCGCGCAGGTTCTGGCGCAGATGGAGGCGCCGCGCACGATCGGACGCCAGAGTGACCGCAGCTTCCACGAAGCTCGCCCGGTCGGACGTGGCAAGGTCATGCACGCCACTGTTTGCAAGGACCGAGGCGCTGAGCCGCTCGTAAAGCGCCTCGCCGACAAGGCTGATGACCGGAACGCCCATCCACAGCGACTCTGTTGTGGTTGTCCCGCCCGTCTGCGGCATGCAGTCGAGAGTTATGTCGACGTCGTTATAGTGCGGCATGTGCGTGCCACGGACAGTACGGAAGCCGATCCGATGAGGCTCTACCCCGTTCGCCTCGAAGTGCTGGAGCAGGTTCCCCCGGAAGCTCGCCGTCCCTCCCTCAGGCCTAATGAATAGGAACCTGGAATCTGGGACTGCCCGCATCACCTCGGACCAGACGGAGAGCGTTTCGGGGGTGTATTTGCCGGGGTTGTTTGCAGTACCAAACGTCAGATAGCCGGCACGCTCCTCGGGCAGGCCCGGTTTAATAGAAACGCGCTCCGAGAAAATCTGCCGCCCAAGGGCGACCGAGCAGTCCGGCATCATCAAGGGCGCCTCAATTAGGAGATCTTGACGTGGCGGCGCTGTGTGGGGATCGCAGATTAGATAGTCGATGGTCGAAAGGCCGGCAGAGTGAGGATAGCCGAGCCAACTCGCCTGCACCGGTGCGGGACGCCAAGCCATTACCTCCAGCTTGTTCATGTACGTAGAGCCGCCGAGCTCGATGAGAAAATCGAGTTGGTCGTCGCCGATCATCTGAGCGGCCTCCCGATCGCCCATTTCCGGCTTCCAACGAAAAGCGTGCGACCGAGAGCTTATGAAGTCCTGCAGCCGATCAGCCGTCGCACCCTGGTAGAAGGAGTAGGCGAAAAGCTCGAAACGCTCGTCAAGATGATCGAACAGCGGCAGGACGAAGTAACCAACAGGGTGACTCCGAAGGTCCGATGACATCAGACCAAGGCGGATCTTTCCCCCGGCGCTTCGGCTGGCCGTGCGTCTAAGCGGCTGCGCGGCGGCAACGGCCTCAACGCGCCGGCCCCAAACGCGGTGTTGTTCGAGGAGCTCATAGCGGTCCTCCAACGTGCAGACACGGGGGAGGAGCTTCATGAGGGGTGCATGGAGGCCGGACTCGGCCCATCGCCGTCCTAGAGTCGTGGGGTCCCCGAGCCGCTCCAACTCCTGGAACGCGCAAACACGTGCTAGGACCGCGTAGGCGGCTCTTACCTGCGCCGGCGTAAAGGTGTGATCGGAATCAGCGAGCAGGGGCTGCAAGAGCTGGTAGCTTTCCTCGATGTGGGCGCCCTCATCCCCCGTGCGGGTCCGCTCCAGGCTCTCGATGAGCTTGAAGCGGTAGGCTCGGTTATTCGGCTCCAGCTCGACGGCCCGGCGGAGGTGAGCGTTGGCACGGCTGCGGTCGTAGTCGACGACGGTGACGCCTAGCCTGTGCTCCAGCCACGCAGCGTCCCGAAAGCGCGGCGCAAGTTCCTGCAGGTAAGCCTCCGCGCGCCGAGAATGCCCCGCCGAGCGCATCAAGATCGCCTTGGCCTCAATAAGGCGCGGGTTGTCTGGGTTATGAGCCGTTGCCGCGTCGAGTGTAGCCTCCGCGTCGGCCAGTCGCCCGAGGTCGGATAGGGTGCCGGCGAGGTCCAGCGATGCGTCTACATTGCCGGGCTCGATTTCCGCAGCCTCTGAAAATTGCACGATGGCGGCCTCGTTTTGGCCCTGGAGCCGAAGCGACTGACCGAGACGGCGGCGCAGATCAACGCTCCCAGGCGCCTTGCGGACAAGCCTTGCGAACACTTCCTCCGCCGCGGCCGCCTCCCGGAGATTGAGGAGAACTATCCCACGATTGACCTGGTACGAATCTTGACGGGGATTGATCTTGACGGCCTTGTCCAGTGCCTCAAGTGCCTCGGCGTGACGGCCGAGCTTGCGCAGCATCACGCCTCGTAGGTTCCACAGCTCGGCATCTCTTGGGTGCTTTGCCAAGCCGCGCGCTACTGCAGCCGCGCCTTCTACAAAGCGATCGAGTCGGTAGAGGTTGCGCGCAAGCACACGGTAAACCTGGGCCGACCGGTTGCTGCTCTCGGCGAGAGCCGCTTCGATTTGCTCCACCGCCTCAGCCGGGCGCCCGGCTTTCAACGCCGCTTCTGCTGCCGCTAGTCGATTGCCCATCCACACCCTCTCCAAGGCGCGCCGCATGCGCCCGGCAACTCTTAAGACTGCACCAGCGAGCTGGCTAGCGGCGGCCTCATCGCATCGACGAGGCAAGGATTCGCGATCCGTAGCTGCTAACCGGCGAGGCAGAGCGGCGGACCTGGGCCAGAAACCGTCAGGCCCGGACAGCGCTGCGGCGGTCCCGGGCGGCAGTGGTGCAGCGTCGGTCAGCGGGGTGCCGGGCGCACCGCAGGGGCCGCAGGACTGGGACGAAATCGACATTGGGAGCGTGGTGCTCGCGACCGTCGGGGTCGAGGACGGGCGGTGGGAGCATCATCATCGGCGTCAACGCCGATGCGTTTTCGCTGAAGTGGCGCGACTTCCCGCGCGAGCCGGTCTTCGTGCGGCGTCGTACCGAACTCGCCCTCCTCCCTGCCGTCACGAACTGAAGCTGCGAGCGCCTGTACTGCAAACCGGACGGAAGGTTGGTCACGGCATGATGGTCAACCTGGCCTCGCACACGAAATTTCTGACAGTCCCCGAAATTTCTGACAGTCCCATCCGGCTTGGTCGACAACTAGCACAGCGTGTTTGCCAGGAGCGACCTCTATGACGTTGAGGACTTCGTCAACGAGCTGCGCTCGATCAAGGTCGCCCCGTATGTGGCGGCCAAAGGGTTGGCAATGCTCCCACCTAGGATTCGCGAGCTGCTCAAGAGATCCCGCCAGCCTTACGTCGCGTGAAAACGCGGAAGAACCAGGACCTGAACCTACTTGTGCGCTTCGTCGACGCGAGTACAAATTGTCTGTCTAACGGGAAAAGCGCGAACAGATGACACCCGACGACGAGCCCAGCGATGCCATGGCCCGTCCACCCTCCGTCGCTATGTTTCGCGCAGCTCGGGCGCTCGTCGGGCTTTCGCAGGATGATTTAACCCGGCTTATTCATGAGAACTTCTCAGGGCGGCTGGCGGATGTGGCATAACCGACTAAGATTGCGGAGGATTCGGTTGTTGAAGCCAATCCTGTCCACCTGTCGAGCCGCCGTGCGCGACGCCATTCCCAAGGCACATGCCCTCGCCAAGGCCGAATTCACGACGATCAGGCTCCGGCTCCTGAAGGTCGCCGCCCGCGTCACCGAGACCGCCAGCTGGGTGCGGATCGCCTTCGCCAGCGCCTGCCCGGACGCCGTCCTCTTCCGCTACCTGGCGGCCTCGATCAGGCCGGCCGCGCCCTGAGCCGCGGCGCGTCAGGCCCGGCCAACCCGCTCCCTCCCCTCCAACGCACTCCACACGTTCAGCATACGCCGCGGTGAAAAAAGCACGCTGCGCACCACCGCTCGGCCCAAGCCGCTGATCAAGAATCAGAACTTCGCGGAAGGGCTCTCAGATCAAGTGAGGCGACTGTCTGCCGGCCTCCGCCTGGCACACTTGAATTCATCCGCTGATGTGGGAATCGGGTCCGACCGCATCAGCTCGGATCACGCTTACAGGCCGACTGCGGGAGCAGGGGGCGTGCTCACCGCGGTTGACCCGACTCCAACTCGACTGCGGAAAACTGCAAAATAAAACTGCTCGAGCAGCACGTACGAGGCCGTCGCAACCAGCAAGCTGCCGAAAAAACTTCCCACAACAAGCAGCGGAATCAGGAGCGGATGGCCCCAAAATCCAAGGGGGACCAGGGCCGAGTGAAGAACGGCCGTAATGACGAGCGTGTGGAAGAGGTAGAATGAATATGATACCGTGCCTAATAGCCGCGTCGGCCATGCAATCAAAATTCGGCTCAGCCAGTGCTCATCGAATACGAGCTTGATGAAAAGCGTAACGGCGGCGGGCAAGAAGAAGAGAAAGAAACTCGCGAACGACGGGAAGAGCGTAGTACCACCTTTTAGCGTCAAGGGAGTGGCGTATACGATTAAGGCTACGGAAAGTGGTATGCGTCTGGCCACAGCCCTTAGTTGGCTATCTGAAAACGCAGCTATCCAAGTGCCGGCGAACAGCGCCAGCGCTCGAATGTATTCTTCTAGGCTTACAGCCGCGACTCCAAATAAGAGGCTAGCCGCAATAGCTGGTTTCAGGAACCGACCGAGTAGCAAAATCATGGGCAGGACAAAATAGAACGCAAATTCATAGCCCAGCGACCACGTAACGTGATTGTAACGAACAACATCGTAACCTTTTATAGCGTTAAGAAAAATCATATTTTTTAGCACGGATTGGGAATCAAACTGCCATCCTATCACGTTGCAGAGATATAGGACTGAGCAAATAAGCGAAACAATAAACGCCGGATAAATTCGGATAAAGCGTTTAGTAATAAAATTGACATAAGAAAAGCGAGGCGAGGTCAATACAACGCGCCCCATCAGAAAGCCACTAATGAGGAAAAACAAATCAACGCCGTGGTTTCCGTCGGCAAGGAGATATAGGCCCCGCACCTTCCAGTCTTCCGAGCCAGGATTAAAGGACGCCTCAGGAATACGAAGGATCTCGGTGGCGATTGTTCCGACAAGATGCACGAGAAACACTACGAACGCCGCATAAAAGCGGAGCCCGTCGATAGCTGGATAAGGAAGAGGCCGAACGAGGGGCCAGGACATAAGTGACCTTGCGTTGTCACTATCGGGGCTTCTGGTCGGTCAACTCCGCGCTCGGAGGGCGCTCGCCCGCGTCCTCTAAACGCCTGAGGATCTGGATAACAGACATCCGGCATTTCGCAAGCTCGGAGCACGCGTGCACGCCAATCAGAGTGTCGTCTCGCTGCTCACAACGTCCCGCTATGCATGTAGTGCGCGTAGGGGCACGCGCAGCCTCATCCGAGGGACGAACATGCCGGCTCGGCCCGACGAGAACATCGCCCCTCGCGCGAGGGCCGGTGCGCTCCCACAGCGAAGAGCATGAACAGTGGAGCCGAAGGCACCCTTTGCCTAGCACTCACACTGTTAGTGAGGTGCTGCGGGTGACGCGGCATGGTCTCGCTCGAGCCAGCTTCCCGGGCCCGGACGAGATCGCGGACGGCCTCATGGACGAGGTCCGGCACCCACACTCCCGTTAGCTCGCCAGCCCGATGCAGCCGCGCCAACGTGACCGCGTCCCGCCGGTTCGTCTTGACCCGCTCGCTCGGCCGCTTCGGGATCAGAGCCGGCGCAACCACCATGCAGTCGTGGCCAAGATCCCGGACCTGCCGGCACAACCCGTACCCCTCGGCCGGGCCTCGAAGCAGACGTGCAGGCGATCATACCGACTGCCGAGCTTCTTGATCGTCCGCTCGATCGCCGCCGGCCTGTTCTCGATCTCGCCGAGGAACCGAACCTCGCCCGTGCGGCCGCACTCGGCAATCGCCACAGCATGCTTCATCTTGGCCCGGTCGAACGCGACAAAAGCCTCGTATACTCGCCCATGCCTCGCCCTCCGTGCGTGAGGCTCGGCTCGGCCCACCCGAGCAACCCTCGGGTTTCAATCCCACGATAGGGCGGGCCACCAAGCTCAACCCGGGAACATGACGTCTAGCCGGGCGGGAGCTCGTTTTTAACGATCTTCCGTCGCGGCTTAGGACCGCGCTTATTTGATAACGAGACCTTGGCTCGTGGGGAGCTCAAGCACGTCATAGCCCCGTTCGGCGAACCACGCACGCTCCGCATCGCGCTGCGCGACATAACCAAAGTAACCGTAGTCGTCGAGCACGATTGGCGCGCCGGGCTCGACGCGGTCGAAGAGGGCATCGAGAGCGCCGATCTCAGCTTTGACGTTGTTCATGTCGATATGCAGGAAGGCAATGCGGCTCGGCGCATTATCCGTCAGCACCTCCGGAACAGAACCCTTACTCACTCGGACGTTCTCGAGATCGGCAAACCTTGCTTTCGTTTCCTCGAACAGCTCAGGCCGAATGCCTGGCATTTTCGTGTGCCGGCTGCCTTCGGGGTAGTCGAACAGGTCGTAGAGCCAGAACTGGCGGTCTGGATGATCGTGGAGAGAAAGCACGTCGTACACGACACGAGCGGAGGTCCCGCGATAGCAACCGCACTCAACGAAGTCACCTGGGTGCCGCAACCCGAGCCGACCGGCCCAGCATAACACAGCAGCACGCCAGATGGTCGAGCGCTCGACGTTTGTCTCAGTATGGGCAGCAATCGCTGCCATGAACTTCACGTCCGTAAGAAAGGATAAGTTCTTTCCGAACGTGAACAGATTGTCGCCCGTGTAGATGCCGACCTTCCAGTTCGGCTGAATTTCAGCGATTGTAGCGAAAAGTTTCGAGTTGAAGCCGTCCTTTCGACCAAAGAAAACTTGCCCGAACCAGCTCGGGGCCCCTTTTGTGCCCCTGAGTTCCTTCAATTCCATTTTCTACCTGTCCCTCGTTCTGCATGGGGCTTCTGAGCAGGGCCCGCGTTTCTCCCAACTCGCCTTTATCATACATGGCTGCTTTGGGCGAACGAAGCGTCCGCCTCGCCCGATTCTGCGGAAATCCTCCCCAGGGGCGTGACGGCAATCCATTGCTGTGGAACGCTACTGCCACTGACGAGCAACCTTAAAGGAAACGCGACGATGAGCCTACCCAAACGACCACAAGACCTCTCGGCCACGGCGTTGATGCGGGTGACATCGTTCGCAGCAGCCTAAGTTGGGAATCCCCGGTCGGGGTCTTGCCGGAGACTCATGTGGCTGACGTGGACATCGCGGCTATCTGCATCGCGTGGAGGTGTGCAGTCTACCTCTCTCGCCATCATACGCCTGATATTTCCACCTGGAACCGCGCTTCGACGACAACGTCGCCATTACGCCGCACAGCATAGAGGCCTTCGTAGCGCCCCTTCTCCCACTCGGTTGCCGGCCGCCGACGACCGACGAAGGCGAGAGACTGTGCCTTGTGGCGCTCCACCGGCTTAAAGCTACGCTCGGCGAGAATGCGTCCGGACGGACTTCGTAAAGTGAGCTGTTGCGTGTCACCGGCCCTCAAGCCGATGACCCGCACGTACGCGATCAGAGCGGGTGCGTCATTCGTCACCGCTCGAAGCGATCCTTCCTCGACTGAGTCAAGGGAAGGTGGCGCATCCGTGAAGCCGAAGTTAAGTACCACGGTCGGCTTGTAGCGAAGCTGATCTGCGACCGCCTCGGCCCACAGCGTCCCACCTTCACCGCAACTGCCGGCGGGAGCCCCGAATGAGAAGGGATCGATCACTTTCCCGTCCTGGCGCACCGTGAAGTGTAGGTGGGGGTACTCCGTCAAGCCTGACAGTCCCACCCGACCGAGCACTTGGCCCGTTTCGACGGTGTGGCCCGGGCGAACTGGAATACCGCTACGCGCCATGTGGCAGTACTGGGTCTCCCATCCGGCGCCATGGTCGATGACGAGCCCGTTCCCGCACTCTGCGCCCTGAACAGCTTCGCGACTGGTAAGTCGGACAGATTGGTCTGGGACGTTAGCGCGAACGCGCAATACCCGGCCGGGCGCCGCCGCCAGGACGTCCACTCCGCTGCGCTGCGCTGCCATGTCCGGCAGGCGGAAGTCAGTTCCGTTGTGACCGTCGTACGTCAAGCTGCCGCAGCTGAAGTCGCGGGCGGCGGGCGACGGGTCTATATCTACGTGGTTCTGCACGTAGCACGTGCGCCCGACTTCGCAACGGACGGGCAAGTGGAACTGCGGCTCCGATTGCGCGGCCGCGCCGCTCACCACACTCAGCGCAAGCAGCGCTCCAGCCAAACGCATTCCCGTTTACCTCACCTCAGCGGAGATCCGCACGGCCGACCCGCGACGCCACTTGGCCGACGGGCGGCTGAGGGTCAAGGCGGTCGCCCAATCAGGGGCGAGCTCCGCCGATAGCCGGCGCCGTCTTGTCGCAGCCGCGGCGACAGCCCAGGTGCCTTGATGCTTGAGCAAAACGGGCATTTATGCAACAAAGGGGAGCTTACGATGCGGCCTAGATTGCGCGTAGGCTCTACCGACATTGGCATAGCCTACAACGTTGCCGACGAGCGGTCCGTCCCGCTGGGGCGGCTCAACGAAACGATAGGGAACATGGTCAGAGCTGTGCCAAAAATCATCGGGGATGACGTTCGGCAAGTGCCTGAGTTGGGCCGGGCACTCGTGGCCGTTGGCCTGTTCAGCGCCTTGATCAACGTACTTTATCTCACCGGCTCGTTTTACATGATGCAGGTATATGACCGGGCGATTCCCAGTCGGAACATACCAACGCTCGTCGCACTCTCTGTGCTAGCGCTCATCCTCTACGTTGGACAATGTGCGATCGACTTGTCTCGGCAGCGGGTGCTGAGCCGAATGGCGAGGTTGGTCGACGAGCGTCTGAGCCCCCGGGTTTTTCGCTTGTTAAGCCGCCTACCGCTCACGAGCGGCGGAGCGGCCATTGGACTGCAGCCCGTGCGTGACTTAGACCAGATCCGCAATTTCCTAGCGGGAGGTGGCCCCCTCGGCTTCCTAGACCTGCCTTGGATGCCGTTTTACCTCGGCATCTGTTTTCTCTTTCATCCCGCGATCGGCGTCGCGGCGCTCGCTGGCGCCGTTATACTGCTCTGCTTGACCATCATCACCCAGGTCATGACACGAAAGTCAATCGATGTGGCAACCCAGCTTGGCGGGGCCCGCATGAGCCTGGGAGAATCGAGCAGGCGAAATGCGGAGGTTGTCGCTGCCATGGGAATGGGCGAGCGGCTCAGCCCGGTCTGGGACAAGCTGAACCAGATGTATCTCGATGCGAACCAGCGTGGCAACGATGTCGCGGGAGGGCTCGGCGGCGTCTCGCGAGTAGCGCGAATGGCGTTGCAATCAGGCGTGCTCGGACTCGGCGCCTATCTCGTCATTCAGGGCGAGGCGAGTGCAGGTGTCATTATTGCCGCTTCGATTCTGTCAGCGCGCGCTCTTGCGCCGGTCGAACTCGTGATCGCGAATTGGAAGGGATTCACCTCAGCCCGTCAGAGCTGGTCGCGACTGCGCCACAACTTCTCATTGTGCCCGGAGCAGAACGCCACACTGCCGCTTCCAATGCCCCGGTCAGCGCTGTCGGTTGAAGGCGTCAGCCTCGTGCCTCCTGGCGGTCAGCGTGCAGTTGTTCGGGATGTCTCGTTCCGCCTGGAGGCGGGTAGCGCTCTTGGCATCGTCGGTCCGAGTGCGTCCGGCAAGTCATCCCTGGCGCGGGCACTCGTGGGCGTGTGGCGCCCCGTCCGGGGCGTGGTTCGCCTGGACGGGGCTGCGCTCGACCAATGGTCTTCGGAGACGCTCGGCAGCGCCCTCGGGTATCTTCCCCAGGACATCCAGCTGTTCGAAGGTACGGTGGCACAAAATATATCGCGCTTCGAGCAAGACGCTGACCCCGAGGCCGTTATCCGGGCCGCGGAGCAAGCGGGCGTGCACGAGATGGTCGTCCAGCTGCCGAACGGCTATGAAACACGGATCGGCGAGGGCGGGGCAGCGCTTTCGGGTGGGCAGAAGCAGCGTATCGCCCTCGCTCGGGCACTGTACGGCGACCCGTTCCTGGTTGTGCTCGATGAGCCGAATTCCAACCTCGACACAGAGGGAGAGCAGGCTCTCACTCGTGCAATAGCTAACGTGCGGGCCCGATCCGGAATAGCGATCGTGATCGCACATCGGCCGAGCGCTCTTGCCGCGATCAATCAGATCCTCGTGATGGCGGACGGCGCGGCCAAGGCTTTTGGGCCCAAAGAGCAGATCATGCGCCCGGCCGCGCAACCCCGGTCCTTGTCTGGCGCCGGCGAAGGTAAGCCTGTGCCTGCGCCCGCGAACTCAGGTGTATCATGAGCCTCGAGATGACTCGCGCCTCGATGCAACGCTCGATTTTGAGTGGGGCCGTTGTGGCCGGCTTATTGGCGTTCGGCGTTGGAGGCTGGGCGGCAACGGCAGAACTCGCTGGCGCGGTGATCGCCCCCGGATTGCTCGTCGTCGAGTCCGACGTGAAGAAGGTTCAACACCCGACCGGCGGTGTGGTTGGGGAGTTGCGCGTGCGCGATGGTTACCGGGTCAAGGCGGGCGATGTTCTAGTTCGGCTGGATGACACCCAGACGAGAGCAGCTCTTGGGATCGTCACGAAAGCGCTAGATGAGCTCGCAGCGCGCAGGGCGCGAAACGAGGCAGAACGCGACGATGCCGGGACGATCCAGTTCCCGGCAGAGCTCCTCGCTCGAACAGATGATCCCGATGTGGCCAAGCTAGTCCACGGCGAGGAGCGGCTCTTCGAGGCTCGCCGATCAGCACGTTTCGGGAAGGCCAGGCAGCTCCGTGAGCGCATCGGCCAACTCTCGGAGCAGGTTCAAGGTCTCGCTGACCAGCTTACAGCCAAAAGGAAAGAGATCGAGCTGATTGGACAAGAGCTAAAGGGCGTTCGAGAACTTTGGCAAAAAAACTTGATCCAGATGGGTCGGGTAACCGCGCTCGAACGGGATGCGGCTCGTCTCGAAGGCGAGCGGGGCGCCCTCGTATCAACGATAGCTCAAACCCGGGGAAGGGTGACCGAGACCGAGTTGCAGATCGATCAGATCGATCAAGATCTCAAATCCGAGGTCTCGAGAGACTTGGCTGAGATGCGCGCAAAAATGTCCGAACTGGGCGAAAAGAAAATAGGAATAGTTGACCAGCTGAAACGCGTTGAGATCCGTGCCCCACAGGACGGTGTGGTGCATCAGTTGACGATTCATACCGTCGGTGGGGTCATATCGAACGGTGAAGCCATCATGCTCATTGTTCCCGAAGCTGATGTTCTCGCCTTAGAAGCTCGTATCGCCCCCCAAGACATTGATCAAGTCCGGCTTGGGCAACGAGCAATCCTGCGCTTTACGGCCTTCAATCGGAGGACGACGCCCGAGATCAACGGCGAGGTAAGCCGCATTTCCGCCGACGTCTCCCAGGAACAGAGAACTGGAGCAGCTTTTTACACGATCAGGGTGAAAATTCCAGAAAGCGAGCTCGAGCGTCTTAATGGCCTCAGGCTCGTCCCCGGCATGCCCGTCGAAAGCTTCATTCAGACCGGAGAGAGAACCGTTCTCTCTTACTTGTTGAAGCCCCTCAGCGATCAGTTCACGAAAGCCTGGCGCGAGAAGTGAGCCAGAGCGGCAAGTGCTCGCTGAGCATCGACTGCGGCGCCAGCTAAGACAGTTCCATTGAGAGCTCCCGGACCTCGAGCTCGACGCCGAGCATGGGAATCCCGACGAGCCCTCGCGAGAGGTGCGATGCGCGACGCGACCGAGCTCGCCGTCAATCCCGCGGTCGCGAGAAGAGCGTCGCGGTAGCCCGCCAAGGAAATCTTGCCTGCAGGTTCCGGGATTGCGAGACCGAGTACAACAGGACGCACGCGCTCTCCTGCAAGTGCGCCCGCCACTCAACTGTAGAGCCCACCTCGTCTAATGTGTTCCTCAACCGTCAGGAGGACGCGAAACTTGCCGACAAGGTCCAAGGGAAAATCCTCGTCGAGCGGTTTTAGGCATGCGACACTCACGGCCGTCACATCGTAGCCATCGCGTTTCAAGAGATGAGCCGCGTCCTGGAGGCCCTCGTTTGAGATGGATTTCGACCTGGCGCTAACTGGGTTCGAGGCCGCCGAGATCGACATCGTCCTAGACGCCGCCAGCGACAAGACGGCTGACGCCGGCCCGGAGGATCCCCAGCCTGAGCACTCCGCCGCGCCGCCAGTCTCCCACTCTGGTGACCTCTGGCTTCTCGGTCCTCACCGGCTCATCTGTGGCGATGCTTGCGAGCCTCGGTTCTACGAGACCCTCATGGCCGGTGAGAAGGCCGACATGGTCTTTACCGACCCGCCCTACAACGTGCCGATCAGGGGTCACGTTAGCGGTCTCGGGGCCGTCAAGCACGATGAGTTCGCGATGGCCTCCGGCGAGATGGACCGGATCCAGTTCACCGCGTTCCTCCAGTCGTCGCTCTCCCAAATGGCCGCCCACGCGCGTGACGGGGCGATCCTCTTTACCTGCATGGACTGGCGCCACATGGGAGAGCTTCTGGCCGCGGGGGATGAGGTCGGGCTCGAGCTGAAAAACCTGTGCGTCTGGAACAAGGACAACGGCGGCATGGGCTCGTGCTACAGGTCCAAGCACGAGCTGGTCTTCATGTGGAAATACGGCACGGCGCCGCACACCAACACATTTGAGCTTGGTCA
>Ga0126311_10001163_pt1 | contig 12572 bp, 9 predicted proteins | sample Plot61_FD_92539 | JGI IMG/M metagenome (GOLD analysis project Ga0126311, IMG submission 92539) | Serpentine soil microbial communities from UC McLaughlin Reserve, CA, USA - Plot61 | ecosystem: Environmental > Terrestrial > Soil > Grasslands | place: USA: UC McLaughlin Reserve, Lake County...
ACTTCTACGAACTCGCGCGCCGCGCCGTGCGCGAGACGGCGGGCGAAGTCCTGCGCGACTCCTCGGGCCGCGTCGCCGAGAGCTACTTCAGCGCCGCGTGCGGCGGGCGCACGGCCGACGTGTCGAAGCTGTGGGGCGTGTCGAACGCGCCCGCGCACCTGCGCGGCGTGGGCGACGAGTCGTGCGTGGTCGCGGCCGAAGGGAGCGTCGAGTCGCAGCCCGAAGCGCTCAAGGCGCTCGCCGTCGTCGCGCGCACGTACGCGCTCAAGAACCTGCGACGCCACGCGCGCGACCGCTTCGACCTCTGCGACACGACACACTGCCAGCGCTACGTGCCCGTGCGCGACGAGTCGGCGCGGCCCGACTTCTACGAGCTGGCGCGACGCGCCGTGCGCGAGACCGCGGGCGAAGTCCTTCGCGACTCGCGCGGGCGCACGGCCGAGGTCTACTTCAGCGCCGCGTGCGGCGGGCGCACGGCCGACGCCTCGAAGCTCTGGGGCGGCCGCGAAGCGCCCGCGCACCTTCGCGGCGTCCGCGACGAGGCTTGCGACGCGCTCGCGGAGACGTGGACTGATACCATCACCTCGCCGCAACTCCTGCGCGCGCTGCGCGCGGACGAACGCAGCGACGTGGGCGCGAGGCTCGACGCGGTGCGCGTCGTGCGCCGAGACCACACGGGCCGCGCCGAGGTCGTCTCGCTCGAAGGCGAGCGCCGCCGCGTGCTGCGCGGCTGGGACTTCAAGATTATCGTCGGGCGCACGCTCGGCTGGAACGTGCTCAAGAGTTCGCGCTTCGAGGTCGCGCGCGCGGGCTCCGCGTACGTCTTCCGCGGCTCGGGCTTCGGCCACGGCATCGGCCTCTGCCAGACGGGCGCGCACGCCTCGGCCGCGCGCGGCGCGGGCTACCGCCAAATCCTCACACGCTACTTTCCCACGACGACCGTCGGGGGATTTCGGAATGCGGGTCGGCATGAATTGCGGGGCGCGGATTTCGGAGTGCGGGCTGACGAAAGCAGCGGCGTACGGCCGCCGTCTCCTTCCGACCTATCCGCGCCCGACGCCGAGGTCGTGAGCGCATTCTTTCAAACGGCGGGCTTCGAGCGCGCGAGTTATCGCCCGTCGGCCTACAACGCTCGGCCGACAAGCCACGCGTTCTTCTCAATCCGCAATCCGAAATCCGCACCCCGCTATGCGGGGAATCCGCAGTCCGCAGTCCGCAATCAAATCAAGAGCGAGCACTTCCGCCTGAGCTACCCTTCGCGCGTCACGCGTCGCGAGGCGGAGACGTTCCTGCGCGCGCTGGAGACGGCGCGCGCTGAGGTCTTGCGGCGCGTCGAGCGCGCGTCGCTCGCGGCCGCCCTCCCCGAAATCGAAGTCTTCGTGTACGAGACGACGGGCGACTTCGTCGGCGCGACGGGCGAGGGCGCGTGGGTCGCGGCGGTGACCGAAGGCAGGCGCATGCGTCTTCAGCCGCTCGAAGCTTTGAGGCGTCGCGGCGTCCTCTCGACGACTCCCAGACACGAGCTTGTTCACGCCGCGCTCGAAGCGTTGGGGCGCGGGCGCGCGCCGCGCTGGCTGGCCGAGGGGCTCGCCGCCTACGTCGCGGGCGAAGGGCCGCTACTTTCTCGCGCGGGCGCGGCGCGAAGGATTCCTACCGACGAGCTTGAGCGAAGACTCGCGAGCCCGACTTCGGCCGAAGAGGCCCGCACTCTCTACGCCGCCGCGTACGCGGAAGTCTCCGCGCTCATACGCCGCGAGGGCGAGGCCGCCGCCTGGCGTCTCGCCGCGCGCTGATATTCAGAATAGCCACCGCAGACACGGAGACACAGAGATTAACAATTAAAGCGGCGCTCATTCGGGTGCGACCCTACCCTGGGAGCGCGGGCATCCCTGCCCGCCATGAGCGCTTTAGCGCGAAGACCAGGAAGCGCCTTCATTCCAGATTGAATGAAGGCGCTTCATCGCTGAGCGTGCTCTTGCACGCTCTGGCGGGCAGGGATGCCCGCGCTCCCGGCTTTAAGTCGCGTTCTAGTGAGCGCCGCTGTAGAAATTGAGATTTGAAATTCCAACCCTCAAGACCTCTGTGTCTCCGTGTCTGCGGTGGCTAACCTTTCCCGTGAAACTCTCGCTTACATTTGCGCCGCGCGCCGCCGGGTTAGATAATCTTCACGCCTTCATTCGTCAATCATGGAAACTTCAAACGGAGCAGAGTCCGGGAGCCCTCGCGTCAAGCGCTTCGCGGCGTACGCGTGGGCGGTGACGGCTTTGACGCTCGTGGTGATTCTGTGGGGCGCGTACGTGCGCGCGTCGCGTTCGGGCGACGGGTGTGGCGCACACTGGCCTCTTTGTAACGGCTCGGTCGTGCCCGACGCGACGCACGCGAAGACGCTCGTGGAGTTCGCGCACCGCGCGACGAGCGGGATAGCGTTCCTGTTGGTCGTCGCGCTCGTCGTGTGGGCGTTCCGAACGTTCAGGCGCGGGCATCCGGCGCGCGCGGCGGCCGTCGCTTCGGGCGTCCTTATCGTGACCGAGTCTCTGATAGGCGCGGGGCTCGTGCTCTTGCGGCTCGTGGCCGACAACGCGTCGGTGGCGCGCGCGCTGTATCTGTCGGTTCACCTCGTCAACACGTTCCTGCTCGTGGCGGCGCTCGCGCTGACGGCCTGGTGTGCGACCGAGGCCACTGCTTCGCGCGTGCGCCTGCGCGAGTTATTTCGAGGGCGCGCGGGCGCGGCGCTCTTCGCGGCGCTCGTGCTCGGCGTGAGCGGCGCGGTCGCCGCGCTCGGCGCGACGCTCTTTCCGGAGAGCGCGCAGTCGGGCCCGGCGATGTCGGAGACTTCGCCGAGCGCGCGACTGCTCTTCAGCCTTCGTCATTACAAGCTGCACCCGCTGCTCGCGGTTCTGGTCGGCGGTTATCTCGTCTACTTCGCGCTCGGCGCGTACAGGTCTTCCGGCGCGGACGCTTGGGTGAGGCGCTGGGCCGTGTCGGCCCTGGCGCTCGTCGCGGCGCAGTTGGGCGCGGGGCTCCTGAACGCCGCGCTGCTCGCGCCCGTCTGGTTGCAGATAGTCCACCTACTGCTCGCAGACCTTCTCTGGCTCGCGCTCGTGCTTCTCTCCGCTTCGAGCCTCGCTCGACGAACAGAACCGAGAGCGGTAACGAGCGGGTCGCAAGTCACGTCGGAAGTCTCCGTCGCGTAACTCACACCCGCCCGCTACCGCTCTCGGTTCTGTTACCAGCGCACGTCGTAGCGCGCCAGGCCCGCGCGCCAGTGGCCTTCGCCGAGGAGCGGGACGTGGCCGTCGTAGTAGAGCGCGGCGTCGGCGGGGCGGCGGACGCGGTAGGTGCCGCCTTTGGGCGAGGCGACGTTGAGTACGACTCGGCCGAGCCCGACTTCGTAGGCCGCGATTGTCGCCGCTCGCCAGTCCGCGCGGCAGCGCAGTATGAGTCGCGCGCCGACGGGGAGCGAGCCGAGCGTCGCGGCCGTCTCGTCTTGAGCTGAAAGGGAAGGGCCGCCGTTCGCTGCGTCGTTGACTGACGCGGACGGCGGCCCTTGTTGTGTCATTTCCAAAGCGGCCCTTGCCTTCACACTTCGAGCGGCGAGTCCTCGAAGGGCAGGTCTTGCTGCGTCGCGGGCGACTCCTTGCTCACGGCGTAGGCGCGCAGCGCCAAAGTCACGATGACGAAGCCGGTCGCGGCCCAGAAGATCGCCCAGAAGATCGAGGGGATGCCTGTCGCCGCATACATGTTCGCGGCGTCGGTCTGCGCGTCGGTGAGCGCCGAGAACAGGAAGACGCTCTTCAGGTCGAAGACGGCGTTTAAGACGCACTGCACGGCGAGGAACGATAGCAGGAACATGGCCGCGCGCGGCTTCAGATACTTCGCCGCGGCGAAGAGCCCCACGGGGAGCACGAGCCCCGCGACGAGCGTGAAGAGTCCGGGCAGGCTCAGGTTCCAGAGCGGGGCGAGGAAGCCGAAGAAGACCGTCAGCATTAGTATCAGCGCGCCCGAGGCCGCGAGCACGTAGCGCGCGGCGACGGAGCGGCGTATGAGCAAGAGGAGCAGCGCCCCGAACGTCATCGCGCCGACGTAGCCCGCGCTCGACACGAACATCTGCGAGAGGAGCCCGCCGTTGACGGAGTAGACCACGCCGCTCCCGTCGGGCGAGACGTTAAGGCTGTGTACGGAGTTCCACGTCAGGAGCGAGGCCAGCGCGTGCCCGCCCTCGTGGATGAAGGTGACGAAGATGCGGAACGGGTATGTCAGAAACTCCGCGTAAGGCAGAAACCAAAGGAGGACGCTGAGCGCGGTCGCGAGCAGGAGCGTCATCACCTGCGGGCGCGCGTCGTTTGCGATTCGGAAGTTCATCTGTAAGTCTCCGGTGTGTCTCAAGGACTCCCACGCCAACTGATACGCCATTCTACCCCGGCGCGTTCTCGGAAAGGAAGGCCGCGGCGCACGCGCGCGCCTGTGGCTCGCCTCAGCGCGAGTCCGTGATGAGGACGACGCCGGACGTGACGCTCATGCGCGCAAGCGCGAGGCGTCGGCCGTCCGCAGACCAGCCGAACGAGTCTATGTGGTCGGACTTGAAGTCCGTCGCCTGAAACGGCGCGCCGCCGTCGAGCGGCTGGCACATGATGTTCGAGGCGGCCGGCTGCGTTTTGATGTAGCAGACGGCTCGGCCGTCGGGCGTCCATCGGACGGTTCGGACGGGCGAGCCCGGCACTTCGAAAGTCTTGAGCGGGGCCGCGCCGCCTTCGAAGGGGAAGACGGCGATGTTCCAGCGCGAGCCCGGCTCGCCCGTCGAGTAGTTGTAGGCGACGAGCCGCCCGTCGGGCGAGACGACGGGCGAGGCCGCGAGTGCGTTCTCGCCGACTTGGACGCGCACGCGCTCGCCGCCCTCGGCCGGGACTCTCCAAACGATTCCTGTGCCCCCCGTGTAGCAGAGCACCCATCGCCCGTCGGGCGACGGGCTCGGGCTGCCGCATTCCTGCGCGAGCAGCTTCGCGTCCGAGCCGTCCGCGCCGACGCGCCAGAGGTCTCCCTTGCCCGCGCGGTCTACGCAGTAGTAGACGTAGCGCCCGTCGGGAGAGACGGCGGGGTAGACGTACGTGCCCTGCCCGTCTGTCAGACGCCTCTGCCCCGAGCCGTCGGCGTTCGAGACCCAGATGTCGTCCGAGCCGCCCGCGACCGAGTGGTAGAAGACGCGGCCGTCCGGAGTCCACGCGAGTCCGCGGTGGCCGTCGGCGCGACCGCCGCCGCTCGTGACGCGCGCGGCCTCCGCCGCCGACGTTACGCCGCCGCGCGCGGAGGGCGCGACCCAGATGTTCTGCACCGAGTTGACCTGCACGACCGCGAGCACGGAAGAGTCCGCGGTGAGGCCGACGCCCTGATACGTGGTCACGTCGTTCGTGATGCGCTCGGCGTCGCCTTCGGGGAACGGCACGCGCCAGAGCTGATAAATCTCCCCGGCCTCCGCGGCCGACACGACGAGGCCGACCGAGTCCTTGAGCCACGCGAAGCTGTCCACGTGAAGCCACTTGCCCGTCAACTGCCTGACCGAGCCGTCCTCGACGCCGACGACGAGCAAGACCTTCGAGCCAACGAAAGTCCCCTGCGCGCACGCCACGTGTCGGCCGTCGGGCGACCACTGCGCGCCCGAGATGAACTCGGGGAGCTTGCGCTCGTAGATGACGCGCGGCGCGGTGCCGTCGTGGTTTGCGACGACGAGCGAGCGGTTGAGCTTGTCGTCGAGTTTTATAAACGCGACCCTCTTGCCGTCGGGCGAGAGGGAGAAGTTGCTGCGCGTGTCCTGTAGGCTTATGTCTTCGAACAGCTTCGTCTCGTTGCCGCCGAGCTTGGGCACGCGGTAGAGCGTCGCGCGCTGCACGCGCGAGGGGGCCTTGAGGTAGTAGACGAACGCGCCGTCGTGCGAGAAGACGGGCTGGCCGAAGCGCTGACCCTCGACCGCGGAGACCACCTGCACGCCGCTCACTTCCGAAGCCTGCCGGAGCCAAAGGCTGTAGCGCCCCACCTCGGCCCTGACGTACGCGACGAACTCTCCGTCGGGCGAGACGGCCACGTCTATGGCCTGCCCCGTGTCGGCGAGCTGTCGGACGCTCACCTTTCGGAAGGGCGTGCGCGGCTCGCGCGCGCCGCGCGTGAATTTGTATAGGACAAAGCCGCCCGCCGCGAGCGCGAGCGCGACGACGGCCGCGACCGCGAGCCCGCGCCTGTGACGGTTCAACTCGCCGAGGATTACTTCGGCGCTCGAAGTCTGTCGCGCCTCCACGCCGCCGCGCGTCGCGCCGGCGCCGCCCGTGTGGGCGGCGCCGGAGTCCGCTTCGGTCTTCTGCGCCGGGGCTCCCGCGCCCGCGGTTGACGCCGAGCCGTGTGCGTCGCCATCGGCCGAGCGCGACGCGACGGCCGCGAACTCCAACTGCTGCTTGAGGCGCTTTAGGTCTGACAGAAACTCCTTCGCGGTCTGGTAACGACCGTCGCGGTCTTTCGTCAGAGCCTTCGTCACAATCCATTCGAGCGCCTCGGGCGCGTCCCTGATGTGGCGCGCGAGCGGCGGCGGCTCTTTGCCTATGATTGCGGCGAGCGTGTCGGTCGGCGTCTCGCCCGCGAAGGGCGCGCGCGCCGTGAGCATCTCGTAGAGGAGGACGCCGAGCGACCAGATGTCTGTGCGCGCGTCCACCTCTTTCCCGCGCGCCTGCTCGGGCGACATGTAGCCGACCGTGCCCATCACGACGCCGGGGTCTGTGCTGACGCGCGCGAGCGTCGGCGTTTCGGAGTCTCCCGCGCCCGCCTTCTCAGCCAGCTTGGCGAGCCCGAAGTCCAGAACCTTGACGAAGCCGTCGGGGCGCAGCATGACGTTCTCGGGCTTCACGTCTCGGTGGACTATCCCCGCGGCGTGCGCCGCCGCGAGCGCGGCCGCGACCTGCGACGCGACTTCGAGAGCCTCGGCGGGCGCGAGCGGCCCGCGTGAGACGCGCGCGCGCAGAGTCTCGCCCTCTATCAGCTCCGAGGCGATGACGAACTCGCCGCCCGACTGTTCGATGTCGTAGACGGTGACGATGTTCGGGTGGTTTAAGGCGAGCACGGCGCGCGCCTCCTGTTGGAAGCGGCGGACGCGCTGCTCGTCGCCGGTGTGGCGCGCGGGCAGGAGCTTGAGAGCGACCCTGCGGCCCGTGCGCTCGTGAACCGCGAGGTGGACTTCGCCCATCCCGCCCGCGCCGAGACGCGAGACGACGCGGTAAGGGCCGAACGTCTTGCCCGCGGGCGCGTGCTCGCGCTCGCCCTCCTCGGCTAAAAGTCGCGTCGCCTCCTCGGCCGCGGGCCTCTCAAGCAGACTCGCCTCGCGGTCGTGCTCGATGAGAGACGAGACCTCCGCACGCAACTCCGCGTCGCCCGCGCACGCGCGCTCTACGAACGCCGCGCGCTCCTCGGTCGGGAGTTCGAGCGCGGACTTGAAGACGCGGTCTACCTTCTGCCAGCGTTCGGGGCTCATAAAAGGGAACACTCGGGCGCTTATGCTGGGAGCGCGGGCATCCCTGCCCGCCTTGAGCGCTAAAGCGCGAAGACTAAGAACCGCCGTAACTCAACATTGTGTGACGGCGGCTCTTTTTATTCGCGCTGACGCGCTCAAGGCGGGCAGGGATGCCCGCGCTCCCAGCATTAAGATTCGCATTCATCATTTTCTTTCCATCTCTCTGAGGAGGAAGGCGCGCGCGCGCCTCCACTCGCGGCCGACGGTGTCGGGCGAGACCTTCAGGACTTCCGAGACCTCTTCGACCGAGAGCCCGCCGAAGTAGCGCAGCTCTACGACGCGCGCCTTGCGCTCGTCCACGTCTTGCAGGAGCTTGAGCGCGTCGTCGAGCGCGACCAGTTCCGCGGCCCTCTCGTCCGTGATGTGCGCGGCCTCGTCGAGGGGGAGCGGGCGCGCGCCGCCGCCTCGCTTGCCGTAGCGGCGGCGGCGCGCGTGGTCGATGAGTATGCGGCGCATGGTCTGCGCGGCGATGGCGAAGAAGTGCGCGCGGTTCTGCCAGCGCACGCGCGTCTGGTCTACGAGCTTGAGGTAAGCCTCGTTGACGAGCGCGCCGGTCTGCAAGGTGTGGTCGGGGCGCTCGCGGCTCATGTAGTGGTGCGCGAGGCGGTGTAGCTCTCGCTCGACGAGCGGCAGGAGGCGGTCGAGAGCCTCGCGGTCGCCGTCGCTCCAAGCGGCCAGAAGGTCTGTCATCTCCTGCGGAGAAGGCGTCGAGGAAGTCATAAGTGGAGACCTTTGCGCGCGCGACGCGCGGCGAAGACCGGGGCCGGAACGGTCGGGATTGTAGCACCTTGTTTTGGGCGGCTGAAAAAATTTCGAAGCGGCGTGCGGGATTCCGCCGCGCGTCCGCGCGTAAATGTTCGGACGCGCTCGATTGCGTGTTTCGGAATGCGGATTCCGGGTCGGCGGTTGACAGAAGATGAAAGCCGAGCCTCTTTCAATCCTTCAACCCTCTTCCGAGTCCGCATTCCGAAACACGCGACCGGAAGAAACTCTCTCTGCCCTTTTAAGGAGGTCTGCCATGAAGTTCAAAACTCTCTTCACCGTCGCCGCGCTCTCTTGCGCCCTCGCCTCTTCGGCCGCGCGCGCGCAGTCGGTCTCGGTCTTCGCGGGCGGGCTCAAAGCCCCCTCGAAGCTCGTCATGACCCCGAGGGGAAACCTGCTCGTGGCCGAAGGCGGCGACGGCCCGAACAAGGGGCGCGTCTCGCTCATCGACCGCAGGACGCGCGCGCGCCGCACGGTGCTCGACGGGCTGCCCGCGGGCCCGAGCATCGAAGGCGGCATCTCCGGGCCTTCCGGCATCGCGCTCGAAGGCGACACGGTCTACGTCGTCATCGGCGCGGGCGACGGCACGCTCGCGGGCCCCGCGCCCGGCACCGAGAAGCCCAACCCGAACCCGTCCTCGCCGCTCCTCAGCTCCGTGCTCGCCGTCAAGCTACCCGCGGGCTTCGAAGAGTCGAACGCGCAGGGGCCGACGCTCGACGTAGCAGACCACGCTGCCATAAACGGCGGCGGCGTCTTCACGTCCGGCGGCGGCGTCAACAGGCTCTCGGTCGAGCTGGTGACGAACTTCGCGAACCACGAGCCCGCGCCCCGGCCCGACTTCGCGGACAACGTGCGCGCCTCGAACCCATTCGGCGTCGCCGTCAACGGGCGTCTGCTCTACGTCGTGGACGCGAGCCTCAACAAGGTCTCGGTCGTAGGCGCTGACTCCGGCGCGGTCGCGACGCTCGCGGCCTTCCCGCCCGTAAGCAACCCTCTGCCGTTCGGCCCGCCCGTGACAGACCCCGTGCCCGACTCAGTCCGGCTCTACGGCGACCAGCTCCTCGTCACGACGCTGACGGGCTTCCCGTTCCCGGCGGGCGCCGCCTCCGTGCGGCAGGTGAACACGGTCACGGGCGAGAAGAGCGTACTCATCTCCGGCCTCACGACCACCATCGACGTGCTCGCATATCAGGGACTCGCCGAGCGTGGCGACAAGAAGGAGGCGTCGGGCGCGACCGTCGATGAGGCGCGTCTGCCCGACGACGCCACGCACTTCCTCGTGCTTGAGTTCAGCACGAACTTCCTTCAGAGCCAGCCGGGCCGTCTGCTTCAGGTGGACGCGGTCGGCGCCGACGGCCCGCGCGCGGTGCTCGCGTCGGGGATAGTCTCGCCGACGAGCATGGCGCGCGACCCGCGCAGCGGCGACATCTTCATCACGTCGATATTCCCCGGCCTCGTCGTCCGCGTGAGCCACGCGCGCGCGCTCGTGCTTCAGCACTACAGGGACTTCCTCGGGCGCGACCCGGACGAGAAGGGCTGGAACTTCTGGGCGGGCGAGGTGGAGAAGTGCGGGACGGACGACGCCTGCAACGACCGCAAGGCCGTGGACGTTTCGCGCGCCTTCTACTACTCCGCGGAGTTCGTAGGCAAGCACCCCGAGCTAGACCAGTCGCTCCGCGGCACGGCGCAGTACAACCGCGAGTTCGTCCGACAGGGCTACTACGCGTACCTTCGGCGCGACTGCGACCCCGAAGTCTGCGACGCCGAAGGCTTCAACTTCTGGGTCAACAAACTCAACTCGCGCCTGCCCTCGCGCGACGCCGACTATAACGAGATGATCCGCGCCTTCCTCGTCTCCGCCGAATACCGCTCGCGCTTCGGATTGCAATAACAGAACCGCGGACGGTCGCAAGCTCCGACGGCGGCGTGTGCCTCGGAGCTTGCGACCGTCCGCGGTTCTGTTTCTACTTCCGCCTTCTCCACCCCCCCGACTTGCCGCCGGTCTTCTCTTCGAGGCGTAGGTCTGTGATGGTGATGCCCTTCTCGACGGCCTTGCACATGTCGTAGACGGTGAGCGCGGCGACGGCCGCGGCGGTGAGCGCCTCCATCTCGACACCCGTCTGCGCGTTCGTCGAAGCCTCCGCCTCAAGGTAGACGCCCTCGTCGCGAACCTCCGCGCGCACGTCAACGTGCGTGAGCGGCAGGGGGTGGCAGAGCGGTATCAACTCGGCCGTGCGCTTCGCGGCCATGATGCCCGCGATGCGCGCGGTCTCCAGTGGGTCGCCCTTCGGCGTGCGCCCCGCGCGCAACGCCGCGACCGTCTCGGCAGACATCAACACGCGCACGCTCGCGCGCGCGCGCCGCGCGGTCGCAGCCTTCCCGCCCGTGTCCACCATCGCGACGCGGCCCTCTCCGTCAACGTGTGAAAGCTCACTCATAGTGCGGACATTTAAACACTAACTGCGCGGGGCCATTCAAGGAGAAGTGGACTCAGCCCGGAAGTCGCACGACGCGCACGACGCTCCCGGCTTCGACAGTCTTCACGCCCGCGTCGAGACGGACGAGCGCCGTGGCGCGCGCGAAGGCGACGAAGTCTGACGAGCCGCCCCACTTAAGGACTTCGGCGAGCTGTCGCCCCTCGCCGTCAGTCGAGAGGCGCGCGGGCAGGTAGCTCGTGCGCTCGTTCGTGCCCTTCGCGGCGCGCGCGAGCAGGGCCGTCTCTTCCGCGGGCGCGGGCTCGCTCAAGCCCTGCATCGCGCGCAGCGCCGTCCGCGCGAAGAGGTTGAAGGTGACGCTTACGGAGACGGGGTTTCCGGGTAGCCCGAAGACGAGCGTGTCGTGCGCGCCGCGCAGCCGCGCGAAGACCGTCGGCTTCCCCGGCCGCAAGGCGACGCGCTCGAAGAAGACCTCCGCGCCGAGCGCGCGCAGCGCGTCCTTCGTGAAATCATATCTTCCCATCGAGACGCCGCCCGAGAGCACGAGCACGTCCGTGCGCGCCGCGGCCTCCTCTATCTCGCGCCGCAGGAGCGCGGGGTCGTCGCCCGCGAGCGGAAGCCTCTCCACTTCGGCGCCCGCGAGCCGCGCGTAGGCCGCGAGCGAGTACGTGTTCGAGTCGCGTATCTCGTCCTCGCCGGGAGTCTCCTCGACCCGCACCAGCTCAGTCCCCGTCGCGAGCACCGCCGCGCGCGGCCGCCTCCTGACCTGCACGCGCGCGCGCCCGAACGCCGCGAGCACCGCCGCGCGCGCCGCCGTTATCTCTTCGCCCGAGGTCAACACGCGCTCGCCCGACTCTATCTCGCTCGCGCGCGGCACGTAGAACTGCCCCGGCTCGGTCGCGCGCTCGACCGTGACGTACTCGCCGTCCTCGCTCTCGCGCGTCACCTCGACCTGCTGCACGGAGTCCGCGCCCGACGGCATCGGCGCGCCCGTCATTATCCGCACGGCCTCGCCCGCACGGAGCGTCCCGCGCCAGCCCTTGCCCGCCGCGGATTCGCCGACCACTCGCAGACGCGCGGGCGTCTCACGCAAGTCCTCCGAACGAACCGCGTAACCGTCCATCTGCGCGCGGTCGAACGGGGGCAAGTCCGAATCGGCCGCAACGTCCTCCGCGAGCACGCGCCCCAAAGCGTCCGCCAGTGCCACACCTTCAACCGGCAGCGGCGCGGCCTTCTCAAGAACGATGCGTATGGCTTCCTCGACGGGAATCATAAGAGAAGCTGTTGGCCGTTAGCTGTTAGCTTCAGACCTGTGTGAATCATCCAACCTTCGATGGGCCGCGCGAGAGCCGTCAACGGCTGAGAGCTAAAAGCCAACAGCTAAAAGCCAACAGCTACTCCCTCATCTTTTCTCGCAGGCGCGCGTCCAGGCGGAAGCCGTCGAAGAGCGTGCCGCCGAAGGGCGCGAGCAGTTCTTCGACGAGCGCGACCGCAGGCCCGCTCCGCTTCTCAGTAAAGAGCGCCTCAAAGGCCGCGAGGAACTTCGACGCGAACTCGGCGTCCACATCGCGCATGCGTCGCGGCACGGTCTTGCTGTGCGCAGACCATAGCCCTCGCGAGCGGAAGAAGAAGTCCGCCGCGTCCTGATAGAGCCAAGCGCCCGACGCGACCAGCTCATCGCCCGAACGCGGGAACCTTATGTCGTCAATCTGAGTACAGGACAAAATTTGCTCTTTGAACCTGCATAAAAGGCCACTGTGCCTTTATCCTTTCAGTGTCCATCGCCAAATGAGACGTGAAAGGGGAAAGCACAATGGCCGACATCCGCC
>Ga0126311_10001164_pt1 | contig 12569 bp, 1 predicted proteins | sample Plot61_FD_92539 | JGI IMG/M metagenome (GOLD analysis project Ga0126311, IMG submission 92539) | Serpentine soil microbial communities from UC McLaughlin Reserve, CA, USA - Plot61 | ecosystem: Environmental > Terrestrial > Soil > Grasslands | place: USA: UC McLaughlin Reserve, Lake County...
ACACTCCGAGTGAAGTGCGTCGCATCTTTCGCGACACGCCTGACATGCTCGACTTCTTCGAAGATCACGCCGGTGTTAAGTATTCCGACAGAACTTACACGCAGGTGTTGGCAGCGGGCGGTGTCGAGCAGGAGATGAGCAGTTTCACGGCGTTGAAAGAGGCTTACGGGAAGCAGGTGCTGGAGAACGAACAGGATTTATGGCTTGCGGCGCACGAGTTTGCGCATCAGTGGTGGGGCAACATGGTGACATGCCGCGACTGGAATCACTTCTGGCTCAATGAAGGCATTGCGAATTTCATGGCTGCGGCGTATCTCGAACATCGGTTTGGACGCGCGGCGTACATGCGTGAGATCGAGGCGTATCGTGCGAACTACGAGAAAGTGCGAGCCGCAGGTAAAGACAAATCGCTGGTCTTTCCCGATTGGAACAGTCCCACGCGTGAAGATCGCACGCTCGTATACGATAAGGGTGCTTACGTTCTGCACTTGCTGCGCGAGGAGATGGGTGAGTGGGCGTTCTGGAATGGCATACGACTCTTCACGCGGAGACACTTCGGGAAGTCCGTAGTTACCAGCGATTTTGTCGCGGCGATGGAAGAAGCAAACGGCAAGAGCCTGAAAGCCTTCTTCAGGAAGTGGGTTTACCTTCAGTCTTAACCTGCGAAGCAGGTGTCAGCAAGACCCGCGGAGCGGGCGACAGCGTGTGATGATCGCCGGCTGTCGCCCGTTTCACGGGCTCGCAAAATATATTTTTTTGTTTCGCGATCCTGGGGCTTGCGCCCCAGGCTTTATGCTTTCGCCTGTTTCGCAGGCTCGAAGCATGGTCCAAGCAGAGCGTTCTAATACCCGTATTTAGCGGTTACGGGAGCGAAGCTAAACTGGCTTGCCAGAACTGCCGTACCCGCGACCAGGGATGCCCCGATTAATGCCGGCGCCATTTGCTGCAATCGTTTCGCTGCAAGATAGCCGAGCCTTTCGGCCGTAACCACGAGGGCCGGATTGCGCAGATCCCGGTCACGGTCATCCGTGTAAAGCACCGTCCCAAACAACGGAATTATCGGATACGAGAACGCTTCGACTGTTTTATGTGGTCCATCCGCATACGGCAACACTAGAATCGGTTCGAACGTTGTACCACCAGGCAGCCATGGTCCATTCTCAGCCCAACCATTTTCGGCAGCATTCAGTGCTAACACATAGGCCAGTGCCTCTGTGGGCGCAGTTGCAACTCCGTAAGGGCTAAGCGGCTTGATTTCGTAAACATCCCCGGTCAGATAGTTACGAATATCCGGCCGTGCTCCCATGCTGGGCCGGCCTGATCGTATAGCCCGGTTATAAGCGCCGTACCCTGGAAAACCTAGACCAGTAGGAAGCTCGAACCCGCGATTCCTGCGACTGCGGAAACTGCGAACAAAAAAGTCGCCCCACACACTGATGTAGTGTTGGCCCAGAATCTGGTGAATCGCAGTTCCCTCTTCCCAACCGTACCGGCCAGTTGGATCCGTCATATTCACCGGATTGTTTTGCACGTAAACATATCTGTTTAGACTCGATGGTTCCTGCAGTGTGCCTTGATGCGGGTCTTGTGACATGAAACGGCCGAGCGCCGGATCATAGTTACGCGCCCGGAGGTAATAAAGCCCAGCGGCATCATCCTTCTGTTCGCCCGTGTAGAGGAACGAGTTGACAGTCGTCCCGCTACTCGAGAGCAACTGCCCAAAGGCATCGTAAGAATAACGGTCAGTGACCGCACCCTGACTGTTTGTCAACGCTCTCGTCGAACCCAACGCATCCGAGATGTAGAATGAGTCCACACCGCTGCGCCGCTGGCTGATGAGACCTAAACCGTACGTGTAAGACGCAACGATCTGTCCACTTCCATTTGTCTCAACGACAACTTCCGGCGTTCTGGTTGTCGGATCGACAACGTAGTTCGTAGTCGCGCCTGGTCCAACAGACCGCACGCGGTTCCCATCAGCATCGTAAACATACGTGATCGTGGAGCTGTCAGGCTGAGTTACCTGCGTCAGCTTGTCGCGCGCGTTGTATGAGTAACGGACCAACGCACCGCCGGTACTCCTCGAAAGCGTGTTACCGTTCGAGTCATAAGCGTATGTACTCAACCCCTCAGACGTGAGCTGATCAGTCGCGTTGTACGAATAAGTAGTGTTCGCACCGTTATCGTTGAGGGTGAGCCGGTTGCCAACTGCATCGTACGTGTACGAAAGCTGCCGCGTGATAGCGCCACCCGGATCCTTATAGGTTTCAGTCTTCAGACGAGCCAGTGCGTCGTACTCATAATCGACTGTGGAGCCATCGAGCTGCGTAACCTTCGTTCGCCGTCCGTTTGCATCGCGCACGTACGTTTCCTGGAAGATAACATCGCCGTTGGCCTTCGTCGTCTTCACCGACTTGAGCTGGCTTATATCATCGTAATTCTTCGCGGTAGTCAGTCCGTTGGGATGATGGACGCGCACGACGTTGCCGCGCGTGTCGTAGTCGTACGAAGTAATCAGACCACGTGGATCCGTCACTGTCGTTATCTGGTTATCAGCATCGTACGCGTACTCGGTCTTGCCGTCGGGAGTGGTAATGCTCGTCCGGTTGCCGGCAAGATCGTAGCCGTAACTGATCAGCGTTCCATCCGTGTACCGAACGCGCGACACTCGATCCATCGAGTCGTAGTCGAAGTCTGTAACACCGCGCGAATCCGTGACGGTATCGCGCTTACCGGTTTGCGTGTACGTGTAGGTCACCGCGTTTCCGTCTCCGTAGTGGACCTCCGTAGGCCGGTTTCTATTGTCGTAGTCGTAAGTAGTGGTTTTACCATTGCGGTCGGTTTTCGAAGTGAGAAGACCACCGGCGTTATAGACCATGACTTCCGTCGTCGTGTCCGGGAATGTCTTCTTAGTGAGACGATTCATCTTGTCGTACTCAAAAAGCGTCTTATGTCCGAGCGCGTCCGTTGAGGAAATCAGATTGCCGTTGGGATCGTACTCGTAACGCGTGACGGCACCGCCCGGCTGCGTCACGATGAGCAGGTTGCCTTCGTCGTCGTAAGCGAAGCCGGTGACATTGCCTGCCGCATCTCGTCGAGAGATGACCTGGCCCAACGAATCGTAGGCGTTCTCGAAGAAACTTCCGTCCGGCAGCGTCGTGCGCAGCAGACGGTTTGCTTTGTCATAGGTGTACTTAATCGTGTTGCCGGCCGCATCGGTCTCAGAAGTGCGATTGCCGACATTGTCGTAGCCGTAACGCGTCTGATTGCCGAGAGCATCCGTCTTCAACGTGACCTTGTCGAGCAGGTTGTATTGACAAGCAGTTGCGTTGCCGCGCGGATCAGTCTCGGAGCTCTTTCGGCCCATCGCATCGTACTGGTACGACAGTGTCAGACCTGACGTGACGGTCACCTTGTTCGGTAACCCAACCTTGCTGCGCTCAATTGCGGGCGCAAGACCTCCGGTCGCCGAGCTACTCGAAAGCTGGCCGTTTGCGTCGTACTGTACGTTGAACTGCATTCCGTCGGCGTAAGTCGTTTGCAGTGGCAAGCCGTTAACGTTGCTGGTCATCGTCGTCCGGTGACCAAGCTCATCAACGCGGGCCGACATGCCGCCTGCATCGTCGTACTCGCTGACGGTCGACTTGCCAAGCGTGTCGATAGTCGAAGTCAGCAATCCGCCGTTACTATAGTTGAACGTGATCGTGTTTCCACGCGCGTCGGTGACAGTCTTGCGGTCGCCGAGTTCGTTATACGTGTAACGCGTGAAGTTGCCGAGCCGGTCCGTCTCCTTTGTTAAGTTGCCGGAGGCGTCGTACTCGTAAGCCGTGATCTTGCCCGCGGGATCTTTACGAGTCAGCGGCTTACCGGCGGAGTTGTAAGTGAAAGTGATCGTGTTGCCGAGCCCGTCCTTTGTTGAAGTGAGATTACCGGCAGCGTCGAAGACATTCGTGACGATGTTGCCGTTTGCGTCGGTCGTACTCGTGATCTGGTTGCGCTCGTTGAAAGCGAAACGAGTGATACGACCTTCAGCGTCGGTCTTCGTCAGCATATTGCCGCGACTGTCATAGTTGTAAACAGTCGTGTTGCCGAGCTGGTCCGTCAGGGTCAGGCGGTTTCCGGCGATGTCGTAAGTTGAACGTGTGACTTTGCCGTCCGCATCGGTGACGCTGAGCGTGTTGCCTCTCTCGTCAAACTCGTAGACAGTGATATTGCCCTTGCGATCGGTGACGATTTGCTGTCGCGTGTTCGGGTTGAAACTGTACTTGACAATGTTTCCCTCTGCGTCTGTGGTGCTCAACAGACGCCCACTCGCGTCGTATTCGTTTCTGATGCCACGACGGTTGGCCGGATCGACGATGTCGAGCAGCCCGTGAGTTGAGTTGTAAGCGTATGTGGTCTTACGTATATCCGCGTCAGTCGAGCTGATGAGATCGCCATTAGCGTCGTATTCGTAAATGAGCTGTGCGCCGGATGGATCGGTGATGCGTGTAATGCGACCTTGCGAGTCGCGCGTGAAAGTTATGCTTCGGCCACTCGAGTGAATGAGTCCCTGCGGAGTGATCGTAAGCATGTTGTTATTAAGGTCCCTCACGCTCTGCAAGCCCGCTTTCTCATCTATCGTGTAGACAGTGGCGTCAGCAGTAGTCATCTGGAACCGTGTTGGGTTATACGGATCGACAGTCTCAGCACTGAGCAGTTCGACATCGCCCGGCGCTGCCCCCGCGACGAAGACATCATTTTCATCAAGAGCTACGAGTTTCGCGCCCTGTGTTCCGGGACTTCCCGACAACTGGGTGTAACCGACCGTGGCAAACTCGAACGGCGCAATTAACTGGCATTGCGAATTCAGCGATGCCTGAAATTTGAAAAGCCTGCCGTCCGGGAATGTGACCGTGACGAGCGGCACCTTCGTCGGTTGCAGACAGTAGGTCGGCAGGAAGCCCTGGGTGACGGTCTGCTCCCAATTAGCGCCGAGCACACCAGACTTCTCAACGCGGACGTTTCTCAGTCCGAGTGTCCAACCCGCGCCGAAATCACCCTTGCGCGTGTCGCGACTGTCGTAGGTGCGGACCACCTGAATCGGTAAACCCGCAACCGGCACGTCGAGATCTATAAACGATACAGTGAAGTTGCCGACTTTCAGATCGCCGCCAACAACAGCACTGACGGTATTTTCAGAAACTTGTCCCCCCGCGTTCGTCGCGCGCAAACGCACGGTGTAGATGCCGTTGACAAGTAGCGTCGGATCGAAGGTTCCGAGCAGGCCGTTGGTCACAGCCGTGGAGCCTGAAGCAATCGTGGTCCACACCTGTGGGTCGGCGTTGAGACTGTATTCGAGTTTCCATACCGAGCCTGCGCTCACGCTGCCGACGAAGCTCGTTCGGTTAGTGATAGTTGAGCCATCGGCCGGTGAATCGATGCTCACGACTGCGAGCGGCGCCGCCGCTTTGACTTCCACCGTGACGTCATCGCTGGTGGTCAACTCCGAATCCTTAGCCGTCAGACGCAAGACATACGTGCCGGCCGTGTTGAATGATGCGACTGACGCCGCGCGATTTACGGGATTGAAACCGGCCTGACCTGGCCCACTCACAACACTCCACAACACGGAGAACGTTCCACCAGTGGGCAATCCATCATCAGTGGCTGTGCCGTTCAGAGTCGCCGTGCCTGGCAGTGTGATCGAGAGGTCTGGTCCCGCGTTGACCACTGGCGCATGATTTGTGGGTTTGACTGTAATCGTCACGTCGGCAAAGCGCGTCAACTCCGTATCAAACGCAGTAAGCCGCAGCACATACGTGCCGGGCGCGCTGAACGTGGCAGTAGTCTGTGCCTGATGTGTGTTAGCGAAGATGACCTGACCTGGACCACTCACGACAGACCAGGTGATGGAAAGCGTACTGCCGGCAGGCAGACCGTCATCGGTTGCCGTGCCGTTGAGTGTCGCACTTTGCTCGATCTGGATCGTCTGGCTCGCGCCGGTGCTTACGGTCGGCGGTTGATTGCCGGCAGATGGATTGACCGTGACTATGACATCATCGTCGCCTGTCAAATCAGAGTCGTTGGCGCTGAGTCGCAGGACGTAAGTTCCGGGCAGGCTGAAAGTGGCTGTGGTGCTCGCCTGCTGCGGATTTTCGAACGTAAGCGTGCCCGGACCAGAGACGACACTCCACGAGATCGCGAGTGTGCTGCCTGCGGGCCGGCCGTCGTCTGTAGCTGTTCCCTGTAAGTTCGCTGTGTCGCGGACGGTGATTGTTTGGTCAGGTCCGGCGTTGACTGCCGGCGGGTGGTTGACCTGGTCCTTGCACATCCCACCGCTCTTCGCGTTGAAGATTGCGAGCATCTCCTGAATCGTGAGCGCACGATTGAAGAGATTGGCCTCATCGATTTGGCCGCGGAAGTTGAAGCCGCCGGTTGAAGTGCCGACTGTTACCGGCAAGTTGTTCGCAAGCATCGGCGCAGTAGTTTGACGCGACGCTTTGAGCACGCCGTTGACGTAGATCTGCATGACGCCGTTCGCCGGATCGATGATGCCGGTGACGAAGCTGTACTGCCCAACTACAAGCGACGCGGGTGATTCGATGAAGACGTTTGTGCCGTTGACGTAACTGAGGTGCAGACCCCCATCCGGCTTCATCCACAACCCCCAGTTCCGCTGAATGCGATTCTCTTTGGCGATGATCGCGCAGTAGCCGCTGTTATCGACGTTCGTGCACGACAGATTCGACGGATTCACCCAGGCGGCGATGCTGATCGCGCCGCTGAATTTAAGCGTCTTCGAATCAGGCACGGAGAATCCGCTCGTAGAGGTGCCGTTAAAGCTGAACGACTGGGCAACCATTCCCGGAACAAACGTCGCGCCGGTCGCTGGATTGCCATTGTTCGCGCTGACGAGTTCCTCGTAGTTGCCGTCACCCGGCCACCAACTCACAAGGCCACGCGGCGGCGTCATGCACGGATAAGGGTTGACTGTGATCGTTACATCATCACTCGCGCTCAACTGCGAATCGCTGGCCGTGAGTCGAAGGACGTAAGTGCCCGGCACGGTGAACGTGGCTGTCGTTACGAGTTGACTAGCATTGCCGAACGTGACTGCGGCTGGACCACTCACAAAACTCCACGTGCTTGTGACGAGGCTGGTTGGCAGTCCGTCGTCAATGACCGAGCCGTTTAGAGTCGCTGCATCCGGAAGGGTGACGGTTCGATCGTCACCGGCGCTGACCGTAGGAGCTGCATTGAGTTGAATGACAGTGACAGTGACGTCGTCCGAGCTGAGCAGTGCGGAATCATTCGCCGTCAGCCGTAGGACGTACGTTCCGCCTTTACTGAAGCTTGCTGTTGTAAGCGGAGAGTTGCTATCGCTGAAAACAACCGTTCCCGGACCACTCACAACGCTCCACGAAGCAACCGGAGTCGTGCCCGCTGGTAATCCGTCGTCAGTGACTGAACCCTGGAGAGTCGCTGTGGCGGGTAACGTAATCGTCTGATCGGGCCCTGCACTCACGAGGGGCGCTTTGTTGCGCGGATCGACGACAGCCAAAGTAAAGCTCTGCGTATCGAACGCACCACGCGGGTCTGCGACTTTAACTACAACGTTGTGGGCGCCAACCTGGCTGATGCCTGGATTCCACGTGATCAGTCCCGTGGCGGAATTGATCTGCATCCCCTGCGGCGCTGTAAGGAGGCTGTAGACAAGCTGTTCGTTGTCCGCGTCAACAGCCTGTACCTGGTAGGTGTACTGCTGATCCGGCGCCAGGCCGATGCTCGTTGTAAGCCGGAAGTTTGAGTCTGTCGTGTGCCGTTCGGCGAAGAAGAAATCGAAGGAATACGTGCTGCCTGGAGTCAGGCCGAGGCTGTCGAGATTGACAGAGCCAGACGCAGCGCCGTGAACACCGCCGAGATCGACAACCAGACGATTGTTGATGTAGACCCAGATATCGTCGTCGCCCGTAAACTGGAACACTTCGCCGCCGCGGTAAGTAAAATTCGTGTGCAGCTCGAGTGTGAAGTGATAGTTGTGGACGCGGCCCTGATTGCCAAAGAGCTGCCCGTCAATCGGGAAGAATGCGTTCGACTGGAATGAATAGACGCCGGAGCCCGGTGCGGTCTCGCCGAGTACGACCGGCACGATCGTTTTCGAATTCACCGTGGAATCATCGTTGTACCACTGGTTGAAGCTCAATGTACTCGAGATCGCGCCGCGACCATTTGGCCCAACGTAGATCGGCTTGCTGTTCGGTCCGAGCTGCGTCTGGACCAGTCCTGTGACCAGGCCTGAGATTCCCTTCTCGAAGTCGGGATGAGTATCTCTGAAATCTCTGACCGTCGCATTCAGAACGATCGCTGAAGGAGCTGTGGTGGGTGGCTGATAAGTCAGGACCGGCTGCGATGTGATGTGCGGCGCAGTGTTAACCGTCACAGTGATGTTGTCGTTTCCGGCAAGGCCCGAGTCGCTGGCAGTCAGCCGGAGAACGTATGTGCCGCTGGCGCTGAAGCACGCGCTGGTCACGGCAGACGACGCACCGGCAAACGCGACCGTGCCTGGTCCACTTACCTTGATCCACCGGTACGAAAGCGTGCTGCCGGTTGGCAAACCGTCGTCCGTCGCTGAACCTGAAAGGGATGCGCAGACCGGCTGGATGATGAGCTGATCTGGTCCGGCGTTGACCACCGGAGCCTGGTTGAACTGGCTCAAGCTGATCGTCACATCATCGCTGGCCGAAAACTGCGAGTCGGCAGCCGTCAGTCGTAAAACATAGACGCCCGGCGCGCCGAAGGTGACGGAGGTATCTGGCGAATGTGAATCGGCGAACGTGACTTTGCCCGGTGCAGTCACGACCGTCCAGTTACCGGAGAGAGTGCTGCCGAATGGCAGCCCGTCGTCGGTGACAGTGCCTTGCAGATCGAGTCCACCAGGCCACGCCGCGGTGCGGTCAATGCCGGCACTAACGACTGGGGCTTCGTTTGCCGGGAGGACGGTGATCGTGACGTCGTCACTTGCGATAAATCGCGAATCGTTGGCCGTTAGTCTGAGTACGTACGTGCCTTCTATTGTGAAGGTGGCGGACGTTTCAGCGGCGGATGCGTTTGCGAAAGTGACGGCTGCTGGTCCACTCACCTGAGTCCATGTTGAAACGAGTGTGCTGCCGTGCGGGAACCCGTCGTCGGTCACGACGCCATGCAGCGGCGCGACATTGGGCAGACGTATGGTCTGATCTTCCCCAGCGTTGGCTGTTGGCGCTTGGTTCTCCGGGTAGACCGTGATCGTGAGTTGATCCTCGACAGTGAATTCCGTGTCGTTGGCTGTTAGCTTCAGGATGTAAGTTCCGGGCGCACTGAACGTCGCGGTTGTAGTTGCAGTGTTTGCGTCAGCAAACGTGACGTTGCCGGGACCGCTTACGACGCTCCAGTTCACGGTCACAGTCGCGCCGCGCGGAAGCGCGTCGTCACTTACGGATCCGTTCAGAGTTGCGGAGTTTGGTAACTCGATCTCCTGATCGGGACCGGCTTCCACGGTCGGCGGCTGATTGCGTGGGATGAGTGTGATTGTGAGCGTGTCAGTGCTAAAGAGCTGTCCGTCAGAGACTTTCAACTCGAGAACGTAATCACCGGGATCGACAAACGTCGCGCTCGTCGTCAAGCTGCTCGCATCTGCAAACGTGACTGGTCCGGGTCCGCTAACTTTCCGCCATGAGGCCGTTAGAGTGCTGGTGGCGGGCAAACCGTCGTCGGTTGCGGTGGCGCTGAGGCTGGCCGTGTCAGTAGGAAGCGTGATGGTCTGATCCGGTCCGGCATCTACAAGAGGCGGTCGATTGATCGGCGGTAATGGAACGTCGTTCTCGGTTATCTGCAAGACGCCGTTGCCGTTGATCTGAAGTCGATCGCAACTGACCGTGCCGCGCACGCGCGACTTGCCGGTGATCGACACCAAACCCGCCGGCGCACGGACGATGCCGTAGAGCACAGCTCCGCCGCTCATGCTCAATCCCTCGCCCGCGATTCGCAACGAGAGACGCTTCGGATTATCTGCCGCACCGATTGTCGAACCGACGAGTGACACTTTGTTTTTGACGTTCAGGACGACTGGACCTGCAAGACGCAGCTCGCTGCTGCCGGAAAGGTTCAGCTCTTCGAGGTTGTAGATTGACGGCTCTGTCGCGTTCGCGATGCCGAAGACGAAAGCTGTGCGACTCGAAGCTACAAACTTTCCGTAAGTGCCCGGCGGGACGATCACGGTGCCTGCGTTTCCGGAAAGAGACAAGTCACGCACGGTCGAGAAGTCGCCGATATTTTGACCTGCTTGTGTTACTGAGACGATACGTGTTCCAGCCGGTTGCGGCGGCGCCGCGACGGGAGTCAACGTCATCGGATCCGTGCGAGTAATCAGAAATCGCAGAGAAGTGTTGCCACTCAAATTCAACTGGTAGTTTGTTGGTTGCGTGCTGTCGCTTCCTTCAATCACGCCGGCGAACGTCGGATTGCCATCAATGATGGACACTGTAGGCGTACCCGGCACGAGCAGGTCTGAAGTGATGGTCGAGTAACCAGCCATGAAAATGTTCTCGCCTAATAACTGCCAGAGCGCACCTTCGACGCGACCATCGTTAAGCTCGGGTGCATGTCTGACGACAGCGAGGTCGTCGAAAACCTGCTTGACGCCATGGATCTCGGCGATACCGGCAGGCGCAAATGCGGTTTGTGACCATTGCGGGACCTGTGCGAGGTGGCGTTTCTCGAATTCTGTTCCGGTCCAGTGGATACCGGTGAGCATGCCGGATGATTCCGCGATGAGGATGTCGCCGATCATATCGGCAAAGGCGTCTGCCGGCGCGCCCCAGATCTTTCTGCTGACGGGATCGATGCCATAGAAGTTTTCGTGCGCGGGGATTAAGCGGATGTCAGCGGGATTCACACCGAGCGTGTAGGTGACGACGGTTCCCGTGGCGTCGAGAGCGTACAGAAGGCCTTGATCTTTCGCGCCGGCCAGAATTTTCCCTGACCACGGGCCGTACTTTTCCGGCGCTTCAGGGATCGTCGTCACTCCTGATAGCGCGGTTCCGAGCAGGGCAACCTGAGTCGCCAGACCGGTAGAGTTAATCCTCCAGATCCCGCCGGTGTTCGTGACGGCTATCACGTCGCCGCCGTAGATGCCGGTTCGATCGACATAAAGACCTGTTACGAATCCTGTCTCACCGGTCAGTGTGGCCCAGGGATTCTGCACGCTTCCGCCATCACTCGCGATACGGGCGACGACGCCGGGCGCGTCAGTGCTGGTGAAGAGATCTCCGGGCTTGAAGCCCGCGAGACTGACGCCGAAACCATCGTCACGTGCGGTGGCGATCTTCACCTCTCCACCGACGCCGCTGACGTTTGAGAAATTCGCATGAACGCCGTCAGCTTGAATCAACTCGAAATTGTTTGGCTGTCCTGTAGTCGAATTGGCCGAGACGACAACTTTTCGCGTCCGCTGGTGATAATCGATGCCGGTGTGGTTACTGAAGACGGTGTTGAGCGGCGTTAGTTCGACGCCGAAACTGCTGCTCTGCGGGTTGACCGTCGGGTCAGGCGTATGGCGATAAGGCACTGCGTCCGTCGTGCTGTGCCTGGCTGGAGTCGTGCTCCTGGACGAATGGATCGCAACCATAGCGGCTATGGGCTGTATGAAGATAAAGAGTGCTAACAGGCTAGCCAGTAGCTGGCGTGTGGCGACGGACTTTCGGGCGAAAACGGCAAGCAACGAGTTCTGAGCTTTTTTCATGATTCCTTTTCGGCGTCGGACGCAGTTCGACGTGCAAAGCCGGACGCAGTTGGGTCCGGCGAAGTTTATGAAGCTCTTCCGGGGCAGAGTGAACCGCGGAGTTTTTTTAAGTTTCAGTTAGTACTTGGAAGGGCTGGGCGGCCACTGCAAAGCAGAGCTGAGTGAAGAGATCACACGTAGGCAGATCCCATGACTCATTCACCTCAAACTAACTAATTGCTTCGATACAAATGAGGCTACAAAGCGCGGCGAATCCTACATGCGATTTCAGGTGCTGTCAATTGGCCGTAATTATGGCAAGTGAAGGGGGTCGTCAGTCCTCAACTCTGAACATTAAGACATCAGCTCTAATTGGATAATGACCAGCGCTAGGGTGCTATTCGGATCATACTTTGATTGCTCGTTTGACCATGAAGTTTCAGAGTAAACAGGCAATTTCCGATCGGAAGACTGTCAGGCAGCCGAAACGTCACCTGAGTAAAGCTGGAGTTTGGTACGGAACGCACATCTTCCGCGACAATGTCATGGACTTGGCCATTACTATCGGTGAGAGTAACAGTAACTGCTGACGCGGATTCCCCTGAGTTGAGGGTCAAGTTTGCTGCGAACACGCTTAGACGAGTATTTCGATCGGCGCCAAGATTCCACCAGTCAGCCTTGCTTATAACGCGAAACGGGTCTCGGAGAGACAACAAGGAATCGATAGCTGCTGCTTGATTGACGCCTGGACCGGAAGACTCCAAAAGTAGCTTAAGGCCATCATCGTCCAGAATTGTTCCAGTCGCAGACGCACCGTTTATCGTCGCAT
>Ga0126311_10001165_pt1 | contig 12564 bp, 5 predicted proteins | sample Plot61_FD_92539 | JGI IMG/M metagenome (GOLD analysis project Ga0126311, IMG submission 92539) | Serpentine soil microbial communities from UC McLaughlin Reserve, CA, USA - Plot61 | ecosystem: Environmental > Terrestrial > Soil > Grasslands | place: USA: UC McLaughlin Reserve, Lake County...
CGAACGGTTGACCCCATCCGAAGCAGAACGGGTGGGACAAGCCGCACGCCGCAGAGTTCTCGCCGAACACACTTACGCGCATCGAGCGCGCCAAGTGGACGATCTCATTAAAGGCAGCTTCAAGCGCGAGGCCGCGGCATGAAATTGAATATTGTAATTTTTGGATTGAGCATCACGTCTTCTTGGGGCAATGGTCACGCGACCACCTACCGAGCCTTGGTGAAAGCGCTGCACGCCCGGGGCCATAAAGTAACATTCTTGGAACGTGATGTACCGTGGTATCGTGAGCACCGCGACTTTGAATCGGCCCCTTATGCGCGGATCGAATTGTACGATCAGCTAGCTGATATTCCGCGCCAGGCTTGCCCGCTCGTCTCGCAAGCAGATCTCGTGATCTTGGGCTCGTATGTCCCTGACGGGTCTGTTGTAGGCGATTGGGTGACCATGCATGCAAAAGGTGTCACCGCTTTCTACGACATCGACACACCCGTCACGCTTGCACGGCTGGACACAGGCGACGCCGAATACATTTCGCCGGCTCTAATTCCGCGCTTCGACCTGTATCTCTCCTTCACCGGCGGCCCGGTGCTGAAACTCATAGAGCAGCGCTATGGCAGTCCGCGTGCCCGCCCGCTCTACTGTGGGGTCGATCCCGACGAGCACATGCCGGTAAGCGCGGCGCAGAAATGGGCACTGGGCTACCTCGGCACCTACAGCGCTGACCGGCAGCCCATCCTCGAGCGTCTGCTGATCGAACCCGCGCGGCAACTACCATCACAAAAATTCGTTGTTGCCGGACCTCAATATCCGATGGATATTTCCTGGCCGGACAACGTCGAGCGGATCGAACACCTTCCGCCCGATCACCATGCCGAGTTTTTTTCCGCCCAGCGTTTTACCCTCAATGTGACGCGGCAGGACATGACAGCGGCGGGATACTCGCCGAGTGTGCGTTTGTTTGAGGCTGCGGCATGCGGCGCGCCAATCATCAGCGATCGGTGGAGTGGGCTCGATTCGTTTTTCACGCCAGGAAAGCAGATCCTGGTCGCGGATACTTGCGAGGAGGTCGTCGACATTCTCCAGAGCCTTTCCGAATCGCAGCGGCATAGGATCGCAACTGCAGCCCGAACCCATGTATTGGAGAGCCACACGGCGGAGCGCCGCGCCCAGGCTCTGGAGGAGTACTACTCAGAGGTGGCGCGCACGCGGGATGCGGCGCCGAAGCATGGGATCGGCAGAATCGAAGCGGTCGCGTGAGACGAAGTGTCGGATGGAACACATCGCGTACTCATAAACTCGTTCGGCCGGAACAGAAAGACCCGGCGTTCGTTTGTTCCTCACTAGCTAACAATTGGCACTCGGCAAGAGCTTGCGTCTGGTGCCAATACCCGGTCGGAACGCTCGCCGAATAAGGAGAAACCGCATGAGAACTCCGCCGATGTTCAACGTTTTGATAGCGGGCGGGGCAGGTTTCATCGGCTCCAATCTCTGTGACCGCCTCGTCCAGAAGGGCCACAGAGTAATCTGCGTCGATAATTTGTTAACCGGACACATCAACAACATCCGCCCCTTGCTTAATCATCCGAATTTTGAATTCTTTGAGCACGATATTCAGGAGCCTCTCGAAATCCGTGGCCCAATCCACCGCATCTATAATCTCGCATGCGCCGCGTCTCCCGTGCACTATCAACGCGACCCGGTGGGAACGATGAAAACCTGCGTTCTTGGGGCGGTGAACCTCCTGGATCTAGCGAAGGAAAAGGGCGCCAGAATTTTACAAGCGTCTACAAGCGAAGTGTATGGAGACCCAGAAATTCACCCGCAGCCGGAGGGCTATCTCGGGCATGTCAACACGATCGGTCCGCGCGCATGTTATGATGAGGGAAAGCGTTCAGCCGAAACGATCTTCTTTGATTATCATCGGCTATATAACGTGCCAATAAAGGTCGCGCGTATTTTCAACACTTATGGCCCGCGCATGTTAGAAAATGACGGGCGTGTTGTATCGAATTTTATCGTCCAGGCGTTGCGAGAAGAGCCGATCACGCTCTATGGCGACGGCTCACAGACTCGTTCGTTCTGCTATATTGACGATCTGCTGAGCGGGCTCCAATTGTTGATGGAAAGCCCGGATTCCGTGACCGGCCCTTGTAACCTGGGAAATCCCCATGAAGTGACGGTAAGAGAGATCGCGCGACTCGTCCTCAAACAGACCGGCTCCCGGTCGCCCATCGAGCTGCGGCCTCTACCAGAAGATGATCCCAAGCGTCGGCAGCCGGTGATTACGCGGGCGCTTACGTTGCTTGGGTGGCAACCCCGTGTGCCGCTGGAAAAAGGGCTGCGCGCCACCATCGACTACTTTTCCCTGAAGATATTCACGCCGCCGGACGTGCGGCCGAGCCCCGCGGCACTGAGAATTCCGGCTGGACTCGCAAACAGGTCGATACGCGGTGCCGCATCGCCACGGCCGAATTGACCGCCTAACCTTTACGCAGTCCGGCTTTATATTTCGGCGTCTCGTGAATCGAGGGGGCCAGTGGGATCGTTGGATCTGGATCAGAACTCCGCTAGGCAATTCAGCGCCGAAGTGTGCCGCGTAGAACGGCCAACGGCATTGTGCCGAACGGTTTCACCGCTGACGTCGAGCCGGACCTGAAAGGCTCTCTTCTGATCGCGTCTTCCAGACTATTAAAGCGATCGAGATTAAGCGCGACCTCCCACTCCTCTCCTTTCGGCCAATGTCGGCCGCCTTCCGTAAATCGCGAAAAGTGGCGGCCTACCGCTACGACCACTACGTTCCGGCGGCCAATGCGCGCGTAGGCAATCACATGTTCCCGATGCGGGCCGGACACGTCGATGGGTTCATAACGTCCATTGACAAAGACGTTGGGAAATTCCGCGCGCAACTGCAGCAAGCGGCGGATCAACGCGAGTTTGATGCTTCCATCGGGCCACTGCTCGCTCAGCGACGTCCAATCTGAGTCCGTGCCCAGACGGTCGACCAGGCCCCCCCGCTTAGCGAAATCGACCGGCCGCCTGTTATCTGGATCGACGAGCGACAGGTCCCACAATTCAGTGCCTTGGTAGAAATCCGGTAGGCCGGGGAGAGTGGCTTTGAGGACCGTCTGCGACAGTCCATTTAACGCGCCGAGCAGTGCCGGGCGGCGGACAAAGTCACCGAAATCCTCGATGAAGCGCGCTGACTCTGCGGGATCGAGAATGCGTTCAATGAACCGTGTTAGGCCTTCCTCATACGCCTGATTCGGATTGCCCCAGCTGGTCTCCTGCTTTCCTTCGCGCGCCGCCTTGATGGCGTAGGCTTGCATCCGCTCAGGAAAGTCGCCGAGCGGGCCCTCAAAAGGCCAGGAACCAACCAGCGCCTGATACAACATGTATTCATGCGCGCGTGACGGCGTTCGGCGCAATCCGCCTTGGGTCAATCTTTCGTTGATGCCCATCCAACGGTGCACAGCTTCGCTCCAGTCGGGAGCGAGCTCCGCCAAGGCCAAGATGCGCATTCGCGCATCTTCCCCCCGTTTAGTATCATGCGTCGCCGTCGCCACCATGCTGTGCGGTTGGGAGATAGCACGGTTGGCCATCCGCTGGTGGAATTCAGGAAGGTCCAGGCCCGGCAACTCCGGTTCGTTGCCTACCTCGTTGAGCGCCAGCAGCCGGTGATAGCGATAGAACGCTGTATCTTCCATCGCCTTCGCCATCACCGGACCGGTCAATTGCTGTACCTTGCCGGCAAACCTGCTGACGCGGGCTTTGCTGTAGCCGATCCGGCCCGGAGCGACCAAATCGAGCGTCAACGCGTCGCGGAGAAAATCAAAGATGCCCGCATCAGGACCGAACCACTCGGCGCGCGCCGCTTCGATCGCATTGCAGATGATCTGCCGGTCCTCGGCAGACACTTTGCCACCGCTAATGTAAGTGCGATATCTAGGAAAATGCACGATGTACAACTGAAACGCAGCTCGCAATCGATCGCTGGTGTAGTCGCGGCTGGGAAAATGGCCGGCGGCGATGCGGGCGAGCAAGCGCGACAGCACCGTGAACTCGCTGGCGAGCATAAAATCCAGCACACGGATTTTGGCTTGCCGCAGAATTTCCGGAAAGGCAGGCGCGTCCGGCGCCACGGACATCCAAGTTCGGTCCAGTTCGGCGAGGCCAGAACTATCCAGGAGGACACGGGAGATCAAATTCAAGGCGTCGTATCCCGTGGTGCCGGCAACGCCCGGCAGCCGCGGCATCGGCTCGTTTTCTGCTAGTATTTTTTCAACGACCAAATAGGCGCGTCGTTGCGGCGTTCGCACAAGCTTGCGAAGACGGCGGCAATACTGAACTGGGTCACTGAGTCCGTCGATGTGGTCTAGGCGGAGACCATGTAGCAGACCGTCCTTTATGAGGTCGAAGACCAGTCGATGAACACGTCCAAAGGTCTCGGGATGCTCCACTCGGATCCCGGCCAGATCATTGATGTTGAAAAAGCGCCGGTAGTTGACTTCGCTGATTGCCACACGCCAGTGCGCCACCCGGTAATGTTGGCGTTCCAGTAAGCGATGTAACAGGCTACGCGCGGCAGGCGTATCGCTATTGTACGCATGCATGCCGTTTGTTAGGACATTAGCACCACCCTCGACCGCAGCGAGTGCGCGTTTTAGTTCCGGTGCCTCATCCCAACCGGGAGCGCTGGGGTCGTTATAGCGGCTGGCCACCTCCAGGAGACGCCGACCAGTTGGCGTCTCGTCCGCATCGGCCGCCGACACGAGGGTGCGGATGATGTCGTCATAACGCGTGGGTCGTATAGGCAGCCGGTGATCAAAATACCAGGCAGAGAAACTCCCTTGCTCGGCGTCATACCGCAGCACGATCTCGCCTTGCTCGAGCACCTCACCGTAAGGCCGACCGAGTATAGGGATCAGCAGACCGCCACCCTTCCGATACGGCAAGGTTTCCCAGTCGATATCGAAGGACGCGGCGTAAGGAGATTTTGGACCCCACTCCAAAACGTCGAGCCACCACGCGTTATCCGAATAGCCGACGCCCATATGATTGGGTACGAAATCCAGAATGAGGCCCATATCGGCGCCCGCTAACGCATCCGAAAGCGTCTCGAATCCCGCCTTGCCGCCGAATTCCGGATTCAGCTGAGTATGATCAACTATGTCATATCCATGCGTGCTGCCTTTGCGCGCCGTCAGGAAGGGGGATGCATAAAGATGCGTGATCCCAAGCGATTTCAAATAAGGGACGAGCTTCGCCGCGTCCTCGAAGCCAAAGGAGGCATTGAGCTGGAGGCGATACGTTGCCTGGGGAATCTCAGCGGGCATCTAAGCAATCCCAGCAAACGCGATAACCGACCGTGCGCTCACTTGCGCCTGACCGCCGGCTTGTACTTCCCGCCCCTCCTCCAATGAGCCTGCCGTATTGAGCAACGGCAACCAGCTCCGCCACGCCAGGTGCGGCAAGGTAAAAGCGATCGCGTCCGGGCCGGCATTGAGCACGATGTACAAGGGCTGGGCTCCTTGTTCTGGCGCGAGCACATACGATAAGAAACACAATTCCGGTGCTATCCACTCTTCGTGCGTCATTTCAGTCCCGGCCGGCGTCAGCCAGAGAACACCATAGCTCCCATCAGGCCTCCGGCCATCGACCCATTTGGACCGTCGAAGTTGTGGAAACCTTGTGCGAAGCTCGGTACATCGCTGTATCAGCGCGGTCAGGTCGGAGCCACTTCGCTCAAGCCCGGACCAATCCACCCAGCCGATTGGGTTGTCCTGACAATAAGGGTTGTTGTTTCCTCCCTGGCTGTTGCCGACCTCATCACCTGCCAACACCAACGGCACACCCTGAGCCAATAACAAACAGGTCAACATGCTTGACCGCAGACGATTTCGGAGCGTCAGAATCTCCGGATCATCTGTAGGCCCTTCGACCCCGCAGTTTGTGCTCACATTGTGATCAGAGCCGTCGTGGTTGTTCTCGCCATTCTCCTTGTTGTGTTTGCGAGAGTAGCTGACGAGATCAGCAAGCGTGAACCCGTCATGCACCGTTATGTGATTGACGCTGGCGCGCGGAGATCGCCCGCGCCGGCGATAAAGATCGGCCGACCCGGTCATGCGGCTGGCGACTTCTCCCACAAGATGTTCCTCCGCCCGCGTCCAGAAGCCTCGTAGGGCGTGACGGAACTTGTCGTTCCATTCTGACCACTGGCCAGGGAAATTCCCCACCTGATAACCGCCGAGCCCAATGTCCCAAGGTTCGGCAATAAGCTTTATTTTCGCCAGAACCGGATCTTGGCCGATCGCAGCGAAGAACGGAGCGTTATACTCGAAGCCTTGCGGCGTTCGACCCAGCGTGGTGGCGAGATCGAAGCGAAAACCGTCTACATGGCAGCATTCCACCCAATAACGAAGAGAATCCATGATCATCTGCAGCACGCGCGGATGGTCAAGATTCAACGCGTTCCCGCACCCGGTGAAGTTCTCGTAATGGCGGGAATCGCCGGGCACAAGCCAGTAGTAGGAAGCGTTATCGATTCCCTTGAAACAGAAAGTGGGCCCGAGGTGGTTTCCCTCCGCGGTGTGATTGTAAACCACGTCTAGAATTACTTCCATGCCTGCGTCATGCAGGCGCGCAACCGTCGATCGGAACGCATTCAAAGGATCGTCGGGCGCGTAACGTGATTCCGGGGCGAAGAACCCGATCGTGTTATACCCCCAATAATTGCTGAGACCCCGCTGCACCAGAAATCGGTCGTCGATGAAGGCATGGATTGGAAGCAGTTCGAGCGTGGTCACTCCCAGACGCCGTAAGTGGTCGATCATCCCCGGTGCAGCGAGCCCCCGATAGGTGCCCGCAAATCCCGGGGGCATGTCGGGGCGCAGCATCGTCAGGCCTTTGACATGCGCCTCATAAATGATCGTGTCTTCCCAAGGGATTTGCGGCGGCTGATCATTTCCCCAAGTAAACGCTGGATCGACTACAACTGATTTCAACATGGCTTTCGCATTATCGCGCGGATCCGGCTCATCCTGCCGGGCTCTGCTGACCCGGTAGCCAAAATGCGCATCTGTCCACTTGAAGCGGCCCGTCAAACGCTTTGCATACGGGTCGACTAGCAATTTATTGTGATTAAAGCGGTGGCCGTTCGCCGGCTCATAGGGGCCATGAACACGGTAGCCGTACAACTGGCCCGGTAACACATCCGACACATAACCGTGCCAGACGTGTTCGCTGCGTTCTGACAAGAGAATACGATCCGTCTCCTTGCTGCCCTCGCTCTCGAACAGACAGAGCTCGACCTTCTCGGCGTGTTCAGAGAAAAGCGCGAAGTTCGTCCCGCGCCCATCCCAATGTGCTCCGAGCGGGTAAGGTGAACCGGTAGAAAGACGCAAATTATGTTTCCGGAATGAGAAAGAGAGCGGCAAGCGGCGGCACGACGAGATTCACCTCGGGTCCATTGCCGCCGTCCTCCAAGGTACGCACCAATCCGCTATTCCCGACATTCGTGCCGCCGTATATTGCAGAATCACTGTTGAAGACTTCCCGCCACGCTCCAGCTAAAGGCACCTTAAGGCGGTAATCGTAGCGGGTCTGCGGCGTGAAATTCACCACCACAACGCAACGGGCATTTTCGCCCGTGCCCTTCCGAACCCATGCAAACGTACTGTGATCGGTGTCATCGGAAACGATCCATTCGAATCCGTTACCGTCGCAATCAAGCTCGTGGAGAGCGGGCAGCGAGCGATACAGCCGGTTGAGGTCGCGAATGAGAGACTGAATTCCGGCGTGATTGCCATATTGCAGCAGATGCCAATCGAGGGACTGCTCGTGCGTCCACTCGCGACTTTGAGCGAATTCATTCCCCATGAAAAGCAGTTTCTTGCCTGGATGGCCGAACATAAACGAGTAATAGGCACGCAGGTTCGCGAACCGCTGCCATTCATCACCCGGCATTCTCGCCAGTATGGATCCCTTCCCGTGCACCACCTCGTCATGAGAAAGTGGCAGGATAAAATTTTCGAAAAATGCATAATGCAGGCCAAACACGATGTCGCCGTGGTGGTGCTTGCGATACACCGGATCTTTAGAGATGTAGGTCAATGTGTCGTGCATCCACCCCATGTTCCATTTGTACCCGAAACCGAGGCCGCCCCAGTCAACTGGCCTCGATACCATGGGCCACGCAGTCGACTCCTCCGCTGCGGTGGTTGCGTTCGGAAAACGGCCAAACACCTCAGTGTTGACACGGCGGAGGAATTCGATGGCTTCGATGTTCTCGCGGCCGCCGAAACGGTTCGGTATCCAACCGCCCGCGGGCCGGCTGTAGTCCAAGTAGAGCATGGAGGCGACGGCGTCCACGCGGAGCCCGTCAATGCCATAGCGATCCAGCCAGAACAAACCGTTGGCAAGCAGAAAGTTGGCAACTTCTGTGCGACCAAAATTATAAACGAGGGTGTTCCAATCCATGTGCCGCCCTTGCATTGGATTGGAATGCTCATACACGGCATTGCCATCGAACCAGCCGAGGCCATGAGGATCATCCGGAAAGTGACCGGGTACCCAGTCCAGCAGCACGCCGAGGCCAGCTCCGTGACACGCGTCCACCAGTGCAATAAAATCTTCAGGTGTGCCAAAGCGGCTGGTGGGCGCATACATGCCCGTCGGCTGGTAGCCCCAGGAGCCGTCGAACGGATGCTCCATGATGGGAAGAAACTCGATATGCGTGAAGCCCATGTCGCTCGCATATTGCGGGAGTTGCTCGGCGAGCTGTCGGTATGTGAGCCATTGTTTTCCGTCGTCGCCAGCACGGCGCCAGGAACCAAGATGCACTTCGTAAATCGACATGGGAGCGTTCAGCGCGTTGATGCCCGCTGGTGCTGGGGCAGGCCGCGGCAACTTTTCCGCATCAACTACGATAGATGCTGTACGCGGCCGTAGTTCGGCGGCAAACGCCACCGGGTCAGACTTCAGCGGCACCAACTCGCCACGAGAGCCCAGAATCTCGTATTTGTATTTGTCGCCTGCTTTCGCGTCGGGGATAAAGATTTCCCAGTAGCCGTTGCCGCGCACCCGCATTGTATGACGGCGACCGTCCCAGAAGTTGAAGTCACCCACCACACTGACCCGCTTGGCGTCCGGGGCAAATACGGCGAAAGCCACGCCTGGCACCCCTTCATGCACCAACGGGTGAGCGCCAAGCTTGTCATAAAGCCGCAGGTGCGTGCCCTCCCCGAGCAGATGCAAGTCGAAGTCGGAGAGAACCGGGGAGAAGCGATATGGATCCTCAAGCTCCACAACGTTCTGACCGAAATGCACGCGTAGCCGATAACGCCCTGGGCTGTCAGGCGCCGGTCCGACGAAAAGACCAGCGTCATGTACTTTTGGCAAGTCGCTTTCATTCCCCACTTCGGCGATGACGACGACGCGTGTCGCATCCAGGATATAGACGCGAACGATCTGCTGCCCTTCCTCCCAATGCAGGCCCAAATACGCGAATGGATCGAAATGTCGGCCGGAAACAATTGCAATGGCCTCGGGCGTAATTTCCGTCATAGCCGGTCGCCTTCATGTTTTCCCAGTATCCGCCACGCCCCTGCCAAAGGAACGTGCAACCAGTCCGGACGGTTCGCGGCCTCGTAATCAATCTCGTAAAAGGCCTTCTCCAATAAGAAGAAATCTAGAAGCTGTTCCGCCAATTCCGGCTCTGCCGGCCACAACCGTCCGTCGGTCATCGCTTCACGATAGCCGAGGAGGAATGCACCTGTGGCGCGCCCGCGCCAAGTATTCAGTGCCCTTATGACCTTCTCCTGGCCATCGCCGCCAAGCAGAGTCGCACGGGCAAAAGCAGCGGTCGCTGCATAGTCGATTGATCGAATAACGCCGGCAACGTCCCGCGCAGCCGCGCGCTTGCGGCGTCGCTCCTCTAGAGAACGTTGCGGCTCCCCTTCGAAATCGATGATCAGGATATCGTCCTTTACGATCAGCATCTGACCGAGATGGAGGTCCCCGTGGTGGCGAATTTTTGATGCGTTGGTCGAGGACGGCAACAGTTGAGTTATCCGCTCAAGAATCGCCCCTTTACTGGTTTGCAGCTGATCCAGGATGCCGACATCCTCCGGCTTCAGTTCCGCGCGTCGCCGACTAAGGTCATCCAAGGTGGACGTCGCGTGGCGGAGCAGTGCTTCCGTCCAGGAGGAAACGTCCTCTGGCGTGATCGGTTCAGGCGCGAAGGTCGGAATATCGTTCCTGCTGGCCAGCGCCAGGTGCAGCTCAGCGGTCCGGCGTCCCACCTGTCGAAATCTGTTTGAATAGGGCGCCTGTTCCTCGCTGATCTCTTCGTCGGCAAGGAGTCTCTGCTCCTCGACAAAGCGATCGAGCTGGCCACTGACCACCGTCCAAGCGTCGCCTTGGTTCTCCACAAACCTAGTCACGACGGCAATGGCGCTGCGCTGCTCACCCTCGACCAGCTCGACAGAGCCAAGCACCGCCGGCACGCCGATGTAGCCGACGTCATCAGTCAGGAAACGGCCTACTTCAATCTCGGGGTTGATACCCGGGTGAACGCGCCGGAAAAGTTTCACGACGTAATCGGAATCTACTATGGCAGTGGTATTCGACTGTTCGGTGTCGATGGCGCGTATTTTGTCGACCGCAGGCGCTGCACTCTGGCGAAATCGGTCCGTCGGCAAAAATTCCAATCTGCGCTGGTCGTATTCGATGACGCGCCCTGAATACACTTGGTCGAGCAAGTAAGTGAGAAACTCTCCCTCGGCTGCACAATCAAGGAGCGTGCCCTCGCGCGGCCCCCGCCGGATAGCCGCCAGCATCCGCGTGTCTCCGCGGGGAACCTTGTCGAATCGATTCCAAGCTACTTCAAGCGGGAGCGCGTACCGAGACTTTCCCCGCGCGCTCTCAACCTCGACAAGTCCGAGCAGGAGACCAGGATCTCCAGACGTCAACTGAATACCAGCCTGGAGGTGGGCGGACATTGCTTTGCTGCTCTTATCCGCGAACCAACGCCGGTTAATAAGAAAGGCCGGAACGACCTCTCGTTCTAGCGCCTGCCGAGCGCGGCCTGCGAGCAACGATGTCCAGCCGTCACTCATAACTAACGTGACGAATTCGGGGCTGTGTGAGGGCGACTGCACGTGCCGGTCCGATTCTTCGAGCTGAAACCAGAAAAAGCCGTAAGGCGCCAAGGTAACAACGTAAGGGCTCTCTCCGATCCGCGGAAATCGGGTTCGGCCCAGCATTTCTAATGGAGTCCGCCCATTCCACGGCGACAGATCGATTTCCGCGGATTGCGCGGAGCGCGACAGATTAGCAACGCAGAGAATGACCTCGCCCTGATGCTGACGCACATAGACAAGAACCGTGCGATTGGACGGACGGATAAAGCTCAGTGTTCCTCGCCCGAACACCTGACTGGATTTGCGGACCGCAATAAGGCGTTTCATCCAGCTCAGCAGCGACGAAAGGCTATGCGACTGCGCCTCAACATTCACGGCCTGGTAGCCGTAAACGGGGTCCATGATCATTGGCATATACAACCGCGCCGGGTCGCAGCGCGAAAAGCCGCCGTTGCGATCGGGCGTCCATTGCATTGGCGTACGCACGCCGTTGCGGTCGCCAAGATAGATGTTGTCGCCCATCCCGATTTCGTCGCCGTAATAAATGATCGGCGTTCCAGGAAACGAAAGCAGGAGAGAATTCATGAGTTCGATCTTGCGCCGATCATTTTCCATCAGGGGCGCTAATCGCCGACGAATTCCGAGATTGATGCGCGCGCGCGGATCGGCCGCATACGCTGACCAAAGGTAGTCGCGCTCGTTGTCCGTCACCATCTCCAAAGTCAATTCGTCGTGATTGCGCAAGAAAAGCGCCCATTGGCATAAATCAGGAATATCTGGTGTTTGACGCAGAATGTCCGTGATCGGAAATCTATCTTCCTGCGCAATGGCCATGTAAATCCGCGGCATCAGCGGAAAATGGTACGCCATGTGACATTCGTCGTTGTCACCGAAGTAGGCGCTTACGTCTTCCGGCCACTGATTAGCTTCCGCGAGCAGCAAGCGACCCGGCGCGTAAGCATCCAGTTCAGCCCGGATTTTCTTTATAATATCGTGCGTCTCAGGTAAATTTTCGTTGTTCGTACCCTCGCGTTCGCAGAGATACGGAATCGCATCCAAGCGGAAGCCGTCGACGCCGAGATCAAGCCAGCGGCGCATCACCTGTACGATAGCCCAGAGGACTCGCGGATTATCAAAATTCAGGTCTGGTTGGTGCGAAAAGAACCGATGCCAATAATAGGCATTGGCCACGGGGTCCCACGCCCAATTCGACTTTTCAGTGTCGCTGAAAATAATGCGCGTGCCGGAGTACCGCTGATCGTTATCGCTCCAAACGTACCAGTTACGCGCATCTGAACCGGGCTTGCTGCGCCGTGCCCGCTTGAACCACGGGTGCTCATCCGACGTATGGTTGATGACCAATTCCGTAATCACCCGAAGGCCCCGTCGCTTCGCTTCCTGCATGAAGCGGCGGAAATCTTTCATC
>Ga0126311_10001168_pt1 | contig 12542 bp, 10 predicted proteins | sample Plot61_FD_92539 | JGI IMG/M metagenome (GOLD analysis project Ga0126311, IMG submission 92539) | Serpentine soil microbial communities from UC McLaughlin Reserve, CA, USA - Plot61 | ecosystem: Environmental > Terrestrial > Soil > Grasslands | place: USA: UC McLaughlin Reserve, Lake County...
AACCCTTCTTCGCTGCACGCATTCGGCGACTCGGCGCGTGAGCAATTGGAGCAGGCCCGCGAGCGTGTGGCCAACCTGATCGGGTCTTCGCCGGGCGAGATAGTGTTTACGAGCGGCGGGACGGAATCCGACGATCTGGCCGTCTTTGGTCTGGCGAGATCCGCCGCCCCCGAGAAGCGGCACACGGTCGTCTCGTGCGTCGAGCACGCGGCGGTGCGGGAGGCCACAAAACGCCTGCACTCAGAAGGTTTCGAAGTCTCCTGGATCGGGGTGGACGAGGACGGCCTCGTCGATCCTGACCGGTTCGTCGCCTCCCTACGCCCCGACACCGCGCTCGCCGCCGTCGTGTGGGCTAACAACGAGGTCGGAACCATCGAGCCTGTGCAGGAGCTCGCCGAGATCTGCGCCGGCAAGGACATTCCTTTCCACACCGACGCGGTCCAGGCTGTCGGCAGAGTCCCTATCGACGTGGCCAAGACGCCGGTCTCGACGCTAGCCCTCTCGGGGCACAAGCTCTACGGCCCGCAGGGTGTCGGGGCTCTTTACGTGCGTGACGGCGTCTCGCTCGAACCCATCGTCTATGGCGGGGGCCAGGAGAAGGGGCTCAGGAGCGGTACCCAGAACGTTGCCGGGATCGCCGGGCTCGGCACGGCTGCGAAGCTCGCGAGCGAGGAGATAGAGGGCCGGATCGCCCACGAAAGGGAGCTACGCGACCGCATTATGGCCGGTACGGCAGGGATGCCTGATGTCTCTGTGAACGGCCATCGCGGGCGACGGTTGCCGAACAACGTGCATCTCACGGTAAAGGGCGTCGAGGCCGAGAGTCTCGTCCTGGTTCTCGATTCACTCGGCTACGCCATAGGGAGCGGTTCGGCCTGCTCCTCGGGCGGGCACAAGGCTTCACCCGTTCTGCTGGCGATGGGCCGGAGCGAGCGAGAAGCGTTCTCCGTCGTCAGGATCACGGTCGGCAAGGACAACACTACAGAAGAGGTCGATGGCTTCCTCGAGGCGTTCTCGACCGCGGTGGCGCAACTACGAGAGATCTCCCCGCTCTACGCGGGCTGAAAGCGGGTTATTCATGTCCGATCGTTACAGTGCACAGGTTTTGGACCATCTCGTCCGGCCGCGCCACGCCGGAGAGTTAGACGACCCCTCAGGCAGGGGCGAGTCTGGCGACGCCGCGTGCGGCGACGTTGCCCGCTTTACGGTCGGGATCTCGGACAACGTCGTCGCAGAGGTCCGCTACCAGGTCTACGGCTGCGCGGCGTGCATCGCCGCCGGCTCGGCCCTCGCCGAACTCGTCGATGGCGAACATCTCCTCGCCGCGGCCCGCGTATCGAAAGACGACCTGCAGGACGCACTGGGCGGACCCCTCCCCGCTGGCAAGGAGCATGCGCTTACCCTCGTACTCGACGCGCTACACAAGGCGTTTGAGGATCACTGGAATAGCAAGTCGGGTGAGATGCTCTTCGCGGAACAGGGAGGCCGTGAAACCGGCGGCAAGAGCGTCGTGGCCGCGATGAGCGGGGGCGTCGACTCGGCGGTTACGGCCCTGCTTCTCAAGGAGGCCGGCTACGACGTCGCCGCCGTGACGTTCCGGCTGCACGACGGCGAGAAGGGTTCCCGCTCGTGCTGCTCGCCGGATACGGTACTCTTCGCCCGCGACACGGCACACCGGATGGGCCTTCCTCACTTCACGCTCAATCTCAAGGCGCTCTTCGACAGGCGCGTCATGCAGGACTTCGTCGGTTCGTACAGCGAAGGCAGGACGCCCAACCCTTGCGTCGCGTGCAACGCCCACGTCAAGTTCCACGCCTCCTCGTTTCTAGCGGACGAACTCGGTTTCCACCACGTCGCGACGGGACACTACGCCAGAGTAGACGATGGCCCTACCCTCGCCCGTCCCGTCGATGAGAGCAAAGATCAGACCTACGTCCTGTGGCCCGTACCGCGGGATCTCCTGTCGCGAACGATCTTCCCCCTCGGCGAGTACCGTAAGACGGAGGTCCGCGCCATCGCCGAGGAGCGGGGCCTGGCCGTCGCCTACACCCCGGAGAGCCAGGATATCTGCTTTATCCCCGATGGGGACTACCGCAGCTTCGTCCGCAAGCAGGTTACAGCGGAACCTGGTGACGTCGTCGACGACACAGGGCGTACACTCGGCCGTCACGCCGGCGTGGTCGACTTTACGGTCGGGCAGCGGCGCGGAATAGGAGTCTCGGCGCCGACACCGCTTTACGTCACGGAGGTACGTCCGCGTTCCGGGCAAGTCGTCGTGGGACGGAAGCAGGATCTCGAAGTGAGCGAAGTCGGGGTCAGGGATCTCAACTGGTTTCTCGACCCCGGCGAAGCCGCCAGCGTACAGGTCAGGTATAACGGCTCGCCGGTCTCTTGCACCGTCGAGGAGGAAACTGATGGCGCTTGGGTAGCCTATCTCGATGAGCCTGTCGTCGGTGTCGCGCCCGGCCAGTCTGCCGTTTTCTATACAGGGGACGGGGAGCGGGTCGTCGGGGGCGGGGTCGTGGCGAGGAGGGGCTCATAAGAACGGTGCATTTTGCGCGCATTGACAGTTATAATCCGGGTTTCCAGGGTTCCCGGACGGAGGTGCGGTAAGGTTTGGATTTATTCGTAGAGCTGATGAAGGGGTTGCTCTTCGCTGGTATCGCCGTCGCGTTCTTCGTCCTCGCATGGGTGTTCTTGCGGCTGGCGAGTATCTTCTCGACCACCGAGCAGACCATCAAGGATGTCTCTGGGGAAGTCGTTCCGCTGCTCGGGAAGACACACGTCACGGTGGACAACATAAACAGCCAGCTCACGCAGCTCGACGAGGCCGTCGGGGACGTGGCTGGCATGACCGGCGAGCTCGACCAGACGACGGCCGTGATCACCCGCGGCGTCAGGGGCGGGGTGATCAAGGTCTCTTCTGCTACGGCCGGTATCTCGCGCGGGGTCAGCACCTTCCTCGGCGGCGAAAAGCGTCCTGAGAAGGAGGAGTAGCGGTGGCGAGTTGGGGCAGGCTCATGGCCGGCGTGGTAATCGGGGTGGCTGGCACGATCTACGCGACGAACGAGGACGTGCGCAAGAGGTTGCCGAAGGCTGCCCGAGACCTTCCCGACAACGTCAGGAACCGCTACAAGAGCGCGGTGTCAGCGGCGCGCGAGGCCTCGGCCCGCCGGAGGGAAGAGATCCTGCACGACCTCGAGGAACACGGCGGCGGGAACCACGCGGCGCGCGGAGTCCAGCCCGACCCTGGAGCAAGGGCGGAGGGGCCCTCCGCAAGGGCCGAAAAGACCGCCGAGGAATCGACAGTAGAGTCCGAGTAACGCCAAAGAAGGGATCGGCTTGAGCGAAGATCATCCCCAGGAGTACGCTTATCTGAGGCTTCCACCCCACGAAGGGCTGCGACCTTGCGTCGGCCTGGTGCTGGCAGGTATGGCTGCGCGGGCCAGGGTAGGAGTGGGGGGGTTGGAGGAGGCCGTGGAGGTTCTGGAGAGCTTCCACGCCGGTGACGCCCCGACCCGCTTCCGCTTCTCCCTGGCCGGCGATGGGGTGCTCGCCGAGGTCGAGGAGCCAGACCCGGGGAAGAGCGGAGAGATGACCTGGCGCACGGTAGTTGAGCTGGTGTCGTGAGCCGACGCTACCGCAGGCCCGACAAGGCGCGCACCAGGCGCCTGCTCGTGCGCTACCACAAGCACGGCGACGAGAATGCTCGCGAGCGTGTCATCCAGGAACAGCTCCCCCTGGCAGAATTTTTGGCCCGCAAGTTCGCCGGCCGCGGGGAGCCCCTGGACGACCTGATCCAGGTCGCCTCCGTCGGCCTGATAAAGGCCGTCGACCGTTTCGACGTGGACAGGAAGATCGAGTTCTCTACCTACGCAACCCCGAATATCCTGGGGGAGATCAAACGCTACTTCCGTGACAAAGGCTGGGCGATGCGTGTGCCCCGCGGCCTGCAGGAACTGCGCCAGTCGGCCAAGGAAGTGATCCGCAACGAGACTACCAGGACGGGAAAGTCGCCCAGTTTGCAGGACCTCGCGGAGACGCTCGACGCTGACGTAGAGGGCGTCGCGGAGGCGCTGACGTTAGGGCGGGCCTACAACACGGCGAGCCTGGACGCGCCTGTAAGCCAGGATGAGCCCGACGGGGACACGATCATGGACTTCCAGGCCGACGACAGATCCGCCATAGAAGGGTTGGAGGACAGGATCCTGCTCCAGGAGGCCATCGAGGGTCTCAAGGGCCAGCAGCAGCAGATACTGAAGTTACGCTTCAACGAGGGCAAGACGCAGACCGAGATCGCGGACCACATAGGCGTGAGCCAGATGCATGTCTCCCGCCTCCTTAGGCGCGCCCTCGAAGACCTGCGGGTCGAATTGGAGCAGATGGAAGGCGAGAGAGGCGAGGTATCCCCGAATGGGGCGCATGCAGAGTAGCGAGATACGAAGGCGGTTTTTGGATTTTTTCGGGGAGCGGGACCACATGCTCTACCCGAGCGCGTCTCTGGTTCCCCACAACGATCCTACGGTCCTCCTTACCACGGGCGGGGTCCAGCAATTCATCCCTTACTTCCTCGGCCAGGAGAGGCCGGCCTCCACGCGGGCTATGAGCGCGCAGAAGTGCTTCCGCACTCCAGACATCGAGGACGTAGGCGACTGGCATCACCTCACCTTCTTCGAGATGCTGGGGAACTTCTCGTTCGGGGACTACTTCAAGGAGGAGGCCATAGCCTGGGCCTGGGAGTTTCTGACAGAAGAGCTCGGTCTCCCGCCGGAGCGATTGTGGATCACGATCTTCGAGGGTGACGAAGACGCCCCCGAAGACGTGGAAGCCAAAGAGTTGTGGATGGGCGTCGGCGTCCCCGAGCACAAGATCTTCGGGCTTCCCAAGAGCGAGAACTGGTGGGGACCGCCGGGAGAGACGGGCCCGTGCGGACCATGCTCGGAGGTCTACTACGACCACGGTGAAGAGTACGCCCACGGCGATCCGGCCGAGGATCCGAAGTATGGACCCGGTGGGGAGCAAGGAGATCCGCGCTTCCTGGAGATCTGGAATCTGGTCTTCAACCAGTACGAGCAGTTGAAAGACAAGTCCTTCGTGCCCCTGGGCAAGACCGGCATCGACACCGGCCTCGGCCTGGAGCGGACCACGGCCGCGGTGCAGGATGTCCTCTACGTCTACGACACCGACGTCTACGCACCAATCTTCGAGAAGGCCAGAGAGTACACCGGCGTCACTCTTAGCGACTCCGAGATGACCGATCGCGCGCTCCGCATCGTCGCCGACCACGCACGCGGGATGGCTTTCCTCATCGCCGACGGCGTGAGACCGGGCAACCAGCGCCGCGAGTACGTTCTCCGGCGCATCATTCGTCGCGCGATGTTGCAGGCGCATTCACGCCTGGGCATGAGCGCCGGGCAGCTCGCCGGTCTTGCCGAGGTGGTGGTCGACTACATGGGCGACTTCTACGGTGAGCTGGATTCTGCGCGGGAGGACATCAGGCGCGTCGTCACCGGCGAGGCCTCCAGGTTCGTCGAGATCTACGAGTCGGGGATGTCGCTTCTGGCTTCCGAGATAGAGCGGATGCGGGGAGGACATTTTCCGGGTGATGTGGCCTTCATGTTGCACGACACCTATGGATTCCCGGTCGAGGTGACGCGCGAGGTACTCGCCGAGAGGGGCCTGTCGCTCGATGAGGCTGGTTTCGGGGCCGCCATGGAGGCGCAGCGGGAGCGTGCCAGGGACGCCATGCAAGGCTACGAGCGCGTCGTCGCCGCGTTCAGGGACAGGGAGATCCGGAGCCGCTTTGTGGGCTACGAGCGCGAGCAGGTAGAGACCAGGATAGTCGCCATCGAACCCGTGCCCGATGCTTTGGGAGAAGTATTCGTCGTACTCGCCGAGAACCCGTTCTACGCCACGGGTGGTGGGCAGGTTGCCGACGGGGGTTGGATCACCTCGGAGGACGGCCAGCTCGAGGTTATCGACGCGATACCTGCCGGGGATTATCAGGTGCTGAGGGCCAGGATCGAAAGCGGCACCGTACTCGAGGAGGGGGATGCGGTAACGGCGTCCATCAACCGGGTGCGCCGCCAGCAGATAGAGGCGAACCACACGGCGACACACATCCTGCACTGGGCCTTGAGGGCGGTGCTCGGCCAGAACGTGGCGCAGGCGGGTAGCTACGTTGGACCCGACAGGTTGCGCTTCGATTACCGTTACGCGGGTAAGGTTTCGGACGACGAGCTAGGTCGCGTCCAGGAGCTCTCCCTGCAGAAGCTAACCGAGAACCAGCCCGTGAGGTATTTTACGACCACGCTCGAGGAGGCGCGCAACCTCGGCGCGATGATGCTCTTCGGTGAGAAGTACGGTGACCTAGTGCGCGTCGTAGAGGTCGACGGCTTCTCGCGCGAGCTTTGTGGCGGAACTCACGTGCGTGGCACGGCCGAGATTGGGGCCTTCAAGATACTCTCCAACAGGAAGCATGGCGCCGACCTCTACCGCATCGAGGTCATAACCGGCCGGGAAGCGCTAGATTACCTTACCAGCGCGACCGAGAAGGCAGAAGAAGTCTCTGAGGCCCTCAAGGTCGAGATCGACGCCCTCCCCGGTGCCGTGGGAAGGCTGCGCGAGGAGGTGCAAGAGTCCCGCGAGGCGGCCAGGCAGGAGACCCTGAAGCAGGGCCTCGAGGGGGTCGGCAAACTCCTGGAAGGCGCCACGCAGGTCAACGGGACCAGGGTGGTAACCGGCCAGGTCGTGGCCGCCGACGTCAGGGGGCTGCGCCAGATCTCCGACGACGTCAAGAATCGTCTCGGGGGTCCTTCCGCCGTCGTGCTCGCCGCCGCGCTCGACGGCAAGGCGGTCCTCGTGGCGAACCTCCACCCCGAGGTCTCCCGGAAAGTCGAAGCCGGGGAGCTCGTGCGCGAGGTCTCGGGCGTGCTCGGGGGAGGTGGCGGTGGCGGCGCCACGATGGCACAGGCCGGTGGCGGCAATGTCGGAGCCATCCCCGACGCCCTCGTGAGGATACGAGAGATACTCGACCGACGTCTCGCTGACCCTGAGTAGGCCTCCATTGCCAGACGAATCCGGGCGCGTCGCCGCCCTCGACGTGGGGGAAGTACGCACCGGCGTCGCCGTCTCGGATCCTGGCCGCGTGATAGCCAGTCCTCTCGACGTGATACCGAGCGAGGATCTCTCCACCTTTTTGCGCCGCCTCGTAGACGAACGCGGCATTTGCGAGGTAGTCGTAGGGGTGCCGAAGACGCTGGGTGGGGAGGTCGGCTTCCAGGCCCGCAAAGTTTTGGCTAGACTAGACGCCTTGAGAACAGAGTTCCCCGGCGTGCGGTTCGTGGAGTGGGACGAGCGGTTCACGACCCGTCTCGCCCCAAGACGCCGCGGAAAGACTGCAAGGGTGGATCACCTCGCGGCCGCAAGGATGTTGCAGGAGTACCTCGAGGCGAGGAACAACCTGTGAGGCGCTACGACGAACGACCAGACCGTGAGGAGCTCGATGCCAGGCTCGATGCCCTCGAGCCCTCCCGTCCCAGAAGGACGCGGCGCAAGCGCCGGTCGAACGCCGGACCTGCCGTGCTCGGCGTCCTTCTCGTGCTCGCCGTCCTCGTGGCCATCTTCGTAATCTACTCTGCGGCCACCGGGGGCGAGCCAGCGACCGACGGATCTGCCAGAATCGAGGTGGTCAAGGGGGATACTCTCTCGGACGTCGCCGCCAAACTGGAAGCGGCCGGGGTCATAAAGAGTGCCTTCGTCTTCGAACTGCAGGCCAGGTATGAAGGATACGGAACGGAGCTAAAGACGGGACGCTACACCTTCGAAGCAGGCCAGGACACTGTGGAGATCCTGGACAAACTGACCGCCGGCGAGGCCGTCCCCACGACCATGGTTACAATACCCGAAGGCCTGACCATCGAGGAGTCAGCCCGCGCGGTCGCCAGGGACACCAGCGTCTCCACCTCGGAGTTCGAGAAGGCGGCGCGGAGAACCGACTACGGATACGCGTTCCTCGAAAACCGTTGCGTCAAGACCACGGAAGGGTACCTCTTTCCCGCCAGATACGACTTCGAGAAGGGCGTCAAGGCCAGGCAAATAGTCGACAGGCTCCTCGGCCAGTATCTACTCGAGACCCAGGATCTCGAGATCGCCGAAGCGAAAGAGCGTCTCGACCTCGAGGAATACCAGATCGTGACCGTCGCCTCCCTTACCGAGAAGGAAGCCGCCACCCCCAAGGAGAAGCCGCTGATAGCCTCGGTTATCTACAATCGCATGCGCAAGGACATGCCGCTCCAGATAGACGCGACGGTCCAGTACGCACTCGAGAGGCCCAAGGCTAACCTCTCGCTCGCCGACCTGAAGATCGACTCGCCGTACAATACCTACAAGAGGAAGGGACTGCCGCCGGGACCCATCTGCAACCCGAGCCGCGAGTCGATCCGGGCCGCGCTGAACCCCGCCGATACCAATTATCTGTATTACGTCCTCGAGGGCGATGGCCGCGAGCACTTCTTCACCAACGATTACGACGAGTTTCTCCGGGCCAAGGCCAAGGCCGGACGCTAGGAAAGAGCTGAGAGGACGGGATTGGAAGAACGGTCAAGTAGCGCGAGACTCGGGGCGGGGATCACCCGCCGTAGGTTTCTCGGGGCCATCACTGCCGGAAGCGTCATGGTCGCACTCCCCGGCTCCCTTGGTTGCGGTCCGACCACCCGCACGCGGGTGGCCGCCGCGTCGCAGGGACAGGGTAAGGCGAGATCCTTCCGTTCGCGCCCCGACCTTCGCCCTCCCGACATCGAGGTGAGCACGAATATGCCCGGCACCGCGCCAGGCTACATCTTCGTCTCTCCGAAGAAAGGTCCTGAGGAGCAAGCCCCCACTCAGGACGCCCCGCTGATCGTCGACGCCGGCGGAGAGCCTGTCTGGTTCCATCCCCTGCAGGATGCCGAGGCCGACGCTTTCAACTTCGAAGTCCAGACGTACAGGGGAGAGACGGTACTCACCTGGTGGGAGGGACATCACACAGGATACGGACAGGGCGAGTATGTCATCAGTGACCATTCCTACCGGGAGGTAGAGAGAGTCAGAGCCGGCAACGGCTACGAAGGGGATCACCACGAGTTCGTGATCACACCCGAGGATACGGCGCTGATCACGATCTACAGTGAGGTGCGTACGGATCTGTCCGGTGTGGGTGGCCCCGTCGATGGTGCGGTGCTGGAAGGAATCGTCCAGGAGATCGACATCGAGAGTGGGGAGGTGCTCTTCGAGTGGCACAGCCTCGACCATGTCCAGCTGGAGGAGTCTCTCTACAGCCCACCGTCCGACCTCGTTTCGGCTTTTGATTATTTCCACATCAACTCCATAGATCCACATCCCGACGGATACCTGACCATCTCTGCGCGCAGGACTTCCGCCTTGTACAAGGTCTCGCGCCAGACGGGCGAGATCGCATGGCGTCTGGGCGGGGAAAAGAGCGACTTCGCCATGGGATTCGGGAGCAGGACAGACTGGCAGCATGATGCCCGCCACCACGCCGACGGCATCATAACTATCTTCGACAACGGTGCATTCGATAAGGACGTACAGTCCCGCGCCGCGGTGATCGAGATCAATGAGGATGCCATGCGCGCCACCCTGGTCGGTGAGTATACGCACCCGGACGAGATTTTCGCGGCCACGCAGGGCAACGTGCAGATCTTACCCAACGGAAACGTGTTCGTCGGGTGGGGTAGCGAACCCCGCTTTTCCGAGTTCAGCCACGACGGCAAACTGCTCTTCGACGCCTCCTTCCCCAGCGACGTCGAGTCTTACAGGGCCTTCCGCTTCCCCTGGAGGGGTCAGCCGCAGGACGTACCTTCGGTCGTGGCCGAATCTGGCCTGAAGGGCGAAGTGACACTCTACGTCAGTTGGAATGGCGCAACGGAAGTAGATACCTGGCAGGTACTCGCCGGTGGCGACCCCGATGAGCTCGAGCTCGCGGGCTCCGCTCCCCGCCAAGGCTTCGAGACTGCTGTAACGCTGCGCACCGATGAGCCCTACCTCGCCGTCGAGGCCAGAGACGGCGCAGGCAGGGTGCTTGGCACCTCGGAGGCGGTCGAACCGGTAAGGTCCGCGGCTTCGACGGACCGGGCGCGCTCGTAGGTGACCTCGAAGGATGAGAGGATGAACAAGGACCGCATCCAGCTCCGCTGGTGCGAGACGGGCGTCGTGCTCGTGGTGGTCGCGGCCTGCGCCGTCGTCGGTCCGCTGCGGGGTGTATTCGCTACGGCACCAGTCCTCCTTTTGGTGGCTACCGCGGTCTTGTTCTCGACACCGGGTGTACTGATCGTGCGCTGGTTTTGCAGGGATTATTTCTCGGGTGCCGCCCTCGCGCCGGCGGCTTTCGTAACGAGCGTAGGGCTCTTCGCGCTGCTTGCCGTACCCATGCTTATCCTGCAGACCAGCCTGGAAGCCTACCTGTGGAGTTGTGGCCTGATGATAGCCGTATGTTGGCTGGCGGCTCTGGTGATGACGTTTCGTCCCGAGCAGGAGGATCCTGGGCGAGACGGGGTCGAGCCTTCGGATCGTGGCGGGTTGCTCTGGGTGCCGTTCGCCGCCCTTATTGCGGCATTGGCGTATATCGCAAGGATCACCTCCCCAAGCTACTACGGTGATATCTGGATCTACCTGTCGTGGGTCAGGGAGTATCTCGGTGGGGACAGGCTTGCCTCGGTGGAGCCCTTTTTCGGTGGGGAAGTCGGCCTCTCGCGCGCCAGGGTCAATGGCTGGCTGCTTGAGCAGGCCGCTGTCTCCAGGGTCTCGGGTGTCGATCCCATCGACCTGGTTTTCTCGTACCTGAATCCCGCACTTGTGGTCGTAGCCTTCCTGGTCTTCTACGCCCTGGCACGCATACTCTTCGAGAGCGAGAAGGCGGCGCTGCTATCCGGTTGTTTGTATGCGCTGTTTTTCCTGGTCCACCTGAGCCAATCGCGCATAGCGTGGGGAGGCGAGTTCGTCCAGCGCTTGCCCGAGGATAAGCTGGTCGCCAAGTTCCTCTTCTTGCCCCTAGCACTCGCCTGCGCATACGCCTTTCTCCAAGGGGGAGCAAAGCGATATTTCGTGGGTTTCGCGTTTCTGTGCTGCGCCGTGATGGCCGTGCATCCCATCGGGCTGGCAATCATCGGGATCTCCATGGCCGGGTTCGCGATCATGCACCTTGCCGCCGACCCGCGCAACCGCGCGGCGTGGGCGCGGATCTCGTCCATGGGTTTCGCTGGCGTCGCTATCGTCGCCGTTCCTGCGGCACTCGTCTCGGCGTTCACCGATGAGCCGCTGTCGAACGCGCTCGCCGACTCCGATATCAACTCCGGCGATCCCGACGTGCTACGGAACATGATCTTCGTAAGCCCGGAGAGGAATCGCATCCTCGAGCTGGCCGACGGCTCGTACATGATGCACCCTTCTTTGCTCCTCGATCCCGTGATCGCCGTGGCGTTCCTGGCCGGGCTCCCTTTCTTGCTCTGGCGCCTGAAGCGGAACCTGGCGGCCCAACTGCTCTTCGGTGTTATGTACGTGGCGGCCGTGGTCGTATACGTACCCCCGATCGCCACATTCCTCGGTGATAATGTCGTGCTCCCCGGCCAGATCTGGCGTCTGGCGTGGCCCGTGCAACTCGCCGCCGCGCTCACGCTCGGCTGGCTCGTGTGGACGGCCACTGGCTTTGTAGCCGGTTGGCTGCGGGATCTCGGCCCGGCGCGCATTTTGGCAGGAGCGTTACCGACCTTGTTCGTCGTCGCGCTGACGGCCGCGGCTTGGCCGCAGGCGCAGTCTGGGTTGGAGTCGATACAGGCGCACAGTGAGACGAGCCGCAAGGCCGGATTCTATCCTTCGGATCCCATCTTCCCCTGGTTTCGGGACGAGATAAGCTCTCCCGTCGTGGTGCTCGCCCCCGACATCCAGAGCGCCCGCATCCCCGCCTACTCCTACGAGGCCAACGTCGTCAGCCGCAGGGGCGGATTGGTCTTGCGTGTCCTTCCCGAGCTACAGAACCGGGCGCCGGGACAGATCGAGGTGCCCCAGGGCTCGCTCGACGTGCGGGACTTCTTCAGCGAGTCTACGCTGCAAGAACGCGTGGAGATCCTGCGCCGCAACGATGTGGATTACGTTATGATAGCGAACCACTCGCAGCTTTCCGGTGCCCTCGACCGCCTCCCCGGCTTCGTCCCCGTAGCAACACCGAGCGAGAGGTATGACCTCTACAGTGTGGACCTCGAGAAGCTGCCATGAGGGCGGTTCGCTTCGCCAACCGTGGCTTCAGATATCAGGATTGCATTGGGACCGTCGCCCTTTCTGTAGAATAGCCATTCTCCACATATTCGAGTTGGGAGGCAGTCTGTTGACGTTTTTCGGAACACTCGGTGGCAGGGTAATCGGCGCCCCTTCGATACTCGCGGCCGACTTCGCAGAACTGGCGGAGGAGGTACGTCGGGCCGAGAGGGGTGGTGCGGCGCTCGTACACTTCGACGTTATGGACAACCATTTCGTCCCTAACCTGACCG
>Ga0126311_10001169_pt1 | contig 12537 bp, 11 predicted proteins | sample Plot61_FD_92539 | JGI IMG/M metagenome (GOLD analysis project Ga0126311, IMG submission 92539) | Serpentine soil microbial communities from UC McLaughlin Reserve, CA, USA - Plot61 | ecosystem: Environmental > Terrestrial > Soil > Grasslands | place: USA: UC McLaughlin Reserve, Lake County...
CAAACCGCTTCGCCGTCGCAAAGCTCAAGCTGATCGCCCAGGCGGTGCACATCCCGCCGGAGCTCAGTCACCGCTCGCTGACCGACCTCGGCGTCGGAGGCATCGAGCTGCTGGCGAACCCGGTCTAGTGGGAGGCCTTCCGACACTCGGGCAGGGCGAGGAGCGCTCCGCCTGGTTCTGGAGCCACTACGGCGAGGCGGCCGACACGACGATCCGGGCGCTCGCCGACGGCGGCGTCGACCTGAACGGCAAGCGCGTGGCGGACATCGGCTGCGGCGAGGGGATCACCGATCTGGGCCTGGTGATGAGGGCGGGCCCGGCCGAGCTGATCGGCTACGACGTCAACGCAACCGACACCGCTCACCTGCTCGCCGAGGCGCAGCGCGAGGGGGTGGCTGAGGCTCTGCCCGGCAACCTGCGCTTCGAGGTGTCGGAGCCCACCGTCATCCCGGCCGCGGACGACGCGTTCGACGTCGTGCTGAGCTGGTCGGCGTTCGAGCACATCGACGACCCGCCGTCGGTGATGCGCGAGATCGCCCGCGTGCTGCGCCCGGACGGGGTGTTCCTGCTGCAGCTGTGGCCGTTCTACCACTCCGAGCACGGCTCGCACCTGTGGGAGTGGTTCCCGGAGGGGTTCGCCCAGTTCCGCTACAGCGACGCCGAGATAGAGCGCCACGTGCGCGCCGACACGGCGAAGGCCGCGCTCGGGGACATGCTGCTGCGCGAGTACGCCCGGCTGAACAAGGCCACGTTGGACGACCTCGGGCGGGCGATCCGCTCGGCGGGCATGCGGGTGGCGCGGCTGGAGCCGATCGCCGGTCCGGTGATCCTGCCGCCCCAGGCGGCCGACGTGCCCCTCAGTCAGGTCGCCATCAGCGGCGTCATACTGCTCGCGATCCCCGAGTCGAACGGTCAGTCGCTCGGCTCAGACTCGATGTCCACCTCCTTCGTCGACACCGGAATACCTCCGCGCCCGCCGGTCGAGCTCGCCGCTCGAGTCGGGGGCAGCTACGAGGACCTGCTCGCGATCGCCGCAGGCCACCGCCGCGCGATCGACGGCGTGCTGCCCGGCGACTGGGACTACCGCGGCAAGGCGGTGCTCGATTTCGGCTGCGGCGTCGGTCGCACGATGGCGACCTATCACGACCTGCGCGACGAGACCGAGATCTTCGGCTGCGACATCCACGCGCCGAGCATCGAGTGGGCCAAGCAGGCGATGTCCCCGCCGTTCACCTTCTTCGTCTGCGAGGAGGAGCCGCCGCTCGACGTGCCGGACGAGCGCTTCGACCTCGTCTACGCCTGCTCTGTCTTCACCCACATCACCGACGCCTGGGCGCGCTGGCTGGTCGAGCTGCACCGGGTGCTGCGCCCGGGCGGGATCATCGTGTCCTCGGTGCTCAACCGGCCGATGATCGGGCCGGTCTTCGCGCGCGAGTGGGACGACCGGATCGGCATGGCGCCCGCATACCTCGGCCGGGATTGGGACGCCGGTGGGCCGTGCGTGCTGCTGTCGGAATGGTGGGTGCGCGAGCACTGGGGGCGCGCGTTCGAGATCTTGCGGTTCGACGAGGGCGTGGAGCACGAGGGCGGGCGCGTCGGCCACGGCTGGGTAGTGGGCCGCAAACGGCCCGAGCGGCCGACGGCTGAGCAACTCGAAGCCACCGACCTCGACGATCCGCGCGAGCGGGCCGCCCTCCAGTACAACCTCGAGTTGCTCAGCGAGGAGGCGCGCGAGGCGGGCGAGCGGGCCTCCCGCCTCGACCTCGACCGTGCTCACCTGCTCGAGGTCGTCGGACGGCTGGAGTCCGAGCTCGACAGCGTCGCGCACAGCAGGAGCTGGAAGCTCACGGCTCCGCTGCGCCGCGTGGCGTCCGCAGCACGCGATCGCCGCTGATCCTGCCGCTAACCTGGGCCGGCCATCCCCACGGACAGCGCCCACAGCTCGCAACTCACGCGGCCGATGCTCGAGCGACTGGGGGACTCCGCGGCCCAGCTCGGTTCGCTGCGCCCGGAGAACGCCCTGCTTCGCCGGGCCCTCTGGGTCACGCTCGCCGCGCTGATCCTCGCCTGCGTGGGGCTCGCGGTCGCCGCCGCGGTCTTCAGCCTGCCCGACTTCGACTGGCGCCTCGATCCGCTCTGGCTGGTCGTGGCCGCGCTGGGGTTCGCCGCGCTGCACCTGTCTCACGCCGCGCTCTGGCATCGCGTGCTGCACGCCCTCGGCCAGAACGTCGAACGGCGCCGCTGCCGCGCGATCTGGTGCACCTCGGGTCTGGCTCGCTACACGCCCGGCAGCGTCTTGATGCCGATGGTCCGTGTGGCGATGACCGAGCCGGAGGGCGTGCCCAAGCGGATCTGCCTGGCCAGCGTGATCTACGAGCTCGCGCTGCTGCTCACCGGAGCGGTCGTGGTGGGCGCGTATGCCGCCGTCAGGGCGCCCGAGCTCGACGGCGAGCCGCTGCGGTATGCGGTGCTGGTGCTGCCGGTGGCCGCGATCGTCGCCCTGCACCCGAGGGTCTTCCGGCGGCTGGCGGACGCGGGGCTCGCGCGGCTCGGCCGAGAGCCGCTGCCGGCGGTCTTGCCGATGGGGAAGCTGCTGGGCTTCGTGGCGCTGTACAGCGTGACCTGGGTGCTCGCCGGTTTTGGCCTGTACGCCCTGATCAAGGGCGTCCACCCGGTCGAGCCCGACGATCTCCTGATCGTGATCGGCGCGCCGTCGGTCGGGTACATCGCGGCCATGCTCGCATTCATGCTGCCCGGCGGGATCGGTGCGCGCGAGACGGGCGTCGCCCTGGTGCTGAGCGCGACGCTGCCGGTGGCGGTGAGCGTCGCGGTGGCCGTCGCCCTGCGGCTCCTCCAGATGGTCGTCGAGCTGGCCTGCGCGGCCGTCACTCCGCTGCTGGCGCGCCGCGCGCGGTGAGCCGGGTACTGCTGCTGGGCGTCGGGGGGATGCTCGGCGGGGCGGTCGCGCGGGTGCTCGAAGCGGAGCCGGGGGTCGACCCGGTCGCTGCCGATCGCGAGCGCTTCGACGCCCGCGTCGGAGACCCCCACGCACTGCTGGAGGAGGTTGGGCCGGACTGGATCGTCAACGCGATCGGCGTGACCAAGCCGCACATCGACGCCGCCAGCGCGGACAGCGTCGCCGCCGCTCTCGACGTGAACGCGAGGTTCCCGTTCGCGCTCGCCGAGGCGGCTCGGCTGAGCGGGGCTCAGGTCATCCAGATCGCCACCGACGGCGTCTTCTCAGGGGAGTCGGGGCGCTACCGCGAGGACGCGCCGCACGACGCGCTCGACGTGTACGGCAAGAGCAAGAGCCTGGGCGAGGTGCCGGCCGCGAACGTGCTCAACCTGCGCTGCTCGATCATCGGCGCCGGGTCGCTGGTCGGCTGGCTGCTCACCCATCCGGTCGGCGCGCGCGTGCCCGGCTACTCAGACCACGTCTGGAACGGCGTGACGACCTGGCACTTCGGCCGCCTCTGCGCGGGAATCGTGAGCGAGCGACCGGACCTGCCCTCACCGCTGCACGTGGTCCCGGCCGACACGGTGACGAAGGCGGAGCTGCTCGAGCTGATCGCGCGCGCCTTCGGCCGCGACGACCTGACGATCGAGCCGCAGGCCTCGCCCGCCGCGGTCGATCGCTCGCTGGCCACGCTGCACCCGGAGGCCAACGCGGCGCTGTGGCGCGCAGCCGGCTATGAGACGCCGCCGACGATCGCGACGATGGTGGACGAGCTCAGCCGACAGATGATCTAAGGTGGCCGCCGCCTTGGCCAAGCCGCACGTCCTTCTCATCCTTGGGATCCGCCCGGACTTGATCCGGGCCAGCCGCGTGATCCACCTGCTGCGCGAGCGGCCCGAGATCGACTTCACATTCATGTGGTCGGGGCAGCACTACGCGGACAACCTCAAGGACGTGTTCATCCGCGAGCTCGGCCTGCCCAACCCCGACGTCGAGCTGGGGGCGACCGGCAACTCCGACGCCGAGGTGGTCGGCTCGGTGATCTCGCGGCTGTCGCCGGCGCTGGCCGAGATGCAGCCCGACGTGGTCGTCTTCCTCGGCGACACCAACACGGTCATGGGATGCATCGCCGCCGCGCAGCTGAACCTGCCGGTCGTGCACATCGAGGGCTGCATGCGCTCCTACGACTGGCGCATGCCGGAGGAGAAGTACCGCACGATCATCGACCACACCTCCGATCGCGTCTACACGTACTTCCCGGAGTACAAGGAGCAGGGCGTGCGCGAAGGGCTCAACCCGCGCAACATCGTCGTGATCAAGAACCTGATCGTCGACGTGCTCCAGCACTACTTCTTCGACCGCAAGGCCGAGTACGACGAGTACGCCTCGGACGATTTCTTCGCCGAGCGCGGCATCAAGCGCGACGAGTTCTTCCTGATGACCTGCCACCGCCGCGAGAGCGTGGAGGCCCCGGAGCCGCTGAAGGCGATACTCGACGTGATCGAGCGCAGCCCCTGGCCGGTCTACTTCCCGGCCAGCTACCGGACGCAGAAGCGGCTCGTCGAGTTCGGGATGTCCCTGCCGTCGAACACGATCATGGTCGACCCGATCGGCTACCGGGAGCTGCTCGCGCTGCTGGCCAACTCCCGCGGCGCGCTCACGGATTCGGGCACCGTGGTGGAGGAGACGGCGGTCCTGGGCGTGCCGTCCCTGCAGATCCGCAAGGCGACTGAGCGCCCGCAGGTGTACGACTGCGGCTCTTCGGTCAAGTTCGACCCGGCGGTGCCGGAGCAGTACGACGCCGACCAGCTCTACGCGAAGCTCGAGTGGCTGCGCGGCCAGACCTGGGAGCACGGGCTCGGCGACGGGCAGTCGTCCGAGCGGCTCGTGGACGACCTCGTGGCGGCGGTCGTGAGCGGGGAGATCCGCGGCCACCGTCCGGAGGACTCCCACATCGACGTCTCGCGCTCGTACCGCGACGACGGGCTGCCGGACAGCGTCTCGGTCCCGTGAGCGCGGCGGCCGCGTCCTGGCCGTCGCTTGGGGTGGTCGTGCCGGTCTACAACGAGGAGGACTCGATCGACCGTGGCCTCCGAGCCATCGTCGACGCGGCGCGGCGCTACCAGGGCGAAGCCTTCGTCATCGCCGTGGACGACGGCAGCGCGGATGGCTCGCTGGAAATCGTCGAGCGGCTCGCCGCCGAGCTCGACCTGCTCGGAATTGTCCGCCACTCGGCGAACCGAGGCTACGGGGCTGCGCTGCGGACGGGCGCGGCCCGGGCGCTCGAGCTCGAGCTGAGCTACGTCGCCTTCATCGACTCAGACCTCACCAACCCGCCAGAGGACCTGCTCACGATCGGCCGGCTCGCCGCGGAGGGCCACGCATACATCAAGGCGTCGCGCTTCACGGAGGGCGGCAGCATGGCTGCCGTTCCGCTGCGCAGGCGCGCCGTGTCCCGCGCCGGCAACCTCGTCGGTGGCGCTCTGTTCGGCGCCGGCATCCGCGACGTGACGAACGGCTTCCGCGCCGTTCGGCTGTCCGACTACGTTCGCTGGCCACTGCGGGAGGCCGGCTTCGCCGCGATCGTCGAAGAGCTGGAATGGGCGCTGCGCGACGGGCTCGACGTGGTCGAGTTCCCGTCGGTTCTCACCGCCCGGGGCGACGAGCAGCGTGGCTCCGCCTTTCCATACAGTGCGGGGGTGATCAGCTCCTACCTGCGCTACGCCCTGCGTGCGCGGTGGCGCAGGCCGGGCTGATGCTGACTCCCGTGGTTCGCGATCTCTTGCGGGAGCTCGTGACGGCTGACGCCGGCCCCGACCTCGATGACAACGTGGACTTCCTGCGCTTCCCCGACGGAATGCCCGAGCTGTCGGCGGAGGACGCGCCGCTGCGATTGGCGGAGTTGCTCCGACACGCCAATGGCTTCCAGCTCCTTCACGACCGCTTGGCCGAGGACGCGGACCGCGAGCTGCTGGCCAAGGTGCTCGCCTATCGCGTGCTCGGGCATCGCCGCGTTCAGCTGCCCATGACTGCCGATCGTCTGCGTGCGCTCGTCGAGCGTGCGCGCGCGCTCCGCGTGGCCGAGGCGACCGCGCCTTTCGGAATCTTCGACTGGCGAACCGACGACTTCGACCTGACCGCGCTGGGATACCCGCTGCGGCTGCGGACGGTCGTCGCCGGCGTCGTGCAGAACATCCTGGTCGACCAATACCGCTGTGGCGGCGCGCTCGAAGTGGCCGTGCAGCCCGGCGACGTCGTCATCGACGGTGGAGCCTTCGCCGGCGACACGTCGCTGTACTTCGCACATCTGGCCGGCGAGCGCGGTCGCGTTGTCGCCTTCGAGTTCGAGCCCGGCAACCTCGGACTGCTCGAGCAGAACCTGGAGCTGAACCCGGGCCTGTCCACCCGGGTCGAGGTCCGCCGGGCGGCGCTCTGGGACCAGGACGGCGTGGAATTGGGTTTCCGCCCCTTCGGCCCCGCGACCGCAATCGTCGAGAACGGGGAGTCGACCGTCGTGACGGAGACCATCGACGCGCTGGTTGCACGCGGCGGGCTCGACCGGGTCGACTTCGTGAAGCTCGACATCGAAGGCGCCGAGCTGGCGGCGCTGCGCGGCGCGAGCGACACCCTGCGCCGCTTCCGTCCCCGGCTGGCGATCGCGGCGTACCACAAGGTCGACGACCTGGCGACGCTTCCGTCCTTCCTCGCCGGCCTCGACCTCGGTTACCGCTTCCGGTTCGGCCACACCACCATGCACCAGGAGGAGTCCGTGCTGTTCGCGCGGGCCGGCTAGGCGCTCGACGGCAGCGCCGCCGCGATCTCGTCGCCGTACTGCGCGGCGAGGGCGATGATCGAGCAGATGATCTCGATGTCGTCCTCCTCGATCGCCGTTCCCGTGGGCAGCGCCACGACCCGCCCCGACACGCGCTCGGTCACGTCGAGCGTCAACCCGCGCTCCGAGTACGGCGGCGACCGGTGGCAGCCGGGGTGGAAGTAGCGCCGGGCGAGCACGTTCTCGGCGTGCAGGGCGGCGATCAGGGTGTCGCGCTCGAGCGCGCCCTCGACCTCGAGCACGACGTATTGGTAGTTGTTGCGTTCGCTCTCGTCGTAGCGCAAGAGCCGCACGTCGTCCACGCCCGCGAGCAGTCGCTCGTAAGCGCGGTGGTTGCGCCGGTTGACGGCCACCAGCTCGTCCAGGTGCTCGAGGCCCGTGAGTGCCAGAGCGGCCGACAGCTCGTCCATTTTCGCGTTGATCCCAAGCGCGACGACCGTGTCGTAGCCCGCGTAGCCGAAGCTGCGCGTGAAGTACAGGCGATCGGCGAGCTCCTCGTCGTCGGTCGTGATCACGCCTCCCTCGGCGGCGCTCACCACCTTCGTGGCGTGCAGGCTGAAAACCTCGGCGAGGCCGAGCCCGCCGACCGGCCGACCGCGGTGGCTGCAGCCGAGCGCGTGCGCTGCATCGAACAGCAGCGGGATGCCATGAGCCTCGGCGACAGCCGCGAGTCCCTCGACGTCACAGCTGCGTCCCCAGAGGTGTACGCCGAGAATCGCCGAGGTCCGCGGGGTGATCGCGGCCGCGACGGCGGCGGGATCGAGGTTGTGGGTCTCGGCGTCGATCTCGCAGAACACCGGCTCCAAGCCGATCCAGCTGAGCGCCTGGGCCGTGCCGACGAATGTCCACGAGGGCACGATCACCTCGCCCTTCAGCTCCAGCGCCCTCGCCACGAGCTGAAGACCGGAGGTGGCGTTACCGACGGCGATGCAGCGGCGGACGCCGGTCAGCTTGCCTATCCGTTCTTCGACCTCTCGCACCAGCGGGCCGTTGTTGGTCAGCCAGCGCCGGTCGAGCGCCCCGCGGATCCGCTCGAGGACCCGCTCGGTATCGCCCACGTTGGGTCGCCCGACGTGGAGTGGCTCGGAGAACGCGGGCCGGCCGGTGAAGACGGCCAGCTCAGCCGGCGGCGACCGCATGCCCGATCCCGGAGGTCCCGAATCCGTTGCCGTTGTACAGAAGGTGCAGCGTGTCGCGGTGCTCGTAGACGCAGGGATAGGCGAGCATCACGGAGTCCCAGCCCTCGGCTGAGACATCGATGCCGGCGAGATCGTCCTTGCGGTCCCAGACGACGCCGTCGGCGGACTCGGCGTAGCCGATCCGGTAACTCGCACCCGGGTTGTCGCGGTAGCCGCGGCTGCCGCGGTAACAGAACCACATGCGATAGCCGTCCGCGTCGCGGACCACCGTCGGCCGAGCGTTGGCCTCCTCCGGGTGCAGGGGCTCGATGCAGGTCCGGTTGTCACGTCTCCAGCTGACGCCGTCGTCGGACTCGGCGTACTTGATGACGTACACGGGTTCGGGGTGGCCCTCCACCACCACCCAGCGGATGGTCGATGCGTACCACATGCGCCACCCGCCCGGTTCGCGCAGCACGTAAGGCGTCGCCGTGAAGAACGGCTCGTCGCGCGAACGGTCAACCAGGGGGCCGGGGTACGGGCGCTCGAAGGTCAGGCCGCCGTCCGTGCTGACGGCCAGGCCGATGGCGTTGCGATACGAGACCGTGGTGCCCTGGTTCCAGCCGATGTAGTAGAGCCATACGTCGCCGTCCACGTCGACGGCGCAGCTCGGCATGGCGCCGCTGTCGTCGAAGCCGCCCAGCGTTCCGAGATCGAGCACCGGCTCGTCGTACAGGCGCAGTACGCGCGCCGGGTCGTCGGGATCGAGATCCACACAGGCCGTCCGTGTCCTGCCCTCCGCGTCGCGCGGCCCGAAGTAGACGCGCAGCCGGTCGGCGGTCAGCGGACCGTCGGTGGGGATGGCCGCGTGATGGGCCATCCAGGGCCGCTGGCCGTGCACCTCGAGGATGCGGCCGCGCTTGGCCCAGCGGACCGGTTCCACTATCCCTGCGACTTGTGCGAGAGGCTGCGGAGCTCGTCTGAGCGGAAGTCGGCCGGCTTCGACTTCTGGGCCTTGTAGACCGAGAAGGGCTCGGTGTCGGCCAGGATCGTGACGCCCATTCCGACCACGGTTTCGCGCCCGATGACGGTTTCGTCGCGCACCGTGGCGTTGACCCCGAAGAAGCAGTGGTCCTCAACCCTGCACACCCCGGAGATGACGACATGGGAGGTGATCATCACGTGATCGCCGATGCGGGAGTGGTGGCCGATGTGGTTGCCGCTCCACATGACGACGTCGTCGCCGATCTCGACGAACGGCTGGATGGTGTTGTCCTCGAGGATGAAGCAGTTCTCGCCGCAGTTGAAGTCCGAGAACGTGGTGGCCTTCGAGCTGACGTAGCTGATCAGGTCGTAGCCCATCTCCTTGGCCGCGGCGAAGCGCTCGGCGCGGAGGTGGTTCATCCGCTTGAACGAGATGGGAAGGAAAAGCGAGACGTCGTCCGGTGGATGGACGGATTCGATCTCCTCGAACGCGCAGACCGGCAGGCCGCGGAACTCGCTCGCCTGGAGATAGTCGCCGTCGACCGTGAACCCCACCACCTCATGGGGCGAGTCGTGGGTGAGGTAGTGGAGGGCCAGGTCGGCCCACTGGCTCGTTCCGAACACGACGACCCGGCTCATCGGCGGCGAATGCTAGCGCCGGGTCTCGACGCCTCGATAGGCGGGGAAGTACTCGCCGGCGTCCGTCCGACGGTCCGACAGCGCGGTGTACGCGTCGCGGTCGAGCACCCGACCGCACAGGTAGGCCGTCCTCGTGCCGGACGCCCAACCGCGCTTGAAGCGGGTCAGGCCGTCGTCGATGTCCGCCAGACCCGCCCCGGCCCCAAGCGAAGCCCAGTCCCAGCCGCAGGCGGCGAAGTGCTCGAGCGCGGTGGCCACCAGTCCGTAGGACACTCCCAACCGGTGGCCCTCCTCGCTCGTCGCCGCGAGGTGGTAGTAGGCCACGCGGTCCGAGACGATCCAAAGCGCCGCTCCGAGCAACGTCTCGCCCGCGGCTGCCCGGAAGGCGACCAGGTCGGGCAGCTCCAACTGCCTGGCGAAGCTATCGCGGGAGAAGCGAGCGGGGCCCTGCACTCCGTGGCGCTCGATGAGGCTCGCGTAGAGCGCCGTCCACTCGTCGAGCAGCGTCCGCGGCTCGGCCACCAGCTCGACTTCGGCACGCCGCAGCGCCCGGGCGGCGTCGCGCCGGTGGTGGCGGGTCGCGCTCTGAAGCGTCGGACCCGACAGGTCGACCACGTGGTGCTCCTTGAACGGCACGCAGCGGTCGGGGAACCACTGCGCCAGGCGCTCCGGCGATGCCGTGGCGAAGGGGTCGGTCACGAGCGTCAGCGTCACGAGCTCACCCGAGAGCTCGTCGACGTCGGCACCGAGCCGGTCCCAGTTGCGGCAGGCGAAAAGCGGATAGGGCCCCATGCCGTCTACCAGTGCCGAGTCATGGATCGCCCGCACGAGGATCGAGCCGCCGCTGCGCGGCAGGGGGCGGGGCGCTCCCCACTCGCTCAACGACTGCGCGTAGCCGCCGTCCGCGTAGCCGCTGTGCGCGGACGGGACCATGCGCGCCATGCTAGACAGCCGGCCCGAGTCTAGGATTCGCGCGCATGGGGATCCGGAACCGGCTGCGGGCGGTCCGCTCGGCGCCCGCGCGCCTTTCCGCGCTGGGGGCCGGCCAGGAGGCGCTGAACGCCGGCCAACAGGAGCTGGAGCGCGGTCTCGCGGAGCTGAGCGCGCAGCAGGCGGCCACCTCCGCGGCACTCGACCGGCAGTTCGAGGTGCTGCGCGCGATCTACGACGACGAGCCCGGGAACCGGCGGCGCCTGTGGGCGCTGCGTGAGGACCCCGAGTATCGCCATCCGTTCGAGGAACCGGACCCGCTGGTGACGGTGTTCATCACGACCTACTCGAACGCCGAAGCGCTTGCGGCTCGGAGCATCCCTTCGGTGCTCGCCCAGACCCACTCCAACCTCGAGCTGCTCGTCGTCGGCGACGCGGCCACGCCCGCGGTCGAGGAGGCCGCGAAGTCGTTCGACGACCCGCGCGTGAAGTTCATCAACCTCACGGTCCGAGGCCCCTACCCTGACGACGAGCGCCTGCTCTGGCTGGTTGCGGGGACGGCGCCGGCGAACGAGGGCCTGCGCGCCGCCCGCGGCCAGTGGATCGCGCCGCACAACGACGACGACGCCTTCACTCCCGACCACGTGGAGGTGCTGCTGCGCGAAGCGCGCCGGCGCGAGCTCGAGTTCGTCTACGGCCGCATACGCCACCTGCTGCCGGGCGGCGAAGAGGTTCTCCACGGCGTCTTCCCTCCGGCGCTGCACGAGTTCGGTGTGCAGGCTTCGCTCGTGCACCGAGGGCTGCGGTTCCTGTCCTGGGAGCTGATGGACGCCGCGTTCGGCGTGCCGGGCGACTGGTCGTGGGTGCGACGGATGATGCGCATCGGCGTGCGCATCGGGATGGTGGCCGACAACGTGGTCGACTACTACCCGGCCAAACGCTGGAACGAGGGTCCGGGCTGAGGTGGGCAGACCGTGCCGCGCCTGCGGCGAGACCTCTGTGCGTCCGTTCTTCGACCTCGGCGAGCAGCCGCTCGCCGGCGGCTTCCTGGCCGGTCCCGAGGCGATCGAGGCCGAGCGCCGCTACCCGCTCGTTGTAAGCGTCTGCGAGAACTGCGCCCTCGTTCAGATCTCCGAGCCGGTCGACCCCGACATCCTGTTTCAGGACTACTCCTTCAAGACGGGGACGATTCCCGGATTGGTGCGCCACTTCGACGCCTATGCCGACTGGCTCGTGGGGCGCTTCGCCCCGCAGGGCGTGGTCGAGTTCGGTGCCAACGACGGCACGCTGGTCGCGGCGCTCGAGCACCGCGGCGTCCGCGCTGTCGGCGTGGATTTGGCGGCGAACGTGACGGAGATGGGGCGCGCCGAGGGCCGCGACCTGATCACAGGGGCATTCGGGGCCGCGATCGTGCCGCAGCTGCGCGAGCGCTTCGAGGCCGTCGACGTCGTCACCGGTTCAAACGTGTTCGCGCACAACGACGACCCGCGCGAGCTCGTCGAGACCGCCGCCGAGGTGCTGGCCCCGGACGGGGTGCTCTGCCTCGAGGTGATGTACGCGGGCGATCTGCTCGAGCAGCTCCAGTGGGACACGCTCTACCACGAGCACCTGACCTTCTACTCGCTCGAGACGCTCGGCCGGCTGCTGGCGCGCCACGGCTTCGAGGTCGTCGAGGCGGTCCGCGTCCCCATGCACGGCGGATCGCTGCGTCTCGCCGCCGCACGCGGTGGCCGCGAGCGGGCGGCGGGTGTCGACGCGCTGGCCACCTGGGAGGCCGAGGTCGGCCTCAACGAGGTCGCGACATGGGACCGCTTCGCGGACGACTCCCGCCGTCGCATCGCTGCCTTCGGTGACACGATGCGCCGCCTCTCGCAGACGGCGTCCCTGTGGGCCTACGGGGCGGCCGGCAAGGCCACGATGTGGGTCAACGCCTGCGACATGGATTACCTGGAGGCGGTCGTGGACGCCTCGCCGCTGCGCTACGGCAAGCTGATGCCGGGCACGCACACGCCGATCGTGAGCCCCGAGGAGTTCAAGCGGGCCGCACCGGATTACGTATTCGTGTCGGCATGGAACTA
>Ga0126311_10001171_pt1 | contig 12532 bp, 8 predicted proteins | sample Plot61_FD_92539 | JGI IMG/M metagenome (GOLD analysis project Ga0126311, IMG submission 92539) | Serpentine soil microbial communities from UC McLaughlin Reserve, CA, USA - Plot61 | ecosystem: Environmental > Terrestrial > Soil > Grasslands | place: USA: UC McLaughlin Reserve, Lake County...
CCGCTGCGGCGCAGTCCCTTCTACCAGCGGCAGAGCGAGCTCGGCGGCTACTTCCTGGAGGCCTCCGGCTGGGAGCGCCCTCACTGGTACGCCGCGAACGTGCACCTCGTGGCCGGCCGGGACGTCCCGACGCCGGACCCGTGGGCGGCGCGCTTCTGGTCCCCGATCGTGGCCGCCGAGGCGCAGGTGACCCGCGAGGCCGTGGCGATGTACGACATGACCGCGCTCAAGCGGCTGGAGATCACCGGTCCGGACGCCACCAAGTTCCTGCAGCGGATGGTCACCGCGAACGTCGACAAGTCCGTGGGCTCGGTGACCTACTGCCTGCTGCTCGACGTCGACGGCGGTATCCGCAGCGACGTCACCGTCGCGCGGCTCGGTAGCGACCGCTACCAGATGGGCGTCAACGGGCAGCTCGACCTGGACTGGCTCACCAGGCACCTGCCGGCCGACGGCACCGCGCAGGTCCGCGACGTCACCGCCGGCACCTGCTGCATCGGGCTGTGGGGACCCAAGGCGCGGGACGTCCTGCAGCCACTCACGGAGACCGACGTCGGCCGGGACGCACTGAAGTACTTCCGCGCGACGACCGCGTACGTCGGCACGGTCCCGGTCACGGCCCTGCGACTGTCGTACGTCGGAGAGCTGGGCTGGGAGCTCTACACCACCGCGGACCAGGGTCAGAAGCTCTGGGACCTGTTGTGGGAGAGCGGAGAGCGCCACGGCGTCATCGCCGCCGGCCGCGGCGCCTTCGCCAGCCTGCGGTTGGAGAAGGGCTACCGCTCCTTCGGCGCCGACATGACGAACGAGCACGACCCATACGAGGCCGGGGTGGGCTTCGCAGTGAAGCTGGACAAGGGCGACTTCATCGGGCGCGATGCCTTGCTGGAGCGCAAGCTAGGCAGCACCAAGCGGCTGACCTGCCTCACGCTGCCCGAGCCGAACGCCGTGGTCATGGGCAAGGAGCCGGTGTACTCGGGCGACCGGTGCGTCGGCTACGTGACCAGCGCGGCGTACGGGTACACGGTCGGCTGCGGCGTCGCGTACGCCTGGCTGCCGACCGAGCTGGCCGAGGTCGGCACCGAGGTGGCGATCGGCTACTTCGACCGCAGGGTCCGGGCCGTCGTCACCGCCGAGCCGCTGTTCGACCCCCCTATGGCCCGGCTGCGCAGCTGAGCGACCGCAAGATCGTGAAACGCATCAACCGGCTCATCGACGAAGCGGAACGTGATCCCGCATCGGGCACCGGCAAGCCCGAGCCGTTGCGAGGGGACCTGCACGGCTTCTGGTCGCGGCGCATCGACCCGGAGCACAGGCTGGTGTAAACGGTCGACGACGGAGGTGACCTCGTCATCGTCCAGGCCCGGTATCACTACTGATCTCCGAGGGAATGACGAGGTGGACCGCCCGGGACCGTAGCCGGAACTGCGGCCTCTCAGCCGAGGTGGCCCATCCGCTCGCTGATCCGGCGTCCGGCGGAGAACAGCTCGGGCAACAGGTCGTCGATGCGGGCGCTGTCCAGCCGGTAGGCCGGCCCCGAGACGCTGACCGCCCCCACCACCGTCGAGCGGTGGTCGCACACCGGCACGGACACCGCGTTCAGGCCGACCTCGAGCTCCTCGAAGGTGGCGGCGTACCCGTCGACGCGGACCTTCGCGAGCGACTCCTCCAGCGCTTCCCGCGAGGTGATCGTCGCGGCGGTCAGCCGGGGCAGGCCGGCGCGGTCGAGGATCTCGGCGCGGCGGGCGTCCGGAAGGTGGGCCAGCAGAACCTTGCCGGACGACGTCGCGTGCACCGGGGTCAGCTCACCGACCCAGTTCTGCGCGGCCACGGCCGCCGGCCCACGGGCCTGGTCCACGTTCACGGCGTAGTGCTTGCGAAGGACGGCGAGGTTGACCGTCTCGCCCAGGTCGGCCGCGAGCTCGTCGAGCACCGGACGGGCCTGCTGCACGAGGTCCAGCCGCGCGGGGATGGCGCTGGCGAGGCGCAGGATGCCGAAGCCGAGCTGGTACCGACCGCGGCCGTGGTTCTGCTCGACCAGGCCGCGCTCCTCCAGCGCGGCGAGCAGCCGGAACGCCGTCGACTTGTGCACGCCCAGCTCGGACGCGACCTCGCTGACACCCGCGCCGCCGCTGCGGGCGAGAATCTCCAGGACGGTGACGGCCCGGTCGACCGACTGGACGCCGCCGGCGCCGTCGCCCCCGCGCCGCGATGAGGCCACCTCGTCGTTGCCCATGGCGCAACTATAACGAGACCGCCGTTGCGCGTCACGCACTCTTGTGCGCCATTCGCTACCTCGGATAGCGTCGCAGCACGGTCCGCGAGCGCTGTGCGGGCGTGCGCAGGATGGAGCAACCATGGCGCCTTCCCACTACGACTTCGTTGTCGTCGGCGGTGGCTCGGCCGGCAGTGCCCTGGCGGCCCGGCTCTCGGCCGATCCCGGCAGCTCTGTGCTCGTACTCGAGGCAGGACGCAAGGACTCGGCGTGGGACGTCTTCGTCCACATGCCCGCGGCGCTGGCCTACCCCATCGGCAGCCGCTTCTATGACTGGAAGTACGAGTCGGAGCCCGAGCCGTTTATGAACGGGCGGCGGATCTACCACGCACGGGGCAAGCTCCTCGGCGGCTGCAGCAGCATCAACGGGATGATCTTCCAACGCGGCAATCCCCTGGACTACGAGCGCTGGGCCACCGGTGCGGGGATGCAGACGTGGGACTACGCGCACTGCCTGCCGTACTTCAACCGGATGGAGAACTGCCTGGCGGCCCACCCCGACGACCAGCTGCGGGGCCACGACGGCCCCCTGGTCCTGGAGCGCGGACCAGCCGCCAACCCGCTGTTCCAGGCGTTCTTCCAGGCCGCCGAGCAGGCCGGGTACCCGCGCACCGACGACCTCAACGGCTTTCGGCAGGAGGGTTTCGGGCCGTTCGACCGCAACATCCGCCGCGGCCGGCGGCTTTCCGCGGCGCGCGCCTACCTGCACCCGGCGATGAAGCGGCCCAACCTCGAGGTCCGCACCCGGACCCTCGTGCACCGGGTCTTGTTTGACGCCAAGCGGGCCGTCGGGGTGGAGTACCAGCACGGGCGTGGGCCGGTGCAGCAGGTCCGCGCCGGCACGGTCGTGCTGTGCGGAGGTGCGATCAACTCGCCGCAGCTGCTGCAGCTGTCCGGCGTGGGCAATGCGGCCGAGCTCGCCGCCCTGGGCATCGACGTCGTCCAGGACCTGCCCGGTGTGGGCGAGAACCTGCAGGACCACCTCGAGGTCTACATCCAGCACGCCTGCAAGCAACCGGTCACCATGCAGCGCTACCTGAAGAACCGGTACAAGCCGTGGGTTGGTGCGCAGTGGCTGTTCGGCCGCAGCGGGCCTGGTGCGACGAACCACTTCGAAGGCGGCGGGTTCGCGCGCAGCAACGACGACGTCACCTACCCCAACCTGATGTTCCACTTCTTGCCGATCGCCGTCCGGTACAACGGGTCGTCCCCCGGGGACTGCCAGGGCTACCAGGTGCACGTCGGGCCGATGTACTCCGACGCCGTGGGGTCGGTCAAGATCGCCAGCCGCGACCCCCGCGTCCACCCGAAGCTCCGGTTCAACTACCTGTCCACCGAGCAGGACCGCCGCGAGTGGGTCGAGGCGGTACACGCGGCCCGCGACATCCTTCGCCAGCCGGCGCTGGTGCCGTACAGCGATGGCGAGATCTCGCCGGGGCCCTCGGTGCGGACCGACCGCGAGATCCTGGAGTGGGTGGCCATGGACGCCGAGACGGCCCTGCACCCGTCCTGCACCCTGCGCATGGGGACGGACCCCATGTCTGTGGTCGACCCGCTCACCATGGGCGTGCACGGTGTGGAGGGGCTGAAGGTGGTCGACGCGTCGGTGATGCCCTACGTCACCAACGGCAACATCTATGCGCCGGTGATGATGGTCGCCGAGAAGGCCGCCGACCTGATCCTCGGCGCCACCCAGCTGCCCGCGGCGTGGGTCGCCTTCTACCGGCACCAGCCGGTCGGGTAGCGGACCGGCGCTGCCCGCCGACCGTCGTGGTGGACGCTTGACAGTGCCGAAGACGCTCGGTCACGCTGTTGCACATAGCGCGAGGTGTTGTGTCATCCGCATCGAGGTGTTCCCCGGAATGTTGCCGATCTGCCCGCTGGCCGACCTGCCGCGAGGTGAGGCGCTGCGCGTCCCGGCCGACCCCCCTCTCGCGGTCTTCCACACCGAGGACGGCGAGGTGCTCGCGGTCGACGACACCTGCACCCACCAGGACGCCTCGCTGGCCGACGGTTGGCTGGAGGGCTGCGAGGTGGAGTGCCCGCTGCACGCCTCGCGGTTCGACCTGCGCACCGGGCAGGTGGACGCGCCGCCGGCCAAGCGCCCGGTTCGCACGCACCGCGTCGTCGTGGAGGACGGCCACGTGTACGTCGAGCTCTCCGCCGACACGCCGAACCTGCCGCCCGGGGTGACCGCGGGAAGCGGCAGATGAGGTCCGTCACCGTCGTCGGCGGCTCGCTGGCCGGGCTGTCGGCCGTGCGCGCTCTGCGGGCCGCGGGGTTCGACGGACGGGTCACCGTGCTCGGCGACGAGGTCCACCGGCCCTACGACCGCCCGCCGCTGTCCAAGGAGCTGCTGTCCGGGCGGATGTCGCCGGCCGACCTTGCCCTGGAGTCCGAGGACGAGGCCCTCGACGCCGAGTGGCGGCTGGGCGTCCGCGCCATCGCATTGCACGCGGCCGACCGGGCCGTCGAGCTGGCCGGCGGTGGCCTGGTCCGCTCGGACGGTGTGGTGCTGGCGACCGGTGCGCGGGCCCGCACGCTGCCGGGGATCGAGGGCATCCCCGGAGTGCACACGCTGCGCACGCTGGACGACGGTCTCGCACTCGCCGAGGAGCTGCGGCCGGGCCGCTCCCTCGTGGTGGTGGGTGCCGGCTTCATCGGCGCGGAGGTAGCCTCGACGGCCCACCAGCTCGGCCTCGCCGTCACGGTGCTCGAGGCGCAGGAGGTGCCGATGGCCGGCCCCCTGGGCGACGAGATGGGCCGCATGCTGGCGGCACTCCATCACGACAACGGTGTACGCCTGATGTGCGGCGTGGGGATCCACGCCGTCCACGCCGGACGTCACGGGGTGGACCGCGTCGAGCTGGTGGGCGGACGGGTGCTCCCGGCCGATGTCGTGGTCGTCGGCGTCGGCGCCGCGCCCAATGTCGAGTGGCTGGAGCGGTCCGGCGTCGAGGTCGCGAACGGCGTCCGTTGCGACTCCCGCGGGGCGACCTCGGTCCCCGGCGTCGTGGCGGTGGGGGACTGCGCGTCCTGGTACGACCCGGTCTCGGGGGGCCACCGCCGGGTCGAGCACTGGACCGGCGCCCTGGAGCGGCCGGCAGCCGCCGTCGCGACGCTGCTGGGCCGGGGCGCAACGGTCGGTCCGCCGCGGCCGCCGTACTTCTGGTCCGACCAGTACGGGCGCAGGATCCAGTTCGCCGGCGCGGCGGACCTCGCCGACGAGCTGTCCGTGGAGGACGGCAGCCTGGAAGAGCGCAGCTTCCTTGCCGTGTACCGCCGGGCCGGCGAGCCCGTCGCCGTTCTCGGGGTCGACCGCATCCGTCCGTTCACTCGTTGGCGCCGGCGGCTCGACGCCCTCGCCCGAGCCGCCTGACCGCGCACGTCGTCCACCCGTCGTCCTGGAGCGCTTCGTGACCATCACTACCCCCGGCTCGAGCCTCATCGCGACGCTGCCGGGCAGCGCCTACACCGACCCGGACGTCTTCGCTACCGAGCAGGAGCGCATTTTCGAGGCGATGTGGTTCTGCGTCGCCCGCTCCAGCGACGTCGGGACGCCGGGTTCCTTCAGGACGGTTCAGGTGGGCCGCGAAAGCGTCCTGGTGACCCGCAACCGCAAGGGGGAGGCGCGCGCGTTCTTCAACGTGTGCCGGCACCGCGGCGCGAAGCTGTTCACGGAGGAGTTCGGTGCGGCCCGGCGCGCGTTCCAGTGCCCGTACCACGCCTGGACGTACGACTTCGACGGCAAGCTCGTCGCCGCACCGAACCTCACCAAGATGCCGGACGTCGACCGGGCCGAGTACGGCCTGCACACGATCGCCGTGCGAGAGTGGCTCGGCTACGTCTGGGTCTGCCTCGCCGAGCAGCCACCCTCCTTCGACGACACCGTCCTCGGCGCTGTCGTGGAGCGGCTCGGCGACCTCGAGTCGCTGCAGAACTACGGGATCGACAACCTCGCGGTGGGACGCCGCGTCGTCTACGACGTGAAGGCCAACTGGAAGCTCATCGTCGAGAACTTCATGGAGTGCTACCACTGCGCCACCATCCATCCTGAGCTGACCGAGGTGCTGCCAGAGTTCGCGGACGGCTATGCGGCGCAGTACTTCGTGGGGCACGGCGCGGAGTTTGCGCCCGACGTCAAAGGTTTCACCGTGGACGGATCGGAAGGCGTCGACCGCATCCCCGGCGTCTCCGCCGACCAGGACCGGCGCTACTACGCGATCACCGTCCGGCCGCAGGTCTTTCTCAACCTCGTGCCCGACCACGTCATCGTTCACCGGATGTACCCGATGGCCGTCGACCGCACCGTCGTCGAGTGCGACTGGCTGTACCTGCCCGGCGTCGTGGAGAGCGGCGTGGACGTCGGCGCATCGGTCGAGCTGTTCCACCGCGTCAACGTCCAGGACTTCGACGCCTGCGAGCGTTGTCAGCCCTCGATGAGCTCACGGGTCTACGCCAACGGTGGCGTGCTCCTACCCAGCGAGCACCACATCGGAGAGTTCCACGAGTGGGTCCGGTCCATGGTGTCCGAGGGCCGGGCCGGCGGCTCATCCTGACGGCCGTCGAGCTCATGGGCCTCCTAGCATGCTGCAGCCCCTGCGCTGCACCATGCTGGGGCGATGCCGATTGACCCCAACCACCCACGCCCCCAGCGCACCCGCCCGCAGTGGCGGGACCTCGGCGGCCCGTGGGGCTTTGCCTTCGACGACTCCGGAGTCGGGCTCATCGACCAGTGGGAGCGCCGGGAGGACGTCTTCGACCGCGTGATCGAGGTGCCGTTCCCGTTCGAGTCGCCCGCGAGTGGGATCAACGACACGGGCTTCCACCCCGTGGTGTGGTACAGGCGGACCTTCGAGGTGTCAGTGCGCCCCGGTCACCGGCTGCTCCTCCACTTCGGGGCGGTCGACTACCGGGCGCACGTCTGGGTCAACGGTCACGCCGTGGCCTATCACGAGGGCGGCCACACTCCGTTCACCGCGGATGTCACGTCCGCCCTCAGCGGCTCAGGACCGCAGGTCGTGGTCGTGCGTGCGGAGGACAGTCCCACGGACCTCCGGCAACCGCGCGGCAAGCAGGACTGGCAGTCGGAGCCGCACGCGATCTGGTACGACCGCACCTCGGGCATCTGGCAGCCCGTGTGGCTCGAGGAGGTGCCAGAGTGCCGCGTGCGGTCACTGAGGTGGCGCCCCGACGTCGACCGCCGCAGCCTCGACCTCACCGTCCGGCTCCGTGCCGAGGGACGGGTCGGCCTGCGGCTGCGGGTCGTCCTGCGACGGGACGGCGAGGTGCTGGCCGACGACACCTACGGAGTCGACCACGGACAGGTCCAGCGACGGATCGTGCTCAACGAAGGAGACATGAGCCTCGGCCATTCAAAGCTGCTGTGGTCACCGGAGCAGCCCAACCTCCTGGACGCGACCATCACTCTGCTCGACGCCGACGGTGTCGTCCTCGACGAGGTCGGCAGCTACACCGCGCTCCGCAGCGTCAGCGCATCGCGGGACCGGCTGCTGCTCAACGGCCGCCCGTACTTCCTGCGGCTGGTTCTCGCGCAGAACTTCTGGCCGGAGTCGCACCTGGCCGCGCCGGACGCGGACGCCCTGCGACGCGAGGTGAAGCTCGTCAAGGAGCTCGGCTTCAACGGCGTCCGGCTGCACCAGAAGGTCGAGGACCCGCGGTTCCTGGCCTGGTGCGACCGGCTGGGAGTGCTGGTGTGGGCAGAGATGCCTGCGGCGTATGAGTTCTCGACGACAACTGTCGAGCGGCTGACGAGGGAGTGGCTGGAGGTCCTGGAGCGTGACGCGAGTTCGCCCTGTGTAGTCGCCTGGGTGCCCGTCAACGAGAGCTGGGGTGTGCCGGCCCTAGAGCGGTCGCGTCAGCAGGAGGACATGGTCCGGGCGCTGTACCACCTCACGAAGTCGATCGACCCCGACCGGCTCGTCGTCGGAAACGACGGCTGGGAGCAGCTCGTCACAGACGTGGTGACGGTGCACGACTACGCCGCCAGCGGTGCGGTGCTGCGTCAGCGTTATGGAGACTGGCAGGCACTTGAGCGTACACTTGCCGATACGCAACCGGGATATCGGTTGCTGATGCTGCCGGGCGCAGCGCGGAGCGAGAGCCCCGTGGTCCTCAGCGAGTTCGGGGGCATCTCGCTGGACGTCGGCGAAGGCGACAGCTGGCGCGGCTACGGCGCGGTGCGGGACGCGGACCAGCTGGTCGAAGGCTATGGCGATCTGGTTGGTGCCGTGCTTGCCAGTCCGGCCTTGATGGGTTTCTGCTGGACACAGCTCACCGACACCCAGCAGGAGCGCAATGGTCTGCTCACGGCGGACCGTCGGCCGAAGGCGCCGGTGGAGCGGATCCGCGCCGTCACGACGCAGGTCTCCGCTGCCGTGCCCGGCGACGCGATCGGAGAGTTCGCCTACGGAGACTACGCCCCGAGCGTTCTGCCCGAGTGATCACCCCGGACAACCTGAGCGCCGGAGGCGCTTTCGGGTGCGCCCGGGTAGCATGCGTTCAGGTTGAGTCGCAGCCTGCGTCCTAGGGACCAGGGGTAGCACTCCTGCGGTCCAAGTCCGAAGGGGCCACGATGCCTCCCGACAATCCGACTGTCCAGTATTCAAACAACAATCATCCGCTGCATCCACTGCCTGCGATCGGCCGCACCTTCTTCGCAGGGTTCGAGAGCACCTACCAGCCTGCGGCCGGCGTCGACGCCCTCGAGGTGACGGCGCACGCGGAGCACTGGGCACACGACCTCGACAGCGTGCTGGCCGCCGGCGTTCGGCACCTGCGATATCCGTTGCGGTGGCAACGGATCGAGCGCGAACCCGGCGTGTTCGACTGGGACGAGACCGACCGCGTGCTCAGCCGGCTGCAGGAACACGACGCTGTGCCGGTCGTCGACCTGGTCCACCACACGACGTACCCGGACTGGTTGTCAGACGGGTTCCGCGGCGCGGACTTCGGACCGGCCTACGTGCGGTACGCCGAGCAGGTCGCCCGCCGATATCCCTGGCTGCCGGCCTACACACTGTTCAACGAGCCGTTCGCCACGCTCTTCCTCGCCGGCCACGAGGCGCTGTGGCCGCCGTACGACCGCGGGCTCCCAGGTCTGCGCCGCCTGCTGCGGTCGGTGCTCCCGGCAATCGTCGAGGCCGCGGCCTGCTGGCGCGAGCTGCTCCCGGGCGCTCACCACGTGTGGGTCGACACCGCCGAGCACCACACCGCTACGGGACCCGGCCTGGCCCACGCCGAGCTGGCCAACGACCGGCGACATGTGGTCCTGGACCTGGCCCTCGGGCACGACCTCGACCTCGCGCGGCCCTTTCTGCGGCGGCTCGTCGAGCACGACGGTGCCGCACTGCTCGACCTGCCCCGGTTGCGGGTCGACCTGCTCGGACTCGACTACTACAGCCACTCGGAGTGGTACTACGACGATCAGGGCAGCCACGCCCCGTCGCCTCGGCCCGTAGGGCTGGCGGCGGTCGCCGAGTACTATGCGCGGCGGTACGGCCTGCCGTTGATGCTCAGCGAGACGAACCTGCGCGGGGCGCCGTCGGACCGCACGTCATGGCTGCGTTACACCCTGGAGCAGTACGAGCTGGCCTTGTCCCGAGGGGTGCCGCTGCACGGCTACTGCTGGTTCCCTCAGGTCGACTCCACCGACTGGGACTCCCTGCTCGCCCGCTGCGCCGGGCGCGCCGACCCCGTCGGCGTGCTGTCGCTGGAGCCCGACGGCACGCGACGCCGCACCGCCTTCACGACCGCCTGGGAAGCGGCGGCCGGCGGTGCCGACGTCGCCGAGCTGCCGGCCGTGCGCTTTCAGCCGCCGTGTGATGTCCAGCTCGCCGGCTACCTGCCGTCCCTGCCGCACTGGCCCTGGCGTGACCCGCGACCCGGGGAGACCGTCCCGGCGGTCGCAGCCGACCCGCCCACCGACCCCACCCTCACGTTGGAGCCCCCCGTGACCACAACTCCGCAGCGCCCCCGGCGCCCGGCGCCCCGTACCGCCAGCGCCGTTCCGGACCTTGTCGTCCTCTCCCACCTGCGGTGGTCATGGGTGTGGCAGCGCCCGCAGCACCTCGTGTCGCGGCTTTCCCGGCTCAGGGCCGAGGAGGGTGGCCACACCTGGTTCATCGAGGAGCCCGTGACGGTCGACGTGGAGACCCCACGGCTGGGGACCGAGCAGGTCGACGACCTGACCCGGGTGTGGCTGGAGATGCCGCCCGCGCCGGGCCGTCCGGAGTTTCCCGGATTCGACGATCCCGGCGCACGCGGCTACGGCGACCTGCTGGCCGACCTGCTGGCCTCTCGTCCGGCCCGACCGGACGTCTGGCTCTACACGCCCATGGCGCTCGACCTGGCCCAGCGGCTGGGAGCCGGGAGGGTGGTCTACGACGTCATGGACGACCTCGCGTCGTTCAAGCACGCACCGGAGGGGCTGGTGCTGCGCCAGCGCCGGTTGCTGGCCGAGGCCGACGTCGTCTTCACCGGGGGTCCCTCGCTGCACCGGTCGGTGACCCGCCAGCGGTCGAAGGGCGTCCACCTTTTCCGCAGCGGTGTGGAGACCACCCACTATGCGCGGAGTCGTGCGCTCCGGCGTCCGCACGAGCGGCCGGTGGCGGGGTACGTCGGGGTGGTGGACGAGCGGCTGGACCTGGACCTGCTGCGCGACCTGGCGGAGCGGCTGCCGGACTGGACGGTGCGGATCGTCGGCCCGGTGGCGAAGATCGACGAGGCGTCGCTGCCGCGGACGCCCAACCTCGAGTACCTGGGCCTCACACCGTACGAAGAGCTGCCCGCGGTGATGGCCGGCTTCGACGTCGCGCTCATGCCCTTCGCGCTCAACGAGGCGACCCGGACGATCAGCCCGACGAAGACCCTCGAGTACCTCGCCGCGGGACTACCGGTGGTGTCGACGTGGGTCGCGGACGTTGCGGCGGACTACGGCGATGTGGTGCACCTCGCGGACGACGGCGCCCAGTTCGCCGCGGCGTGCCGGGAGGTGCTGCGGCACGACCCCCACGCGCGGGACCGCCGGGTGCGACCGTTGCAGGCCAGACAGGAGTGGGACGCCATTGCCGCCTCGATGGCCGCCCTGATGGACCAGACGGTCGGGGGCACGAGCGCACGTCGCACCGAGGAGCCCGCGTGAGCCGCTGGCGCGAGCGGGTGCGCCGGACGCCGTTCGCCGCGGACCTGGAGCAGGCGCACGTGTACGCGGTGGGTGCGGCGACCGCGGGCCTGCAGGACGCCGGGCTGGGGACGTCCCGGCTGACCGGATCGGCCGTGCCGGTGCTCGCGGAGGCCGCGGTGACGTCGGCTACGCCGTTCCTGCGTGCGCCGCTGCTGGCCCGGCTGTCCCAGGTGCGACTGTTGCACCTCGCCGCCGCCGACGGTTGCTGTCCGAGCTGTCAGGTGCCCGCACCGTGTCCGACCGCGAAGGAGGTCCAGCCATGAGCGGTCCCGTCGATCTCGCCCGCCGTCTCGAGGCCGCCGACCTGGTGGTCGTGGGGTCCGGCTTCTTCGGTCTCACCGTCGCCGAGCGCGTCGCCAGCCAGCTTGGCCGCCGCGTCGTCGTCCTCGAGCGCCGGGGACACCTCGGGGGCAACGCATACTCCGAGGCGGAACCCCAGACGGGCATCGAGGTACACCGGTACGGCGCACACCTGTTCCACACATCGAACCGGCGGGTGTGGGACTACGTGCAGCAGTTCACCGAGTTCACCTCCTACCAGCACCGGGTCTTCTCGGTGACCAAGGGTCAGGCATACCCGATGCCGATCAACCTCGGCACGATCTGCCAGTACTTCGGGCGGCACCTGAGCCCGGCAGAGGCCAAGGCGCTCGTGCGGGAGCACGCGGGCGAGATGGACCCGGCGTCGGTCACCAACCTCGAGGACCGCGCGGTCTCGCTGATCGGACGTCCCCTCTACGAGGCGTTCGTCCGCGGCTACACCGAGAAGCAATGGCAGACCGACCCGCGGGACCTCCCACCCGAGATCATCAGCCGCCTCCCCGTCAGGTATACATTTAACAACCGTTACTTCAACGACGACTACGAGGGACTGCCGGTCGACGGATACACCGCGTGGCTGCAGCGGATGGCGGACCACGAGCGCATGAACGTGGTCCTGGGGGTCGACTACCTCGACGTCCGGGCGCTCGTGCCCTCGGGGACACCGGTCGTCTACACCGGTCCGTTGGACCGGTACTTCGACGACTGCGAGGGGCGACTCGGCTGGCGGA
>Ga0126311_10001172_pt1 | contig 12532 bp, 14 predicted proteins | sample Plot61_FD_92539 | JGI IMG/M metagenome (GOLD analysis project Ga0126311, IMG submission 92539) | Serpentine soil microbial communities from UC McLaughlin Reserve, CA, USA - Plot61 | ecosystem: Environmental > Terrestrial > Soil > Grasslands | place: USA: UC McLaughlin Reserve, Lake County...
AGAAAGAACCGCACCAACTTTGCCGGTGCGGTGATGCGCGAATGGTGATCGTCGATCGATTTCGCAATCGCATTGAACAACTGATTGGTCGTCTGCGGCGATGGATCCGCGAGTTGCAACGTCTTTCCAATCGCTCGTTCATCGAACGCGAGCGCGGCCATCGCGTCAACTACAAAATCCACCGGCACCAGGTTCAAACTCACGACGTGATTGCCGATATTTATCAACGACAGCCCGCTTGGCCAACGCAACAAGTAATGAATCAGGTAATAAACGCCGTCGTACTTTCCGGTCTCGCCAGTTCGCGAATCACCACAAACAACTGCCGGCCGGTGAATCGTGATCGGCAGCTCGTTCTTCGCTGATTCGACTTCTAGCTCCGCTAAATACTTCGACTCTTCATAGAAGTTGCGATAGCCCGCGTTGTGCTTCAACTCTGTTTCGAGTATCACGCCCTCACGTTTGCCCGCGACGTAACACGTCGAGACGTGATGAAACTGGCGCAGATTTGGAAGCGAACGGGCAAGTCCAACGACGTTCCGTGTGCCGCCCGCATTCACGCGCATCGCAAGGTCCTGCGGCACCGCGAGATCGTAAACCGCCGCGAGATGAAAAACACGCGTGGTTTCGTGTTGGACCATTGCGAGATCGACGTCACTCAGCGCGAGGCGAGGCACGCTGATGTCACCCTCGACAATCCGAAAGTCGCGCACGGATCTGCCGGTAACTTGACTGATGCGCTCGATCTCTGCGAGCGCGCGCGCGACGAGTGACGGTTGGACGAGCAGGATAAAATCGCAGTCCTTGCGCTCGAGGCGTTCCAACAAGCGGTTGGCAATGAACCCCGGAAACCCCGTTATGAATATTGTTTCTCTATCCGGCATCGAATGCGCTTAGTATAATTTATTCGAAAGGTGAACCCACATGAATCCTCGTTTGATGTTCGCACGTCGCACGGCGCTGGCTCTGGTCCTGTTCGTCACCGCGATCTTTTCGATCGCGGCGCAGGAAAAAACTCAATGCAACGTTAAGGTGACGTTGTTGCAAGTGAACGACGTCTACCAGTTTGCGCCCGTCGATCAAGGCACGCGCGGCGGTCTCGGCCGTGTGTTCACGCTCCGTAAATCGATCCGGCAGGAGAATCCAAACACGCTGCTGCTGATGTCGGGCGACACGATCTCGCCGTCCGTTGAGTCGATCACGTACAAAGGCGAGCAGATGATCGAAGCGTGGAATGCGATCGGTCTCGACTACGCCACGTTCGGCAACCACGAATTTGACTTTGGACCAGACGTGCTGAAACAGCGCATCAAGGAGTCGAAGTTTGGCTGGACTGCGGCGAATGTCATCGACACAACAACGAATCAATCTTTCGGCGACGCCAAACCGTACGTGGTGCGCGAGTTTGGTGGCGTGAAGATCGGCATCTTCGGTCTCGTGTTGCCTGAAACAAAAATAACTTCGCGGCCGGGACCAAACGTCGAGTTTCGCAGCCCTTGCGAAACCGCGAAACAGATCGTCTCCGAACTTCACGGCCAGGGCGTCAAAGTCGTCGTTGCTTTAACTCATCTGTCAATGCGCGAAGACAAGGAAGTCGCGCGTTGCGCAGACGTTAACTTAATTGTCGGCGGTCACGAGCACACCCTGCTCGAATCACACGCCGGTCGCGCTCCGATTTTCAAAATGACTTCCGACGCGCGCGAACTCGGCCGTATCGATCTCAACATCTCACCAACTACCGGTGAGCTGGAGAGCATCGACTGGCAGGTGATTCCCGTTGACAGTAAGACAAAGGAAGCGCCGGAATTCGCGGCCATCTATCGCAAGTATGCCAATTTACTGGCTGAACTGGCGAAGCCGATCGGAAGCACGGGCGTTGCGCTCGATGCGCGCAGTCTCGAAAGCCGCACGCGCGAGACGAATGTCGGTAATTTCATCGCCGATGCCTTTCGCAAATCGACGGCGGCTGATGTCGGGTTTATGAACGGCGGTTCTGTACGCGCCGACAGTGTGATTGGGCCGGGCAAGTTGACGATGAGAGATCTGCTTTCGATTCTTCCGTTCAAAAACAAGCTGGTCAAGGTCGAGGTCAGTGGCGCGACTTTGCGTGCGGCGCTCGAGCACGGCGTCAGTCGCAGCGCTGAAGACTCGCAGCCCGGCGGCTTTCCGCAGGTCTCCGGAATTCAGTTTTCATTTGACGCAAGACGTCCCGCCGGACAGCGGCTTGTTGACGTGAAGGTGAATGGGCTGCCGCTTGACGATGCGAAGAAATATACGTTAACGACGACGACTTTCATCGGGCTCGACGGTGGCGATGGATACACGATGTTTAAAGGCGCAACAGTGATAATTCCTCCCGAGCGCATGCCGATCGATTCGGACGTTGTCAAAAAAGCTATCGGTACGCGGCCGATCGCGCCGAAGGTTGAGGGACGCATCAAACGGCTGGACGCAGCCCAGACGTCGGGCACAAAATGCAACTAGTCCACAGATTTCGCAGATTGCACAGAATCTGTGTAATCTGTGGATGGCTTTAGGTGAGGTCTTATGAGCACCTACGACGACGCAGCAGCCGCGAAACGCTTCGAAGCAAACCAGCTCTTCCATGAAGCTTACGAAGCCCAACTCGCCCACGACTACGAGCGCGCTATCGAACTCTATAAACGATCGATTGAAACGTATCCGACTGCCGAGGCGCATACGTTTCTCGGCTGGGTTTACAGCTTTCAGAAACGTTATGACGACGCGATTGCTGAATGTTTGGAAGCGATTCAAGTGGATGAGACGCTGGGCAATCCTTACAACGACATCGGCAGTTACCTGTTAGCCAAGGGAGATAATTACGGCTCGGTGCGCTGGTTCAAGCGCGCGTTGTTAGCGCCGCGTTATGAGTCGTATGCGTTTCCGCATTTTAATCTTGGTCGTGTTTATGAAACTCGCCGCAGGTTTCTCGAAGCAGCAAGGCATTACGGCCTCGCACTCGAGCAGAAACCGGATTTCACGGAAGCTGCGCTAGCATTAAGGCGCATGCAAGCGCGGTTGAATTAAACGCGGATTTCACGGATCAATGCGAATCGGAACTTTGTCTCCGTGCTCGTCGACGGCAACGTAGATCACTTCAGCTTCGGTGACGCGCACGCGTTCACTCTTACCCAGTCGTTCAACCTCCACCACCACGCGAACAGTGATTGAAGTCGTGCCGACGCGCGTAACCTCTGCGTAGAAGCTCACGAGGTCGCCGACATAGACGGGTTTGTGAAAGATCACTTCCTTCATTGCTACGGTGACAAAACGTTCCATCCTCGTGTGACGATGCGCTTCGATCGCGCCCGCCGTGTCGATATAACTGAGGATAACTCCGCCGAAGATTGTGCCACGCGAGTTGGTGTCGCGTGGTAAGAGTGTGATCCGGATTGCAGGGTCGGTATATTCGTGCGTCATTCGAAGTGCTCGTTGGTCCAGTCGGCGATGGCGCGTTTGAGATCGTCTAAATGATCGTCGAAGAAGTGTCCGGCGCCTGGAATAACAACCAACCGCACCGGCACACTCTTCTCAAACTCCGCGACCAGCTTTTTCAATTGCTCGACGTCGCCAAACTCATCGTTTTCGCCGTGAACCAGCAGTAAAGGCTTGCGACATTCGGCGAGAAAAGCGAAGTCATACTTGTCCAGCGGCGTTCCAATGCCGATAAGAAACCCCACGCGAGGATCTTTGATACCGGCTTCCAGCCCAACGCGCGAGCCGAAAGAAAATCCGCAAAGAACAATTCGCTGACCGGGATAATGTGACGACAAGTAATCCAAAGCGTCACGGACGTCGTCACGTTCTCCGCGTCCTTCATCGTGTTCACCAGTGCTTTGTCCAACGCCTCGGAAATTTATTCGAAGTACAACGAGCCCGGCGTCGTTCAACGCAGCGGCGGCACGAAAGACCACTTTGTTGTGCATCGTGCCGCCGCCGAGTGGATGCGGATGTAGGACCAGGGCCACGCCTCTGTGCGAACCTTGGCGAGGCTCTTTCAGAATTGCTTCTAACTGGCCGTGCGCTACGGGAATGAAAAGATTGCCGGCTGGGTACATCTGGCCGCTGCTAACTAACCTTCTTCTTCTTCGCCTTCTTCGCTGGAGGCTTCAGATTCAGCGCCCGCTCCCTCTTCCTGGTCCGCTTCTGAGCTGGCGGCCATCGGCGACTGGTACCCTTCGGCGGCTGCCGGCGAAGAGACGGATGCTGCGCCCTTGGACCTCTTCTTCGTCCCCTTCTTGGCACCACCTTTAGCGGTCATTTTCTTTCCGGCCTTCTTCGTAGACTTCTTTGCCGCTTTCTTCGTACCTTGCTTTGTGCCTTTCTTGCCGCCGCCTTTCTTAGTGGACTTCTTGGCTGCCTTAGCTGACTTCTTTGCGCCTCCGCGTCCTTTGGATTTTGACGCGCTCTTCTTTGCCGCTTTTCCACCACCTTTGCGCGCGCCTCTGGACTTCTTGCTTCCTTTTTTGGCTGCCATTTGGTTCGCTCCTTTATTTTGTTTTGAGTTTGGCTCAACGTAACAAAATAATTTGAGACTGTCCACGATGTTTTTATTTTTCGGTCCACACAAAAATTACAAGTAGTAATAGACACCATCGACTGTTTCAGCTACATTAAACTCGCTCTCCATACCACACGCGGTCTGCGTCAAAAACTGCGGAAAGGCTGCCTCGATGCAAGACTATTATTCATCGTGCGTTTTTGCCGGTTACGAGCCCTCCCTTCTTCGTGTCACCGAGTTGTTATCCAACCTGGCAAACCACTCAAACGATTTGGCGCCAGATCCCGAAGTGCTCCACAGTGACCCACAAGAGCGTCGCTCGGCTTTGGTAGTTGACGACGTCGCCGACGTTACGGAGATGCTGGCAGTCGTGTTAACCCACGCAGGTTATTCAGTTGTAACCGCCCCTTCAGCTCCGGCGGCACTCAAGGCAGCGCGCGAGCGCCAGTTTGACGTCATAATTTCGGATATCGGCATGCCCGAGATGAATGGTTATCAATTGGCCCGTGAAATGAGACAGATGCCCGGTTATGAGACTATTCCGATGGTGGCCGTCACCGGCTACTCGATGTTCGACGACAAGGAACGTTCGACCAAAGCGGGCTTCAGCGCTCACATGACTAAGCCCATCGATCCTCGAGCCCTCCTCGAACTGATCGAACAACTGTAAGAACGCGCTCGAGCGATTGATGACGACCTCCTCCGGCATACTTTCCAGGTTTCAATCCGAGTCATCCATCCGAATCCTTCAGTTTGTAGCCGGCGCCATCGTCGTCGGCATCATCTTCTGGCAACTCCAGTTCTCTACCGACTCCATCTGCTGTGGCGATTATGATGGTTACTACCACGTGAAATGGACGCGCGTGCTTTGGGAAGGCATAAAGAGCAGGACTTTTCCACCGGCGTTTCCGTGGCTGCCACTCACGACACTGAATCCAAAAGACTATGTGGACCATCACCTGTTGTTCCACATATTTCAAATCCCGTTTGTGGCGGGTTCAGATCCACGACTTGGAGCGAAGATCGCATCGGCAATCTTTGGCGCACTCGCAGTGCTCTCGTGCTTCTGGCTTTTACTCAAGCATCGGATTCGTTATCCCCTCGTGTGGTTAATCGCGGTGCTGGCGTGCGCGCAGCCGTTTTTGTTTCGGATGAACATGGCGAAAGCGCCGCCGTTCGCCATCATCTACCTCGTAATCGCGATTCACCTGTTTTTCAAACGAAAATACTGGCCATTGCTGCCCCTCGCGCTCATCTTCACCTGGACTTACGACCTTTTTGTACTGCTCGTGATGGCAACGGTTTTCTGGGTTGTTACGATTTCGATAACTGAGGTAAGGTTCGAATGGCGTCCGCTGGTTTATGTGCTGATCGGCTGTGCGGCGGGACTCGTTATTAATCCGTACTTTCCGCACAACCTGCAACTGCTCGTCGAGCACATACAAATCAAGCTCACGGCAAGCGACTTTGACACGAAAGTGGGTTCGGAGTGGTATCCGTACGATTCGTGGGAGTTCCTGGGCAATTCGATGGTGGCTTGTATCGCAATGTTCGCAGGCTACCTCGCGTTTGAACCTTCAGAACGGCGCCGCGCTCACTTCCCGCTCTTCTTTCTGCTGTTTGCAACCGCGCTGATGATCATGACTGCTCGTTGGCGAAGGATCGCGGAGTACTGGCCGCCATTTGCCGTGCTCTTCGCAGCTTTTGCGCTTCAGCCGTGGTTGCAGGGGCTTCGCTCGTACCCGAGGCGTTTGCCCCCGGAGTATTTGGAGGAGCTCAAACCGTTTCTCGATCACAAGGCGGAAAATAGGGACAGTTGGCGCGAGTTAGGATCAACAATAGCGGCGCTCTGCGTGGGCCTCGTTCTATGTATCTTTCTCTTTTTCAACCTACGTGCGACCGCGCACGAGATCCGGCAGAGCGAGCCGCACGAACACTATCGCGCCGGGGCCGAGTGGCTGCGAACTCACGTCCCGCCGGGACAAGTCGTTTTCAACACGGATTGGGACGACTTTCCGCGTCTTTTTTACTACGACTCTTCGCATTACTATGTCTCCGGACTCGATCCGAATTATCTCTACGATAAAGATCAGGATCTGTCGTTTCTATACGATCGCATCACGCTCGGCAGACAGGAAGATCCCGGACCATTGATCCGCGATCGCTTCGGCGCGCGTTATGTGTTTTCAGATAATTCTCATCACGACTTTTTTGACCAGGCGCGCGTGAGTGGCTGGTTTGATATTGTTTATGAGGACACGCAATGCACGATCATGTACATTAGAGACGAGAAGGCTGTTGACGTTATAGGACCATGAGATCGCTAAAGATTCTTATTGCAGTCGTTTTGCTCTTTGCCCGTTGTGGTGGCTCCGCGCCACAAAACGCCAATAACAGCAGCACGCCCTCCAAAACGTCGGCGTCGGCGGCCCCTGCTCCCTCACCATCACCGCAGACCGAGTTTGAAAAGGATCTGCAATTCATACGCAATGGTGGATACACTTACATCTATATCATTTCGAGGAAAGACGGTAAGCCGCTCGAACCAACTGACAGCGACTTCCTCAGAAAGAATGCACCACAGATTGTCGACTGGGCGAGGACTGACGGCGGTAAAAAAGTGATTGCCGGCACGAATTTCAATCTCGAGAAAGGAAATCTCGGCGCGCTAAAGAAACGTTACAACGTCGAAGACTATTCCGGTAAATAATCAGCGTTCATTCGCGGTTCCAGGACGATCTTCCCGAACTGTCCACGATTTTCCATCAACTCATGCGCCTGCCGTGCTTCGCTGAGTGGTAAAACTCGATCGACTACCGCACGAATCTTCCCCTGTACCACAAACTTCATCGCTTCGAGCAGCTCAGCTTTCGAACCCATGAACGATCCGAGTAATGTGAGGTGTCGATAAAAAACTTGTCGCAGATCAGTGCGCGCATCAAAGCCGCTGGTCGCGCCGCAGGTCACTAATCGTCCGTTATTCTTGAGCGACGCAATTGAGCCGGGCCACGTCGCAGCGCCAGTATGTTCGACGACCACGTCAACGCCACGACGCTCTGTTAGTCGTTTTACTTCCTTTGGCCAGTCGTCACGCGAGTAGTTGACCGTTTCATCAGCGCCGAGTTCACGCGCCTTCGCGAGTTTGTCGTCAGAACTGGCGGTCGTGATTACACGTGCGCCGCGCAATTTCGCGATCTGAATCGCGATTGAACCGACGCCACTGCCCGCCGCATGGACCAGCACGTCTTCACCCGGTTGGACGTTGGCGCGCGTCACCAGCATGTGCCAGGCAGTCACTGTAACGAGAGGCAGGGCAGCCGCTTCCGCCCAGCTCAAGTCGGCCGGCTTCGGAATAAGGTTCGCGCCGGGAACCGCCACCAACTCCGCGTAACCGCCGTTACGACGATAACCAAGCATGTCGTACTCGCGACAAAGATTGTCCTGCCCGCTCAAACACGACGCGCAGTGCCCGCACGAAACTCCGGGCTGGACCATCACTTCGTCACCCGGCTTGGCCCAGGTCACGAGTTCACCAACTTCTCTTACGACTCCGGCAATGTCGCTTCCGAGAATGTGCGGCAACGGGATCTCGATGCCCGGCATTCCTTTGCGCACAAAGATGTCGAGATGATTCAACGCGCAGGCTTTAACTTCTACCAGCACTTCATTCGCGCGTATCGACGGATCGGGCACGTCCGTGTATTCGAGCACTTCCGGTCCGCCATGCTGTCTGAAGACTGTAGCTTTCATTTCGCAGCTTGTTCACGTGCGTGATACGACGAGCGCGTGAGCGGGCTCGATTCGACGTGATGAAAACCCATCGACATGCCAATCTCGCGCCACTTCGCAAATTCTTGCGGAGTGACATAGCGCTCAACCGGCAGGCGACGCGCGTGCGGTTGCAGATACTGTCCGATCGTCATGATGTCGCAGGAAACCGCGCGCAGGTCCTTCATCAGTTCCACGACTTCTTCGAACGTTTCGCCAAGTCCGACCATGATTCCGCTCTTGGTCAACATGCCGCGGTTCTCGCGATCGCGCCTGTTAGCGGCCCGTTGCAGAAGAGTTAACGACTGCTGGTAAACGGCGTCGGGTCTGACGCGCCGGTAGAGTCGCGCGATCGTTTCGGTGTTGTGGTTGAGAACGTCGGGTTCGGCGTCGAGCACAGTATTGAGTGCGGCTTCGTCGCCATTGAAATCAGGGATCAAAACTTCGACTTTGCACTCGGGATTCGACGCACGCACCTGTCGGATCGTTTCTGCCCAATGAGCGGCGCCACCGTCCGGCAGATCGTCGCGATTGACTGACGTGATGACAGCGTGCGCGAGATTTAAATGACCAACAGCTTCAGCGACGTGCCGCGGCTCGTCCGGATCGAGACTGCCGGGCTGTCCTTTGCCGACTGCGCAGAAGCCGCAATGACGCGTGCAGATGTCGCCGCCGAGCATGAAAGTCGCCGTCCGATCGGTCCAACACTCGAAAATGTTTGGACAACGGGCTTCCTGACAGACAGTGTGCAGGTTGAGTCCTTCGATCAACTGCAACACCTGGTTTTGGTTGGTCGGATCCCCCAGACGGATGCGGAGCCATTCGGGTTTCGGTTGACGTACCTTCTGATTGTTACTGATTACACGGAGTTCGCGGGCCAATTGATTACCTCTACAGAGATTTTACAGGTCTGGACGGAAATAGGCCAAAGGCGTATAAGCTAAGCCTCGAAAGGAGACCCCTGATGAAAGCCCTTCTGTTTGCATGTTGTCTTGTGTTCTTGACACTGTTTTCGACCCAAACGGCAAATGCCGATCTGGCGCCATCTCGCCCGTCGGATGACAAGATCTCGAGGCCTGCTCCTGAAAAAGGAGCAAGATATGTTTTGCACACCAGCCTCGAAATCGGTACTGATCCGAAGGCGTACGAGGCGAAGCTTCAAATCTCGGAAACTGACTTCAAGACTCTGCGCGCATCACAGGATGGCAGCCCGGGCAGTGCACCGATAGTTGGAGGCATCTCTTTCAGTTCGACGCGGACCATAGTGGCCGGACTGCTGATGTTTCTTGCCGTCTCGGTAGCGGGAGTCTTGATTGCGCGATCGGCTGCTTTCGGACGCACTCAGAAAGTAATTGCGGCGCTGTTTCTTGTCGCCGTCCTCATCGGCGCGGCTGCAATCATCACGCGTGGCAACGCGGGCCCACCGGGATCTTATCGCTGGAGAGGTCTGCCACAGGCGCTCGCGGAAGGTAAGTCGACCATCGGCGCTCTTGATATCGAAGTCGTTCCGGACAGCGAGATGTCGGGTAAACCAATGCGTCTCATAATTCCATTAAAGAAGCAGAACGGTAACGGCGACGAATGAGTGCAGTAACAGTAAATAAAAGCGGTCAGGAAGATGGGATTGTCGCCTTTCCTGACTGGTTCGGAGTTGTGGTGCTCGCGTCAATCCTTGCGGCGGCGGCGTTTGCGAGTTGGTTGCCGCTGCAGGTTTCGATCGTCACGGTGTTTCTGTTTGCTGGGCCGCATAACTGGTTTGAGTTGCGTTACTTCTTAACGCGACTGCCCGTGCGTTTTGGAAAGTCGCGTAATTTCTTTGTGACTGCGTTTGCCGGCGTCGGTGTGCTCACACTCGCTTACGTCTCGTTGCCGTTTATTTACAACGCGCGACTTTGGAGCGATGAAACGTGGTCCACGATCATCGCCGGCTGGAATACGGCTTTGCTTGCGTGGCTCGGTTTGCTGATTTGGTTGCGCCGCAACCAAAAGCCTCGGGCTAACTGGACGTGGACCATTCCGGTTGGGCTCGCGCTCTGTTCGTTGAACTGGCTCGGACCTGACTTCTTCAGTCTCGCCCTCGTCTACGTTCATCCGCTGATCGCGCTATGGTTTCTCGACAGGCATCTGCGTCGCACGCGTCCCGCATGGTTGCGCGTGTATCGTCGTTGCTTGTTCCTCTTGCCGTTAGTGCTGGGCGGAATGATCTGGCAGTTGTCGCAAACGTCGTCACTGCCGGACAGCAACGGTCTCTTCTGGCGCATCACACAGCATTCGGGAGCGGAAATCTTGCCGCAGGTTTCGAGTCACATGCTGGTGTCAGTGCATCTGTTTCTGGAGATGCTTCATTACGCTGTTTGGATCATCGTGTTGCCGCTGATTGGCGGGTTTGTGAAGACCGTTCCCATTGCGCATCATCCACGAGGCTTTCCGCGGTTAATCGGTGCTTTTTTGATTGCCGCGTTCGCCGCTGTCGTCGTCCTGTGGCTCGGCTTCTCAATCGACTACTCAACCACGCGTGACATTTACTTCACCTTTGCGATCGCGCACGTGCTGGCTGAAGCGCCATTCCTGCTGAGGATGCTCTAGTGTCACCATGGGAACTGTGGCACTTCTTTCCTATCGGTTACCTCTTAACCATCGCGATCGAAACGCCGGTCCTCTTCTTTGGACTCTCCCCACATCACTCAAAACTACGTCGCGTCGGCGCCGGTGTATGGCTAACGTGCTGTACATATCCGATCGTCGTGCTCGTCTTGCCGCTGCTGTTAAGGGAGCGATGGTTGTTTCTACTAGTCGCAGAGATTTTTGCGCCTTTGGCTGAATGCGCGTTGTTCTGGTTAGCTTTTGGAAAGCAATCGACGTGGCGCGATTTCGCCGTGATTGTGATCGCGAATCTCGCTTCGTTCGTAACCGGTGAGGTTGTTTTTAGCCACGGATAACACGGATTAATAGATCGGGATCGATGTTGCCGCCGGATAGGATTACGCCGACGCGCTTCGCGTCTGCGGGGAGTTTTTTAAACATCACCGCTGCGGCGGCTGTGGCGCCTGAACTCTCGACAAGGATCTTCATCCGGAACAACATGAAGCGAAGCGTCTCAATTATTTCTTCATCGGAAACGGTGAGAACGTCGTCGGCTAACTGCTGCACAATCGGGAACGTCAGCTTTCCCGGTATCTGCACGCGCAAACCATCGGCGATTGTCGCTGGTGGAGGAATCGAGACGCGCTCGCCTTTCAGAAATGATTGCCGCGTATCGTCCGCAGTCTCGGGTTCGACTGGATAACAGCGAATCTTCGGATTCAATGCTTTCGCCGCCGTGGCCATTCCCGCAAACAATCCACCGCCACTGCACGGCGCGAGCACGCAGTCGAGCTCCGGCACTTCCTCCAACAACTCCAAACCACAGGTGCCCTGCCCCGCGAGAATAAATTCGTCGTCGTAAGGCGGAACGAGGATCAGTCGCTCGCGTTTAGCAAGGTCCATCGCAAACGCTTCGCGATCCTGTTTGTGACGATCGTAGAAAACTACTTCAGCGCCGTAATCGCGCGTCGCCGCGACCTTCGACGCGGGCGCATCTTCAGGCATCGCTATCAACGCGCGCACGCCCGCTTCGCGACCAGCAAGCGCCACCGCCTGCGCGTGGTTACCTGACGAAAAAGCAACAATGCCCTGTCGTTTCTCTTCCGACGTCAGCGACTGAATCCGATTTGTAGCACCGCGAATCTTGAACGCGCCCGCACGTTGAAAGTTTTCGCATTTGAAAAAAACTTCCTTGCCGGCGACGTCATTGAACTGTCGCGACGTGATTACGGGCGTGCGATGAATCCGCGTAGCGATGCGTTCCCGGGCTTCCCGGATCGATTGAATGTTCAGCATAAGAAAAGACGTTGGCGAAATTGACTGCGATGCGATCTTCGACGACGCTCAGATCCGTTTCAGTTCCCAGCAACTCTTCCATTGAAGTAACCGGTTCGCCGTCGCACGCAATGATCAGATTGAAGTAACTGAGATCGGTGTTTACGTTCAGTGCAAAACCGTGCGTAGTAACCCAGCGCGCGATGTGAACTCCGATGGCTGCAACTTTCCCGCGCTGCGTGTGTACGCCAGTCAAACCATCGATTCGAAAGGCATCGATACCGAAGTCCGTCATGGTTCGTATCAAAACTTCTTCCAGATCGCGCACGTAGCGATGCACGTCTTCGCGATCGGGACTGAGATTGACGATTGGATAACCAACCA
>Ga0126311_10001173_pt1 | contig 12524 bp, 7 predicted proteins | sample Plot61_FD_92539 | JGI IMG/M metagenome (GOLD analysis project Ga0126311, IMG submission 92539) | Serpentine soil microbial communities from UC McLaughlin Reserve, CA, USA - Plot61 | ecosystem: Environmental > Terrestrial > Soil > Grasslands | place: USA: UC McLaughlin Reserve, Lake County...
ACCAGCAGGCACATGATCGCCAGCATCCCGATGCTCCATCCCACCACCTTGCGGAACAGGTCGCCCTCGCGCCCGGCGAGGCCCACGGCGGCGGCCGCGATGGCGAGGTTCTGCGGCGAGATCATCTTGCCGAGCACGCCGCCGGAGCTGTTGGACGACGCCATCAGCGCGGGATCGAGCCCGGCCTGGTTCGCGGCCGCCACCTGCAGCGCGCCGAACAGCGAGTTGGACGACGTGTCCGAGCCGGTGACCGCGACACCGAGCCAGCCCAGCACCGGCGACAGGAGCGCGAAGGCTGCACCGGCACCGGCCATCCAGGTGCCGAGCGTGGAGGTCTGCCCGGACGCGTTCATCACGTAGGCGAGCGCGAGCACGGTCATCACGGTGAGGATGGCCGTGGCGAGCTGCTTGTAGGTGTCGACGTAGGCCTTCAGCGCCTTGGCGGGGGAGATCCCGATCGCCGGGATGGTGAGCAGGCCGGAGATGATCATGAGGGTGCCGGCGGCGGGCAGCCAGTTCAGGTTGAAGATCGGCAGGGTCGACGGCTTGCCGGACGCGGACTGCAGCTGCAACCCGGGCCAGTTGAACTTCACGATGCCCTGCTCCAGCAGGTCCTTGATGACGGGGATCTGCGCCACGCAGAAGACCGCGATGATGATCAGGTACGGCGCGTAGGCCCGCACGACGTCGGCCTGGCTGTCGTGCACGTGGGCGTCGTCGACGTCGAGACTGGCCGTGCCCGTTGGCTCCCCGTGTCCGGAGCCGCGCCCGGACGTGCGACCGGACCCCGCGCGGTCCGCGTCCCGGCCGGTGTCGCCCAGCCCCGACGCCGTGGCCGAAGCCGGGGTGCGCGACGCGCGCGCACCGACGGCCACCGCGGGCTCGATCGGCTCGACGTAGCGCTCGGACGGGTGCCACACCCGCAGCAGCAGCACGGTGACGAGCGCGCCGAGCAGGGACGCCACGATGTCCGTCAGCGGAAGTGACAGGTAGTTGGACGTGACGAACTGCGCGACCGCGAAGGTGACGCCACAGACGACCGCGGCCGGCCACACCTGCCGGACCCCGCGACCGCGGTCGATGATGAACACCAGGGCGAGCGGCACGAACAGCGCCAGGATCGGCGTCTGCCGACCGGTGATCGCACCGAGCTGGCTCTGCGGCAGCCCGGTGACCGTGGCGAGCGTGGTGATCGGGACGGCGAGCGCACCGAAGGCGACCGGTGCGGTGTTGGCCACGAGAGCAACCGTTGCCGCCTTGATCGGCTTGAACCCGAGGGCGATGAGCATGACGCTCGTGATGGCCACCGGTGTACCGAACCCGGCCAGCGCCTCGAGCAAGGCGCCGAAGCAGAAGGCGATGATGATGGCCTGGATCCGCTGGTCGTCGCTGACCCGTGCGAACGAGCGTCGGAGCACGTCGAAGTGCCCCGTGACGACCGTCATGTTGTAGACCCAGATCGCGTTGATGACGATCCACAGGATCGGGAAGAAGCCGAACGCGGCCCCCTCCGTGCCCGCGAGCAGAGCCTGTCCGAGCGGCATCGAGTACGCGAAGACGGCGACTGCCAGCGCCACCACCAGCGAGATGATGGCCGCGAGCCAGGCCCGCATGCGGAGCACGCCGAGCAGCACGAACAGAGTGGCCAGGGGCAGGGCCGCGAACACGGACGTGAGGAAGAGTGAGCCGCCGACGGAGTCGAGGACCGGTCTGTACATGGTGCAACCTTCGGTAGAGACGGGACCGCCGACGACGTCGGCGACGGACCCCGGGCGCTCAGGCCCGGTCGAGCAGGTGCGCGGGATCAGTTCCCCGCAGCGACGCGTCCAGGACCTCGACCGTGTGCGCGGTCGCGATCGAGGTCCCGGCCCGCCGTAGGGCGTCCGTGACCTGGAGCAGGCAGCCCGGGTTGGCGGTCACCAGCAGCTCGGCGCCGGTGGCGACGACGTTGCGCGCCTTGCGGTCACCGAGCTCGCGCGCCGGCTCGGGGTTGATCAGGTTGTAGATGCCCGCGCTGCCGCAGCACAGGCTGCCCTCGGCGATCTCCTTGAGCTGCAGTCCGGGAATGCCGGCGAGCAGGTCACGAGGCGGTTGCCGGACGCCCTGGCCGTGGGCCAGGTGGCACGCGTCGTGGTACGCGACGGTGACCGGGAGCGGGTGTCGCGTCGCGATCGGCCCCAGCTCGACGAGGATCTCGCTGACGTCACGCACCTTGGCGGCGAACTCGGCTGCCCGGCCTGCGTACGCCGGGTCGTCCTCGAGCAGGTCGGCGTACCCCTTCATCGTCGAGCCGCACCCTGCCGAGTTGACGACGACGTACTCGACGCCAGCGTCGCTGAAGGCGTCGACCAGCCTGCGGGCGAACCGCTGCGCCTCGTCGCGCCGGCCGTTGTGGTCGCTGAGCGCGCCGCAGCAGCCCTGTGACTGTGGTACGACGACGTCGCAGCCCTCGGCGGACAGCACCCGTGCCGTGGCCGCGTTGACGCCGGGGAAGAACTCCCGCTGCACGCAACCGGTCAGCATGCCCACGACGGACCGTCGCTGGCCGCGGGCCCGGACGAGCGGGGGCAGCGCCTTGCCCGGCCCGATCGGCGGCGCCACGGACTCCATCGTGGCCAGCGTCGGCGACAGCTTCTCCAGGATCCCGCTGCGGCGCACCACCTTCTGCAGCCCGGACCGCTGGTACGCCTTGAGCGGCAACCGCATCGCATGCAGCCGGCGGGGGTGGGGGAACAGCGCGAAGATCGCCTTGCGCAGCCACCGCTCGGACGGCTGCCGGTCGTACCGCCGCTCGATCTGCGCACGGGTCGCCTCGACCAGCTTGTCGTACTGGACGCCGGACGGGCACGCGGTCACGCAGGCCATGCAGCCGAGGCAGGCGTCGATGTGCTGGACCATGGAGTCCGACATCGGCTCGCCCTCGACGCCCTCGCGCATCAGGTAGATCCGACCGCGGGGCGAGTCCATCTCCTCACCCCACAGCACGTACGTCGGGCAGGTTGGCAGGCAGAAGCCGCAGTGCACGCAGTCGTCAAGCAGGTCGAGCGACGGCGGGTGGTCGGAGTCGAAGGCCGGCCGCGGGGCGTCGTGCCCGCGGCCCGGCACGTGGCCTCCCGGCGCGCCGTCGGCCGGTGGGGTCGGCGCCTCCGTCGGCTCGACGGCGGCCTGGCTGGACGCCCCGGCGGGTGGCGTGGTCTGGCTGGTCATCAGATCCCTCCGACGAAGCGGCCCGGCGCGAGCCGGTGCTGTGGGTCGAACTGGTCCTTCACGCGGTGCATCAGTGCCAGGCCGGGCACGGGGCCCCAGGCGTCGACCACCGCCCGCACGGCCGGCGGTGCCTGGAGCAGCACCGCGCTGCCCTCGACGGTCGCCGCTCGCAGGTCGGCGAGGACGGCGGCGACCGCCTCCGGCGCCGTGTCCCCGGGTGCGCCGGCGTACAGCACGCCGACGCCGGCGCTGCCGCGCACGTGCAGGCTCACCCCGTGCCGCTGTTCGGCGTCGGCGACGGCTGATAGCAGGCCGGCCACGCCGGAGAGGGGCACTGCCAGCTTGACGAGCAGCTCGTCGGGTCCGGCGGGCAGGCCCACCGGTACCCCGGCGCCTTCCCCGGCCTCGGACCCACCGACCGGCCGCTGCTCCGCCGCGCCGGCTCCGAGCAGCTCCAGCACGGCGGTGGTGCGCTGGTCGACCCCCTGCTGCGTGCCCTCCAGCAGCACCCGGACGTCCACGGCGGCGCTCCCCGGGCGGCGCTCGACCTCGACCGCCGCCGGCGCGAGCTGGGAGGCGGTGACCGCGTGCGCGCGCCGCGCTGCCTCGCCGGGGTCGGCGCACGACACCCCGACCCAGCGCGAAGCAGCGGGGAGCGGGTGCAGCCGGAAGATGGCCTCGGTGATGAGGGCGAGGGTGCCGAAGGACCCGGTCACCAGCTTGGCCAGGTCGTATCCTGCGACGTTCTTCACGACCTTGCTGCCGGCCTTGGCCACGACGCCGTCGGCGCGTACGACGGTGACGCCGAGCACCAGGTCACGAGGCGCGCCGTAACGCACGCGGCGGGGGCCGCTGCGAGCCGTGGCCAGCGTGCCGCCGATGCTGGCCCCCGGGACCGGCTGGTCGAGCGCCAGCTGCTGGCCGTGCTGGCTGACCTGGGCATTCACGTCATCGAGGCGGGCGCCCGCCTGCACGACGCAGATGAGGTCCCCCGCGGCGTGGTCGACGACGGCGGCCAGCCGGGTGGTGTCGACCAGCAGGTCGAGCCCCGTGGGCGGGGCCCCCCACGCCAGGGCGGTACCCCGGCCGCGGAAGGCCACCTGCAGCCCGGCCCGGTCGGCAGCGGCCATCAGCGCGGCCGCCTGCTCGGTCGTCGCTGGGCTGGCGACGACCGCTGCCGGCACCCCGCCGACCGCGTCGTCCGGCCCGGCCTCGTGGGCCGCGCCGTCGACGCACGCGGCCAGGTCGTCCAGGAGCGTGGTCGTGGCCATCAGAAGACCTCGGCCACGCCGGCCTGCTGCAGCGGGTGCGGTCCGGTGCCGCGGCCCGGCCGCTCGCCGCACAACCGCGGCGTGGGGAAGATCTTGCCGGGGTTGGCCAGGCCGCCTGGGTCGAAGGCGCAGCGCACCAGCTGCATGGTGTCCAGGTCCTCGGCGGTGAACATCTTCGGCATGTGCTTCGCCTTGTCCGAGCCGACGCCGTGCTCGCCGGTGATCGAGCCGCCATGGGCGAGGCAGAGCGCGAGGATCTGCGCGGACACCTCCTCGGCCCGCTCGGTCTCGCCCTGCCGACCGCCGTCGAAGAGCACGAGCGGGTGCAGGTTGCCGTCGCCGGCATGGAAGACGTTCGCCACCCGGACGCCCGCCTCGTCGGCGAGCCGCTTCATCTCGCGCAGCACCTCCGACAGCGCGGTACGCGGGATCACGCCGTCCTGGACGATGTAGTCCGGGCTGATCCGGCCTACCGCGGCGAAGGCGGACTTGCGCCCCTTCCAGATCAGCGCCCGCTCCGTGTCATCCGCCGCCACCTGGATGGCGATGGCACCGGACTCCTCGCACAGCCGGACCGCCTGCGCGAACTCGGCCTCGACCTCGGCGGCCGGCCCGTCGACCTCGACGATCAGCACCGCGCCGGCGCCCGCCGGGTACTGGACGTGCACCGCGGCCTCGGCCGCCTCCATGGCCAGGCCGTCCATGATCTCGATCGCGGCCGGGAGCACGCCGGCCCCGATGATGGCCGACGTCGCCGCGCCGGCGGCGTCCGTGGTCTCGAACCCCGCCAGCAGGGTGCGGACCGCCTCCGGCTTGCGCACCAGCCGCACGGTCGCCTCGGTCACCACGCCGAGCGTCCCCTCCGAGCCGACCACCGTTCCGAGCAGGTCGTACCCCGGGGCGTCCGGCGCCATGGTGCCGAGCCGCTCGACCTCGCCCTGCGGCGTCACGAACTCCACGGCGAGGACGTGGTTGGTGGTGAAGCCGTACTTCAGGCAGTGGGCGCCACCGGAGTTCTCCGCGACGTTGCCGCCGATCGAGCACACCTGCTGGCTCGACGGGTCCGGTGCGAAGTAGTAGCCGTGCGGCGCCGCGGCACCGGTGACGGCCAGGTTGATGACCCCCGGCTGGACCACCGCCCGCTCGTCCTCGGCCCGCACCGCTAGCACCTCGCGCATCTGCGCGGTGACCAGCAGCACGCCCTCCGCGTGCGGCAGCGCGCCACCGGACAGCCCGGTGCCCGAGCCGCGAGCGACGAACGGCACGCCGTGCTCGTGGCAGGCCCGGTTCGCCGCCGCGATCTGCTCGGTGTCACGCGCGAACACCACCAGCCCCGGCACCACTCGGTACGCCGCGAGCCCGTCGCACTCGTACGTGCGCAGCTGTTGTCGGTCAGTGAGGATCGCGTCCTCCCCGTAGCGGGCCCGTACGGCGTCCGCGACCGCCCGCAGGCCGTCCTTGGCGCCCCGGCCGCCCTCGCCGAACGGAGGGGTCACGTTGACCGGTGGCGGCTCGGGAACGGTTCCCTTGGGGCCGGGGCTGGTGCTCGTCGTCATCGACGGCCTCCGTCGTGGGTCGGTGCGGGAGGTGCTGCGGTCAGGGCATCCGCTCATACGCCGGCAGCGTGAGGAAGTCCGAGAACTCGTCGGAGAGCGCCATCTCGCGGTAGAGGGCCGTCGCGTCGTCCCAGCGACCCTGGCTGTAGGCCTCCTCGCCGACGGTCTCCCGGATCTTCGCGAGCTCCTCGTCGATGACCCGGTTGACGAGCTCCTTGGTCACCTTCTCGCCGTTCGACAGCTCGACCTCGAGGTGGTCCCACTGCCACACCTGCGAGCGGGAGATCTCCGCGGTGGCGGCGTCCTCCATCAGCCCGAAGATCGCCACCGCGCCGGAGCCGCGCAGCCAGGCCTCGAGGTACTGCAGGCCTACCGAGACGTTGTTGCGCAGGCCGCCCTCGGTGATGTCTCCCGGCGTCGACCGGACGTCCAGCAGCTGCTCGGCCGTGACCGAGACCTCCTCGCGCAGCCGGTCCAGCTGGTTCGGCCGCTCGCCGAGCACGGAGTCGAAGACCTCGCGGCACACCGGCACGAGGTCCGGGTGGGCCACCCAGGAGCCGTCGAAGCCGTCGCCGGCCTCGCGCGTCTTGTCCTCGCGGACCTTGGCCAGCGCCTTCTCGTTGGCCTCGGGGTCGCGCCGGTTCGGGATGAACGCGGCCATGCCGCCGATGGCGTGCGCGCCGCGCTTGTGACAGGTGCGCACCAGCAGCTCGGTGTACGCGCGCATGAAGGGCGCCGTCATCGTGACCTGGTTGCGGTCTGGCAGCAGGTAGTCGTGGCCGGCGGTGCGGAACTTCTTGATCACGCTGAACAGGTAGTCCCAGCGACCCGCGTTCAGGCCCGCGCTGTGCTCGCGCAGCTCGTAGAGGATCTCCTCCATCTCGAACGCCGCGGGGTAGGTCTCGATCAGGCAGGTGGCGCGGATGGTGCCACGGGGCAGGCCCACCGCCTCCTGGGCGGCGACGAAGACGTCGTTCCACAGCCGCGCCTCGAGGTGGCTCTCCATCTTGGGCAGGTAGAAGTACGGCCCGCGCCCGCTCTCGACCTGGAGCCGGCCGGAGTGGAACAGGTAGAGCCCGAAGTCGAACAGGCTCCCGGACATCGGCTCGCCGTCGATGACGAGGTGCTTCTCGGGCAGGTGCCAGCCACGAGGACGCACCACGATGGTGGCGACCTCATCCCCGAGGGCGTACGCCTTGCCGCCGGACTCGAAGTCGATGGTCCGGGTGATCGCGGCGCGGAGGTTGCGCTGCCCGGACAGCATGTTGACCAGCAGCGGGGTGTTCGCGTCCTCGAAGTCCGCGAGCCAGACCTTGGCGCCAGAGTTCAGCGCGTTGATCGTCATCTTCTGGTCGGTGGGACCGGTGATCTCGACCCGGCGGTCGACCAGCCCCGGGCCCGGCTCGGCCACCCGCCAGGACGGGTCGTCGCGGACCTGAGCGGTCTCCGGCAGGAAGTCCAGCGTCCCGCCGGACGAAAGGCGGGCATCGCGCTCGTCCCGGGCCGCCAGCAGCTCCAGGCGGCGGCCGTTGAACCGGCGGTGCAGGTCGGCGAGCAGCGCGACGGCGTCCGGCGTGAGCACCTCCTCCACCAGAGCGGCGAGCTGCGGGTCGGCGTCGACGTCGGCGGTGAGCTGCACGCCTTCGGGCAGGGTCATCGGTCCTCCGGTTCCACTGTGCGGAAAAGCCGTTCTGCCACGCGGAAGTGGCCCGCCGAGAACCTAGGGCGCCCGGCGGCTCGGCACAACCCCGGACCTGCCCGGATTCGCCGGTTTTACTCGGCGGTGGCGGTCAGGCCGTGGGAGCCTGGGCGAGCGCGTACGCCGCCGGCGTCCGGCCGGTCGCGACCCGGAACTCGCGGTTCAGATGCGCCTGGTCGGCATACCCGAGATCCGCCGCCGTCTCGGCCCAGGAGACCACCTTCCCCCGGCGTACCGCCTCCGCCACCTCCAGCAGCCGGTAGCGACGCAGCACCCAGGTGGGGGAGACGCCGGCGTTACGCGCGAACAACCGTTGCAGGGTGCGCGGCGCGATCCCGGATCGAGAGGAGAGGTCGCTGAGCCGGCGTACCGACCGGTCCCTCTCGGCGACCTCGGCAACGTCCGCGACCTGGCGAGCCTCGGCCTCGCGGCTCGGCCGCACCGCGGCCTCCAGCGCTGTGGCCAGCACCGCGACCCGCGCTGCCTCGTCCCGAGCCTCCTCGACCCGCTGCAGCAGGACGCTCTCGTCGACGTCCACCGCGTCCCCGAGCGGCATAACCCGGTCGGTCAGGTCGGCCGCGGACCCGCTCAGGAAGGCGCCCAACCCGCCGGGCGTGGTCATCGCGGCGACGGCCCAACCCGAGCCCGCCATCTCCCGGGTGGTCAGGTCTCGGGCGACGCCGGCCAGGCGTGCCTCCACCGACCGGGGGGCGGCGCCGGACCGGGCGTCCGGAACTGCGACGCTGAGGTTGGCGCCCGGATGCGTCAGCACCTCCTGGCGGTAAACGACCTCGCCCGGCAAGTCCCACCGAACCGCCCAGAACCGGTCGACGAGGCCGGACAGCGCGGGACCGGCTGGGTACCGGGTGAGGTGCACGCGCCGGCGCAGCAGCCAGGGGTCGAGGATTCCCCGGCTGTCCCGCTCGACCGGCTCCGGTCCGTTGGGCACGGCGCCACTGTAGTGATCCGGCGAAAGCAGCAGCTGTCGCAGATGTTCAAGCCGGACCGCTTGGGTGCTGCCTACGGTCACGGCATGACGACACCAGCGAGCACCACTCCAGACATCGACCGGACCGCCGACCTGCTGGCCGCCGTGCTCGACGACCTCGCCTCGGTCGTCGCCGGCATCAGGCCCGAGCAGCTGCACGACCCGACGCCGTGCACCGACCTCGACGTCGAGCGGCTGCGAGAGCACGTCGTCGGCTGGCTCACCGCCTTCGCCGACGGGTTCGCGGACCCGCAGGGCCGGGTGCCGCGCGCCAACCTCGACGGCTACGGCGTCCCGGCGGACCCCGCGGGCGAGGTCCGCACCTGCGCCCAGCGGCTGGACCGCGCCATCCGCGCCGGTGCCGCCGATCGGCCGCTGCGGCTCGGCGCCTCCGAGATGCCCGGAGAGCTCGCCCTGGGCATGATCCTCTGGGAGTACCAGGTGCACGGCTGGGACCTGGCCCGCGCCACCGGGCAGCCGTGGGCCCCGGCGGAGGCCGCTGCTTGGGAGTCCCTCGCCTTCGCGCCCGGCATGCTGACCGAGGACTACCAGGGGGAGGGGAAGGCCTTCGGCGTCCCTGTCCCCGTGGCTCCCGACGCAGCGCCGTTCGACCGGCTGCTCGGCCTGTGCGGCCGCGATCCCGGCTGGGTCAGGGGCTGACTCGGACCTGTGGGGTTGCGGAATCCAGTGGCTTCCAGCGGCGTTGTGCTGTTCGGTTGATATCGAAGGCTTACGGAGGCCCATGAACCGCACGAGCAAGACGGCGCTGCTGCGCCGTGAGGACCGGTACGAGGTGGACGCAGTGGACGCGCAGGTAGCGAAGTACGACGACGCGCTCGGGCAGCCCGAGGACGTGCTCGACGACGCGCGCAACGATGCGGCAGACGACGGGGCGGGCTACGACGGCGAGCAGCTGGACCTGGCCGACCGCCAGGCGCTGCGGCGCGTGGCGGGCCTGTCCACCGAGCTCGCGGACGTCAGCGAGGTCGAGTACCGGCAGCTGCGCCTGGAGCGCGTCGTGCTGGCCGGGGTCTGGACCGACGGCGGACCGGAGGAGGCGGACAACTCGCTGCGCGAGCTGGCCGCGCTCGCCGAGACGGCCGGGTCACAGGTCCTCGAGGGACTGGTGCAGCGCCGCGAGCAGCCCGACCCGAGCACGTTCCTGGGGTCAGGCAAGGCCCGCGAGCTGCGCGACGTCGTCGTCCGCACCGGCGCCGACACCGTCATCTGCGACGGCGAGCTGTCGCCGTCCCAGCGCCGGGCGCTGGAGGACGTCGTCAAGGTCAAGGTCATCGACCGGACCGCGCTGATCCTCGACATCTTCGCCCAGCACGCCCGGAGCCGGGAGGGCAAGGCACAGGTCGAGCTCGCGCAGCTCGAGTACCTGCTGCCGCGCCTGCGCGGCTGGGGTGAGTCGATGTCGCGGCAGGCCGGTGGCCGTGTCGCCGGCGGTGCCGGCATCGGGTCCCGCGGACCTGGTGAGACGAAGATCGAGCTGGACCGCCGCCGGATCCGCACCCGCATGTCCAAACTGCGCCGCGAGATCAAGGGCATGAAGACCTCCCGCGAGGTCAGCCGCAGCGACCGGCGACGGCACGAGGTGCCGAGCGTCGCGATCGCGGGCTACACCAACGCCGGCAAGTCGAGCCTGCTGAACCGGCTGACCGGCGCCGGCGTGCTCGTGGAGGACGCGCTGTTCGCGACGCTGGACCCGACGGTGCGCCGCGCCGAGACGCTGGACGGGCGCACGTACACGCTCACCGACACGGTCGGCTTCGTGCGGCAGCTGCCGCACCAGCTGGTCGAGGCGTTCCGGTCGACGCTGGAGGAGGTCGCCGAGAGCGACCTGGTGCTGCACGTCGTGGACGCGTCGCACCCCGACCCCGAGGGGCAGATCCAGGCGGTCCGGGAGGTGCTTGCGGACGTGGACGCGCAGGACGTCCCCGAGCTCATCGTCCTGAACAAGGTCGACGCTGCCGACGCGGAGGTCGTGGCCCGGCTGCGGGCCCGCGAGCGCTCGCTCGTGGCCGTGTCCGCTCGCACAGGTGAGGGTCTGGACGAGCTGCGTCGCCGCGTCGACGAGCTGCTGCCGCGGCCGGAGGTCCAGGTCGAGGTGCTGGTGCCGTACGACCGGGGAGACCTGGTGAGCCGCGTGCACGCGGACGGCGAGGTGCTGGCCGAGGAGCACACCGGCGAGGGCACGCGGCTGCGCGCCAAGGTGCTGCCGACGCTGGCCGGCGACCTGGCGGCGTACGCGGTCTGACCGACCCGCCGTCTGACTGAGCCGAACCACAGCGGGGCGTCGCGCGAGCGGCGCCCCGTTCTGCGTCCACGCCGCGTTCGTCGTCTGCGCCCGTGCTCACGGGCAGCGCCGATACTCACGAGCGGCGCCACGCAACGGCGGGTTGCGGCCGCGCGGTGGCGCTGCTGGTGAGCATCGGCGCTGCTGGTGAGTAAGCGGGGGAGGGGTGGGGACGGCGGTCCCGGCCGTCGGCCCCAGCGGGTAGCCTCGGTCGGTGCCCCCGGAGTCCGTCCCAGAGCAGACCGCACCGCCGCTGCGGACGCTGCTGGAGGCCGCCGTGGCGGCCGTGGGCGGCACCGAGCGTCCCGGCCAGGTGCAGATGGCCGAGGCCGTCGCCGCCGCGGTGGACGACGGCGACCACCTGCTGGTTCAGGCCGGCACCGGCACCGGCAAGTCGGTGGCCTACCTGGTCCCGGCCGTGGCCCACGCCGTCCGCACCGGCCGACCGGTGGTCGTCGCCACCGCCACCCTCGCGCTGCAGGCGCAGGTCGTCGACCGCGACCTGCCCCGCGTCTCGCGCGCGCTGGCGCCCCTGCTCGGCCGCGCCGCCACCTACGGGCTCGTGAAGGGACGGCGCAACTACCTCTGCAAGCACAAGCTCGTCGGCGGCTTCCCGGACGACGACGAGGACACGCTGTTCGGCGGGACGTCGATCGGTCGGCCGCAGGCGTCCAGCCGGCTGGGGGAGGACGTCCTCCGGCTGCGTGAGTGGGCCGACGAGACGGCGTCCGGCGACCGGGACGAGCTGGTGCCCGGCGTGTCCGAGCGCGCCTGGCGGCAGGTGTCGGTGTCGGCGCACGAGTGCCTGGGCGGCAAGTGCCCCCTGCTCGACGAGTGCTTCGTCGAGCGGGCTCGGGCGGCTGCGCGCCAGTCCGACATCGTGGTCACCAACCACTCGATGCTCGCCATCGACGCCTTCGAGAACCGCCAGATCGTTCCCGACCACGACCTCGTCGTGGTCGACGAGGGGCACGAGCTCGTCGACCGGGTCACGTCGACCATCACCGACGAGCTCAGCGCCGGCATGGTCGAGCGGGCCGCCCGCAAGGCCTCCCGGATGGCCGAGACCGAGAACCTGGACGGCGCGGCCGACGTCTTCCGCGCGGCGCTGGAGCACCTGCCCGCGGGCCGGCTGCGTGCGCTCCCCGAGGCGCTCGGCCAGTCGCTCACCCTGGTCCGAGACGCCGCCCGCGGGCTGCAGACCGCACTGAAGCCGGAGAAGGGCCAGGAGGTCGACGGTGCTCGGCAGGTGGCGCGGGCCGAGGTCGACGAGGTGTTCGACGTCGCCCAGCGGCTGCTCGACGAGGGCGACCACGACGTCGCCTGGGTCTCGGACGACGCGCGACGCGGCCCGGTGCTGCACGTCGCGCCGATCGGCGTCGCCGGGCTGCTCCGAGAACGCCTGTACCCGGACCGCACGGTGGTCCTCACGTCGGCGACGCTCGAGCTGGGCGGCACGTTCGACGCCGTCGCGCGCTCGGTGGGCCTGTCCGGCCCGGAC
>Ga0126311_10001175_pt1 | contig 12517 bp, 9 predicted proteins | sample Plot61_FD_92539 | JGI IMG/M metagenome (GOLD analysis project Ga0126311, IMG submission 92539) | Serpentine soil microbial communities from UC McLaughlin Reserve, CA, USA - Plot61 | ecosystem: Environmental > Terrestrial > Soil > Grasslands | place: USA: UC McLaughlin Reserve, Lake County...
CGACCTTGGCATCTTCTGTAATTCATGATCCTCCATCTCAAGGCGTCGAATAACCTCCGCTACATGATCGCTGAAGGAGTCATAGTTGCTTATATCCAGAAACCGGACGTACATCCCGGCCACGTCTCGTACGTGCAACCATGGATAGTAGCGATCATGGTAGGAGAACAGCGGCCGGATATCACGCTCGAAAGAGGGTTGGGCGGGAATAAGATCCGCACTGACCTTGTGGAGCACCCGAACCGCGATTTCGATCTCCTCGACAGGAGGATTTGCTCGACGCAAGGGGTTGTCGATCGTCACGTAGACATAGTTTCCGTAGTAGCGATCCCAGGGAAGCTGATCCAATTCAATAAGCGTCACTGGGTCGAAAACGCCGCCCGCATCCACCAAGTTCAGCGCCTGAATTACGGCGCGTACTTGACCCTCGTCATCCGTCATTAACAGCGGCTCGTCAAATCGCGCCACGATAGGCGACCGGCGATTTTGCGGCTGTGTCCGAAGTCGTACCGGGTGGTTTGGCACCGGCCGGTTCCGATGAAATACTTTCGCGATCGCTGGCGCCGCTTCTCCCGACGCAAGCGTCACTCCCCTGTCGGTAAGAAGCGAAAGATCCCAATCCGATTCGATCATCAGCGGCTGGGTAAACACGTTCGCCTTCACGACGTCAACGCAAAATCTCATATCATCGCGCGCGATCGCTTCCGAGGGCAAAGGAAAAGTTAGTAGGCCACCGACCCGCTTCATCTCCTCGTGATCTCCCGTGAATCTCCCGACCTCAATACGACCTTCCGTAGTCTCAAAGTACGCATCGAAGTGGTCCACCTCTCCGCGGCTTGTCGGAGTGCTGTAGTCGCGGTCCAAAAACGGGACGAAATCGAGGTAACGCAACGTTAACAGGCGATCTGCTGTAAGAAAATCATAGGTACCATCAATATCAGTGATCCTGAGCAATGGTGTAGTGCCGGTATTAGTGAGGAACAGTTGTTCGATCGCGGGGCGATCACCGATCCGGGGATGAGCGACTAAGCGACGGTCTTTTACTCGAAGTCCGCTCTCCTGGTTCACCAGCGGTACAGATGGTCTGATGTAGCCGTACACGTCTCCCGTAAGTTTTGCCTCTTCTGGGCTTTGAGGGTTATCAAGACGGGTGTAGTGATTCAAATGGAAATGAAACTCCAGCTCAACCACTTGACCCAACTCTTCGGAGAATCTAGAGCCATCCAAAGCTTGGAGCTGTTTAATGTCCAACGCCGTATCGAAGTGCGCGGCGGCGGTCTCATCGGTAAATCCTAGCGGTCGGACGTTGAGCCGGAGATCGGACTGTATCGCTTTTCGGACGGACCCCTGCAAAAAGTTTCCCACCCTCAAACGTCCGGCGTATAGCAGCGCACAAATGGCCGAGGGAGAAACATCGGGCAGGAATCCCGCCAATTCAACAGCTTGACCGATCACTGGATCGCTCTCCGTAGTCACAATTCCATCTTGATAAGTGATTTGGGTGATCTTGACATCCAGGAAGCGAAACTCGAAGTAGCGCGCCGGGTCACACCCGCAAAGCTGGAGCACCGAAGCCTTCACCAAAGTGGGGTCGAAGGGGACACCCGGATTCGTCGGCGCGTTGTTGTACTCGGGCATATGGAAATGGAACTTTCCATGAAAGTGGGCTATCGGTGTGGCGGGCATTTTGCCTCCTCTCAGGGAAGCCTCCTCTTATGGAATATAGATCGAGCGTTGGAGGTTAGGCTCGCAGGCTATTGAACACACAAGAGATGCGATCACAATGGTGACAAGTGTTCCTCGATAAGGTGCTGCCTTTGGAGGTCAAATGTCTTTAGCTCGTCCAGTACATCGTCTCTGCCCGAAGCGTTCTCAATCTGCTCAATCAGACTGCGTGCGCCTGTAATAAGGGCAAGGTGAAGCCGCCAGCGATCGGGCTCGCGGTCGGGTAAAGCGAGGCTATAGGGTAGTTCAAACGGTAGCGCGGCAGCCTGTTCTTGGGAGGAGACTCCAGCCTTCAGGGGCAGCTGTACCAGTCTCGTCGATATGCCTCTTAGCCCGGCAAACACCTCGCCACGCATTTCGAAAAATGCCCAATCGCGGAGGTTACCCCGCATCGTCAGGGAACCGTTCATCTCCTCTAGGGGACCTTCAAGGTGAAGGGCATGAGCTACGTTTAGGAGCAACATCCGATACCGGACGTTGGAAAGCTGGGCCCAATGACGACTGACAGGATGGGTGATGCGACCACGTTCCAGCAGAGCATCGCTGCTTGGCGAGATAAGGGTGTTCGGATTGGTTGGTACGGGCCGAAAGGGGATCCAAGTGACAGGCCCGATTACCTCGTCCGTCTCCGGGTATTCCTGGTAGATTCGTATAAAACGGTCGAAGTGGGATGCGGTGACATCGGTAGGTTGCCCAGACCCCTCGCCCTGCTCATCGATGTCCTTCAGGGCCTTGACGGCATCATCCCTAGACCGAAGTGCTCTTACGATGATTATGCTTGAACCGAACCAATCCGCTTTTTTCGCCTGAAAGCGATCGGCTGTGTCGGGGAAAAGATCGTTGTCCGATAATTTGGTGGGATCCGCAAAAATGGTGTGTAGCTCAGCATACAGCGGTCCGACCCGGTTCACATTCACCCCTCCAGCCGAACCAGTGGCGCGCCGAACTATCTCTCTTATTAGCTCGTCCGGTTGAGCCGGGTTTTCTGGCATTTCCGCCGCGACGTACTTTGCGAGGGAGGTTTTTGTCAGCGGCTCCAATTGAAAGCGGAATGGATAAAGGGTACGAAAAGGAAAATCTTCCCGCTCGAAATTCAAGGTACCGCCAATGAATCGGAGGAGGTTCTGGACGGTAATCAAATGTCCCATCTCCTCCCTTGCTATACCGATAATCGTTCTACGCCAGCGATTGACAAGCGTTGGTGCATCTGGTGGAACGTTGGGACCTTGGAAGTTGGCTTCCCCTAGCGAGTATGCAGCGTAGAGGTACTGGACCATGAGTGCGTGTTCGATCTCGGCCGCCGTATGCAGAAGGAACACCGTCCAGTCCCACCACGTGAGCTCATCAGGCTTGGTGAATCCAATATCGGCAGGAACATGCGTTAAGGAAGTCCTAAGTTCGCCGGTGGCCTCGCTTGGAAGCTCCGCAAGGTCAACATCTGTAACGAAGGCAGATTCTGCATTTGGTTCGATCAGTGATAGGAATCGCTCTTGCCGATGCCGCATAGCACCCCTTTCCTATTGGTGAGATTAACCTCTTCCCTCACCCGAGGACCCACACCCAAGCTCCTCGTAACTTGCTCTTAGTATGATTAATGCCAAGGAACCGAGAGCTTGGCAAGACTCTTGAACGCTTTTCGCACAAAAATGTGCCAAAGGTAGTATCTAGATACTACCTTTGGATGATGCGTAGGCCTAAAGAATGGGGCATTCTAACCCCGTGAAGATGTATTAGGCGAGTGGTATGGGACAGGGCTCTGTTAGGAAGAAGGAGTAAGAACACGGTAAGGTCGGTTAGCGGCACTTTATCTGTGTTTTGCGGCATCGAGTAGATAGTCGCCAGTCGATATGATGCTTAGGGGTAACGGAGGAACATAACCATGGCAGCCGATGAACTTCGAAGCTTTCTTGTAAATCTCGCTACTGATCCCGCTCGACTGGGCGAATTTATCAGAGACCCAGACGCAGCGATGAGCGATACTGATCTTGATACTCAGGACCAAGCAGCTCTGAAGAGTGGCAACCCAGCAGCCATTTATGCCCGGATAACCGGGCAAGAAGTGACAGCGCCTTCGCAGCCTGTGACAGTGTTGGTTGTTGACCTAGTCCGTGCTAGTGGTGAGGATGCCGAAGATACCCCGGTGATAAGGGGACTGCCAACATTCCCGCAGCAGATATTCCCGCAGGTATTCCCACAGGTCACGCCATTGCAGATCGCGCCTCAACAGGTATTCCCGCAAATCACACCGCTGCAGATCGCGCCTCAGCAGGTATTCCCGCAGGTATTCCCGCAGGTCACGCCCCTGCAGATTGCGCCTCAACAGGTATTCCCGCAAATCACACCGCTGCAGATCGCGCCCCAGCAGGTATTCCCGCAGGTCGCACCGCAAGTGATATGGCCATTTGGCACTCGTTGATCGGACGACGAATTTATCTTCGATCATTGACCGTCGGGACCTGCTGACGAATAGTAGACTACAGCGACTGGGGGCGTAGCCATGGGCAAGGGATCACTCGTCGTTATCGGGACCGGCATAAAAACTGTCGGCCAATTGACTGTGGAAGCGATTGCCTGGATGCAGAAGGCTGACAAGCTTCTCTATGTGGTTGGCGACCCTGTAGCGAAGGAGACCATTACCCAGCTCAATCCCGAAGGTGCGGAGTCTCTATCCGACCTTTATGCCGAAGGCAAGCCTCGAATTGAGACGTACAATCAAATGGTCGAGCGGGTGGTGGAGTGTGTGCGGTCCGGGATGCTGACGTGCCTGGCATGTTACGGCCATCCTGGAGTCTTCGTCTATCCGTCACATGAGGCTATCCGACGAGTACGTAGCGAAGGTTATAGTGCCAAAATGCTTCCTGGCATTTCCGCGGAAGACTGCCTCTTTGCGGATCTTGGTATTGATCCCGCGATCAACGGATGCCAATCTTACGAAGCAACTGACTTTTTCGTAAACGGACGTAAGATCGATCCTACAAGTTCCGTCATCCTTTGGCAGATAGGCGTGGTTGGAGATGCGACGTACAAGAAGAATGGCTATGACCTTTCGGCGTTCCCACTCTTGCTGGAGCGCCTGCTGCAATATTACCCTGCCAACCATACAGTCTACCTCTATGAAGCTGCTGTGTACCCAGGATGCGAACCAGTAATCCAATCAGTGCCGCTTTACGCACTTGGGCAGGCAGGGCTTTCTGCGTCACAAACTTTGTATATACCACCCGCTTATCCTACAACCTTCGATTATGCTATGTATTATCGGATGAACCTGGCAGGCTCAAGTAGCATAATAAAGCAGGGCCTATAAACGCGACTCGACGCGTCCGTCAATATGTTGGTATGACATGTAACAAATAAAAGCGAGTTGCGTATTATCTAGGAGCAGGGGAGCTGAATAGCTTTCGCCTCGAGCGGACACCCCTGACAATATCCTTCGCCTGTGCCCCAACCAGTCAAGTTGGTATCAGAAAGAACCGAGCTCGTTTCCAGCTCGTTTCTCTCTTTAGGTTTTTCCTGCAAAAGCGCTTTTTCTAAAGTGGGCGATGCTGGATTTGAACCAGCGACCCCCTCCTTGTAAGTCCCCGGACCTACGTTCTAGCCTGTCCTAGCGCGTCCGGGAATTCGCCTTATTTACGGGGTTTTTGTCGTTTTCGAGCTGCTTGCTTTCCTACTGCGTACTAGCCTGTACTAGCCCGGTTGCAGTACGGTTGCAGTACACTGCAGTGTAATTAGCTTGTGTTTTTCGTCGCCGTCAGGTCACCTGGTCAGCCATGGAGCTTAACTATAAAGTGACCACTATCTTAGGATCAGCAAGGCTCGGACTCGAATCGGGGACACTATGATTTTCAGGCACGTCCCGTACTTCACCCTAGAGTGCCGTGGGTTGCGGTAGGACGCGTCTAAGCTGAATATTGGCAGGGAGTGAAGCCGTAAAGCGCCAGGAGATGCCGGGAGTGGCCACAGGGTTGTGGTGGCGGTTGTAGTGCCGAGCAGAGCGGTACGAACCAAGCTTGGTCGAGACAACATTGGACTAAGGGGGCAAAGAAGCCCCATTTTGCCCCCTCGCGCCAGCCGTACACCACGGTCGGGAAGCCCTCCAGCTATTTATCAGACAGTTTCAGAGGGGGCCTTCTCGGAAACTCATTGTAGTAAGGTTGTATCGCCCTACTTGATCAGGATCTCGCTCATGAAAGCTATTACTCCTTAGGAGGCAGCGGTTGCGGGTTTAGTGCGACCTTCTCACTTCCGACAAGCAGAGTTCGCTTGAGTTCCGCCAACGCCCTCGTTTGTACGTTCAGGCCTTCGACAATCCCTAAAACAAGCGTGAACTCTGCGGGCGTGGTGTAGCCTGGCTTGCGAATTTGTCTTATCAACTCCGCCAAGTCTTGGCCTTCGGCCAAGGCTGTCAAGTTCTGACGCAATTCGTCGATCCGTCTCTCAAGATGCGCCACATCATGATGTTCTGCGTATCGTTCCTCACCATAAACAGACATGTATACAACTCCTTTCTCAATAGCCTATGCGCCTACATTACTTCGATTAATGTCCGGAGGATTGGAAGCTGTCAAGGTTTTAGTGCGAAACGCAACAATCAATAATAACTTTCGTGTCTTGGAGCACCCAAGCCGAGGGGGCTGGCTCGATACCAGTGCAAATCGTTGTATTCTAGTGATGAGGGAATCGCGCTGCGAATGACAGCAGGCACACTCCGAGCACAGCCAGCGCAGCCAAGACCGAGGAAGGGCGCTGCTGATACCGCCCACTCATCTGTACGGCAAACAAGACTGCCATCACCATAAAACTGTGAGAGAAAGCTGCGGCTGCGACCATGAGCGCCCAGCACATCGTCACGCAACTGAACCCCGTAGTCACGCCATAACGGACACAATCGGCGCTTGCTCGCCACCCGCGTGGGGCAAGCGCCACGGTTCGATGACAACGTCGGAGCCGTTGGCGCTTGATTGGAGCAACCTCCCATAAGGCCGCTGTAACCATGGCGACGCCCGCTGCGGCTTCCCACCCAGTGAGTGGAGCCAACAGCTCCCAAGTTCCGACGATAGCGGTCTGAACGACGATCCAGACAGCGAGAAAACCAACCAAGAACGTGGCGATCGCTCGGTGCCGGCGCCGCCACAAGCTGGATAGTGCTACGTGGCGGACATTAGTGAGGGTGAGGGGCAGCATCATCGCGATCACCATAGCGACCATCCCCAGCGTGCCCTGACCGTGCCCTGTGCCCGGGGTGATCCCCGTGTGGCTCACGTGGGGATAGGACATACCGGCCACGAAGATCCATGCCATCGCCGCAACTACCACAACCCACCATTCAGGGTGATGCCAGCCGATCCGGACTAGCTTACTGCGGATGCCGTTGTGGACAGCTTGGCCTGTAATAGACATTTCGAAAATCAGGCGTAAAACAGGCTGACCCGGCCCGCGCTCACGTCTCCACCCTGTGCCGCGCCAGCGCCCACGGGAGTGAACGTCACGCGCAGGCGATCCGGATCCCATTCCCCTGTCTCCTGCAGACGCTGAACAACGCCCGTAATGTCGAAGGAAAAGGTTAGTCCGCTCCCACTGTGCTCCTCGTCGCCCTCGGACGCTTCCCGAACGCCGAACATCGTGACCTGTCCGGCGCGGCGGTCTTCGTATTCTGTAGGGTCTGCTCTAGGAGGTAAGTTGACATGAACTAGGTAACCGGGAGCCGCTAGCTTTTCACCTCTCACATTTTCGACCTTTAAGTACACCTTGCGGGGCCGCGCTCCTTCGGCGCTCTCCGCCATGAGCGCAGGTCCTGCCGGAGCCTCGACAGCGACTTCGACTTCGGTGGGCGTGGCTGCCAGCGGCAGCCTATCCTCGCTGGCGCCGACCATCTCCGGGAAACTATCTTGAGGCACTGGTTCCTCCTCTGCGGACCGGGACTCCGGGTTGGGGCTCGCCGCGAGAACCGGAGCAGGAATCGGCGCCGGCACAGATATGTTCGAGTAGCGGTAGGTCAACGGTGGCTGTGTGGTGTCGAGCACCTCCCGGACCGAGAGTGTCACCGCGTATGCACCCCCACCAACCTTGAACCACATGCTGCGCCAACGCACACCAGGGTTCTTGCGACCATCGCCTAGGCCTAGCCAAGCCTCCCACAGCCGGTCGATGTTGGCGTGGTGCAAATAGAAGATCGGATCCAGACCAGCGGTCTCAAACAGGCTCATCCAGCCTGGCGGATCGATGCCCCCAACACCCACGTGGACCTGTCCGTGAGGCGTAATCTCGAGCCTGCCCAGCGCTCCTTCACTATGATTCCAACCTGACCTGGGTCCCCCAAATCCCGAGGAGACAAACTCGTTTGCGGGGTCCGGGTCCAAATCGACCGTGGGCCTGCTGAAATGCCTTATCGCCATCGCGTCGTCGATATCAACGAACAACGGGTCAAGCTCGCCCCCCTGGTTGATTCCGGGTGCCCTCTCGCTTACGAACAGCGGATTGGGATCTCCGGAAGGCATCTGCCGCTCCCTGAACGCAGGGGGGAGCCTGCGTACGTTCTCTCTCTCGGGGTCGCTGTAGTCCCAGTAGGGGAGAGCCCAATCGCTTGGGCCACCAAGGTCTGCAATCGTTCGACGTACGACGCTTTCGAAGTAGTGCAGGTAGATCCGGTGCCACGGGAGAAAAAACCAGCTATCGTGCTGGCACTCGTTCCAAGTGGCCCCCCGAGGCCAACGGCGCCGCGGTAGTTCTCTACGGTTAACGCCGTGGATCGCGGCGAGGTAACGCAAACTAGTAGGGTCCGTCAGATCCCTACCCTGCATGGCGGTGACGGCCCGCGCGTACCACTCAATGATCGGATGCCAAGGGTTCTCCTCACTCAATTTCCAAACGTCGCGGCGCTCGAACATCTGGCGCTCCTTTCGCTATTGAGGACAGAAATCCTGTCCGTTTAGTGCATCCTGCCTACGCTATAAGACTTTCTCCGGGCCACGATCTCTATACCTTCGAAATCGATTCGCCGAAACGAATTGGCCTTAGCAACTCTCTGAGTACCTTCATTTGTTCTTCCTCCTTGTTGGACCTCTGCCATTGGGCTTTTGAGCGCCTAGTAACCCTCCTTGCCTCTGACGACGTAGGCTGGGCTGCCGTGTCTGGCCTGCACGGCTGATTGATCAAAGTTCTCGTAGATAACCTTTACAGGTAATCCTTCTAGCAGGTTAAGACCAGGCAAATTTGTATTCCCTGCTAGCAGGCGCGGATTCGTCGTGAGAACCAGACGATTTTGAGTTTGAGCTCCGCTTGCAGCCTGCCACCTTAATAAACCGTCAAGCCAACTGTAAATCACGGGAATGTCACCGGCACCGGATAAGAAAAGTTCCAAGCCAGGAACAAAGTTGTTAGGATTGGGTGCGGTTTGCAGCGGCTGACGGAATGGGCGGCCGACCGCCAACGCGTTGTTGAAGGCACTGTAGTCCGCTCCTGTCTGATGAGCAATCGGCGTCGCAAAGTTCACGGGCATCCCAATACCGTTCCTTTCATAGCAGGCAAAGATACTTGTCCATACTTCCTTGGTTCAGGGCGCTCTTGCTAACTCTAGCGTATTCGCAATTAAGGCTGCCTCTGGGTCCCGGTTTCGAATCCCGACTCACCTATCGATTCCCCTTGCAACCTGGGTAAGATGATGTGCTCAATAGTGGTAAACACGAGGAAAGGTTGCGTAGAGAAGACCATAACCATGTGGACAGCCGCCAAGATTTTCTCATTCGTCGATTCCCCAATAGCGCCGTATCTGTAGAGCCGTTCTCAAGGCGTATCCCCCCTTCTCTGTGCAACGGCCCCCTGTGCAGTCGCGTCGATCGGGTAAACGACCTTCACATAAGGCTCTTCTTTATCTTCCGCGTACCACTCCGCGCAAAGACGATGCTGCTCATCGAGCTCCAAGCCAAGCCAGTTTCGTGCTCCGATGAAACGCTGTGCACTACCGGGGAACTGCAGCATCTGCGCGGTGATTCCGCGATCGACCTCTTCCACCTTGCGGCCCATCAAACCCATCAGGGTCGTCGCCTGCTCCAAAAGGTAGATCAACTTCCCAGAGAGCGGCTTGTTCACTATCGGCGATGAGATCAGTTGGGTGATCGAGCTTGCTTCGGCGGGCGCCGAGCCATCTCGCTCGGATTCGATAGAACCCAAGGCTGCAAGGTGCACGTCTCCGGAGACGATCGTCACGCGACAGTTTTCCCTTTTCGAGAGGTCCAACAACTCGTGTACGAGGCCGACCCGTTCCTCCCGGTGCGCACGGCTTCTCCACTGATCCCTTAAGTCGTCTTCAAGGTCTTGATGCCCGGGGACGAACCCCAGAGTTGATTCGAGCATGTTCGCATTTACGTAGACGACGGGGATGCTGGAGATCACCAACAAGTGCTTGCAGCCAGGAACTTTCCGGTGCGTCCACTCTCGGAGCGCCTTCCAAGTCTCGAGACCCATAACCCGTCTACCCGTGCGCTCGGAACGCATGTCGAGCACTGCTAGGGCGACGTCCCCGATGCGGTAGGCGTAGGTAAAGTTATCTTGTTCCCCTTGCGCGCCGGGCTCAAGCACCATCGCCGCAGGAAGATCTTGATCGTCGCTCGCTTGGAGCTGGAACAAGCGAAAATGCTCACGTGCCTGTTCATAGATTCCCTTATAGACGCTGTTCTCCTGCTGATCCTTCGGATACGAGCCCCACCCGTCGAAGATGTCGTGGTCGTCCCACATCATCAACGAGGGCACCTGGCTCATCACCCGCGCCGGTTCGCGCTGGCTCCACCTTGTGCAGTACAGGTCGAAGTAGAAGCGCTCGACCCTCGCCCGCATCTCCTCGGTAAACGGCTCTTCCAACCGCTCGTCGAGCGGTTTGTCGAGCCAGTCTTGAAGCGGCGGCACCTCGTCCCACACCAGGTCCGAGTACACTTGATCTCCACCCATCACCAGCAGGTGGTACGCTTCTCCTCCGTGCTGCTCTGCGAGAACGCTCCACATCGCGTTCTTGCTCTTCATCCCTTTCATGTCTTTGAGGCTATGGAAGCCGGCGCAAGACGCGTAGGCGATGCGAGGCGCTTTACCTTCAGCCGGTACGCTGTAACTGTAACTCCCGCCATCTTCCAAGGCATATTCGACCACCCGCTCGTAATCCTCTTGCTTAACGGCCCAGTCAAAGCGCCAGACCTCGAAATCCTTGAACGACTTCAGATGAGTTGGTTCGGGGGTGCTCCAGTTCTCGTCGTCGACCGACCACCTCAGTTCGGGTGAAGCACCCTCCCCCGAAGCGACCACAAGGGCGCAGGTGTGCCACTCACCGTTCTCCACCCCTCGAAATCCCAAGATCGGGCCGACAACTAGAGTCATTGTTCTCCGTCCTCCCCTAAGCCTCTCGCCTACCCTAAAGCGTGGGTAGCTTCGTTAGTTCGCTTCTTATTGCGGTTTGTATTGTTCTTGACCCATCTATTCTGTCGATACTGCTTCTCCCCGAGAAAGCCTCCTCATGCTGCAAGTGATGGTAATCACGACGTGTCGCAGTGCGCTTGAACTCCGGCGAGTCATGTATTCGGTTGATACGTTGCACGTGATGCTCTACCAAGGGTGGTACGAGAGCGCACCTTATGTCCCTCCTTTTCCAAAAGTAGGGCTTTCTTTCAAGCCCTACCGCCCTGTTCGGCAGCCCGGCTACCTCCCTAAGAAGAGAGGCCCTTAGGCTTTGCGCCCCCGCCTCACGGCGGGTTTGCCTTTCTCGCAGCTCTTCTCCGAAGAGAGATGCGCTATGCCCTACTTTGATTAATGACCGATAAGAACGAAGCTGTCAAGGCCGGAAATATAAATAGTTAGTGGGCTAGTGCGCTAACCACGCTGCTATTACCGAGGATGTTAGCTGTCGTTAGCGAAAACCAGTGTCACGAATTACGGCTATTGACGGTAGAGAGCAACACTCCTATAAATGATAGGAAGCCCAGGCAACCAGACCCAGGCTTCTCTTCACTCAGCGTATTCGACTTGACTTTGCGGAAGTGATTAGCGCGCCCGGCAGGATTCGAACCTGCGACCCGCGGATTAGAAGTCCCCGGACCTACGTTCTAGCCTGTCCTAGCGTGTCCGGGAATTCGCCTTATTTACGGGGTTTTTGTCGTTTTCGAGCAGCTTGCTTTCCTATTGCGTACTAGCGTGTACTAGCCCGGTTGCAGTACGGTTGCAGTATCTTTGCTGGCCACACAGCAGACATGCTACTAACCGGTAGCCCAGCAGAACTAGACACAACAGCGACACTAGTCGCATGACAGCGGGACGCACCCCCACTAAGGTTCCTATTAATAGTTGGGTATGGCCATCGGCAGTGGGCGTGTCCGTGCTTCCTCCGACCCCTAAAGTTAGGTTGGCGAGCCTCCGTCTCTACGTGCCGACCAACTCATTCACCTGCCCGGATCTCCTCTCAGCCCTGTACCTTCAGCTGATACTACGAGGAACGTTGCGACGATGGCGAAGACACTATCACTGAACATCTAAGAGCGAGTGCTCTGCTCAGCCTTTCCGTAGCTCCTCCTACTTTGTTACTCGTACAGCATTAATCGAATTTGAAGTCCACAAAGTGTTCGGTACCATCGTTCAGCCTCAGCACCAGTCGCCGACAGGTGCCAGACCAAGCTCTGTCTGTATCCCAAGCGTAGGTGTAGGCTGGGAGTCAGCCCGGCTTTTTCTCATCTCACGAAGTTTTTCCTGCAAAATCTGCTTTTCTAAAGTGGGCGATGCTGGATTTGAACCAGCGACCCCCTCCTTGTAAGGGAGGTGC
>Ga0126311_10001176_pt1 | contig 12514 bp, 10 predicted proteins | sample Plot61_FD_92539 | JGI IMG/M metagenome (GOLD analysis project Ga0126311, IMG submission 92539) | Serpentine soil microbial communities from UC McLaughlin Reserve, CA, USA - Plot61 | ecosystem: Environmental > Terrestrial > Soil > Grasslands | place: USA: UC McLaughlin Reserve, Lake County...
ACGAACATTCAAAACTACTCGAGGAGGCCTATCTTTTTATCGATATGCCGGCGCCGTCGTTTGGAGTGCAGTTTGTCTACACCGATCCGGAGAAGCCGGAGTTGGTCCAGGTCGTCCGCGAAGGCGATTGCGTGTTGATGCCGCAGGGTTATCACCCGAACGTCGCGGCGCCGGGCGGGCAGATCAATTTCCTGTGGATGATGGCGGCGATTCGCGAAGGCGAGGATCGACTTTACGGCGTTGTGAACGTGCAGCCTGAGTATGCGGGCGGCGGATCCGGTCTGGAAGCTGTTAGTGACAAAAAGTAGAGAAACCAAATGTTCAATAACGGCCACCATTCGCAGCATTTGAACTGGTCCAACATTCCGGTCGAGAAGCCTGCCGACGGAATCGAGCGGCAGGTGTTTGTCGGCAATCGCATGATGATCTGTCGCTTTCGATTCAAGCCGTTTCTGGTGACTCCGGAACACGATCACCCGCACGAGCAGATGACGATTGTGGAACGTGGCCGCGTGCGCTTTTTTATCGAAGGCAAAGAACAGATCGCGAAAGCCGGCGACGTGCTGCACTTCCCGTCAAATTGCTGGCACGGCGCCACGATGATGGACGAGGAAGTGGTCCTGATCGATATCTTTTCTCCCCTGCGTGAAGACTTTCTGAAAACGAGCAACCCATCCACAGATTACACAGAATCATCTGTGTAATCGGTGAAATCTGTGGATAGATTCAAACTACACGATCGAATAGCGTTGGTGACCGGGGCGTCGACCGGTTTGGGCGCCGGGATTGCGATCGCACTCGCTGAAGCGGGTGCGCAGGTTTGTTGTCACGGCAACACGCGCTCGCCCGAGTCGACCTGTGATCAAATCAAGAGTGCGGGTGGTGTGGCCCATGCGATAACCGGTGATTTAAGTGATCCGGAAACGCCAAAGAATCTGGTAGCGCAGACGTTCGAGCGTTTTGGTCGTATCGATATTCTCGTCAACAACGCCGGCACGATTCGTCGTGCGCCTGCCGTGGATTACTCGGAAGAAGATTGGGCCGCGGTAATCGAAGTGAATCTCTCGAGTGTGTTTCGTCTTTCACAGTTAGTTGGTCGCCATCTAATCGACAACAAGCGCGGCGGCAAGATCGTCAACATCGCCTCGTTGCTTTCGTTTCAGGGCGGCATCACGGTTCCGGCTTACGCGGCGTCGAAGGGCGGCGTGGCGCAACTTACTAAGGCGCTCGCAAACGAGTGGGCCAAACACGGAATCAACGTCAACGCGATCGCGCCGGGTTACATGCGCACTAACAACACCGCCGCGCTTCAGGCTGACGAAACACGCAACCGGCAAATTCTCGAACGAATCCCCGCCGGCCGCTGGGGCGAACCCGACGATCTCGCGGGTGCCGCAGTTTTTCTGTCGTCGAGCGCGAGTGATTACATCAACGGACACGTGCTGGTCGTGGATGGAGGCTGGATGGGACGATGATTGAGTCTGAGACTTCTATCCGGGTTAATTCGCGTGCATCCGCCGTTGGAAATATCCGTTGGGGCATATGCGCGCTTCTATTTTTCGCGGCAACGATCAACTACATCGATCGCCAGGTGATCGGCATTCTCAAACCGACGCTGCAAACCGAGATCGGTTGGACTGAAGTTGGTTACAGTTGGGTGGTCTTCTCATTTCAGGCTGCATACGCGATTGGTCTGCTCGGTGTTGGACGACTGATCGATCGCATCGGCACGCGCAAAGGTTTTTCGCTCGCGATAATTTTCTGGAGTGTCGCGGCGATGGGCCACGCACTAGCACGCACAGTCTTCGGTTTCGGCGTCGCGCGCTTTTTTCTGGGTCTCGGCGAAGCGGGAAATTTCCCTGCCGCTATTAAAACTGTCGCCGAGTGGTTTCCGAAGAAAGAGCGCGCACTCGCAACCGGGATTTTTAACTCCGGAACGAACATCGGCGCGCTCGTCACGCCGCTCGTCGTGCCGGTGATTACGCTTGCCTGGGGTTGGCGCGCTGCCTTCATCGCTACCGGCGCAATCGGCTTTCTCTGGTTGCTCGCCTGGTGGGCTCTCTATCGACGACCCGAAGAACACCCGTCGATCTCGAAAGCTGAGCTGGCATACATCCAGAGTGATCCGCCGGATCCGATCGTCAAAGTGCCGTGGTCTCGTCTGTTGCCGCACCGGCAAACCTGGGCTTTCGCCGCAGCGAAGTTTATGACCGATCCGATCTGGTGGGTTTACCTGTTCTGGCTGCCTGACTTTCTTCACAAACGTCACGGTCTGAGCCTGAAAGATTTTGGACCACCGCTCGTCGTGGTCTATCTTTTAGCCGACATCGGCAGCATTGGCGGGGGCTGGCTTTCGTCGTCGTTGATCAAACGTGGTTGGACCATCAACGCGGGCCGCAAGCTCGCGATGTTGATCTGTGCGCTGGCGGTGATTCCGATCGTTTTTGCTGCGCAGGCATCGAACGTCTGGGTGGCGGTAGTGTTGATCGGCATTGCGGCTGCCGCACACCAGGGTTGGTCCTGTAATCTCTTTACGACGACCTCCGACATGTTTCCGCGCCACGCGGTCGGTTCGGTCGTGGGCATCGGCGGCATGGCCGGCGCGATCGGAGGTATGATGATCGCGCGCCTGGTCGGTGAGATACTCGAGCGCACCGGCAGTTACGTGCCGATCTTTATCATCGCCGCTTCGGCATATGGCGCGGCCCTCTTTGTCTTTCACCTGTTGTCGCCAAAGCTCGAGCCCGTTAATCTGAATTCATGATCGTTAAGCCGAAGACAGAGTGTCGCTGGGATATTGTTAGCCTTGGTGAGGTGATGTTGCGTCTCGATCCAGGTGAAGGACGTGTTGCGACGACGCGCAGTTTTCAGGTGTGGGAGGGTGGCGGCGAGTATAACGTCGCGCGGGGTCTCAAACGTTGTTTCGGCATGGACGCGGCGGTTGTGACCGCGCTCGCCGATAACGCGGTTGGCCGGCTGGTCCAGGATTTGATTTACCAGGGCGGTGTGGACCAATCTCACTTGAAGTGGGTGAAGTTCGATGGCGTTGGCCGCACTGTTCGCAACGGCCTCAACTTTACGGAACGCGGCTTTGGTGTGCGCGCGGCGGCCGGCTGTTCAGATCGTGGCCACACCGCGATTTCACAACTCAAGCCCGGCGATATCGATTGGGAAAAGATCTTCGGAGCGGAAGGCGCGCGCTGGTTCCACACGGGCGGAATCTTCTGTGCTTTGTCAGAGACGACGCCGCTGGTCGCGCGCGAGGCGATGGAGGTCGCGATAAAACACGGTGCGGTTATTTCTTACGATCTCAACTATCGCGAGTCGCTGTGGAAGTCGATCGGCGGCCAGGCAAAGGCGGTGACGGTTAATCGCGAGCTCGCGCCGTTCGTCGATGTAATGATCGGCAACGAAGAAGACTTTACCGCCGCGCTCGGATTCGAAGTCGAAGGAGTGGACGAACATCATTCGAAACTCGACGTGCGCAACTTCCAGCGCATGATCGAGCGGGCGGTAAAAGAGTTTCCGAATTTCAAAGTCGTAGCTACGACACTTAGAAACGCGAAGACCGCGACGATCAACGACTGGGGCGCGGTTTGTTACACGTCGGGTAAACTTTACGAGGCGCCGGTGCGCGAGAATCTCGAGATACTCGACCGCGTTGGTGGCGGCGACTCGTTTGCTTCCGGATTGATCTACGGATTTCTCACCGGTCGTGGGCCGCAGTGGGCTGTTGAGTGTGGCGCGGCGCATGGCGCGCTCGCGATGACCACACCCGGCGACACAACGATGGCGACGCTCGCGGAAGTAGAGCGCGTGATGAAAGGCGGGACGGCGCGAGTAGCACGCTAATGAAAAAGACTGACGTCATAAAACAGATTCGTGAGATCGGCATTATTCCCGTTATACGTGCGACGACTGCAGACGAAGCGATGCGCGCGATCGATGCGATTCGTGAGGGTGGGATTTCAGTGGTTGAGATTACGATGACTGTGCCCAATGCATTCAGCGTTATCGAGCAAGTGACGACGCGGTTTGGAAGTGACGCTTTGGTGGGCGCCGGGACAGTACTGGATGCTGAAGATGCAAAGTCATGCATAGCAAGTGGCGCGCAGTTCATCGTTAGTCCCGCACTCAATTTGGACACGATTGCTTATTGTCGCGAGCAGGATGTAGCGGTGATGCCAGGTGCGTTAACGCCGACTGAAGTGGTCCAGGCGTGGAATGCGGGCGCTGATTTCGTGAAGGTGTTTCCGGCGGGTGCTGTTGGTGGTCCAAGTTATCTCAAATCGTTGAAAGCGCCGCTGCCGCAGATTGAGTTAGTGCCAACTGGTGGCGTGTCGTTGAAGACTGCCGCCGACTTCATAAAAGCCGGAGCTGCTGCGCTCGGAGTTGGCGCAGACCTCATTGCAGGTGAAAGCTCTGCGATTACCGAACGCGCAAAACAATTCGTCGAGATCATCCGCGAGGCTCGCGCTACTGATTAACGCCGCTGGCGAGAAAGCCTCCATCGACCGCGATAACTTCGCCGTTAACAAAACTCGCAGCATCTGACGCGAGAAAAATCGCAGCGCCTGCCAGTTCGTCGACGTCGCCAAAACGCTTCATCGGCGTGCGCAAGAGAAACTCGCGGCCACGGTCGGTTTCGTCGAGCAGTTTTTGATTCAGCGCGGTACGAAAGACACCCGGCGCGATCGCGTTGACGCGTACTCCACGTGGTCCCCATTCAATCGCCAACGACTTCGTCAGCGACGCAACCGCGGCTTTGCTCGCCGAATACGCTGCGACTTCATACAGCGCCACAAACGTCGAAAGCGAAGCGATGTTGATGATACTGCCCGACTCGCGCTCGAGCATGTGTCGCCCAAAAACCTGCGCCGCGCGCAACGTGCCCGTCAGGTTCGTGTCGACAATGTCGTTCCAATCGGTTTCCAAAAAATCGAGCGTCGGCGCGCGCTTCGTGCGACCTGCGGAGTTCACGAGAATGTCGACTTTGCCAAACGCGTCGATCGATTCATCCAGAACGCTTTGCAGTGATGCACGGTCAGAGACGTCGGAAGCAACGCGAAGCGAACGGCGCCCGCGTTGTTCGATCTCGGCCGCGGCTGATTCAACCATGTCCATGCGACGCGACGTCGGGACCACGTCCGCGCCTGCTTCCGCCATTCCTTTTGCGATAGCGAGACCAATGCCGGACGTGCCGCCGATGACAACCGCGACTTTGCCGTTGAGTTCGAGACGAGAATAGCTCATGATCAATTAGTGTCTGAAAGATAAATTTTTATGTCAACTGAAGTGCTGGCATCGAGCGGTTTGGATCTCTCCACGCTGACTGACATCGTTCAGCAGGCGCTCAACGTGGTCCAACCCGGCGAGCGTGTGCTCGCGATTATTCCCGACAAAACTCGCGACGATAACACTCACTTACTTTTCCCGATCGCAAATGAATTTCTCGCCGAGCGTGGCGTTGCTTCTTTTGATGCGCTCGTGGCCCAGGGCACGCACCCGCCGATGTCTGAGTCGCAGAAGCGCTCGAAGATGGGGGCCGCGGATTTTTCGGGTCACTTATACGATCATCGTTGGGACGAGCCGGACGAATTAATAAACATCGGCGCGTTGAGTGCTGAAACTGTGCGGCAGTTAACAGGTGGGTTGATCGACCACGCAGTTCCAGTAAGTATCAACAAACTACTCGCGCCCGGAATTTACGATACGGTGCTCGTCTTCGGCGCGACGGTGCCGCACGAAGTCGCTGGCTTTGCCGGTGGCGCGAAGTACTTCTTTCCGGGCGTTGCAGGCCCCGAGTTAACGCACACGACACATTGGCTCGGCGCGCTCGCGGGTATCGAAAACATCATCGGCCAGGTCGAAACGCCCACACGCAAACTTATCGAAGCCGCCGCAGATTTCATCTCCGCACGAATCATTTCGTTGAACACAGTAGTCTCACGAGAAGCGGATGGCGAGTTAGTGACTTACGCACTCTTTACGGGCGACATTCGCGAGGCGTTTCGAAGCGCGGCGAAAGTTAGTCGACAAGTTCACATTCGTTACACGGATCGGAAGTACAAGCGGGTAATCGCGCTACTCGATTCGCATTACGACGAACTGTGGGTTGGCGGCAAGGCCAGCTACAAACTGGGTGCGATCATCGAGGAAGGCGGCGAGTTGATCATCTACGCGCCGCACCTCACGAAACTCTCGGAGACGCACGGCGCGCTGATCGAGAAATATGGTTACGCACCGCTCGAAAGCGTGCGCGACATGTTAGGAGTTTCCCCTGAGCTGCGCGAAAACTTGTGCATCGCGGCGCACCTGGCCCATGTTGCTTACGCTGGAAGATTGGACGATCAAGGCAAGGTCGTACCTCGTTATCGCATCACGATGGCCACCGGACTCGATGAGGAAACGTGCCGCCGCGTCAATCTCGGCTACATCGATCATCGCACTTTAAACTACGAATTCATGCGCTCCGATCCCGGTACCCTGATCGTCGAGAATGCCGGCCGCGATCTTTATCAGCCGCGGATTTGCGCAGATAGACGTTGATTCGTCGTAATCCGAAGCGAGCATGATGTCAATACTCAAAGTCGTATAAACTTCCTGGCCCAACAGGTTGAACGAAATTGCGAGCGCCTGTTGAATGCGCGTCGCTACTGATGAAGCCTCTTCTTCACCGGAAACATCGTCCAGCAGCACTGCGAACTCGTCGTCGCCCACGCGCGCGAGCACATCGCCCTGACGCATGCACGTCTTGACGCGCTGTGCGATTTGTATCAGCAACTGATCGACACTCGCATTTCCAAGACTGTCGTTAACAAGCTTGAAGCAATCGACCTCCAGCAACAACACCGCGCAGTTTCGATCTCTGCGGGCGAATCGATGCTTGAGCAGATCGTAGAACCGCGCGCGGTTTGGCAAGCCGGTCAGCGTGTCGTGCGTTAGTTTTTCTGTGGCTTTCTTGCCGTCGCTGATCTCCTGCACCGGCGACTCCGGGCGGCGACGCTTCATACGCTTCTGTTCGTACATGGCCTGGTCGGCTTGTTCAAGCAACTCTTCGAAACACGTCATGCGCTCGGGTTCGAGTGTCGCGACACCGATACTGAAAGAGAGTTTATGACCACGCGTTTCGGACGCGTTGTATTCTTTGAGATTTTCGTTCAGTCGCGCGATTGCGTCTTCTCTACTGGCGTTGGGGTCTGTGACAAGAACCGTGAATTCATCGCCGCCAAGACGCGCGATGATATCGGAACTACGGAAACTGCGATTGAGGATGGTGGCGGTACTGATCAACGCGTTGTCACCTTCGTTATGACCAAACTCGTCGTTGATTCGCTTCATGCCGTCGAGATCGATGAAAAGCAACAGGAGCGTTTCTTTTTGCCGGCGTGCGAAGTCGAAGTAAGGCGCTGCTTGTTTGAGTAGTCCGCGCCGATTGAAGAGGCCGGTCAAGTCGTCTTTTAACGAACTGTTGCGAAGTGTCTCTTCGAGTTTCTTACGCTCGGTGATGTCGCGAACGACATGGACCAGGCCGCCACCGTCAACACTCGAGATTGAGATTTCGAGTGGAAAAGTGCCGCCACTGAGTTTCAAACCCATCGCTTCGCCGCGCCACGAGCCGTCACGCCAGACGGCCGGCATGATCTGCTCTTTGAGACGTTTCAACTCGTCTTCGAAGTAAAACATCTCCCAACTGGCGCCGATCAAACGTTCCGGGTACGTGTAGCCGAAAGTCTTCGCGTAAGCGTCGTTCAAATAAATGCAGACGCCGTGATGATTGATGATGGCCATGCCGTCCATCGACGCTTTCATCGCGGCGGCTTGTTGGGCCAGTGAACCTGCGGCTCGCTTCCGTTCGGTGATATCGCGGGCAACAACTGAAGCGCCGGTGATCGCCTTGCCTTCCACGATCGGACAGATCGTGAGGGAGACATCGATCGGTGTGCGACACTTTTTGAAGTGGACCATCTCGTGCTGCGTAACGTTCTCCCCGCGCGTAACCTTCTCAAATAGATCGTTGGCTCCCTCGCCGCGCCGGTTATCGAAGAGCATCGAGATTGGCGAGCCGAGAGCTTCTTTTGAAGTGTAACCATAGATGCCGCGCGCGCCGCGGTTCCAACTCATGATCACGCCTTCTGTCGTAACGCCGATAATCGCGTCGCGCGAGACATCGACGATGCCTTGCAGGCTGGAAAGTTCGTGATGCACGCTCGCGAGTTGTTCGCGCGTGCCTCTCCACTTCTTCCAGACGGCGACGCCGGCGACTAACTGGGCAATGAAGAGAAGAGTGATGAGTAACATGGCGTATCAAAGCCGGGGGAGGCTCCGGCCCTCAAAGTTGATAGCCATTCGCGTGCCAGTTGTTTGTATTTAGAAACTATGAGGATTTCGGCTTGTCGTCACGGTCAACCTAACTTATTACACAGCATCCTGACCGGTTAATTTGAACCACGGATTGCACAGATGAACGCGGATCAGATCCGCGTCCATCTGCGTTAATCCGCGGTTTACCTCTTCGCGCGTAAGCAGAAGCCTACGCCGAGTTCGTTGTAGTGACCACTACACGAGTCGCTCACCAGTGCCCGGTCGCTGGACTGAAGCAGGATCGTATAGCCGCACGGTGACAATCCCGCCGTGCTCAAAGTGAAGGTTCCGGAAACTCCGTTCGTGTTCGTTTCATCGTAAGAGATGGAACTGCCGCCCGTGTCCAGAACCACATCGTTTACCGGTTGTGGAATGCCTCCGATGGTGATCTGAAGCATTCGAATGGATGCGCTGCCAAAGAAGGAGTCCGTCACGCTGTAATGACCAGTGATCGTGTCTCCCACTACAACATCACCGCAATCTGTGAACGGCGCATCGAGCGTGATCGCGAGTTGTGGTCTTTGCACGGAGATTGTTCCGCCGCCCGCCGTCAATTCGGTGTGCGGGAAACCATTGTAAACGTGGATCATCTTGCTTTGCGGCGTAATGGCCACGTAGTTTCCGCCCAGAAACTTGAACCCACGTATCTCAATCGTGTAGTTGCCCTCAGGTAAACCGCCGGCATTGAAAACCGCGAGTGTGCGGGGTTCAACTGCCTGTAGATCCGACTCCATGTACCTGTAGTAAACGTCCGTCGCTGAACCACCGATCACCGGCGCCGGTGCAGCTGTAGCGGTTTGATTATGGAACACGCCTCCCGCCGGACCGAGTGGCGGATAAAGTTGAATGCCGAAGTCGTTGGTGAGTTGGAATGGCGCTCCAACATCCGGAACGATCCAGGCCTGATAGATGATCGGCCTGCCACCCGGCACTATCGATCCGTTGACTGGATTGAAGACATCAACGCGTGGGATGAAGTCGCCCGTGACAGTTGGTGAGCCACCAAATGGACTGTCGTGACCAGCGCAATCGCCTGCGACACCGGTCGGATTTGCGAGACCATCCACATTGCTGATACCGATGATCGAGACCCTGCCGATCCGCATGAGTCGCATCAGTTCAGTGTCCGGAGGGACGTCCAGAATCTGTGGCTGAATGTGTGTGTTGACAACGTTTCCCCACGTGGGAATGAAATCTGGTCCAGTGGGTTCTGTTTGCCATGAGAGGATGGCGCGGAGCGGAACGCCAGTCAGATCGTTACACAGCATTTCCGTCACATTTGAGATGCGGAACACAGCGTAGTTGATCGGATTCGCCGCAGTCGCCGCCGCCAGGTCATAGACTTGAACGCGCGCGGTACCGAGTGACTGCCACGCGCCGCTGACAAACGCAAAGAAGCTGACGTACTCAGTGCTGCCGGACGTACACAGGCCGCCGGAGAAACCGCTGTTTTGTTTGACCTGGATCACACCTTCGAGTGTGCGCGTTTGCGGGTTGTAGCCCGCGCAGGTGAGTTGTTCGAAACTGGTATCGCCGTTGACTATTTCGATCTGGCCCAGGATGTCGGCAAGGTTTATTCCGGCGAGCAGACCTGCCGGGCCCTTTTTCACGATCTCTTTTGGTGCTTTTGAAAAGGTCGTGGCTTTAGCAAGCGCCTTGCTGAGTGAGCCGCTTTGTACCTTGAGCGCATCTTTGAAACCAAAGCGATGCGCGGGCACTTTCGTATTTGCATAGAGCGTCTTGAGTTCAGTGAAGGTCAACTCCTTTGGTTCTTTGGACGGCAGTGGTTGGTCCAGGTCCAGGTTCGCGAAAATCGACGGGTCGATGGTCAGAACTTTCTCCGCGACCAGGTCCTTCAACGGAATGTCGATGAAGAAACGTTTCTGTACCTGAACGCGCGCGTTAAGCACGTTGCCGTAAACGGGAATGAAGTTTGGATCGCCGGCAGTGGGTTCGAGATTCCACGAGAGAATCGCGCGCACGTTGAGTATGTTCTCGGTGCTGCAAAACTTGCGTGGCTGATTGAAGTTTACAGAGACGGCGTAACTGAGCGGCAGTGGTCCAGGAATGTTGTAGACCTGAACGGACCCAAGGCCAAGGTCGTGCCATCCTGAAGCATCTTCGACGAAGAATCGCACAAACTCGGTGGTCCCATCGCCGCACGCATCCGAGCCGTAGCCGGAATGCTGCTTGATGTTGACGACGGCTTCGAGGCGTCCACCGCCGAAGAATTCTCCGGGGTAGAGTCCGAGACACGTCAGTTGCTCGAAGGTAGTGTCGCCGCTGATTGCTTTGACGACTTTGCCCAGGTTCGGGAAAGTGCCGAAGAAGTTTGGGTTGCTGAATAGCAACTTTTTGAAATTCGAACGTTCATTGGGCACTTTGATCGCGGGAACGTCGGATGCGGTATCGCCCGCCCGGGCGGGTCTTTTTTTAGGGTCGGTTTCTTTAGCCATAGTTTCGTTTCTCCTTAGGCTGATGAGATTTCAGCGGATGTTCAGGCTGGATTAGGAGAGTGGTTATAAGGACACAAGCTCTAAGAATTCAGCCGATATGGCCACAAGTCGGGGGAAGTTCGACTGGAATGGGAGAAAGTGTGGCGCAATCCCCTGAGTGATATGAGAAAAGGTGCGGGTTTTGTTAGGTTGAGGCGAGTTTGCCTTATCCACAGATTACGCAGATCTATAAACCAGTCTGTGTAATCTGTGGATAAAAGTCGTTACGTTAGGGCAGCTTTGCTGCAAGGACGTCAACTTTCTCGATCACGGGTGATTGTGCGAGAAGATCGGACGCCTTTGCCATTAGTGCTGCCGCTACTTTGCCGTTGAGATGTGCCTTGCGCCCTGATTCATCCGGGAACGCATCGAAGATCCCGAATGTTGATTGGCCCATGCGGATTGCGAACCACGCTGTTGTTTCTGGTTCTTCCTCAACCAGCGCCAGCCCGCTTTTAAGAAAACGCTCAACCTCTGCTTCTTTGCCTGGTTTCGCCTCGAGACGAACAAGCAATCCTACTGTAACCATGGTTGTCTCCAGTGTTTGTTGGTAGGTGTGGTGCCGGAGGTCGGACTCGAACCGACATGTCCTTGACGGACGCCAGATTTTGAGTCTGGTGCGTATACCAATTTCGCCACTCCGGCTTGAAGGATGCACATAATAAGGCTGTTTACGATGTAGCGCAACCACGCCCTTTAATCACACCTTAAGACAAAATCCCTTTCGAGCACCCCTCTGGTCCATAGGTAAACTCCTCTATGGCAGCAGTTTACCGGTGACGTAAAAACATGTTTGCCACAGGGCTTGCAAAACAGATAGAATGCCTGCGCCAGGTTTTGGCGGGGTTTTATCCAAACCCTTTACCCACGAAACTCACCGATTGAGCTCTACTATTTACTTGCCGCCAATGCCCTGCCCATTTTCAGGAGAGACCAATGCCGACAACTGTGTCGCCCCGAATCTTGATAGTCGACGACGAGATTGAAATAACCGAGATCCTCGCCGACCTCCTCAGTGAAGAATATGAGTGTACCCGCGCCGGTTCCGCCGAACAGGCGCTGTCGCGTCTGCAGGAAAGTGAATTCCAGCTCGTGATCAGCGATATCACCATGCCGGGAATGAGCGGGTTGGACATGATTCCTCACGTCAAGGAAATCTCACCTGACACGGTCGTCGTGATGATCAGCGGCATGCAGACCGTTGAAAGCGCGATTGACGCTCTGCGACTCGGCGCATTCGATTACCTGATGAAGCCGTTTGATCTGCGGCAAGTCGAGGCCGTAGTCAAACGCGCGCTCGAACATCACGATCTCGTCGTCGCCAAGCAACGTTATGAAAATCACCTCGAAGAGTTAGTTGAACAACGAACTGCCGAACTCGATCGCGCACTGAATTCTCTCGAAGCCGCTTACCGTTCAACCCTGAAGGCGTTGACTGCTGCACTCGAAACGCGCGACTCGGAAACTCACGGTCACTCGGAGCGCGTGGTCAGTTACAGTTTGCGACTGGGCCGCGAATATGGATTGAGCAGCGAACAGATGAAGGCGTTGGAGTTTGGTTCGTTACTGCACGACATCGGCAAGATCGGTGTGCCTGACTCGATCTTACGCAAGCCGGCAAAGCTCACGGAAGAAGAGTGGGTTCGCATGCGCGA
>Ga0126311_10001177_pt1 | contig 12511 bp, 13 predicted proteins | sample Plot61_FD_92539 | JGI IMG/M metagenome (GOLD analysis project Ga0126311, IMG submission 92539) | Serpentine soil microbial communities from UC McLaughlin Reserve, CA, USA - Plot61 | ecosystem: Environmental > Terrestrial > Soil > Grasslands | place: USA: UC McLaughlin Reserve, Lake County...
ATTGTTGAGTTTATTGCATAGACAGGCCGTATTTCCATTCATTCTGTTCCATTTTATTTATAAATGAAAGCAAAACATCTTCGAGAGCACTTAAAGCATTCTGTCCCTTCTGAATAGATGCTTTCATAGGAGCACCTGTTGTTCCCGTATTTGTTAGCTCGTTAAAGTTAAAATAAATTCTTATATTATTAGGTAAGTTTGGAATTATTTCTTTCGGTGCATTATTCATATTCACCAAGTCAGGACGGACTGCAAGCATTGCCGAGGTTTCGGCTTCTCCGCCATGTCCAAGTCCATTCCATACCTGGAAAAGATCTTTTGTAATTTCGCCGACCAGCACCCACCAAGCTTCCAAACAGGCAATTATCACTTCTGGGTATCTGTCCTTTATAGTTCTTGCCGATAGTTCTACTGCTGGGATATTTCCATCATGTCCATTAATGACAAGAATCCTAGTTATTCCGTTTTTAACAAGACTTAGGAAAAGATCTTCGATAACTTTGATAAGTGTGCTCGGCTCCAAAGTTATAGTCATTTGAAATTCAAGATGATGTAAACTAACTCCGAATGGCATAGCTGGTAGTATCATTACATTATGCGATTTCCTAGCTACCCTTTTTGCCAACTCCATAGGAACAATGAAATCTGATCCAAATGGCATATGGTCGCCATGATTTTCACATGCCCCGAAAACTAGTAAGGCTATAGTTTTCTTATTTACAATCTTTCTAACTTGTACTGCATTCATTTCCTCAAGCAGACCTTCTGAATTTTTTACCATCATTTGATTATGATAGTTACCACCACTTTAAATATTCAGAGTTGTTAGTTAGTTATTCAACTATATACCTTCTTGAATATTCTGATTCTATTCTAATAAGGTTAATTTTTTCTTTTTTCTTCGATATTTTGCTTTAATTATTATCTTAGTTGTTTTTCAGAGATTTGCCATTTCAGAGCAGTCGGATTAGTCTCTTTTGCTGGCGGAACATCACTTGTTGGCGCTTTGATTTCAAAACATAAAATCTGATAATCATCACCAAATATTATTTTTAACTGCTTTTAGTGCTTCCATTGCAGCAGGCCCCGGTCTTGCAGTTGCTATCTTGATTGGAATGCAGATGTCCCTGAAGGTATTGCGTCTTATCACGAAATGAAATCTTGAGAGACAGAGTTAATAATAGCAAAAACGCGCTGATTGTTATAGGAATGATATCAATAATTCCAATTATTCTTGGTTTAGTTGGTTTATTCTTTCTTTCTACAAGGAATGAGCCATATAATTCATTAATTGCACCCTGGTAGCTTCTTTTCCATATTAGCATTAATGACTGTCTGTCCGAATTGTCAATTTTATTTTGTGTTATCTTTTTTAGCTTCATGGTATTTGTTGAAGCCCTTACTTCATCTTCGCTAGTATATCTAGTATTCTGCTGCACACACCTTAGATAAACGGATATCACTTTCCGATAAAGTTAGTGCGACAAAATACTAAAGAGAATGTGTCAAAAAATCTGTCTTTTTGACATCTTTCTCAGACAATTAACTGATAAAATATAACTTATCTTGGCCTTGCAATACTTGTGATAGTTTATAGATCATCAACATAAATCATTTTATGGTATTCTGAGTCCTGCCTTATACTCAACCATTAATGTTAGAGACTCGACATAGGTTAAGTATCTGTGACAAATATGCGGTGCATCCACTGCATTAGTGCCTAAAAATGAGATTGCAGTCTATTACATATCAACACAAATTATTATATAGAAAGTAAATAAAAGTACATTGAAATGCAAAATCAAATACCAAGAGAAGAAGAAGGACAGCGGAAAGCACCATTTTCAGATCTAACCTTGGAACAAGTGTGTCCAATTTGGTATAAGAAGTTGAAATCTGGATTAAAGGAAAACGACAAGGCAACAATGCGGACTGACTCTAAATATTGCATGGTAGGTGAAGCATGGGGATTTACAGGAAGACAGACAGGTTACTATATAGCCCCTTTGATTCCGTTTGTTGGATGTTGGACCTGCATAATGTATGGACGTAAATTTGGCAATCTTGCTAAAAAAAATTATAGCCATTTGAGTGGTTACCAACCGTTAATTAGTGATTTTATGAGACACTGGAATAAAAAGCATACACATATTACAAAAAAGTTGAGGAAGAATATTAAACCCTCTATGTTGACTTAAAAGAGAAAAAATTAAAATAAAATAAAGGATCAGTGATAAAAAAGCTGATTCTATACTTTGTTACTTTAGATTGCATAACTTATATAAAAAATAAATATAGCAAAGGGCCATTTTTCATTAAAAAATAGGTATGATTTATAAAATAATATACAATCTATAGAGTGAATCATATATTAGATAATAAACGTCTAAATTGACATTTGATAAGATGTAAGAATTTAGGAGATAGGTATAGTTCATTAATTCTCCCACATTCTCCATTCTTTTTATTTCCCGTTCTTTATTTAAGAATGTCTTAGATATTTTACGTAATCTTTAGCAAGTTCTCTAACTTTTTAACTTATCCATATATCTATCTGTTATACTTATGATTGGTAATAATTCTTCTTCTTCACGTCTTACCTTGTAGTTGTGCACAATCCCATATAGAGGAAGACCAATTAGCACATTTCTGCCTGTATTTTGGATTTCTGATTTTGGAATGTCATATCTGTCCATTATACCATTATATACAATAATTTTATCCTCAGTTTCTCTTACCACATATCCTATTCGCGGTGTCTCTAATGCCAATACATCTCTGTTAAGGTACTTTCCAAGGGTCACTTTATTTTCTCCCTCCGATTGTTGTTGTTTTCTGTTGCTGTAATATTCTTCCTGTTGTCATCCTTCTCTTACCTATCATATTACCCATTCTCCAAGACATCTCCAAACAAAATAATGTTGGCACAAACCCTAATGCAATCCATGCAACGGATTCAAGAAGCATTTCCATAATTTCAGTATCTGTCTTTAGCTGATTAAGTCTCCTCAGCAAGGCGGTAACTAAATCAAAAAGGATCAAAATAATCAGCTATGAGTATAAGAAATCATAAGCTTTGTTATAAATTGCAAATAAAGTTCAGTTTCCCTATTCCTTCAGAAATTATATTGAATTTCAAAGCACTATAATAATATTTTCAATATTATAAAAACAAAAAAATTAAATTATATGAAATTATAATTCTTCAATTTCCTTCATATATCAAAGACGCCACCATGAAATGAGATTCTTTATCGGAAGTTTATCAGTTTATAATCGCGGTCATAAGAGTAATAGTTTGCTTATAGTTAACCTTCATATAGATATCCATATACTTGTGATTTAGTCACCTTTTGATAGTAATGTTGTTGCATTAGTTGATATTTGTAAAAAAACGAGCCACAGTTATTTTATGAAACCAAATCTTTATAGATAATATTGTTGACAATTATACAGATAGTTCCAAGAACGGTGTAGACAGATTACAAAATGAAAGCATATGAGATCTTAACTGCTACGATGATGATAAAATATAAATAAAATTTGCGTTCAATTAATTCTCTTGATTCGCTAGATAGACTTTAAAGTGAGAGGGATAATAATATAATTTGCATATAATGCTTTTCCCTATTGCTTTATTGATTGCTTTCACTATGATCATTACTATTGCCTCAATAATAAACCCGTTAAATCAGGTATATGCAGATTCTCTTAAGAACGCGATTAAACAAAGAATTGGTAACTATGAAGTAGAGATGGTAACTGATCCAAAAAATCCGGTAATAGGAGAGAATAGCAGGATCTTATTGAGATTTGGAAGTGTTAATGGAGATGATCTAATTGACGTTCCTATTGTCATAAGGATAGTTAAAGATAATGTTGCCTTAGAAAAGACCCGCCAGATATTGGTTCCATATGGTCATTACAATTACGATTATGTATTTCCTGAATCAGGAAGATATATAGTTTATGTTGATGTAAATGATGTGGCTTATAGTAGGCAAACCCTCAACTTTATCTATTTTATTGATATAGCAGAATCTTGGAATTATGGTTCTTTGTCTTTAGCTATTACTATAGTTGTTGTTATTATTGCAGTAGGTATTACAGTAATAGTTAGAGTTATATTCTTGAAAAGAAAAAAGAAGCAAGCTATCAAGAATACGAAGAATTAGTTAATGTATTGTTTGTCTACTCATCTCATTGATTCTGGCAACATGAATACAACGCGATAACATATGAATATTAAGAACACACCAACAATACGGAAATGTATAAACCTGCAGAATATGCAATGTACAAAGATCGGATAGAACAATAGAATAACTTCTATATCCGATCGTTTAGATAAGACTTATAATTCTGACTATATAATACTGTTTAAAAAATCTGATGTAACAGATTCATTGAATGTTCTGTCTTGATAGCTAAGCTCTTGTTAGATAGCATTAGTATCACCCGTCTGTACTTTTGTACAAATTACATAACATCATTGTTATAGTGTCATCAGTTAGGAATCCACAGATTGTTAGAAATCGTTGTTGTTTGGTATGAAACATAATCTAAAAAATATATAATCCTTCTTGTGTGTGCTTACATCAACGGAGCCTACTATAGTTTCGCCGTAGGTCGGGAAAATCCATAGAGAATTGGAATTACCACCTCCAGAAGTTAACACCTTTCTAAATTCTATTAAGATAAATAGTGTTTTAACCGCCAAATCGATACTTTCTAATAATCTATGATATTCCTTGGTATCAGGATCTTCGATCATCTGATTGTGAAAAATATGTGCATATTGTTTGAGTATCTTGTGTTCATAATCACTTACTTTGAAACCACCAACCTTGTTTTTGTTCCCTTTATTGGTAATGTTATCTAACGTCGAATAAGTCTAGTGGCTTTTGTGTAATATAGCTTTGGTCATTCAAAAAAGAGTGGCCGTGTAAAGGTGCGTGTAATTTTTGAAAAAACTGTGTAATTTGGTATTAGTGCAACGTGTACAATACCCATTGCATATATAGCTTATTTCATTTTTGATCTACTTGATGATTTTTCTTGTAAAATTTAATTTAACCTTGTACTATTCTGATAACGTATCTCTTTTGGCATCTTTTATTGGTTCAGAATGTGCCAGCCTGTCTATTGCACAATTCAGTTTCTGTTTAGATTGAAAGCAATTTTTATGTAGAATAATATTTGCAGGTTCGACAGGTACTATAAATTTCACCATCAAGATGATTAAAATGTGTTGTACAAGTTAAGCATGTATGATGCATATCCTCAAAGCCATCAGGAGCAATAAATCTGAAACTTTCCAATTTTTGACTCTTGCATTTAATACATCGACAGCCGCATGTCGTCCTCACTATATATTCTTGTACTAATCAAAATATAAAATTTTAATATAATTTGTGCATATATTACAGAAATATTTTTGTTATAACTTATTGACATTCGGTACTTTCTTTTTCACATTTTTCACAGCCAGATGCATTAGGCGAGATGTTTTCATGAAGATCTTTAACGTGAGGGCAAATTTATTCTCTTTCATGTACTCTCTTTACATATGCATAGATTAATCAAATCACAAAATACTTGGCTGAGAATAACTTTCAATTCCTTCTGTAAAGAATGAGGATCTATATAGTAAGAATCTGGCACATATTTGCTTCATGGTCTTCTTATGAACGATTTCCACAGAGTATAAATAAAAATATATAAATTTAATAACCGTTAAAGGCCCTTGTCCAGATAGATGGTTTACAAATATATTGACATTGTAGGAAGTTCGAAAACAGGCATAGATGATGGAATAAAAAATGCCATTGAAGAAGCTGCAAAAACAGTTAAGAACTTGCAATGGGCAGAGCTAGGACGTGTCACAGTAAGAATTGAAAATGAAAATATTAAAGAGTATCAGACAGAAGTAAGAATTGGATTCAAAATTGAGCGCAATGATGAAAAAGGAAAAGAGCATGATTAACACAATATAAAAATTGATTAACTTCATTTTAAAAAACGAATAATATCAATATCAGCTTTTCAACGTTAACAATGGCTGTAGATACATAACTATCATAATTTATCAGTCTTTATCATATTATTAAAATAGGATATATGTCCCCCTAATCCGCACTAATGTAGTAAGTTAATTAGCATCTTTCTAAAATATAATATTATTAGGTCGCTTAGGAGAAGAGATAATACAAATTATACTATCATTGATCCTATGGTTTCTTCTTTGTACCATATTTAGCCAAGAAAGTGCTACTTTTGGATATCTTTAATCATATTTTAAGTCTTGAACTGTCTTCAAACAACAGAAAGTTCTCTTTTCCATTTAAATCAGTACTATATCGCCAAATCCTCATTAAGGTAGTCTAAATAGGTTTTTTATTGAATTCATTTTCCATCTCACGATCACACATTAACTTTTTATTCTTTACTTTTCTTTCAAGTGACATCTATTTAAAGTCCTTATTCTAGAATTTCTTTGAGATAGCAGTATGTATCTTTTGTAGTATTTCTTTCGCTGCCCTTTTAATGCCTTCTGGATCGCTATTACCAATTTCTTGGGATAACAAATCATACTCCCATTTGTTTTCCGCCCTATTGACAGATTCTGCACCGTTTGCTCCATTTGTTTTAAACATTTTCCTTATAGCAATATGTGAAAAAGTATTTCCATCGACGGCACCGTGAAAATGCAACCTATTAGCTGGCACGCATACTGTGTCTCCTTCCTTTTCAAGAAAGATCACATCATTATCATCGATTTCAAATTTCGTCATACTAGTTCCTTGTATTAAACCAACAACCCCTTTACCATTTGTAGCTATAAGTATTTGATCTGACTCATGGTAATGTAATGTGGTTAAAGCACCATTTTCAAATGTCACGTGGTACATTTCTTGCTCTGCAGATTTACCTTCACCTAGAATTTCTCTTATTATTACATTTCCATTAAAATAATTCTCATTTATCTTTTTCTCTTTAGCTGTGTGAATATTTTCCTTTTGCATAGGCCTTCTAGTTTGCCTAGAAATAATAAGATTTCAGCTATAAATAGATAAACAATATATTGTGTAAAAATTGCATTAATAAGAATATATATCTTCTTCCTTATCAAATAGATTTGTTAATCAGTTCAATAGAAACAATATGTGATATCGTTTATCAGACAATTGCAAAGTTCTTAAATATTCTATAGTATGTATCAAAGAAATATCTTATTTTCTAACATTAAACAGAATAGAAATTGAGATGTATTATACTGATAGAAATAACAGACAGATATTTGAAACAATTGGGTTAATTTACCTCAATTTAGAAGCAACCTATAAATAAATAAAGACAACTGACCATTTGTAGAAATTAAGCATGTAATGTTTGCCCTTCTAATTTGCATCTTATTGAAGAAGATAAGATGTCATCTTCCATCAAATTGCCAATGATTTCGAAGTCACAATGCAATTGGTATTGTGAAGCCTTGTCCGTTTTATATCATAAGGATATTAGATTACAACATTATCATTTTGTTATAAATATTTGAGGTATACAAATCATGCATGAATCTCCAGTTCTTAATGACTAGCATTAAATGACAGTGGTTCAGGTTTGGTGAGATGTAAGAACACATTTGACTTTATTTGCAAATCAGAACGAAAAGAAATGGCGTTTGATATTCGTTTTAAACATTTAGATGACTTTGCTACTAGAAAGAATTGTAATACAAACCAAAATAGAATATAGAGTTCAGTCCGAACGTAAAAACAAAAGCAGTAAGAAGAATTAGAAGTCTAGAAATTAGGTTACAATCATTAACGTATCTTCCAATGTCTGATCTGTATTGTCATATCGTCGAATGCCTCCACAGTTGTATTTACTATACAATCCTCTACTGAGTATTAATATAATAAGGCTAAGTTTCATTTCTTTTATGAAAGGAATAATTTTTGATATGGATGGAGTATTGGTAGATGCAATGCCATATCATTGTAAAGCTTTGCAGATGGCCATCAAACAGCAGACAAATATAGAAATCGACGATAGAACGATATTTTTGCTAGAGGGAATGCCAGCCGATGAAATAATAAAAGAGATTTTTCGAGGTAAAGGATATAACGATAATCATTATTATTTCACCATTATAGACAAAATTCATAATTTAAAAAAAGAAATTTTAAAGCAAATATTAGTTTTAAAACCCATTGATGGAATAAGAGAATTAATAACTCAATTAGATTGCATAAAAGCTGTTGTAAGTGGGGCTTCAAAACAAGAAGTTGAAACTATTCTCTATAAAATCTTTGGAAGAGGAAAATTCGAGATTGTGATTACTGGTGATGATTTAGAAGAAGGCAAGCCAAATCCTGCTCCATTTAAAACTGCGTTGGAAAGGATGAATTTGAAACCTCAAGAAGCAATAGTAGTAGAAAATGCACCATTAGGAGTTCAAGCCGCTAATAAAGCAGGAATTGAATGTATTGTTACTTTAAATAATTCAAATGCTTAAAATATCAGACTTTAAAGATTTAATAGATGAAAATAGAATATTTGAAGATACAAAGTCTGCTTCAAGTTTTTTGAAGAACTGGTGTCATTCTAAATCTAAATGACACATCATCATTTCATATTATGATAATATTATTATTCATTGTTTCTGGTTTTTGTTTATGACGTGGATACTATTAATACTCGATAATTAAACACGGGATGTTCAAGGCACACATAATAACTGAACTTGATTCAAACAAAGGGTAATTATATCTATATATTTCTATATATATCTAATATTATTAAATGAACACCCTGGCTACCCGTAATCAATTCACTCGCTATCATGAAATATTTCGAGAAAAGTAGACTTGCTAAGATTCTATGAAATACAGCGACAAGTATCAGAAGCATTTATTTCCATCTTCTCTTTACACAATTCAATTGATCAACTAAGATTCATTTTAGGCTTTTTCCATTATGAGGATATATTCAAATGGATAGGCCAATCTGTTAGATTTCATTGTACCAACAAATCGGCCTGTTTTCTCGTCTCTCGTCAACGGAAGAGCCCTGCTTGGTATTTGTCTTTTGATAATATTGTGAATATTAAAACCCATTTTTTTCAGTGTTTGTACAAATACATCTGCATTATGGATCTTAACTTTATTAATATCTGTATCACCAATTACTATACATGTTCTTCCACCCAACATCAAGATTCTATACATTTCTTCAAAACATTGCTGCATATCAAAAAAATAGTGCTCTATCGCATCTGCCTCTCTTTTGTCTATCAACCGAAGGTTTTCCACTATTGTTTTTCCAAGATCGCTATACAATCTAACTTTAGTCAGTTCCTTTTTTTTGATAGAACCGATAAATTTGGTTCTAAATTCTGAAAGCTCCTCAGTATATCCCAACCAAATTGCAGTCAGTTGATGAAGATCAGCATATTCGTAGGAGGTTACATAAGGTGGGCTGGTGACTATTAATGCCACAGAATCATCATTTAATCTCATATTACGTGCATCAACATTATCTACAGTACAGTCAATCCTTTTCTCTTTAAGAATCTTCCAAAACTGCCAATTCTTATTTAACATTCTCTGTATATGAATAAAGAAACTGCTATATGCATCATTTATTGTCTTCTCCTTGTCTATTGTGGGCTTTATCGATTTCATCATCCACCGCGAACAGCCTTTTAGAATATTTGAAAACGCACAAACTAAAAAATTTCTAATATTTTCGTCTTCACTAATCATCATGATTCCTGATAGAATGATGGACAAATCATGTTTTTGTTTTTCAGGGAACCAGTAATCTATTCTATTATTTACAGAAAAGACAACCTTAAAATCATCGCCTCTTTTTAAGAGGGGCGTTTGGCTATTTGCATCTATGAGATTGGTCTTTATCCTTAGTTTTAATGTCGATATTATAGATTCCAGATATGGAGGATCTATTGGAGTAGTTTTAACTCTTGTGATCAATGCCGCTACTGGATTGATATCGGTTCCATAGGTTCTTCTATCATTGACAATGGATTCTACAAGAGTGGTTCCAGAACCCATAAAGGGATCGCAAACAAGTTCTCCAATTTGGCTATTTTCTTTTATCAATCTTGCTGCTAGCTGGGGAATAAACTTGGCAGGATATCTGTGATAGCTATGAGTAAGATAAGATGTTCCTAATCTATCTATCTCTCTAAATGACCATGAATCATCCACTTTATCTGATTGTAAGTATTGCATATGGTGTAAATATCTATTACTATGAAATAGTAATATTATTCTGATTTTGCAGTATGAATTTTCTTAATTAATTCCTCTTGCTAGTATTAATTTAATTAGTAACGTTATTGATTAAAGGATATAATCAAAGTCAAGGTTTAAGAGAAAGTATAATCGTAATCATAGAACTTAAAGCCTAAAGTCCTATATATAGTACCCATTTTCAAATTCACACATCCGAATTTTTTCTAAGATGTTATGATGACTCATACGTACATCAATAATTTTTAGAAATATAAATTAGGTGTATAAGTTATATGCAACTATTTACGGCCTTCCTGACACGTTTATTATCCAAAATTTATCAGGTATTTAACAGATTAGATCTTACAGAAACCTATAGTTGACAGAGCCAGTAAGCTATACAAAATTAGGCACTTCAGTCAGAGTTGGATAAACCAAATAGTATGATCCAGCAAGCAATTGGTATATATATAGATACATTAATATATCTTAGTTTAAATTCCTAATCACCTTCAATAGCAAATATGGATGAATAAAATGTAATCGAAATAATTCTTAATTCTTATAGTATTCATATATTGATAAGTCTTTTTTAGGTTATAAACAGGTCCATATAGTAAAACAATATTTTCTTTGTAGAAGCTAGCTTTATGGATTTTTCTGAGCTACTAATGCCATTGATAAAGCACTATGTGTAAATTGTTTACATTCTCAAGGAAAATGATGCTTCACACATCTTCTCCAGATGCGAAATAAAATACTTATTAAGGTCATTCTTATTGTTATTAATTCACAGCTATGGACTACAGAAAGCTATGTGAAGACATCTTAAATCTTGATCCGAAGATTCGCTATGTTGGCATATGTGATGAAACTGGTGAGACTAAGTATGGGGGGCAACGCCAAGGTATTCAGAATCTACTTTCGCCTGAAGAAACAAAAAGATCAAATTTGCAGGCATTAGCTAGATGGGCTTTACGCAACTCTCTAGCTCCAAAGATTGGGAAGGGAAAGTATGCTATTGCAGAATATGAAAAGCTTAAACGTATAACCGTACCATTAGAAAACTATCACTTACTTCTCATAACAACAGAGGTAGAAGCTAACCATCAAAAAATTATAGATAATGTTCTACAGTTGGTTAGAAGTTAGAAAAATAGTTTTTTTTAAATATACAAATCAACGGGCAGGGTTTCTAGGTTCATGCGACGCTCCGGTCGCGGTTATACTTCCGGTATAATCACCAGTAACCTCTAAAACATCATCAGAAGCAGAGATTTCTTTGAGCATCTCCAGAGTTAGTCTCTGATTATTTACGTAATGAGTCCCTTTGTCGTATACAGCAGGAAGCCATCCGGTCCTTTCAAATATCTTATTTTTCATTGCTTCAGAATCTATTCCTGATTTTGTAAATATCTCGACCATATAAAATGGTGCATTTTCGGATTTCTCCTTCTCACGTATTAGTAAATCATGAATGAGGATAGGATCTACTTTTGGAAGGTATGTCTCATATAAGGTCTGTAATCCTTGAAATACTGTTCTTATTTCTTGTACTTCAGACATATTTGTATTAATCTAATAATAACTCGTCAGTATAAGAGGATTTCCACCAAACAGGCGTTTTATAATTTTTATTTGATTAAGTCATATTTGATGATGCAACAACAATTCGTTTAATAAAACGAATCTGAAATCAAACATATTGAAAACTAACAGTCAATGAACTATTTCTATTGTAGACATTGAATTAGGAAAGTTTAAATAACACAGATGCCGGGCAAACCGTTTTCTTTTAATCTACTAAATTTATCTAAAAAATTTTGGTTCAGGAGCGTACAGTAGGTAATTATTGATGTTATTCCAGATAATAGATATCTCCATTTATTTTGCGGATTGAATGAGGAGCAATTTATCTTATAATCTGACTACAGAAATTCTATTTTTTGTATATTTATTTGTTATATTTAACTAGCTTATGAATAAGTCTTCCGCAGTATAAATTACTTTGCACATTCAAAGGAGCTCTCGTTTTTATATTCTGGGTCTACCGAGAAAATGAAAAAGCTTCCGAAATAATCTATATTAATATTATTTCTATATATTTTTCTATTCATAATGTAGCGTTAATTGTCATAAGCTTACTGACTTATAAAATTAATAGTTTGCCTTAAAATGGATATAAGTACATTTTAGATAGTGAATCTAATTACACAAACCACGCACATATGTCTTCATCAGTGTATAAAATG
>Ga0126311_10001179_pt1 | contig 12509 bp, 6 predicted proteins | sample Plot61_FD_92539 | JGI IMG/M metagenome (GOLD analysis project Ga0126311, IMG submission 92539) | Serpentine soil microbial communities from UC McLaughlin Reserve, CA, USA - Plot61 | ecosystem: Environmental > Terrestrial > Soil > Grasslands | place: USA: UC McLaughlin Reserve, Lake County...
ATCCTGCTGCCCTGGACCAACTTCAATCGCAATCGCGACAAGCTGTTTTTCTTTGTCGGTTATGAGCGCTACTACCAGCAGGTAGACGAAGGCTCGAACCTGTTCCGCGTGCCGACGTTGAGAGAGCGACAAGGTGATTTCAGCGAGTCAGCTCCCGGCTCGATCTTCGTTCCCGCCGGCTGCACTGCGAATGGTGTAACCGGCTCGAACAGCGTTAACAACGGCACCGACGCTGCGCCCGGCAACAATCTCGCGCCCTGCGCCGATCCGTTTGGCAGAGCCCTGCTGAACCTGTTCCCGGCACCCAATCGATCGGTTCCGTTCGGCCAGAACAACTACGTCTACAGTGTTCTCAGGCCGAACAATAGACAGCAGTTCACCTCGCGTTTCGACTACGCCGTTAGTGATAAGACAAAACTGTATGTGCGTTTCGCGCGCGAGTATGAGGAGCAGGGATTCCCGCGCGGCCTGTGGTGGGATTCGTCAAACTATGAACTGCCCGGCAAGCTAACGAGTAAGAACCTGGGCCGCTCCGTAGTGGTGAATCTGACCAACATCATCAATCCATCGATGACCAATGAGATTCTCTTCAGTGCGAGCAAGCTCAAACTGAATTACGACTTTGCTGAGCCTGAAAAAGTTTCATACTCGGGACTCGGACTACAGCGTGTCGGTTTCTTCCCGAGCAACAATCCGTACATTCCAGTTAGCGTGCTGACCTGGGGCGGTGGTGACTTCCATACTGCTTACGGTTACCCGATTTCCGCGTGGAACGACAGCTTCGCAATCACGGATAACGTCGTGAAAGTGCAGAACACGCACACCTGGAAATTCGGCGCCTTCGTCGAACAGGCAAACAAACGACAGCAATCCAACAGCGACGTAAACATCGTCCTTGGACAATGGGGCCAAACAAACGCCACCGGTAACAACTACGGCGACCTGTTTGTCGGAAAGCCGATTGAGTTCGCGCAGGGCACCGACCGTCCACTCGATAACTTCCGTTATTACAACTTCGAATTTTACGGACAAGACAGTTGGAAACTCCGTCCGAACTTCACTGTCGAAGCCGGACTGCGGTTCGCGTACTTACCGCAAAACTACGAGCGTAAGGGACTCGGCACTCTGTTTGATCCCTCTACGTACAATCGTAACCAGGGAATTTTCATCAATGGAGATCGGTCCAGACCGAATGGCATCTTAACGGCGGCGAGAGATGAGATTCCTAAAGGCGTCCTGCCAAACGTGCCGGTGCAATGGATGCCTCGCTTGAACTTTGCCTGGGACGTCGGCGGCAAGGGCGATCTCGTCCTCCGTGCGGGCGCAGGACTTTTCTACAATCGCGTCCAGGGTAATTACGATTATTACTCCAGCGGTGAAATGCCAAACACGTACCGCGCCACCGTCGACACTCCGTGGGGCGCTGCAAACGGAAACGGATTGTCGTTCAGCGATCTCAGCAATCTCGATCCGTTCAATACGATTTCAAACGTCGACATCAACTCTCGCGATCTGACTTCAAATGAGGTCCCCAGGGTTGCGAATTTTAGTTTCACGGTTGAGAAGCGGCTGCCGATGGACAACATCCTCTCAGTTGCTTATGTTGGAACTCAGGGGCGGCACCTGCCGCAGCGCAGGAATCTCAACATCGTTCCGCTGGGGGCGCTCTCGAGTGGAATCATTCCACTCAGCTCGCCGGTCACCGTTACAAACAACGGCGTATCGACGACCTATACTCAACTTAATTTAGCTGATCCATTGCAGCGAGCCGGAGTGGATGCCTCAGTGCTGAGGGGATTCAAGCCATTCCCGGCCTACAACTCGATCGGCCTTTATCAATTTACCGGCACGTCTACTTACCACTCGTTGCAAGCAACATTGAGCCACAATGGACGGAACCTCCAGTACTTCGCCACCTATACTTTCGCCAAAGCTCTTGGGACTGTGGCGACCAACGAGAGTGATGGAGCAGCATGGGCCGATCCGATTGATACCAGAAACAGAAGCTGGGGAGTACTTCCTTTCGATCGAACACACGTGTTCAATCTCTCCTACAACTGGAGTTTGCCGCGGCTCGCGCGTGGCGGTTTCGCGAATCCAGTCACGAGAGGCATCTTTAATGGTTGGCAAATCTCCGGAATCACCACTGTTCAGAGCGGAACTCCGATTCGCCTGAAACTTGTTGGCGACATTGCGACCACGGGACAGGCGGTCGCCTGGTATGGCTCAGACGCATTCAATATTCCGAACTCCGGCGCGAGCCTCGGTGCGGTCACGCCGGTTTACCTCAGCAATCCGCAGGTGGGTGGAACCGGACTGGGTGACAGGGTGTTTGACCTGAGCAAGCTTGCGATTCCGGCGTTCCCAACTACCGGACCATCGCAGCCGCCGTTCTATCTCCGCAGTCCAGGTCGTAGCAACTTCGACATCTCGTTCTTCAAGAACTTCAACATCACCGAATCGAAGAAGATTCAGTTCCGTACCGGACTGTTCAATGTCTTCAATCAGGCGTACCCGACAAGGATCGACGTTAATTCCGTCAACTTAAACGGAAGCGATATCTTCCTGGCGTTGGATACGATCTGCTTACGACGCGTCAATGTTCCCAATGGTAATGGGACCAATGTTTCCAATCCGTGCGACCCAACCGGTGGATTCCGGTTCACCGACGGTCGTGCTGGCGACCGGAGTGATACTGTCAACAACTTCGGCAAGATCGTAAACAAACACGGCCGGCGAATTGTTGAGTTCGCATTGAAGTTTACGTTCTGACGCTTTGCATAGAGTTGCCGCAAAGCAGTACAAATTGCACAATCATCCCGATGAGATTTGTTGTGCATGTTGTACTGCTTTGCGGCTTTCTTTTGAGTGCGACTGCTCAAGCTCAGGACATAGAGCCTAAGTACAAAACTGCCGACACCAACAATGCGACGATTCGCGGGCGAGTTACGCTTCCGTCCGGGTTTGGGGCTGAGGGTTATGCGCGGATCACGTTGAAGACCCAGCAAAGCATTCTTTCCACTATCTACACCAACAACAGCGGCGAGTTTCAGATTAGAAATCTGAGCGAAGGCATTTACTTCGTGCAGGCGGAGATGCCACAGAGCAACTTCGAACCCGTAACAAGAAGAATCGAGCTCGGTCGTGGACTGATGATCGATCTGGTGTTGGAGCTCGGTGAGAAGAAGGACCTGACTCTTAACCGCGTTGGCAAGATTGTTTCTGCGGCCGAGTTAAGGCAAGCAGTGCCGGCGGCAGCTAAGAAGCAATACGAGCTCGGTTTGAAGTTTGTGAGCAAAGGCAACTTCCAGCAGGCTGCGATGCATTTTCAGGAAGCGCTCTCGATTTATCCCGAGTACCTCGCTGCGCGTAACGATCTTGGCGCGCAGTACCTGAAGTTGAAACAGATTGACGTAGCGCAAAAGCATTTTGAAATCGTGCTTGCCAACGATCCAAAAAATTTCAACGCGAAGTTCAACATGGGGTTGGTCCAGGTCGAGCGTCACAACTACACGGAAGCGATTGGGATATTGAATCAGGCGATTGCGATTGATAGCACACGGCCGGTAGCGCGGCTCTGGATCGGAATAGCCAAACTGGAACTCGGCGATGTGGAAGTTGCAGAAGCGGAATTGACGCGGGCGTTGATAATGGGAGGAGATGAATGCGTTGCCGCGCATTATCATCTCGCTCGCATCTACATGAACCGCGGCGCTCTCATGGAAGCCGCACGCTCAGTCCGCTCCTATATTCAACAGGCGCCACGCGGCGAATTTATTACAGAAGCGAAAGAGCTCGCGCGTCAGATCGAGAAGAAGAAATAAATCCGCGTTTTAATCGGCGTGAATCCGCGGCTAAAACTAACGTCCGATAACAAAACTCGTTAACCGCGTCACGCTAATCCTGCCATCACTGATTGTTACGCTCAGCTCGTATTCTCCGGCCGCAAACTTATCAATCGCAAACGAACCGGCGTACTTGATTTGCCCACGCTCATCCGCAGGCGGAAGCTCACCAGATGTTTTACCCACCTGACGATTATTCTGCAGAATCTCCAATGTCATCTTCAAAGGTTTCGCAGAACCCTTCGCGGGCCACGCCGTAAAGAAGTACGCGAGTTGTTTGGCAGCTATCCGCTCACCGAGATTTGGATAAACGAGTAGCTCTCCAAACCCGAGCGGCTGATCACGCTTCTGCTCTTCAGGTGTCAGACGGTCAGCTCTTTTCAACACGGCCACGCTGCTGAGTCGCGGTTTGGTTTCGTCAATACTCGAAATCTCTAAACGTGTGGTGCTGACCTTGACCTCGCTCGTCGCCGCGTCATACGCAATGAGTTGAACCTGATACTTACCAGGCGGCAGTTGCACTTCGCGATAGAAGAGGACGTCTCCCTTTCTTGCCGCTTCTGCATCCTGAAGAGCACCAGTCAACCCATAATGCTGGCTCAGCTTCTGGACCACCTGCTCAGCTTCGTCTCTCACTAATGCCACAATCGAAAAATCGGTGTTGTAAGTCTTCTTATCGTTGGAAGAGCTAAACTTGAATGCGGAGAGGGGCGCTTCTGCAAGAATCAACGTCAATCCATTTTTCCCGGGCGCTGGATAACTGAGCGCAGCGCTTTTCAGCAGCGTCTGAGTTGAGCTACTTTTCCAATTTCTAGCGGCCGCAACCGCGGGGGCTTCGTAATCGAGCATCGGAAGTTGACCGGCGGATTCGACAGCGTAGTAGCCCTGGCGCGACTGAATCTCAACATTGGGGTGTGCCACTTTCACGCTGATGCGCCGGAACCGACCATCGTACTCTTTGTTTTGCGGCACGTAAGTCAGGAAATAGTAGCCATTCATGTCATCGTCGATGCGACGCAGTCCTGAAACCAGATCGTTCGTATCATGAATCAAAAAGCCGCCGGTTTGATCGGCGAGTGAACCCAGTCCACTGCGCGGATCAAAGCGCAACAGATCTTCATTTCGCTCGAGCGATCTCGTGTAAGGGCCGCTGCTGCCCCGGTCGCTACCACGCGCCTGCTGCGCCATGCCAGCTCCTGCGATCGAATTGAGCTCACGTGCCGCTTCGGCGGTTCCGCTTTGGATACGTAAACCGCCTGCGTCGACCGAATAGATACTGACATTCGCGCGGTTTGCAGCATTGATTACGGCTGGAAATTTCTGTTGCACGGCGGGAGGCAGCTTCAGGCCTTCGGAAAAGAAAATAATTGTTTTCCTACCCGGAAGGTTCTGCATCGGGCTGATTACAGCGAGCAGGCTGTTGATGGTGGCAAAGCCTTCCTGATCGCGTTCCAGACGCTCGTAGTGATCCAGCATCTGGCTCTGCATCTCCAGCAACTTTTGCTGAGCGCTTGCCTGGCCGGACTCTTCGCCCGCCGCAGACGCACCGCCACTGTTCTGCGCTGCACCGGCCGCCGCCGCTGCACCCGCAGACGATGAGACTTGCTGATCCAAACCAATACTTCGTTCGGCGTTCTCGCGCATGTTTGCCGCGCCCGAGGCGTACGTGGACGTTGCGCTTCCGGTAGCTCGCTCAACTGCATCCTTAATTAATTGCGACTTGTCGGTGAAGGTCTGTACCGTGCGCAGTGATTGATCAATTCCAAAGACACCCGTGAAACCGCCAGACGCCGCACCCTCTTCCGCATACGCGAGACCAGCCTTGCGGGCAAGGGATCGCGCCTCTGGTGACAGCCGATCAAACACGAGGGCCGTGACCGTCGGAGTAGACCGCCCTGGCACCGGCGCACTGTTTGAAGTCTCTACACCCGGCCCGCCATCCTTCGACTCCACGGCACCGCGAGCTGCCCCTCTTGTGACGAAGCGAAACGACTCGATTTTCTGTGGAACACCGTCTTCAAGAACTTCGAAATCCGTCGCTTTCAGGTCACGAATTTGACGTCCCTTCTTATCCTTGACGACCACGTCAAGCCGCACTTCGTTACTGCGAAAGCGGATCACTTCGTCCTGCTCTTGTGCGCACACTACGGCAGGCGAAAAGACGTTGAAAATAATCAGAAAAAGGCTCAGAAGCGACTTCATTTTTAAGGGCTGAGTATGCCACAGATCGCAAATCTGTGGCATACTTTGACAACGATTTTAGCGCTCGCCTGGATTTGTAAATGGCATCAACAAAGCGGCTTAGTAATGCTCTGCTAATACTGCTGTTATTTTGCGCCGGTATGCTGGCGCAGGATTCCTCGGCCGCAGTCGAGCGCGAATTTGAACGTGCCACGCAGCTACATCAGAGCGGAGATTTGCAGGGTGCCGTGCGTGCCTACGTCGCCATTCTGGCCACGCATCCGGCGAGAGTCGATGTGCGGTCAAATCTGGGCGCGGCATACTCCGCGTTGGGCCGTTACGAAGACGCAATTCAGGAGTACAAACGAGCTCTAATCGTAGACGGCAGCAACTATGCGATCCGGTTTAATCTCGCTTTGGCTTATTACAAGGCAGCGTGGTTCTCGGATGCGGCAGCGGAGCTCGAGCGATTCGTTGCCGCAGTCCCGGAGAGTCCGCAGACAGCAAATGCACGATTGGTGTTGGCAGATTGTCAGGTCAGACTCGGCGAATACAAAAAAGTTATCCAATCACTGTCGCCCCTCGCTGAAGCCGACGCAACCGACCGCACACTCGCCTACCTGCTTGGGAGCGCACTCATTGGTGACGGTCAATTAGATAAGGGACAGGCGATCATCGATCGCTTGTTTCGCCACGAAGATTCCGCCGAGGCGCACCTCTTGATGGCTTCCATTCTACTGCTGGCGGATGATGCTCAAGCCGCTCTTAAAGAAGCCCAGCGCGCACTTGAGTTGAACCCAAAACTTCCATCAGTTCAGGCGTGGCATGGTCGTGTGCTGATGCGTTTGGGGGATACGGAGAAAGCGAAAGTCGCATTCAAGAATGAATTGGCGACCAACGCAAACGATTTCGAAGCGAATCTTTATTTAGGAGTACTGCTGAGACAGGATAAACAATTAGAGGAAGCAGCGACGCATTTGCAGCGTGCAATTCAACTGCGGCCGCGAGAACAATACGCACGTTATCACCTGGCTGCTGTCTACGCGACAGCGGGTAAACCAAAAGATGCGCTGCCATTGCTCGTAGGTGTTTTGAAGGAACACACAGACTTTGTCGAAGCGCGTGTCCTGCTGGCGTCAGTGTATTACCGGCTCAATAGAAAAGATGATGGAGACCGGGAAAAAGCAATCATTCAGAAATCAAATGCTGAGCAACAGGCCAAGCCGCCAGAGCAATTGTAGGGGCGGCCCTCCGTGGCCGCCCCAGTGTGGCTCGACGCTGGGGCGGCCACGGAGTGCCGCCCCTACGGTTGTGTCGTTCACCGCTCTGATCATCTTGCTGGTGTGTTCGTCAGTCTGCGCGCAGTCCACGCGCAAACCAAGAGTCAAACAAACCCCGCAAACTCACGCGAATGCCGAAGCCGAGTTTGATCGTTTCGTGAAGCAGGCTGATGAGGCGCGATTGGGTGAGCGTTTCGACGACGCGATCACGCTTTATGGGAAAGCGCTGAACATAAAACCGAAGTGGTCCGACGGTTGGTGGTATGTCGGCGCGATTTTTTATCAAAAGGATCTATACCCACAAGCGCGTGACGCTTTCCAGAACCTCGTCGCTCTTGAGCCGCAAAGAGGACCGGCGTGGGCCATGCTCGGTCTCTGTCTGTTTCAGACTGGCGACTATGAGCGCGCGGCGACTTCGTTGCAACGCGGAAGGTCACAGGGAGTAAACGACAATTCGGAGCTCGCCGGCGTAGCTCGCTATCACATTGCGCTTCTCTATATTCGTTTCGAATACTTCGAGAATGCCTTCGACATGCTTGCCGAGTTATTGCGTACTGGTAACTCCAGTCCGAAGGTCGTGGAAGCTTTTGGTTTGACGATGTTGAGAATGCCTTACCTGCCGAAGGAGATCCCTGCCGCGCAACGAGAGAAGATCCTGATCGCGGGACAGGCCGGAATCAACATGGCCGCCCGGCGGCAGGAACAGGCGCGCGCGGCTTTCGACACGCTCCTCGCCCAGTATCCAAACGATCCAAATGTTCACTATGGATTCGGTGTCTTCATGTTGTCGCAGGACGCGGATGTTGCGCTCAAGGAATTCAAACGTGAGTTGGAGATCTCGCCGTTGCATTATCCTTCAATGGTGCAAATGGCGTTTGAATACTTGAAGCGAGATCAATACAACGACGCGTTGCCTTTGGCGGAAAAGGCGGTGCAGCTCGCGCCGAAGTTATACGCCGCACGCAACGTGCTGGGACGAGTCTTGCTCGAGCTGGGACAAGTTGACAGGTCGATCAGGGAGTTGGAGGAGGGAGTGAAACTCGCGCCTTCAAGTCCGGAAATGCACTTTGCTCTTGCGCGCGCTTACACGCGTGCCGGGCGCAAGCAGGATGCGGCTCGCGCACGCGAGACCTTCAAGAAGCTCCAGGACGAATACAACCAGAAGCGACAGGCGGAAGAGAAACCAAATTAGCCACCGATTACACTGATAAGTAAGTCGATATTGCGGGATCAATGAGTCAAGGTGTGAAACAGTATTCGCTGATCGCGATCGTGATTGCGTTAGGTCTGCTCGCGGCCGTGGTGGTGAATGGGCAGATGAGTGGTGTGCGCCGTTGGAACCCGAGACGCGTTCCGGCAGACACTATTTTCGTCGGAGACCAGGCGTGTGGCGAGTGTCACAAAAAACAGTTCGCATCGCATGGCCATAGTGGAATGGCGGAAGCGATGGAGCCCGTCGCTAGCTCCAGGGTGTTGACTGGTAATCCAAAACTCAGCATGCGCGTTGGTCCTTATACTTATGAGCTCACGCGCAATGGCAAACAGAGCACTTACTCAGTAACTGACGGGAAAGACACCATCACCTTTCCGATCGTCTACGCTTTCGGGCAAGGCAAGATGGGCCAGACTTACATGCTGGAGCGCGACGGAAAGTTCTATGAAAGCCTCGTAAGTTTCTACAGCGAACCGAAGGCGCTCGATTTCACGATTGGCGCGTCGCGCCTCGAGCCAAAATCACTGACTGACGCTGTCGGCCGCCTGCTGTCTGCGAACGAGGTGGCGAATTGTTTCAGTTGTCACGCGACGGGTGCGGTTGTCGGCGGTTCGCAACTGCGTCTCGATAAGTTTGCACACGGAATTCGGTGTGAGGCTTGTCATGGTCCCGGCGGACAACACATCGCGGCGGTCAAAGCAGGCGAAACTCCGGCGAAGTCGATCTACAATCCGGGACTGTTGAGTGGCGATGAATTGACGCAACAGTTTTGCGCATCGTGTCATCGTGGCGCTGAGGAGTTCTCGTTGTTGCAGAGCATGGAAATCCACAACGTGCGTTTTCAGCCGTATCGGATCTTTCACAGCAAGTGTTATTCGGATGATCGGAACATAAGCTGTACGGCTTGTCACAATCCGCATGAGCCGCTCCGCGAGGACACAGGTTACTACGATAAAAGATGTCTGGAGTGTCATTCGCTGAGAGACAAGACTGCAAAAGCCGGCGATGGCAAGAGCTGTCCGGTCGCTGACAAAGAGTGCACCTCGTGTCACATGCCGAAGATCGAGATCAAGGCCGCGCACTTCAAGTTTACGGATCACTACATTCGAGTCGTTAAGCCCGGAGAGAAGTTTCCAAATTAAGTATGAAGGCATTTGCGTTAGGCATAATTATCGCGTTGCTGTTTGGTAGTGGCTGGATGCAATCGCGGCCTGCTCCTGTCGCTCAACGAGTGACGTTTGTTGAAGTGCCACCCGCGCAGAGCAAGATCACGTGGGTTCACGACAACGGTCGATCAGAGTTGCGGCACCTGCCTGAAACCTGCGGCGGTGGTGGTCTCTTTTTCGACTACGATAACGACGGCTGGATGGACATCTATCTCGTCAACAGTGGACCATCGGATTTTTACACTCCCAAAACTCCGATAAAGAACGCTCTCTACCGGAATAACGGCGATGGGACTTTCGTCGACGTCACAGATAAAGCAGGCGTCGCGTGTGGGCAGATGGGCCACTTCGGCATGGGCGCCGCAGCGGCGGATTATGACGGCGACGGCTGGCAGGACTTGTACGTAACCAACTACGGCACCAACGTCCTCTTCCACAACAACGGCAACGGCACGCTTACAAATGTGACCGACAAGGCTGGAGTCGCAGCGCCGAACTGGTCCACCTGTGCGACCTGGTTCGATTATGACAACGACAGCAAACTCGATCTCTTTGTCTCGAGCTTTGTTCAGTACAGCGGCGACGGGACGATCTTCTGTGGTGATAACCGCGTCGGACGTCGCTATTACTGCGTGCCTCGTGTATTCAAGCCTCGCGCGAGTTTTCTGTTTCACAACGAAGGCGGCGGCAAGTTTCTCGACGTCAGTAAAGATTCCGGAATCGCTGCCCGGCTCGGCAAATCGTTTGGGTCAGTTGCTACGGACATTAATAACGACGGCCTGATGGACCTCTTTGTAGCGAACGACACGCTCGAGAACTTTCTCTTCATAAACAAAGGGAAGGGAAAGTTTGAAGAGGCGGGGTTGCTCTCCGGCGTGGCTTACAGTGATTCCGGTGCGCCGCGTTCGGGAATGGGAGTCGATGCTACGGATTACGACGGCGATGGCTGGCAGGATTTGTTCGTGGCCAACATCGATCAGGAGCTGTTCAGTCTGTATCAGAATCAGAAGGACCTCACCTTTATCGATCGGCCCGGTGAGATTGGGACAGCGACGCGTCTGCTCAGTGGCTGGGGCTTGCGCTTTTTCGATTATGACAATGATGGTGATCCGGATCTAATCCTCGCGAACGGCCATCCCGACGACATGGTTGAGATTCAGTCGCTCAAAGTTAAGTACAAGGAACCGTTGTTAATGTTTGAGAACGTTAATGGGGCGTACAAGAATGTCACCACCGTTTCGGGACCTGCTTTCAGCAAAGATTTTCCGGCGCGTGGTTTATCGGTTGGCGACTACGACAACGATGGCGATCTCGACGTATTGATCATTAACAACGGCGCTGCTCCAGTGCTGCTGAGAAACGAAGGTGGCAATCGCAACAACTGGGTTGGTTTGAACCTGGTGGCGACGAGTAGTAACCCGGGCGCGGTTGGCGCAATTATCACGTGGGAAGCTGGCGGCGTGAAATTCAGGCGTCTCAAGACAGCGGGTGGCAGTTATCTTTCTTCACACGACCCCCGCGAGATCCTCGGCATCGGTACGGCAACCAAAATCGACAGCATCGAGATCAAGTGGCCCAGTGGACGAATTGATAAGTTAACCAATCCACCAATCCGAAAGTACATAAAAGTTGTGGAGGCGAATCCGTAATCAATCCGTGAAAATCTGTGGCCCAGTTCTGTTGCTCTGCCTTCTTTTGCTGATCCCGCACGCGTCTACTCAGACGCAGTATCCTTTTCAGAATCCAGACCTTCCGATCGAGCAGCGAATCGACAACATTCTCTCGTTGATGACAATCGACGAGAAGATCGAGTGTCTCGATACGAATCCGAGTGTTCCTCGGCTGGGGATCAAAGCCAGCGGTCACGTGGAAGGTATTCACGGTCTCACTCAGGGTGGTCCAGGTAAGTGGGGCAGGCCCTTAACGATCCCGAGTACAACCTTTCCGCAGGGAATCGGACTCGGTGAAACCTGGGATACAGATATCCTCACGCAGGCCGGACAAGTCGAAGGCTACGAAGCTCGTTACGTCTTTCAAAGTCCGAAATATCACCAGGGCGGCATCGTGATCCGATCTCCCAACGCGGATCTGGGCCGCGATCCACGTTGGGGCCGAACGGAAGAATGTTACGGCGAGGACGCATACTTCAACGGAGCGATGGTGGTTGCATTCACTAAAGGACTGAAAGGCAATCATCCGAAGTACTGGCAGGCAGCGGCGTTGATGAAACACTTTCTCGCCAACAGCAACGAGAACGATCGCGACAAATCAAGCTCCGATTTTGACGAGCGTCTCTTTCATGAATATTACTCGTTACCTTTTCGCATGGGTGTGGTCGAAGGTGGCTCGCGCGCTTACATGGCGGCTTACAACGCCGTCAACAAAGTGCCGATGACGATAAATCCGGTGTTGCAAAAGATAACGCGCGACCAATGGGGCAACGATGGAATTATTTGTACCGACGCGGGAGCGATGAAGAACCTGGTGACGGCGCACAAGTACTATCCTGATTTTGAGACTGCTGCCGCGGAGTCAGTTAAGGCGGGTATCGGCCAGTTTCTCGACGACTATCGCGATGCTGTCAGAGGCGCGTTGAAGAGAGGTTTGTTGACGGAAAAGGACATTGATCGCGCGTTGCGAGGTAACTTTCGAGTCATGATCCGGCTCGGCCTGTTGGATCCTCCGGCGCGTGTGCCTTATGCGTCGATCGGGCAGGAGTCAATCGATCCCTGGCTGACCGACAAGCACAAAGCCGTCGCATTGCTGGCGACGCAAAAATCGATAGTCCTGTTAAAGAACTCCGCGGGCCTTTTACCGCTCGACA
>Ga0126311_10001181_pt1 | contig 12493 bp, 11 predicted proteins | sample Plot61_FD_92539 | JGI IMG/M metagenome (GOLD analysis project Ga0126311, IMG submission 92539) | Serpentine soil microbial communities from UC McLaughlin Reserve, CA, USA - Plot61 | ecosystem: Environmental > Terrestrial > Soil > Grasslands | place: USA: UC McLaughlin Reserve, Lake County...
AGCGCCATCCGCATCGGCTCGCCCGCCAGTAAGGAGGGCGCTCTGGCTGCTGCGCGCGAGTCGGGCGGCCGCATCGAGAGCGTCACGGACGAGGAGATACTCGACGCCCAGAGGCTGCTCGCCGGAGAGGAGGGCGTCTTCTGCGAGCCGGCCTCCGCGGCGGGCATCGCCGGTCTCCTCAAGCTCGCGAGGGAGGGCAGGGGCCCCGAAGGCACCGTGGTTAGCGTGCTCACGGGACACGGGTTGAAGGACCCCGACGCCGTATTGAGCCGCGTGGAGTTGCCCGAGCCGGTACCTGCTACGTTCGATGAGGTAGCAGGACGCATGGAGAAGGCCTAGAGAAAAGTGATCTCGGTCCGCGTCCCCGCAACCTCGGCGAACCTCGGCCCCGGCTACGATGCAGTAGGGCTGGCGCTCTCTCTTAGCATGCGGGTGAGCCTGGACAGGACCCCCTACCCTAGCGTCGAGGTGCGCGGCACGGGGGCTGGGCTAATCCCCAGTGGGCCGGATCACCCCGCCTACCGCGCCGCCCGGTTCGTCGCGGAGCTCGTCGGAGAGTCAGCCGCTCACTTCCGCCTCGTACAGGAGAACGCCATCCCCCCCACACGGGGTCTTGGCGGGAGCGCCGCCGCGCTGGTCGGCGGCGCGGTCGCTGCCAACGACCTCTTCGGGGGACAGATCGCCGCCCCCGACCTCCTGAACATAGTCTGCGAGCTCGACGGCCACCCAGACAACGCAGCCCCCGCGCTCCTCGGCGGCCTCGTCATCGGCACCCTCACACCCGAGGGCGTGAGCGCGGTGCGCCTCGAGCCGAGGGACCTCAAGGCCGTCGTCGCCGTCCCCGACTTCGCCGTCTCGACCACCGCGGCCCGCCGCGCCCTGCCCGAGAGGGTCCCTCACCGCGACGCCGCCTTCAACGTTGGGCGCTCGGGGCTCCTCCTCGGCGCTCTGGCTACGGGAGAGTACGAACTCCTGCGCGTCGCCATGCAGGACAGGCTGCACCAGCCATACCGCTCCCACCTCGTCCCAGGCCTCGAGGACGTCATAGAAGCGGCGCTGGCGAACGGCGCCTACGGCGCGTGTCTCTCCGGGTCGGGCCCTACTGTCCTCGCCTTCGCCTCGAAGGCCACGGCCCCGAGGATAGCGCCAGCTATGCAGGCCGCCTTCGGGTCCCGAGGTGTCGAAGCAAGATCCTGGGTGCTCGACGTCGACCTCGAAGGGGCAAGGGTCGAGCCGCCCGGCGAGGTGCCAGCGCCTAGCCCCGAGCCAGCTCTAAAGGGAGGCTAGCGCGCGTATGGAAGAGAGAGCAGTAAGACACCCCGGAGAGGCGCTCCGGACGTGGATGGAGCAGAAACAAGTAAGCCGCTGCCCCGCTTGCGGCACGCAGGGCTGGTGGTCCTACGGGCAGGCCAGGATCATCGCCGCACCCTACGATCCGGTGCACAGAGAGCCGTCGCGGATCATGGACAGCGACTTTATAGCCCAGGTCCCCTGCGGCAACTGCGCTTATTTGATGTCCTTCCGGGCCGAGGCTGTAGGGCTCTTCGAGGCCGCTCCCCCGCAAGAGGGATGAGGACAGCGCCAGATTCCCGCCTACGCGCCAGGGTGGGGGTAGAAGAGCCCGAGAAGATCGTCCCAGGCCCCGTCCGGCAGGAGCCTGCGGGCAGAGATCAGGAGCCCGGCCGAGGGGGTGACTGTGTAGCGGGCCCGCGGGCGCGTCGATGAGATCGCCCGCTCTATCGTCTCCGCTACCACCTCGGGGCCTCCACCCAGCCTAGCCAGAGGGCCCCTCTCGTAGTTCTCGCGGGTAGCCCTCGCCACGCCCGCCTCGAAGCCGGCGTAGGGACCATCGTTGGACGAGGCCGCTCCAACGTCCATCGAACCTACCGCCGTCTCGGCGAAGCCGGTGCGGATGAGCCCGGGTTCGATCACGACTACCCCGATCCCGAAGCCGCTCACCTCGAACCGCAGCGCGTCGCTGAGAGCCTCTACAGCGTACTTGCTCGCGTGGTAGAAACCTCCCCCCGGAAACGTAAGCCTGCCGCCCATTGAAGAGAGGTTGACTATCCTTCCATAGCCCTGCCCCCTCATTCCGGGCAAGACGAGCTGGCACATTCTCACAAGCCCAAATACGTTGGTCTCGAACTGGCGCCTGATCTTCTCCATCGAAACCTCTTCTACCGCGCCGGACTGGCTGTAACCGGCGTTGTTGACGAGTATCCCAACCGCGCCTTCCGCGCGCTCTACCCTCTCGACGGCGTCCCGCATCGAGCCCTCGTCCGTCACGTCGAGCGGGAGCAGCCTGCACCCTAGCTCCGCGAGCGGCGCTATCGTCTCGACCTCGCGGGCTGTGGCGTAGACGGTCCAGCCCTTCCTCGCGAGATGCTCCGCCGTAGCCCTGCCGATGCCGGAGGAGCAGCCGGTGATCAAGACCGCCCTCGAAGTCCACCCAGACGCCATGCCCTTCCTCCCATCTTCCGAGCGCTCTCGAGCCTTAGCCAGTTGCTCGACAGAAGAGTTATATTTCATATCTACTCGCTGCGGAGGCACGGCTTACGGCTTGTGAGGGTGACCAACCCGCAGTTGGTAGAGCTATCCCTTAACGTCGCGGCGCACGGGATGGACACCAGGCAAGTGGGAATCTGGTTCGAGGAACATACGGAACCTCTTTGAAAGCCCGGAAAATGAGCTATGTGCACCTTGACAAACCCTCATGTGGTATGTAACCCTTCACCCACTTGCGAGAGAGTGAGCGAGGGATTTTGAGCGAAGTTTCGGAAACGGCGCGGAAGAAGGTCTCGGGCTTGATGCTCAAGATCGCGCGCCTGCTCACTCCGCCCATCCACCCGCGAGTATCCACGGGTGTCGTCCTACCTGCCCTACGACTAATTACCAGGGCGGGCCGGGGCGACGCCATCCGGTCCGCCTAGCGCCGCGAGGCGGGAAGGTTCCCGTTCTTCGGCCGAAGGCTCATCTAGAACTCGCAGCTACTTACATAAGGATGGGAAAACCGTGGATAACACCGCATTCAACATAGAATACAAGCCGCGCACGGGGAGCGAGGCCATGTGCGAGGCGCTGCTCGACGAGGGCGTCGAGTACCTCTTCGGCTACCCTGGGGGCGCGATCATGCCCTTCTACCACGCCCTCCCCGACTACCCGCTAAAACACATACTCGTGAGGCACGAGCAGGCCGCGGCCCACGCGGCGGACGGGTACGCCAGGGCGACGGGCAGGGTCGGGGTGTGCGTGGCGACGAGCGGGCCAGGGGCCACGAACCTGGTGACGGGCCTCGCGACGGCGCAGATGGACTCTGTGCCGCTCGTGGCTGTTACGGGCCAGGTAGGCCGTCCCGCGATGGGCAAGGACTCCTTCCAGGAGACCAACGTCACAGGCATGACGCTGCCCTTCACAAAGCACTCCTTCCTCGTCGAGAACCCCGACGAGCTCTACCCGACGATGCGGCGGGCGTTCGAGATCGCGCGCTCCGGCCGTCCGGGGCCCGTGCTCGTGGACGTGCCAAAGGACGTGCAGTTCGCGGCGTGCGAGCACAACGGCTACAGGAGGCTGCGCGAGGCTCCCGCGCCGCTCGAGGGGCCAGCGCTCGAAGCGGCGGCCATGCTCCTCAAGAGGGCCAGGCAACCTCTCATACTGGCAGGGCACGGCGTCACGCTCTCGGGGGCCGAGATGGAGCTGAGGCTGCTCGCCGAGAGGACGGGTGTGCCCGTCGTCACCACGCTGCTCGGGATCAGCGCGTTCCCCGATGACCATCCGCTCTACATAGGGTGGCCCGGGATGCACGGCGCGGCGAGCGTGAACCGGGCCATAGACCGCTCCGACCTCCTCTTCGCGGTGGGGATGCGGTTCGACGACAGGATCACCGGCGCGGTCGCCAAGTTCGCCCCCAACGCAAAGATCGTACACATAGACGTCGACCCCTCCGAGCTCGGCAAGGTAGTGAAGCCTACCGTAGGCATTGCGGCTGACGCGCGGGCCGCCCTGCGCGGCATCCTCTCCTACCTCGGGGACGAGGAGGACGTGGAGGACGGTTGCGCTTCCTGGCGGGCGGAGATCGCGGAGAGCCAGGACCGGGAGAAGCGGCGTGAGGCCGAGGCGAGGGACGAGTACGGGCCTATCCGGATAATGGCCGCCATCAAGGCCGCAGCCGGGGAGGAGGTAAGGCTCGTCACCGACGTCGGCCAGCACCAGATGTGGGCTGCGAAGTTCTTCGGGTTCACAAAGAAGAACAGCCACATCACCTCGGGAGGCCTCGGCACGATGGGCTTCGCTCTCCCCGCCGCCATGGGGGTGGCGTTCGCCTACCCAGACGAGCCGGTGTGGGTTGTTGCCGGCGACGGCGGTATCCAGATGAACCTGCAGGAGCTCGCGACGATCAGAGACTTCGGCCTGAACATCAAGGTGGCCATCCTAAACAACGGCTACCTCGGCATGGTGCGCCAGTGGCAGCAGTTCTTCCACAACCGCCGTTACTCAGAGACCCCCATAACCGGCCCTGACTACGAGCAGTTCGCCGCGGCCTACGGGCTCGCTGGTCGCACGGTCTCGCCAGGCGACGACGTGGAGGAGGCCGTAAGCTGGGCGCAGGCGCAGCAGGGGTGTGTGATCCTGGACTTCCACATAGACCCCGAGGCCAACGTCTACCCCATGATCCCGAGCGGCATGAGCGTCAACGAGATGATAGAGGAAGATGACGCCTAAGACGCAGGCCACCGCCCTCAACCCCATAGAGCTGCGCCTCACGGGCGGCATGCTAGCCCTGAACCGCCTGATCATGACCTTCCAGAACAAGCGGATGCCGGTCGCCGGGTTCACGGCGGGGCGCGATGGCGGCGCGTTGCGGGCGACGCTCGTGCTCGACTGCCCCTCAGAGACGGCCCGCCGCTACGCGGCGCTGCTCTCGAGCCTCGAGGATGTCGAAGAGGTAGAGCTCGCAGGCGAGACAATCGAGGTCGCGCTGCTAAAGACCGGTGAGGCGGGCTGGCGCGAGTCGGCGGCAGGGGCAGGGGTCTCGGCTCACGAGGAGGGAGGCACGGTAGTTGCCTCGGGGCCCCCTGAGAAGATGGAGGCCTGGCTCGGCTCCCTCGAGGTAGACGACATCGTGCGGCTCGGGCCCGTGGCCAGGCCGGGAGACGGAGGGGAATAGAGTGGCCAGGGTATACCGCGAGGCGGACATAGGGAACGAGATCTCGCAGAAGAAGGTAGCCGTCCTCGGCTTCGGCAGCCAGGGCCACGCCCACGTGCTCAACCTCAAGGAGTCGGGGTGCGACGTAACCGTCGGGCTCTACGATGGCTCGAAGAGCTGGCCCAGGGCCGAAGAGGCCGGCCTGCAGGTAATGACCATCCCCGAGGCCGTGCGGTGGGCCGAGGTGGTGATGATGCTCCTCCCAGACGAGAAGCAGCCAGCAGTGTACAGAGACGAGGTCGAGCCCAACCTCTCCGAAGGCATGCTTATGCTCTTCGCCCACGGCTTCAACATCCACTTCAACCAGATAGCGGTGCCGCCCGAGGTCGACCTCGGGCTCGTCGCCCCCAAGGGCCCTGGTCACGTCCTCAGGCGGCTCTACGTAGAGGGCAAGGGGATGCCGGCTCTCTTCGCCGTGGGGAACGACGAATCCGGGACGGCGCGGGACCTTGTCCTCTCCTACGCCCGCGGCATCGGCTGCGGGCGGGCGGGGGTGCTGGAGACCACTTTCGCAGAAGAGACGGAGACCGACCTCTTCGGTGAGCAGGCCGTGCTCTGTGGCGGCCTCACGGCGCTCCTCAAAGCAGGATTCGACACCCTAGTGGAGGCTGGCTACCAGCCCGAGCTCGCCTACTACGAGTGCGTCAACGAGCTCAAGCTCATAGTCGACCTCATCTACGAGAGCGGTCTCGCGGGGATGCGCTACTCGATCTCCAACACGGCCGAGTACGGGGACTACACCGCAGGCCCGAGGCTCATAGACGAGGGGGTAAGGCGGAAGATGAGCGAGATACTCGCGGACATCCAGAGCGGGAAGTTCGCCAAGGAGTGGGTGCTGGAGAACAACGCCGGCGGGGCTAGCTTCCTTGCGATGCGACGCAGGGAGGCGGAGTCGCAGGTCGAGAAGGTCGGGGCTGAGCTGCGGTCTCTCGCAGCCGAGGGCGTCGAGGCGCCCGGTCCCGCGGGAGGTGAGAACAGATGACGGAGCGCAAGGCATTCGCCGCCTCGGACGCGGAGTGGTGCTATCACGGCGGCGAGTTCGTGAAGATGGGAGAGATACGACTATCCCCGGCAACCCACGCCCTAAACTACGGGACGGGGGTCTTCGAGGGGATCAGGGCTTACTGGAACGAGGGGCGGGGCACGCTGCAGGTCCTCAAGCTCCGCGAACACTACGAGCGCTTCGAGAAGTCCTGCAGGATGCTGCGCATAGAGCTGCCGCTCACGGTCGAGGAGCTCTGCGACGCGACGCTGGAGATCCTCAGGCGCAACGCCCCGCGCGAGGATACGTACATAAGGCCCCTCGCCTACAAGTCTGCCGCCTCGGTAGGGGTGAAGCTCGCGGTAGAGGAGGACCTCTCGATCTTCACGGTACCTATGGGCAACTACGTCGAGCTCACGGGCTTGCGCTGCTGCGTCTCCTCCTGGCGGCGCACCCCCGACACGGCGATCCCGGCCCGCGGCAAGCTCACCGGCTCGTACATAAACACGGCGCTCGCTGTGGACGAGGCCCAGCGGGCCGGCTTCGACGACGCCATCTTCCTCACCCAGGACGGCCACGTCTCCGAGGCGAGCGCCGCCAACATCTTCCTGATGCGCAAGGGTGGGCTCGTCACTCCGCCGGTCACTGCCGACATCCTCGAGGGCATCACGCGCGATGCGGTAATGGAGCTCGCCGAGAAAGAGCTGGGGATGCCCATCATGCTGCGCGACGTGGACCGCACGGAGCTCTACGCGGCGGATGAGGTGTTCCTCACGGGGACGGGGTACCAGATCGCACCGGTGGTCGAGATAGACGGCCGCCCTATAGGGACGGGCGAGATGGGGCCTGTCGCCGCCCGCCTGCAGGAGCTCTACTTCGAGGCGGCCCGCGGCGACAACCCGGATTACAGCCACTGGACCGTCGCCGTCGAGGTTGCGGAGCGGGCGGCGGGGTGAGATACTGCCGCCTCACATGAAAGAGGACATCTAGACACTTTGCGCGTCTCTCGCGACACTCTACGACTAACCAGGGTGGCCTGCGGGCGAATTATCTGCCCCGGGTTCTAGCCGGGCTGCCAGCAGGCCACCGACGCTCCAGCGGCACACCTAACGAGATTTCAAACGTAGGAGGATGAGAGAGATGCGTCGAGTACAGATCTTCGACACAACCTTGCGAGACGGCGAGCAGTCGCCTGGGATCTCGCTCTCCGTAGAGGAGAAGCTCGAGATCGCCCACCAGCTTGCCAGGCTCGAGGTGGATGTGATCGAGGCGGGCTTCCCCATCACCTCGGAGGGCGACTTCGAGTCCGTGAGCCGCATCGCTGCCGAGGTCAAGGGTCCCACCATAGCGGGGCTCTCCCGCATCCACGAGCAGGACATAGAGCGCGCCTGGGAGGCTGTGCAGTGGTCCTCGAGGCCGCGCATCCACACCTTCGTCGGAACCTCGGATCTGCACATCGAGCACCAGATGCGCTCGAACCGCGAGGACATACTGAAGAGGGCTGGAGAGGCAGTGCGTTTCGCGAAGAGCCTCTGCGAGAACGTGGAGTTCTCGCCGATGGACGCCACCCGTACGGACATCGGGTACCTTTCCGAGGTGGTGGCCGCGGCTGTCGAGGCCGGGGCCGACGTCGTCAACATCGCCGACACCGTCGGCTACACGACGCCGGCCGAGTTCTCTGCCTTCCTGCGCGAGCTGCAGGAGAGGGTACCGGACCTCGCTGGGATCTCCCTCTCCGTGCACTGCCACGACGACCTCGGGCTCGCCGTGGCCAACTCCCTTGCCGGCGTACAGGCTGGGGCGACGCAGATCGAGGTCGCCGTCAACGGCATAGGAGAGCGGGCCGGGAACGCCTCGCTCGAGGAGATCGTGATGGCGCTCGTAACGAGACGCGACCACTACGGCGTCGAGGTGGGGATCGAGACGCGCCAGCTCGCCAACACCTCGCGCATGGTCTCGAACATGACCGGCTACGACGTGCCGCCGAACAAGGCGGTCGTCGGGCGCAACGCGTTCCTGCACGAGTCAGGAATACACCAGGACGGCGTCCTCAAGGACCGCCGCACCTTCGAGATCATGACCAAGGAGGACATCGGGCTCGAGGGGACCAACATCTTCCTCGGCAAGCACTCTGGCCGCCACGCCCTCAAGGACGCCCTCGAGGAGCTCGGCTACGTGCTCGAGGGTGAGATCCTCAAGCGGGCCTTCGTCCGCTTCAAGGAGATCGCCGACCACAAGAAGATCGTTACAGCTGCCGACCTCGAGGCGATAGCGGCCGACGAAGTTGGCTCCTTCGAGGGCAAGTTCGTCCTCGAGTCATTCAGGGTGGTCGCCGCCACGGGCCGCCAGAGCCGGGCGGCTGTGAGCATCTCTCACGCCGAGCGCGGCAGCTTCGAGGCCGAAGCAGAGGGCGAGGGTCCCGTCGACGCGGTCTTCCGCGCGATAGACTCGGCGACCGGCATCAGGGGGCGTCTCACGGACTTCCGCATAGACGCCGTCACCGGCGGCAAGGACGCCCTTGGCGAGGTGCGCGTCTCTGTCGAGTTCGAAGGCCAGGAGTACGCGGGACGCGGCCTGAGCCAGGACGTCGTGGAGGCAGCCGCGCGCGCCTACGTCAGGGCCGTGAACGTCTATACGGCTGGCGGGGTGAAGGCCCCTTGGGAAGAGTCGAAGGTAGCGCCGTAAAGGAGGGCGGGACGCGGGGTGGTCCCCGTGGCTACGCGCGCCTCGAAGGCGCCATCCCCATCGTCTACCCCCCTGGTCTCCAGGAGCGGGCCGCCGAGGTCTGGGATCTCCTCGAGACCGGAGCCTCTGCCCTCTCCGAGATACTGCTGGTCGAGCCACCCGAGCTCGAAGCCCTGCTCGTCGCCGACGAGGACAGGGAAGAGGCCCCGCGCGAGAACGAACGCCCCTACCCGCCAGGACTACCTTACTTCACCCGCGCTTCACGGCCGCCAACCCTCGTGCTCCCCCAGACCCTCTCCCCCGACTTCAGGCCACGCACGGACGCGACGGAGGCGCTGGTAGCCTGGCACGAGCTGGCGCACGCCTTCTTGCTGCGCGACCCCATGCCCCGCAGCCCTGCCTGGCTCCGCGAGCTCATGCCCCAGGCCCTCTCGGCGGCGGTAGCCCGCAAGACGGGCCTGCCGCTCGAGGAACACCTGGAGCGCATAAGGCGAGGTCAGGGGCTCGCGGTCACCTATCAGAGCCGCGCGGATGCGGAGGGCCAGATGGCCTTCCAGAACCTGCTGCTGGCCCTTGGCGCGGCGGCCGTGGACGAGTTCGGGGATGGGTTTCTGGGGAGGCTCGCGCACGCGCTCTGGCGGGAGCAAGGGATAGTGGACGAGAGGCGGGCCGAGGAGCTGCTGGCGGCTTCTCTGGGCCCCGGTGGGCGGGACTGGCTCGGGTCGCGTCCCGAGTTTCAGGAGGGCTGATGCGCGACTCTTTCGACATACTTCTGCTCCCAGGCGACGGCATCGGCCCCGAGGTCATACGCTCGGCCCGAGCCGTGATGGATTCGGCGGCCGAGCACTTCGGCGTAGAGCTCTCATACGGGGAGCGCAAGGTGGGAGCTGCCGCCATCCGCGACGAGGGAGAGCCCGTCTCAGGTGAGACCCTCGAAGCCGCCAGAGCCTCTGACTCCGTTCTGCTCGGCGCGGTGGGGCACCCTGACTTCGACCGCGGCACGGTCCGTCCCGAGGCAGGTCTGCTCAGGCTGCGCAAGTACCTCGGGGCCTTCGCCAACCTGCGTCCCGTCGCGGCTATCCCCTCGCTGCTCTCGGCCTCGACGCTCAAAGAGGAGGTACTGAAGGGTGTGGACATCCTCATAGTGCGCGAGTTGACCGGCGGGGCTTACTTCGGGGAGAAGGAGGAGGGCGAGGAGCGGGCGAGCGATTTGAGCGTGTACACGCGCGAGGAGGTAGAGAGGGTAGCGCGCGTTGCGTTCGAGGCGGCAGAGGGCCGCAAGGGAAGGGTTACCTCCGTGGACAAGGCCAACGTCATGGCGACCAGCCGGCTGTGGAGGAGCGCGGTCGAGAGCGTGGCCGGAGAGTACCCCGAGGTGGGCCTGGATCACCTCCTGGTAGACGCGGCGGCGATGTTCCTGATCCGGGACCCAGGGAGGTTCGACGTGATCGTCACCGAGAACCTCTTCGGCGACATCCTCTCGGACGAAGCGGCCATGCTCCCTGGGTCCATGGGGATGCTGCCGAGCGCTTCTTTGGGCGAGCCCGGAGCTCCCGGCATCTACGAACCAGTCCACGGCTCCGCCCCCGACATCGCAGAGACAGGCAAGGCGAATCCCTACGCGACGATCCTCTCGGCAGCGATGATGTTCCGCCACTCTCTCGGCCGCCCTGATGTCGCGGGAGCTATAGAACAGGGCGTCTCCGTTGCCCTCGAGGCGCACTACCTCACCCCAGACCTTGGCGGGGACAAGACGACAGATGAAATAACCGAGGCCGTGAGCAAGTGGGTAGCGGCGGGAGAAGGCGTAATATGACCATCAAGCTCTTCGACACAACCCTTAGAGACGGCACCCAGCGCGAGGGGGTGAGCCTCACTGCCGAGGACAAGGCGCGAATAGCGCGCGAGCTGGATAGTCTGGGACTCGACTACATAGAAGGGGGCTTTCCGGCCTCGAACCCGAAGGACCTGGAGTTCTTCGAGGAGGTCGATATCTCCGAGCTGAAGAGCGCCAGGCTCGTCGCCTTCACCCGGGCGCGGCGCCCCGGCGGGAGGGCCGAGGAGGACCCGGCCGTCACCCTGCTCCCCCGCCTCTCCGCGCCCGTGGCGTGCATAGTCGCCAAGAGCTGGAGGCTGCACGTGGAGAAGGTCTTGCGGACTACGCCGGAGGAGAACCTCGCTTCGGTAGAGGACACCGTCGCCTACCTCGCGGGGAGCGGCAAGGAGGTCATCTTCGACGCCGAGCACTACTTCGACGGCTTCCGCGACGACCCTGAATACTCTCTAGCCCTCCTGCGGGCCGCGGCTGGGGCCGGGGCTACGACCCTGGTTCTCTGCGACACCAACGGCGGGACCCTCCCTGCCGAGCTCAAGGCCATCGTCGGACGCACGGTGCGGGAGTTCCCCGAGGTCGAGGTAGGCATCCACACCCACAACGACGCGGGGTGCGGGGTAGCAAACGCGCTGGCCGCGGTAGAGGCCGGAGCCGTGCACGTACAGGGGACTATAAACGGCGTGGGCGAGCGGTGCGGGAACTGCGATCTCGTTACTACCATCGCAAACCTGCAGCTCAAGATGGGCCTGAAGGTCCTCGACGAAGAGCACCTCAAGAGGCTGACAGAGACCTCCAACTACGTAGCCGAGCTAATGAACCTCACCCCCGACACGCACCGTCCCTACGTCGGTCGCAGCGCCTTCGCGCACAAGGGCGGGTTACACGTCGACGGTATCTCCAGGGACCCCATGACCTACGAGCACGTCGCGCCAGAGCGGGTAGGCAACTTCAGACGCATGCCGGTAGGGGAGCTCTCGGGGAAGAACTCGGTGAGGGCGAAGGCCGAGGAGCTGGGGCTGGAGCCGGGTGATGTCACTGCGGTGCTCTCCGCTATAAAACAGAGGGAGTACGACGGCTACCACTACGAGGCTGCCGACGCCTCGCTGGCGCTACTCATAAGGCGTACCACAGGCGAAGCCAAACCACTGTTCGAGCTCGAGAGCCTGCGCGTCATCTCGGAGAAGCGCGCGGACGGCGAGACGACCGTCGAGGCGACCATAAAGCTCTTCGTAAATGGGCAGCGTGTGATCTCGACCGCTGAAGGCAACGGACCCGTCAACGCCCTCGACAGGGCTCTACGGCAGGCCATAGAGTCTCACTACCCCGAGCTCAAGGAGATCCACCTCTCCAACTACAAGGTCCGCATACTCGACGAGCACAGGGCTACCGCGGCGACAACCCGCGTCCTCATAGACTCGACCGACGGCAAGCGGGTGTGGGGCGCGGTAGGGGTAGGCGAGAACATCATCGAGGCCTCCTGGCAGGCGCTCGTGGACAGCCTGGAATACGGGGTGAACGGGACCGAGAAGGGTTAGCGGGCTTCAGGCACCAGGCAGTTGGGGCGGTTCGCGAACCGCCCTTACGGGTCTTGCCGATGCCTGTGGCCCATTCGATAGCAGGTAGGAGAGGTTTGCAAACCTCCCCTACGTGTATAGCGCTTCAAGAGCCAGCCGTCGAGAGCGCGGCGGAGAGAGCCTGCTCCGGATCGTAGTCCTGCGGCAGGGGCACGAAGGGTGGGCGGACGGTTCCCATCGGCGCCCCGTGCCTGGCCTCGGCCAGCCTCTTCAGA
>Ga0126311_10001182_pt1 | contig 12490 bp, 3 predicted proteins | sample Plot61_FD_92539 | JGI IMG/M metagenome (GOLD analysis project Ga0126311, IMG submission 92539) | Serpentine soil microbial communities from UC McLaughlin Reserve, CA, USA - Plot61 | ecosystem: Environmental > Terrestrial > Soil > Grasslands | place: USA: UC McLaughlin Reserve, Lake County...
GCGCGCAATGAATGCCCGCCGAGATCGAAGAAGTTGTCGCGAATACCCACGAGGCTGACGTCCAGTACCTCACTCCAGATTCCCACCAGCATTTCCTCGATCAGCGTGCGGGATGCGGCGTAGTCTTCAGACGTTTCAGGCGTCTTAAAGTCGAAGGTTGCGAGCGCTCGTCTGTCGATCTTTCCGTTAGGCGTGAGCGGGAATGCATCAAGCGTTATGAACTGAGTGGGCACCATATGCTCCGGCAGCTTTCCACGCAGAAAGCTACGGATGTCGGCGGCCTTGAGCGTTCGCGCCTGGTCGAGAACAGCGAAGGCGACGAGCTGCTTGTCCGTGCCGTCGCTGCGCACAGTTACGACACATTGCCGGATCGAAGGATGAGAACTTAACGCAGCTTCCACTTCCTCTAATTCGATCCGGAACCCACGTACCTTCACCTGGAAGTCACGACGACCGAGGAAGTCGATCTGTCCGCCGGCCAGGTACCGTGCGAGATCGCCGGTGCGGTACAGTCGCGAGCCCGGTACGGCGCTGAATGGATCCGGCACGAAGCGTTCGGCTGTCAGATCAGGACGATTATTGTAGCCGCGTGCCAGGCCATCGCCGCCGATGCAGAGCTCGCCTGCTACGCCGGCCGGAACTGGCCGCAACTGATGGTCGAGCAAATAAACCTGCGTGTTTGAAATCGGCCGTCCTATCGGCACCGATATCGCTTCCGGTGGCAGGCTCGACATCGGGCAGCAGCAGGTAAAGGTTGTGTTCTCGGTTGGACCATAGCCGTTGATGAGCTGGCCGTCGTTCAAGGCGGCGAGCGCGCGGCGCACATGCGACGGAAACAACACGTCGCCTCCCGCGAGCAGATGTCGCAGCGTTGCGAGCTCCTGTGGGCCCTCGTCGACCATCATGTGAAACAGGCCTGCGGTCAGCCATACAGTCGTGACGCCGTATTGCCGGAATACTTCGCCAAACTCTTCGAGTGTCGGCGTGCCTGGCGGCATCAAAACGAGGCGCGCTCCGTTGAGCAAACTGCCCCAGACTTCAAACGTAGAAGCATCGAACGAGATGGGAGCGTTCTGGAGAAAGACCTGCGAGCTGTCGAAGGTGAAGTAGTTGGTTTCTTTAACGAGGCGCACTACGTTGCGATGGGTGACGCTGACGCCTTTGGGCACTCCGGTTGATCCGGACGTGTACATGATATACGCGAGGTTGTCAGCCGCGAGCGCGATGTCGATATCTGCGCTGCTCTGCTCGGAAATAAGATCCTCGTCAGCATCCAGGCAGACCACCTGCGCCCAGTGGGCAGGAAGCTGATCCAGCAGCGACTCGGTCGTGATGAGCACCGGCACTCCCGAGTCCTCGAGCATCATCATCAATCGCTCCGCCGGATAATCGGCTTCAAGCGGAACGTACGCGCCGCCCGCTTTCAGGATCGCGAGCAGGGTTACGATCATCTCTATCGACCGTTCGAGGCAAAAACCGATTGGCACGTCTGGTCCAACTCCTAAACTGCGCAGGTGATGCGCCAGCTTGTTGGACCGCTCGTTAAGCTCGCGATAGGTCATCTGATTACTGCCACAGATGACGGCAATCGCATCCGGCGTGCGTTCGACGTGCTCCATAAACAGTTGCGGGAGCGTGTGCTCTCGTGGATACGCCGTCGTTGTTGAGTTCCATTCGACGATGAGTTGCCGTAACTCGTCTTCGCTCAGTATGGAGACACTCGCGAGTGATTGTTCAGGCTGCGAGCCTATCGAAGTCAAAGCTGTGCGCAGGTGGCCCACCATGCGGTCAACGGCTGCGCTTGAATACTGGCTAACGTCATACTGGATGGACAAAAGCAGCTTGTCTTCCAGCGTCTGCACGGTGAGGCTCAGCGGGCACGTGGTGGTGTCCTGTACCAGGAATCGCGAAGTTAGCAGATTGTTGAAACTCGCATTTGGAAATTCACAGTGTGCGACTTTTACCTGGCTTTCAAAGGCCCGCACGTGCGCCGGTATCACGCCTGACTCATAAAGATGCGCCAGCGAGCAGTAGTTGTAACGGCGCAGCTCAGCTTTTTGCGCTTCGAGTTTTCTAAACCACGACAGCAGCGATTCGCCGCCTGGTGTCGTGACGCGCAGTGGCAGCGTGTGACGGTATGCGCCGGCCGGATCTACTGCAACGCCATCCGGGCGCGCCGAAACGTCAACGCCTATGAACACGCTCGACTCGCCGCTATAACGATTTAGAAGCAGTGCCCACGCGCCTTCGAGCAATGTATCGAGCGCGACACCTTGACCTTCCAGTTCGAGGAGTGCGGCAGTTGGTCCAGTCTCGAGCCACGCTTGTTGCTGTGCGTGCGACGCCCCTTCGACCTGTCCAATCACTGTGTTGCCGTGCTCAGATCCAGCAGCCAGATCTGCAAGCCCGGCGCGGTAAAAAGCCTCGGCTGTTGATTGGTCCTGCGCGGTCAGCCATGACAAGTAAGCTTCATAGCGATCGACAGGCGGAAGCGAGGCACCGGCACCGCGCGCGAAATCGTCATACACCGTGAGCACTTCTCGCCACAGCACTGTCGCGCTCTCCGCGTCAAGAATGAGCTGATGGTAAGTACAGGCAAACCACCAGCGATCGTCTGCGACGCGGCAGAGCCATAGTCGCAGCAACGGCGCAGCAGAAATATCTAATCCGCGGGTGCGCTCGGCTTCGAGGAAGCCGGTGAACCGTTCTTTCTGTTCCGCTGTCGAGATACCACGCCAATCGTCCTGAGACAGCTTCAGCTTCACTTCATGGCGCACGACGAGCAGAGGTTTAGTCAGGCGCCGGCTGACAAGCAGCGCACGCAGGAGCTGATGCCGCGCGGCGACGTGCTCCCAGGCACGCAGTAATGCATCGACGTCCAGCAGGCCGTGCAGCTCGCACGTGAGTTGCCCGCACTCGGCGCCGGCTCCTCGATGGACCACGTCTTCCTGCGCGGGTGAGAGCGGAAGGATAGTTTCGATGTCGTTCAGTTCCATGCGCTCATTTCCTGGTATGCGTTTGAGACCTTTGCGGGTTCTGCTACGGAGTCGAGCAGCAGCTCTTTGTGACCAAAGAGTCGTTCCGCCACAAGCCCGCGGCTTCTACATTCGGCAACCAGCTTGTCTGACTCCACAATCGGACGCGATTCTGGTTTGTACTTGATCGACGTGAGAAACGTGAGCCACGGTTCCTGGCCCATCGCATAAACATAAACCTCGCTGGGGCGCAGCCGATCGACAATCTCCAGCGCTTTCGCACTGTCTGAGCCATCCAGTCGTCGCGTCTGGTCCATCTTGCGTAACAGCGGTTTGGTCATTAGCGGTCCGTAGAGCCACGACATTGGCGCGCCGTCACACTCCATGCCGACAAACAACACGTCGAGATCACCTGTAACTTCGTGGATATGGTCGTAGAGTGCCGTCTCGAGATTGTTTGAATCCGCTGCGAAGTACAGCGATTTCCCTTTCAGTTTCAAAAGGTAAGCGCTCTTTGTTCCCACGTTGAGGTCGCCGTGCTCGCCGAGGAACGGCATCGACATGATGTAGCCACCATCGATTTCGAGCGCTTCCATTTCGTCAATTTCTCTAACCTGATTGAAGCCAATCTGCTGAAGCACCAGTTTCAGTGAAGGATCCGCGAGAAAGCCGCTCGCATTTTTGGGTATGATTAAGTTCTTTATGCGGTGGCGCAACTGCATCAAAAACTCCAACATGCAGTGGTCCTGATGGCCGTGCGTGATGATGGCGTAATCGATCGTCTCTGGAAGATCGGTAAGCGTGTACCGATCGCCCCCGCCCGGGAAGGGATAACTGATCACGGGATCGGTGATGATGCTTGTCTCGCGTGTTTCAACCAGCACGCACGCGTGACCGAAATAACGCACTCTCACGCCATCGCCGTCGTACGAAGCTGGCGGAGCTGGTGCCTGTTCGGTGAAGAAAGTTGAGAACAGTGCGTCGTCCTCGTCGCGCACGCCCAGTGCTTCTTTAATCCAGCCGTATGCGTGCGGCGTCTGTCTCATCTTGAATAGCTCTCGCAAGCCTTCATGATCGAAAGGAATGTCGAGGTGAAGATGCCCGTCGTTCTTGAGCCGCGGCGTGCTGAACACAAACGAGCGGCTATCGCTTTCGACCAGAGACATCGCGACGCTCTGCGACTTTGAGTCATAGAACCTGCTCCGGAAGAGCAGCCCTTCCATAAAACGCATCGAGGCACGATTGTGGAGGTCATAAACAAGCTCCACGTAGCCCTTCAGGATGTCAGGAACTCGCTGGTAAAGCGGCTCGAGTGAATAGCCCTGGCCCTCGTCGGTGAGTATCTGATCGAGTTGCTTCACTGCGTCTGCAAACTTTAGCATCTGTGGGTGATCACGTGCCGTTCGTTCCATCAGCTCCTTGATGGCCGGAGCGCGGCTCGCGTCGTAGTTAATAAAAGGACCGCCGAGCATCGCCGGGTTTTTGAGCGCCGACACGTGGACCTGCGGCGCCGACACGAACGACTGCATAATCTTCATGTGCTGATTAGCGACGTACATCGCAGCGGTTGCGGGCGAGATCAGATTTGGCCACGCGTACCACTGGTTATACAGCGGCTCGATCAGCACATTCGGCCTCAGGTAAACGTCTCTCGTCGTCATTTCCGACACTCCTTGTCACCGGCCTGGAGAAGACACGGGTTCACCCGGCGTGAGCTTCCATTTTCTTTCTCAGGCTGAGTGGGCGCATGTCGGTCCAGACTTCCTTGATGTAGGCAAGACAGTCGGCTTTGGTGCCACTCTTGCCGGCATCGTTCCAGCCGAGTGCGTTTTCGCGATCTGCGGGCCAGATCGAGTATTGCTCTTCGTGATTAAGAACTACTTTGTAAATGGTGTTGTCTTCAGTTTCTTCTCTGCTCATCAGTCATTCCTCCGATTCAATTTTCGACAAGGCTGTATGGATGGGCCATGCCGACTAAAACTTTTCGTTCGCCCGTATATGGGGCGCGTCCGTGCGCAACCAGCATGTTGTCGAGCAACAGAACATCATTAGCCTGCCACGGGAAGGCCACCGTCTCACGCCGGTAAGCTTCTCGCAGCTCGTCCAGCACTTCAGGTTCGATCGGCGAGCCTTCGCCGTAGAAAGTATTCGTGGGAAGATCGGCGCCCTCGTAATCTGCGAGCAGCGCATCGCGCACCGCCGGTTCGAGCGTAGTGACGTGAAAGAAAGTCGCGTGATTAAACCAGACGGGCTCGCCGGTTCGAGGATGCGTGGTCACGGCGTTGCGAATCGCGCTGATCCGCAGGCGATTGCCGCTTCGCCACTCAACCTGAATGCCGCTTTCACGGCAATGCTCTTCCACAACGCCTGGATCGTTCGTCTGAAAGACCGTCTGCCACGGCAGGCCAAACCCGTCACCGAAGTTTCGCACGTACATCCACTTCCGCTCGATAAAGCGCTGTCTGACGTTCGGACTAATCCGCTCGTAAATTTTCCGGCAATCGGCGATTGGCGTCTCGCCACCCTCGCTCGCAGGCGTAGCACAGTAGAAGAAGATGTACATGGGCCAACTCTGCTGGTAAGAGTTTTCGTTGTGCAGGAAGATGCTCTGATTGGCCGGGTAGTCGGTCGAAGTATAGATATTGTCAGCGACGGCCATGCGCGGTGACGAGCGTTCGCTGTATGCGAGTGGCTCTTTTCCGGCGACAGCCGCGACGAACTGGCGAAACATCTCAACGCTCGTAATGTTGAAGTTGCGAAAGAGCACGCCACCGTGAACTGATAGCTGTTGTGCGATCCACGAGCGGTTCGTAGTGGCCCACGCTACCGGATCGATTCCATTTACTAACGGCTGAATCACGAGCGGCAGCGATGCGTCCGGCTGAAAGCACTCAGCCCGGACAAGGTTCTCTTTCGATACCTCGATCGGCTTTCGCCTCGCGCGACCTAACTTCGCGCGGATCAGATCTTCCGGTTGCATTTGTTTCAGGCCACGAACGGCACAAGGTGAGATTAGTCACCTGCGATTTCGGTGATTTCCGACAGCAGCTTGTCTATCTCGCGGGGGCTTATTTTCGAGAAGAAGCCCGGCAATGAGTATCCTGAAGTCTCTTCGGGTCCACGCAGTTGCAGTTGTGAAATATACTCGTCGGGATTGTTGACGATGCTCTCGAGCAGATTGCGGTAGCGGTTGAGCAACAGCTCCATCGTTTCATACTTGAATAACTCTTCACTGTAAGTGAGTACGCCTGCAATTCCCCGGGGCTTCTCCCAGAGCGATACCAACAGGTCGAACGGAGAGAAGTCGCCCCTGACACGCAATGGACTGAGCAGCAAGTCCCGCATCTGAAGGTCACCCGGCGGTGCGTTCTGTAAAACGAATATAACCTGGAACAGCGGATTGCGGTTCCACTCGCGCTTCACTTTCAATTCATCGACCAGCATTGCGAAAGGAACTTGCTGGTGAGCGTAAGCGCCGAGCGTGACGTCACGGACGCGCTGTAACAACTCACTAAACTTTGGATCGCCGCCGAGGTCCGTGCGCAGCACCAGCATGTTGATGAAGAAGCCGATCAGCTTCTCCACCTCCACTTGAGTACGATTAGCTGTGCCCACACCAATCACGATGTCCGTCTGGCCCGAGTAACGATGGAAGAGCGTCTTGAAAGCAGCCAGCAGCGTCATGTAGAGCGTGACATTTTGGCGGCGACTAAGGGCCAGTAACTCTGCCTGCAGGTCGCGCGGTATGTCGAACTGTATTGAGCGGCCGCGAAAGCTCATCGTAGCCGGTCGCTCGTAATCCCAAGGTAGCTCGATCGGCGGCGGTAACGGATCGAGCTGCTTCATCCAGTAGGTTTGTGGCCTTGTTTCCAGCCACTGTCTTTGCCAGCGGGCGAAGTCGGAATACTGAATTGGCAAGTCGCGAAGCGGAGAAGGCCGGCCTGCGTTAAATGCTTCATAAAGCGTGGTGACCTCCTGCGCAAGGACACTCGCGGACCAGCCGTCGGAGATGATGTGGTGCATCGTAATTATAGTCACATGCTCCTCGTCACCCAGCCGCAGGATGTCGACGATCATGAGTGGTCCTTGCGCGAGATTGAAGTTGTGCTGTGTGTGCGCTATTGCATAGCGGTTTAGCTCTGCCTCTTGTTCGTCCGCCGGCAACTCACTCAGGTCGGTCACTGGAAACGACATGGGTGTCCAGGGACTCACAATCTGCCGTGGACCTTTTCTGGTCGCCTGGAAAGTTGTGCGCAATGCATCGTGACGGCGAACAATCTCATTTAGAGTCTGCTCGAGAGCTCTCGTATTGAGCTGACCGTACAGCCGGAAGGCGTTCGACAGTTTATAAATCGCGCTGCCGGGGTTGAACTGATCCCACACCCAGAGACGCTCTTGCTCGTAAGAGAGCGGCGCTTCGCCCGTATCCAGGTGTTCGAGCGGCGGCAACGGCTCCTGCTCGGGTTCGGTAGCCATTGCGGCTACCACCTCCTCTGTAAACCGGGCCACCGTCGGCTCCTCAAACAGTTTGTGCAACGGCACGTCAATACCGAACACTTTGCGGACTCGCGCTATGACGCGCGTCGCGAGCAGTGAGTGACCACCCAGCCGGAAGAAGTTGTCAGTCGCGCCCACGCGCGCGAGATTCAGCACTTCAGCCCAGATATCTGCAACCATCTCCTCGTGGGGAGTCCGCGGCGCAACATATCCCGTGTAAGAGGTCTGTAAACCGTTATCTGACACGTGCAGCGCGCGCCGGTCGAGCTTGCCATTCGGCGTGAGCGGAAACTCATCCATGAAGACAAACATGGATGGAATCATGTACGGCGGCAACTGTTTTTCTAAGCTGTCTTGCAGGTCACTCAGCTGCAGCCTTGAATCAGGCTCGAGCAACAGGTAAGCAATCAGGCCCTCTGCCCCATGCCCATTCTTGTGTGTTTTAACGACTGCTTCACGCACGAATCTCTCGCGCCTGAGCGCCGCCTCCACTTCACCCAACTCAATTCTGTGACCACGCAGCTTGATCTGAAAATCGTCACGCCCAATGAATTCAAAATTGCCATCCGGTCGTAGACGTGCCAGATCGCCCGTACGGTACAAACGGCGTCCCGGCTCGCTCGCGCTGAACGGATCGGGAACAAACCGTTCGCCAGTGAGCGCGGGTTGGTCCACATAGCCGCGCGCGAGCTGAGCGCCGCCGATGTACACCTCTCCAATGACACCAAACGGGACGGGCTGCATCTGTTTATCCAGCACGTAAGCCCGCACATTGTTCCCCGGCTTGCCGATAGGCGGCAGCTCCGGCCATGCAGACGGCGGCCCCTCGAGCATGTAGGTGCACGCGTCGTGCGTTTCGGATGGGCCATAGTGGTTATCGACCGAGCAGTCGCTGAGCTGCTCGAAGAACCGGCGGATGGTAGGCGTGATCTTCAACTGCTCGCCGGCCACGATGAAGTAACGCAGGTCCGGCAGTGCGACGTCTTCCGTCATGGCGATCTCGGCAAGGTATTGCAGTACAACGTAAGGCACGTCCACACTTTGGATACGCTGCTCAGTCAACACGCGCAGCAACGCTTTCGGATCGTGCCGCACCTCTTCATCCGCAACCACCAATGTGCCGCCCGCAGCCCACGTGGCGAATATTTCGTAGAATGAAACATCGAAGCTCAAGGAAGCAAACTGCAAAGTGCGCGGCTGTGGCCTGGCCGTGTTACGCGGGATTTCCCACGTGATGAGGTTGGCAAACGCGACGTGAGTCATCGCTACACCTTTGGGACGGCCAGTTGACCCTGAGGTGAAGACGACGAGGGCGAGTTGATCGGTCGACATATTATCCGGCAGCTCAGCATCACGCTCAGCACAGATTTCCGGCCAGTCTTTGTCGATGTAAATCCGCGATGTCCCGATCGCTTCGAAGCGAGAGGAGAAGCGTTCCTGAGTTACCAGTACGTTTACGCGCGCGTCGTCGAGCATTAGCTGAAGCCGCTCCTGCGGGTACGCGGGATCAAGCCCCAGGTATGCGCCGCCTGCCTTCAGCACGCCCAGTACGCCCACCATCGTCTCCAGCGAACGTTCAATGCAAACGCCGACAACCCTGTCTGGTCCAACGCCCTGCTTTCGCAGGTACCGCGCCAGCTGCGTCGCGCGCTCGTCCAGTTCCCGGTAGCTTAGTTCTTGGTCGTTGAAGACAAGCGCCACGTCGTCCGGAGTCCGCGCGGCCTGTGCTTCGAACAACTGGTGAATACATTTGTCACGCGGGAACTCAGTAACAGGTCCGTGCCAGGCGGCGAGTAGTTGCCGCTTCTCTTCTTCCGTGAACAAAGGAAGCGTGGCAATCCGCGCGTCAGGGCTAATACCTTCGAGCAGCTTCTGGAAATGTTGCACCATGCGCTCGGCTGATTCGCCTCTGAACAGATCGGTGGCGAATATGAATTGCCCGTACAGCCGGTTATCCGCCTCGCTCATGTGGCATTCGAGATCGAAGTGAGTCGCGCCGTGCTCAAACTCCTGTGCACTGAAAGTGACGCCGGGTAAGGTCAACGCAGTTCGTGGAGTGTTTTGCATCGCGAACATCACCTGGAACAGCGGGTGAAGACTGCGCACGCGCTCAGGCTGCAACTCTTCCACCAGCTTCTCAAACGGCACGTCCTGATGGGCATAGGCGCCAAGCGTCACCTCTCGCACACGGCTGAGTAACTCCTTGAAGGTCACGTCCCCCGTGATGTCGATCCGTAGCGCCAGCGTATTTACAAAGAAGCCGATCAGGTCTTCGACTGCGCTATCCTGCCGGTTCGCGATCGGTGTGCCGATCGCGATCGCCTCCTGGCCCGTGCTGCGGTAAAGCAGGATGCGAAAGGCAGCGAGGAGCGTCATGAAGAGCGTAACATTGTGCTGGCTGCTGATCTCTTTCAGCTTCGCCGTTAAGTCTTCACTGAGTGAAAATGTGACGTTGTCGCCGCGGAAACTTTGCACTGGCGGGCGCGGATAGTCGGTGGGCAGCTCAATGGCCGCCGGCAAATCGCCGAGCAGGTTGCGCCAGTACTCTAACTGATTCTCCAACACCTCACCGCGCAACCAGTCTCGCTGCCAAACAGCATAGTCCGCATATTGCACCGGCAATTCCTCGAGCGGCGACTCCTTGCCGGCCGCGTACGCTTCGTACAGCGCCAATGCTTCCCTGACGAGCACTCCTACGGACCAACCGTCCGAGATGATGTGATGTAACGTGAGCGCAAAGACGTGCATTTCTCTCGAGAGACGAAACAGGGCGGCGCGGAGCAAGGGTCCGGAGCTTAGATCAAACGTCTGCTGCGCTTGCGCGGATGAGAATGCCGCTGCTTCGACGTCGCGCTGATCTTCGGGTAAATAGTCGAGATCAACGATCGGCAAGCCTACTTTCATGGAAGCAGCGATCCGCTGCCGCGGCTCGCCGTCTGCGTTGATAAACGTCGTTCGCAGTGACTCGTGTCGTCGCACCAGTTCCTGCAGCGTTTTCCGTAGCGCTTCGATATCAAGCTGTCCTTCGACGCGAATGACGATTGGAATGTGATAAGCGGGTCCTGCCGATTCGAGTTGTTCGAGGAACCAGAGCCGCTCCTGTGCGAATGAAAGCGGCAGGTCACCGTCACGTGGCACCTTCGTGATATGACGCTGCTGCGGTGGCCCGCCGCCCAGCATGTCAGCGAGAATCTTTTGTGATATGCCCCGAATCGTTGGAGATTCAAATACGACGCGCACCGGCAGCTCCACGCCAAACATCTCCCGCACACGTGAGGTAACGCGAGTCGCTAACAGCGAATGCCCGCCTAACTCGAAGAAGTTATCAGCAGTGCTGACTCTTTCGAGGTCGAGCACCTCTGCCCAAATCTCAGTCAACATTTCCTCGACGGCGGTGGCAGGCGCGGCGTAGCCGTTGCGATGTGCCGCCTGCGCAAGAACGGGCGCCGGTAGCTCACGCCGGTTGACTTTTCCATTCGGCAGTAACGGCAGGTGGTCCAGCATTACGAAAGTTGCAGGCACCATGTAATCCGGCAACTGTGCTTTCAACCCACGCCGCAGGTCTTCGGCAGTGACCACTCGCCCCGGCTCTGTTGTCACGTAGGCTACCAGGCGCTGATCTCTGTTGGGTTCCGAATAGACGATGACTGCAGCTCCGCTTACTCCGTCCTGCTCGTCAAGCACTGCCTCGATTTCGCCTAATTCGATCCGGATACCACGGAGCTTTACCTGCTCGTCGGACCGGCCGATGAACTCGAGCTGCCCATCCGGCAGGTAGCGCACGACATCGCCCGTGCGGTAGAGCCTCGCGCCGGCCTCAATGGCGAAAGGATCCGGTCCGAATCTTTCTGCGGTAAGTGCGGGACGATTGAGATAACCTCGCCCAACACATTCACCGCCGATATAGAGCTCACCCCTGACGCCGATGGGCACCGGCTGCATTCGCTCATCGAGCACGTACAACCGCGCGTTTGCGTATGGTCTCCCGATCGGTAACACGCGGCGAGGGTTGCTAATGCGGCAAACAGTTTCCGTAACACCAATGGACGTCTCCGTTGGACCATACGAGTGATGCAGCTCAACATTCGGAAGGCGTTCGTAGAAGTGCTCAACTGTATCGTGTATCAGCGACTCGCCGCCGCAGATCACATAGCGAAGGGAAGAGATCTCATCCACTTTTCGTTCTTCCAGAAAGTGGGTCAGCAACGAAGGGACGAGGTAAGCGACTGTTGCTTCATGCCGGATGATTGTTTCAACCAGCAACGCCGGATTGCTCTGTGCCTCGGGCTTGGCGACGATCACTTGCGCGCCCACCATCAGTGGCCAGAAGAATTCCCAAACCGAAGGATCGAAATTCAGTGTGGTCTTGAAAAGGAAACGGTCGTTTTGGCCGAGCAGGTAGGTGCGCTGCTTCCACTCAAGGCAGTTGACGATGCCGCGATGTTGTAGCATCGCTCCTTTCGGCCGGCCCGTAGATCCGGAAGTGTAGATGACGTATGCGATGTTATCTGACGTGACGCTTACGGTCGGGCGCGCCGTACTTTCGCGCTCTAACTCAGCCGCACACTGATCGAGACACATTACGCGTGGGCCATCCGCCGGCAAGTCATTCGCAAAACGAGCCTCGGTTAAGATCAATGTAACGTTGGCATCATCGGCGATGTAGTGTAGGCGTTCGTGCGGGAACTCCGGATCGAGTGGAACGTAGGAAGCGCCGGCCTTCAACACTCCCAGTAACGCCACAGCCTGTTCCGCCGAGCGCTCCATCAGTATCCCGACTCGCGTTTCCGGTCCAATTCCGTCTTGTATGAGACGGTGCGCCAGCTGATTAGCGCGTTGGTCCAGCTCAGCGTACGTAAGCAGTAAGTCATCGCCGATCAAGCACGTAGCGTCCGGAGTGCGGTCCACCTGAAGCTCAAACAACTGGTGCAGGCATGTATGGCGCGCATATTCCGCGTCTGTCTCGTTCCACTCTTCCAACAACTGCGCCCGCTCGGCCGGTGTCAGTAGCTGGACCA
>Ga0126311_10001183_pt1 | contig 12488 bp, 9 predicted proteins | sample Plot61_FD_92539 | JGI IMG/M metagenome (GOLD analysis project Ga0126311, IMG submission 92539) | Serpentine soil microbial communities from UC McLaughlin Reserve, CA, USA - Plot61 | ecosystem: Environmental > Terrestrial > Soil > Grasslands | place: USA: UC McLaughlin Reserve, Lake County...
GTGATCGGCACGCCGACGATGGGCGCTGTGATCGGAACGGGCAGTTACAGTTTGATCGATGGGTCGACTGTGCGCACGCCTGGTGTCGGTGTGTTCCTCGCGGATGCGAAACATACGAACATGGAAAACTACGGCGTGCAGCCTGACATTCTCGTCGACAACAAACCGGAGGACGTGCTTGCCGGACGCGATCGTCAACTCGAAGCCGCAGTTGATGAGTTGATGAAGCAGTTGAACGGATCGAGAAAGAACACAGCTACTGAAGCGCAGCGGTAAGAAGTTTTATCCACAGATTACACAGAAATTGATCTGTGTAATCTGTGGATGGGTTTTGTTTACTTCGGCAACAAGACTGTATCGACGACGTGTATCACGCCATTCGATTGATAGACGTTCGCTATCGTCACTCTTGACTGGCCACCCTTTTCGTCCATCAACACGATCGAGTTTCCATCCATCCACGCGGTTAGCGTTCCGCCGTTGACCGCCTTGAACCACGCTTTACCATTACCCGCCTTGATCTTCTTCGCGATCGCATTCGAATCAAACCGTCCGGCGAGCACGTGATACGTCAGCACGTTTGTCAGCATCCCTTTGTTCTCAGGTCGCAGCAAAGTGTCGACAGTACCCGACGGCAGTTTATCGAAGGCCGCGTTTGTCGGTGCAAACACAGTGAACGGCCCCTTGCTCTTCAACGTTTCCACGAGACCCGCGGCTTTCACGGCAGCGACGAGTGTCGTGTGGTCCGCGGAGTTGACGGCATTGTCAACGATGTCCTTCGACTTAAACATCGCCGCGCCGCCAACCATCGGATTCATATCCTGTTGACTCGCAACTGTGATTGATGCCACGGCCAGCAGCACCATGACTAAAACTTTTTTCACGGCAATACCTTCCTTGTTGGAACTAATTTGTAGAACTCGTGGAATATACGGAGACAAGACAAGCCGCGGATTTACACAAATAAACGCGAATCAGAAAAAAGTCTGATCCGCGTTCATCCGTGCAATCCGTGGCTGGTTTTACGGCTTGAGTTTGAAATCCGAAGGCACAAATTCGATCGACTTCAAAACGCCATCAACTTTTAGTTTCGCGTCGGCATTTGCAAGGTAGGCGATCACAACCGCATTTGCAGGTTTGCGTTCGCCGCAACTGATGTCGCCTTTAATTGACGGGTCGTAGGTGGTTAGTTCCATGTTGCCCAAACTGCTGGCTCGCAGCCGCAGCAGCGTTGCCCCCGTCTGGACCACGAACACCATTCCCTTCGCGTCGCATTCGATACGCACAAGCGTGCCTTGTAACTGCGTTTCACCTGCCTTTGGTTGCCGCAACGCTTCGCGCAGGTACGAAGAAGGATCAGGCGGCGGCGTCGAAGGTTTGTCGTTCGGTTGAATGACGACCTGATTTTCATCCGCTACAGCATGCGCCGATTGTTTCTCATCTTCGGCAGCTTTTTCTGTCGCCTTTTCAAAACTCGAGATGTCAGACAGTAAGCTGGCTGCATCCTGTCGCACTTGTTGATCCGTGCTCAATTTAACCACTTGTTCGAGCATCTCGCGCGCGAGCTTGCGCTCGCCTTTTTCGAGATATAGTTGCGCGAGCATCAACGTGAGATCGTGCCGCCCCGGAAACGAAGCAGATATTTTCTTTAACGACGCGAGCGACTCGTCGATCCCTTTTCCCGTTACGAGACTGATGAATGCCAGCAGGCTGTACGACTCCGGATAATCAGGACGAAGCGCGATCGCTTTCTCCAAATGCCCGCGGATCTTCGCAGCAACGTCAGCCGGGTAACCTGCGACGGTTGGTCCACCGCCCGGCCCGGAACGGCTCAACGTGAACGCGTAATAGTAGTGTGCCAGGTAGTTCTGCGAGTTTGCTGCAACTGCACGTTCGAGACTGGCAAGTGCCTCATTGACTTTGCCTTCGCGAAAGTAAGCCATGCCGAGCGACGCATTGGCCATCGCGAGATTCGGATCGAGCTTCACGGCTCGTTCCAGATACGTGTAAGCGTCCGTGCGATGGCTGTGAAGCAGCAGATCGCCGAGATAGGCCTGCACTTCCGCGTCTGTCAGTGGGATCGCTTCGGTGCTAGTGTCAATCTCCAGCTTTCTCTCGAAATGTCCGGTAAGTGAGTAGTATCTATTCCCATTGACGTAATTACGCAGGTCCTTCTCCATCGTTTCAAATGGAACTCCGAAGGCCTGCTTGAACGCCTGGTCCATCGGCGTTTTCGCATCCACGAGCATCAGAAACTTTCCTAACTGCTCAGCTTGTCCTCCGACTTTCTTGCCGATGATCATGTAATGCACCAGCGCCCACGATTGAGCGTAGAAGATGGTTTGCTTGTTTCGCTCGTTGTAGTGCGGAGACGTTTGATCGACTTCAAACAGCGTCTTTAGCGGCAGCATCTGGCTCTCGCGAAGACGGTAGACGTGACTGGCGATGGGAGTACCCATCACGACCTTTTGATCGTCGGTGATGCTGAACGTGCTGTAGTACTCCGCGAGACCTTCATTGAACCAAACAGGCGCGCGCGGGAAAGTGTTGTTGATGAGCAGGTGTGTGTACTCGTGAAAGATTACCGAAAACGGATCCTGCTGGCCTCTGACTTCCGTTGTGAGTGTGATGTAGTTAACGTCCTGACCTGACTGAAAGTATCCGGCGATATTTGGACCAGGTTTGAATGGTCCGAAAGAGCTGTCGCTCTTGAACACGATCACGGTCGTCGGCACCGGAGTGTTAAACCTGATATTCGGAAACAGGTTAGTAAATGCTTCGCGAAACTGTTCGAGTTTGAGAGCGACGCGCCGGATGTCCTTCTCGCTCGCATTCCCCAGCATCAAAAAGTTTTTTGTGCGCACACTGACCCAGGTGTCTTTCGCGGCCACCGTGGTGTGCTGGGAAACAACGACAAGAAGACAGAGACTAACAGCGAGGGAAAAGGCAATACGTTTCATAACAAGTACTCACGGTCCAAAGATGGAGGAGTTTGCGAGCCGGAAGGCGTACTCGAGTATTATCCATTGAGATACTTCCGCGCCGGCTTTGAGTGCCGGCTTGAATTTGATTTCACACGCGGCGCGAATCGCGTTTTCAGTGAGTCCGTAGGGAACTCGCCTTACTACTCTGACGCGATCGATTTTTCCGTTTGCCAGCAGCAAAATCTTTAGCATCACGTTGCCTTGCACGCCGGCGCGTCGTGCTTCACGCGTGTAGCCAGGCTCAGGCTTCGAGAGGATCTCGGCTTTAACGTCGACTTCCTTCGGCGTAAAGCCTGCGACTTGAGGTGGATCGAGCAGGTGTGCGAGCGAGCCGTCGCTGGTGCAGCTATAGTCTTGATCTCTTTCGGCTGTGACCTGTTCGCTCGGCGGCGCCGGCGGAGTTGGTTTCGCGTCAGGCGTGGGTGTTGGCGCAGGCGTCGGCGCCGGCCTGGCACGTCTGCCGGACTGGGCGAAGGCAACTGTGCCAAAGATGAGAATGAGGATTAATGCTGATCTCATCACTTTCGATAAAGCACTCACGCAAAGACGCAAAGTTGCGCCCTTGCGTGAGTCCGTTCACTCTTCCGGGCCAGTACAAGTTGGTCCGTGCAGGGCAGGAATCTTCTGGCTGATAACGGGATACTTCGGAGCCTCGTCGATATTGATCTGGGTCCAATGAGCGTAGTTCTCGGGCACGTTGGTATCGGCGAAAATAGCCTCTACAGGACATTCGGGAACACACGCGTCGCAATCGATGCATGTATCAGCATTAATGTAAAGACGATCGGTTAACTCGTGAAACGCTTCAACAGGACAAACAGCTGCGCAGTCGGTGTACTTGCAATCGACGCATAATTCAACAACTACGTAGGTCATTAGGGAACCAGGCTCCTTTCGATGATGGCAAATAGTTATTCACACGCGAGTGTAATGTCAACCGAAAAGAGTGGCAACTAATAACGCCGAACTTGGATGAGGTCAGTACCACCTGCGATAGCGGGTGGGTGGACGATCAGTTTTTGATATTGCTGTTGACTTTGAATCCGAACGGTTGACCCACCCGCTATCGCAGGTGGTACTGACTGTGTCCAACAATGATCTATGCACCTTCGCTGCCGCGGTGTTCGACTTTGCCGGGGCCATTGATGGTTTTGTTGACTTTTGGATCGCCTCGGTAATAGACCGACGAAGGACCGGAGACGGTCACGTCCAGTTGATCGGCGACGTCGATATCGATTTGCGCGACGCCTTTGCTATCAACAACCCCGCGCGCGGCGTGCAGATTGTGACTGTCAATCCTTCCGGCGCCGCTGCTGTCGATATCAATGAGCTTCGTCTTACCGGAAACGTTGATTGTCGGCGCGCCTGACGAATCGATCTCAAATTTGTCGTTGTTCAGACCCTTGATCTCAATGCGACCGGCGCCCGAAACTGACAAACCTTCGAGATCCGGAACGGAGATCCTAAACTTCACCGGCTCACTCGACGAATAGTTCTTCGTGTTTCGCAAACGCAGCACATTATTAGACACTTCCGCAGTGACTAAGCTGAGCACGTTATCGTCGCCTTCGACCTCAACTCCAAGGTCCTTCTGACAGGTGATGTCGATACTGAAAGCGCCTTCAGTCGAGATCGACGTGAACGGTGTCACATTCCGCTTTTCCATGACGCGTTTGCCGGAGCCTTTAATCTCCGCGCGCATGCCGTGGTGACAACCCGCCGCGGCCAAAAGCGGAAACAACACAAACAGCACCGCAAGCTTTTTCATTTGAGGTCTCCTTCTGAAGTTATTGTTCGCGCCGGATGTATTCGAGCGTGCGAGTCGTGTTTTCAGTGACACTCGACACCGGTTCACCAAGGGGCGTGCCCTGAGCCAGACGTAAATCCTGTGGTATCGCTGACGGTGCAGGAAAGTAGCTCTTTTTATCTTTCTCTTTTGCACTCGTAAGTTTCGAGAGATTTCGGACAAGTATGATCTCAGTCATGCTGACGATCAGGAACGTGAACAACATGAAAACTCCGATCAGCTCCTGACTGAGATTAGCGCCCCTGCGCAACACCAGCGCCCCAGCCAGCATAACTCCCAACCCGCCGAGGCCGATAAGCGTGATGGCAGTGAGAAACGCACTGATCGCGCCGGTGCTGACCTCGGTGCGCTCTTTTAAGTTCGCCCCGCAGCGGTTGCAGTAGCTAAGGCCTTGCGTGAGCGGCGTGCCGCAGTTTGCGCAGTACATATTCCGATTCTCCTGCCAGCGGGATTAAAGCCGATAAGCCCAGTACGGCTTTCGTGCGGAATTCGTTTCATCGGTGTTCACCTGTGGTAGGTGAACCAGAAATAGATGGCCTGAGCGACTCCGATAAAGAAGCCGATTATAGCGCCAAAGAGCTCGATGGTTTTGAGATGGTGCTGCGCCACGGAAAGCACCAGTTCCTCGAGTTTTTCGAGCGGATAGTCTGACACTTTCTTGCGAACGAGGCCGCCTACGTCGAACTCAGCTATCGCCACTGGCAGTCGCTCGCGGGCCGCGAGCGTAATGCGCTCGACGAGCGCCGAGCTTGCTCGCTCCATCGCGCCACGCGAAATGTGATCGCCGAGCCGTCCAATCGGCTGTATCAACAAACGCTCTATCTGCGCAGTCATGATTGCGTTGATAGTGCGCGCAGTGTCGTCACGCGAGAGCAGACTCAATAAACTCTTCGATAAAAAGTTTTTGACGTGTGCGCCGGAGTTGGAATCGAGCTGTTGCATGATCTCACCGAGTTTTTGCGGGCGCAGGCGATCGAACGCATCCGTCACCTGCATCGACAAGGAAGTTGACAATGCTTCACTGCGAAGCATGTCGATCAGCCGGTTGCTGATCTGCGACTTGAAGTCTTCGAATCTGATCGGGTCGAACTGCCCGATTAACTCATCCAGCGGACGCGACATCACGTTGTCGACCGTCGCATTCAAAAATTCCTCCGCTTCCTGTTCGAAAGCAGGACCACGCAAATACTCTTCGACGCGTTTCGGCAGCGTCTTATTGACGAGCTCATCTACTTCCCGATGAATGCGTTCGCGCGAAATGAAGATCTTCTTGAAGAGTGAGAGTTGTTCGTAATACTGGTCGACTTCGAGTTTGATCAAACCGCCGATTCGGTTGCTCGTGCTCTGGCTGGTGGCGATGTCGGCGAGGTGATGAACGATTGGCGGTACCTGTTGATCGATACGATCCTTGATGAACGCGATCGTTTCCGATGTGAACGTTTCCGAGAGGGTGGCACTGCTGCGCGCGAGATCGTCCAAACGCCCTGATACAAACTCGTAAACTTTCGTTTCGAAGTCGTCGGTCGCAGTGAATCGTTGCACACGATCTTCGACGAAATCGAGCACGCGATCGACTGACTCTTCTTTAACCATGTCGCCGACGCGGCGCTCGAGTAACTCATCGACCTGTTTATCGACGAAGTGTTCGATTGCTCCAGCAGTCTCTTCACTCTTCAACATCTCTGCGATGTACTCAGCCAGCCGGTACTGAAGCGCGGAGATCGTGTCGAGAATCGGCGCGCGCGCCTGCGACGGCAGAGCATCGATAAATGACGGATACACGCGTCCGAGCAGTTCGTTTGTGTACGAACCCACGAAGTCCTCAACTCTGCGTTCGAAGAAGTCTGTTTCGAACAACGCGTCGAACACGGTTTGTTGCGACACGAGCTCGTTGCCGACAGCGTTGCCGATCGATTGGGCCAGCTTGTCGCGATGGCGGGGAATCATTCCCTGCGGCCAGACGGTGATGCCAAAAAGTTTGACGGACTTATACGGATGGAAGAGCATCCAGATTGCCAGCCATGCTGCGCCGTAACCGTGAATGGTGGCAACTACAATGATGCCGACGGCGACCAGGAGTTTAAAAGTAAGCGGATCGATAACTGTTTACCCTGTCGAGTTGTTTTAGTCCGTCGAGGGGGATTCTACGGGGTAACCTGCATTTATCCACGCGCCAGTGCCGCCGGAAACGTTGAGCAGATTCGAAAAGCCCTGCTGCCGTAACAAACTCGCAGCCGCACTCGATCGATATCCTCCGGCGCAAATCACCGCAGTGCGCTTGTCTTTCTCGAGCGGCAATGGATTCTTCTCGAGAGTCGCGAGCGGCGCATTAACAGCGCGCGGCACGTGGCCATCAACGTATTCTGCCGGGCGGCGCACGTCGACGATTTGTAGATCGCTGCCGGCCATCTGTTCTTTTAACTCCGCCACACTGACCTGCTCGATCGATTCAAGCGGCAGTCCCGCCGCGCGCCAACTCTCCACGCCGCCTTCCAGGTAACCTTTGACACCCTCGATGCCGACGCGTGCGAGTCGAACAACCGATTCATCGATCTGAGCACCGGTGTCGACGATGATAACGATCGACGCGTTCAACGGAATCAGGCTCCCGGCCCACATTGCAAACTGGCCGCCAAGTCCGATGTTCATCGAACCGGGCACATGCCCGGCGCCGAAGTCGCCGGCGGAGCGCACGTCGAGCAACACGTGATTCTGCAGTTCGAAAACTTGTTGCGGTGTTAACGGCTGCGGTGGTTGTAGTTCGGACAGTTCGCGTGCGCCGGAGCGATTGATCTCCGCGTCTTTGGGAAAATAGCTTGGCGCTTCGGGGAGATCCGCAGTCATCATTTTCACAAACTCGTCTTTACTCATCGGCTTCAACGCGTAGTTGAATTTGCGTTGCTCGCCGATTGTTGACGAAGTTTCTTTCGACATGTTGCGCCCGCACATCGAGCCCGCGCCGTGCGCCGGATAGACTTCGACGTCATCGGCAAGTTTGAGCAGTTTTCCGTGCAGGCTGTCGTACATCATTTCCGCCATCATCTGCGGCGTGTAGCCTTTGCCGCCCGCGAGATCGGGGCGGCCGACGTCGCCGATGAAGAGCGTGTCGCCGGTTAAGAGTTTTGGTGGTTCGTTCGGGTGTTCGGTGTCGGTGACGAGAACGCAGATCCCTTCGGGCGTGTGGCCGGGTGTCTCTATGAAGCGCAGCACGATCTGGCCCATCCTGATCTCTTCGCCGTCTCGCACTGCTCGATGCTCAAACTCAGCACCCGCTTGCGCGCCGAAGACGATCTCTGCGCCAGTGCGCGCCGCGATCTCCTGATGACCGCTGACAAAGTCGGCGTGCAGGTGTGTTTCGATCACGTACTTGATCTGCAAACCCTGCGCAGAGGCTTCGCCGAGATACTCGTCAACGTCGCGTTGCGGATCGACGACAGCAGCTTCGCCGTCCGAACCGATCAGGTACGACGCATGGGCCAGGCAGCCGAGATAGAATTGTTTGAAGTACATGGTCTATTTGAGCTTATAAAACTCGCGTGCTGGTTTCAACGGGCGGAGCATCCAATACGGCCGGCGCGTGCCGTCAGGTGAATATTGGTCCGCGGGACGTGTCATGGCCAGCCACTTCTTGTAGACCTCGCGTGACTTCTGTGTATCGACAAAAATATCGCCGGGTTGATCATCCGGGTCAGCCGCACGCACACGCACAGCCTGGTGCCAGCAGTGCATTCCCGAGATCGGATCCGGATGCACCGGAAAAGTCATGTTCTGATGCACGCCGGCGTCTTTCCACCAGATGCGCAGCGTGTCTGGATCGTCCGACTCGTAAGGCTCGATCCCTTTTTCGCGCTTTAAACTCCATTGCGTGCCCTTCTGGTCCAACTTCACCGTCGCCATCAACTGTCGCTGACCTTCTTCGGTAAGCTTCCAGCGACCCATGTGGTGACTACACGCGACGATTCCCGGTCGAATTCCTTCCGTAACCCACGCAGGCACGACGTAGTAACCAATCTCTGTTTCGACGCGCAGGAGATTGCCCGTGCGCACATTGAGTTTCGCGGCATGGCTGGGGTGAATCCAGAGTGGATTCGTGTGCGCAATCTCGTCGAGCCACTTTGCGTTTGCGCTGCGCGTGTGAATCTGCACTGCGAGACGGAAGGTCGAGATCAGAATCGTCTGGTCTGCTTCGAGATTGTCTTTATGGACGTGACTCTTGAAGTAAATCGGTATTGACAACTCAGGCCAGCCCCACGCGCTCAGCGTCGATGAATAAAACTCGAGCCGGCCGCTCGGCGTCGGAAACCCGCGTTTGACACTGCCGTCAACATTGATACCAACGAGCCGGCGACCGTCATCATCCCCGTCGGGCGAAGGCAAGGGCACGATGTTTGGACCAGCCGGTTTGGGCGCGCGCGTGAAGATTCTGCCGAAGCCGTCCCCGCGCGCGTCGTCGAGCTCTTCAGCCGGAACAGTCTCTTCGTAAATTCGCCCGATCTTTTCTTTAACTTCAAACGCGCCGTAGCGACGCATGAATTCGAGCGGTGTCAGATCTTCGATAGCGGCGCGTTCCGGCAGTCCGGGAACCGAGTTGTTGAAGATCCATTCGTAATACTCATCGACGCTGAGACGTGTGCCCGGATTCTTCTTCGACTCTGCGTACTGGCGAATGCCGAGACTGCCGTCTTTGTCGATGCGCCACGTTAGTTCCAGCCAGAATTCATTCTCTTCCCACACTTCACCTGGATTGACGTCGCGTGTATCGTCGATGGTTTCGCCGTTGCGTTGGCGCATTGCCTTCATCACCGGCTGGCGAAAACCGAGCCACTGCGAATCGTGCGTTTCGTAAGAATGAAGATCGTGACGCTCGGAGCCCACGCCCATCGGCAAAACGTAGTCAGCGTAGTACGCCGTTTCGTTCCACGTCGGCGTGAGTGCGACGTAACAGCCGACGAGATCCGGATCAGTCAACATCTCGATCCATGAGAACCCGTCGGGGTTGGTCCATACCGGGTTGTAAACGCGCGTGAAGTAGACGTCGAGTTTGGCGCGGCCGTCTTTCAGGAAGTGCGGCAACAGAAACGACATTTCGTTCATCGAGAGCGGATACTCGCGCGGCCACGTCGTCTCGTTCCACATCTTCGGATGTGGCGGCGTGTAGATCGGCTTTGGAACAAACTTGTTCCACGCGTTGGGAAAAACACCGCCCTCGGTTGCCACAGCTCCGAGCAACGCATTCAACATGAAGAGACAACGCGCAACGGCCCAACCGCCGCTGACACCTGAGGCTACGCTGCGCCAGTTGTGAGTCGAGAAGCGCGTGCCTGCAGTCGCAACCAACTTCGCAATCTCTTCGAGCACTTTCTGATCGACACCTGACTCTTCCGCCGCAAATTCAAACGTGTAATCCCTGTAGATCTGTCTTAAGCGTTCTTCAAAATTCGTGAAATCCGTGCCTGATCCTTCGGCCGCAAGAAACTCCTTCCAGTTCCACCATTTCTCTACGAACTCACGGCTGTAGAGATTGTTCTGGATCAGGTAATTCGCGATCGCGAGCAGGATCGCCGCTTCGGATCCGGGATATGGCGACACCCAGTAGTCGGCGTGAGTCGCAGTGTTTGAGAGACGCGTGTCAAACACGATCAGCTTCGCGCCGTTTGTCTTGCCTTCGATCACGCGTTGCGCGTGTGGATTGAAGTAGTGTCCTGACTCGAGATGGGCGCTGATCAGCAGGATGACTTTTGCGTTTGCGTGATCGGGGCTTGGACGATCGAGTCCCATCCAGAGTTGATAACCTTCGCGACTACCGGAGGAGCAGATGTTCGTATGTGAGTTGTGTCCATCGATTCCCCAGGCTGCGAGTATGCGTTCGGTGAAGCCGTCTTCGCCGGGCCGGCCCACGTGATACATGATCTCGTGACGTCGATTTTCGATAATCGCGTTGCGAATGCGTGTGGCGAGAGTGTCGAGTGCCTCGTCCCAGGTAGTGCGTTCCCACTTTCCTTCGCCACGTTTTCCCGTGCGCTTCAGTGGGAAAAGAATGCGGTCGGGATCGGTCACCTGGTTCAGAGTCGCTGGTCCTTTAGCGCAGTTGCGACCACGCGACCCGGGATGTTCCGGATTACCTTCAAACTTCTGAACTTCACCCGTGACTTTGTCTATGTAGGCGAGCAGTCCGCAAGCCGATTCGCAGTTGAAACAGGTAGTCGGCACAATCGAATAATGCCGTTCCTTCCGCTGCGGCCACGCCCGCGAATCGAGCTCGGTCCAATCATCCCACCTCTCCTTCGGCGGAAACGCCGCAAGGTGACTCCGACTCGGCCCAGGATAGAAAGTTTCTTTATTTGTTTTCATCAACGCTTATCAGTCTTATACCTCGACCGTAATCTCTTCATTACTAACTCCCCATCGACAGCTTCAACTCTACCCTCGTCCAAATCACGCATTCGCCTCTCGATCTCTTCTTCCCAAGCCGCATCGATAGCTTTTTGATCTGGTCCATCAAGGCTGATAAGCAGATTCTCAGCAAGTGCTGCTCGTTCTCCGAGCGGAAGTGATAGCGCCGCGTTCAGTATCTCTGTGAAGTTACTTAACATATCTGTTTCATCATTCCGCTAAAGTGCCTTATGCGAGGAAGATGTCTCGCGCAAAGGCGCAAACCGCTATCGCGTTTCTCAGAGTGTTCTTTGCGTCTTTGCGCGAGAAAAATTTTCTGGCCACAGGTCGTCAGATGTGATTTTGAGTACATTTCGTGCAAAGCCCTATCCACATATCACGCAAGTGGCACGGATTGGCCGGCTTGGACGTAGGCGTTCTCGAAGAGCATCAGGCCGATCAGTGCCAACGGTGCACCCGCGACGCCGATGGAATTATTCAGAATACCGAGCGCGGCGAGTAACGGGAGGATGCCGCCGAAGAAAGACAGGATCGTGCCGATCCAGAAGTCGTTCTTGTAACGACCTTGCACCATCTCCCAGATCGCGAGTCGCGCGTGTGCGGTCGGATGCGTTAGCGAAACTTCACCCCAAACCATCAGCAGATGAATCAAACTTGAAATCGCCAATGACCAAAGTAATAAGGGCTCATCAAGTGGTGGGGAGTTGATAAATCGATCGGTTGGCGACACGTTCCTTAAGATCACCGTGAGCGGCAGCAACACAGCCGAACCCAACAGCAGCGCTTGAAACGCGAGGTGCGGCGGCAGCAACGGATTTTGCCACATGTCACGCGCCTTCGCTTGCGCGAAGAGATACGCAGTGTAAACAGCCGTCAGGAGCGATAACGGAATTCCCGCAATCATCAGCCACGTCTGAAACGTTCTCGATCCGACCCAGCTCGCAATGAAGTGCAACGCGAGCACTAACGTATATCCCGCGATGATGAACGCGCCCTTCACTAACCAACTACGCCATTGCGGTCGCGTAAAAATCAGGTGGAAACGTTCCGGATGCTCCAAATCCCAGATCAGCAGACCACCCGTTATCGCGAGAAAGCCTCCGGAGATGATCGGTGTCGCCCACAGCCAAACGGAGTTGTTAACACCGAGCACACCAAGCAGCACGAGCAGACACGCCACCAGATAAACTCCCGAAGCAATGCCCTTGGTCCAGGTGTAAAGGCTTACGCGCCAGTCCCACGGAATTGCATGCGCCACGTCGTACGACAACAACGCCGCCGCCGAAGAGTTGTTGAAGTTTGGA
>Ga0126311_10001184_pt1 | contig 12487 bp, 10 predicted proteins | sample Plot61_FD_92539 | JGI IMG/M metagenome (GOLD analysis project Ga0126311, IMG submission 92539) | Serpentine soil microbial communities from UC McLaughlin Reserve, CA, USA - Plot61 | ecosystem: Environmental > Terrestrial > Soil > Grasslands | place: USA: UC McLaughlin Reserve, Lake County...
CGTATTGCTGCGCAGGTCAACTCCCTCCATGGACTGGGCGCGGGCGCGTTCAGCGACGCCTTGCTTCACATCTTTGTCGTCGCGCTTTTCCTTTGGCGTGAAGTCGCGATAAGCCTTACCTTCCTCGAGCAAACGAAGAGCGGCGGCTCGGTGTTGCGTCGCATTGTCTGATTGGAAGACGAGGTCTTCGTCGTAATCGAGTTCGAGCCACTCGAGTCCTTCGATGATGGAACGCGTCGACTCTTCGGTGGAGCGCTGCAAGTCAGTGTCTTCAATGCGGAGCAGAAACTTGCCGCCGGTCTTCCGCGCGTAGAGCCAGTTGAAGAGCGCGGAGCGTGCGGCGCCGATGTGGAGATAGCCGGTTGGGGACGGTGCAAAACGGACGCGAACGGACATATGCCTCAAAACTATTCAGCCACAAAGAGGCACAAAATTTGCGCTTCTTTGTGGCTTCATTTTTCTGGCGGAGATGACAGGATTCGAACCTGTGAAGGGCTTTTGACCCTTAACGGTTTAGCAAACCGCCGCCTTCAGCCACTCGGCCACATCTCCGTGCCGGAATCAGCGAAGACCAATTCTAGTCGCGAGGCGCGGATTGTCAAGGATAGGTCTCAGGAAGTGCTTAGACTGCTGCGGATCTCGTCGAGTATTTTTGCTGCGTGGGGATCGGCGGGCTTGACGAGTCGATAATAAGTCCACTTTCCATCGCGCCGCGCGGCGACGAGTCCAGCGCGTCGGAGGTACGCGAGGTGCCGCGAAACCTTCGGCTGATTCGTCTTGAGAACTTCAACGCAGGAGCAGACGCATAGTTCGGTATCGCCAAGAAGCTGAATGAGGCGCAGACGGGTGCGGTCGGCCAGGGCTTTGAAAAGTGTCTCGAGATCGGCGCGCATCTGTTTCCTGATTACGATTTCCGAAGCAGAGCAGTTTCCTATTGACGCTCAGCACTTGCACAGAGTACTTTATACCGTCAAGTAAGTGCGGATTTAGGCACTGCGATTAACGATTGGAGTACAATGCCGCCACGATGACGCTTCTTGAGAGTATTAACTCACCTTCAGACTTACGCGCTCTTCAACCCGACCAATTACGAACTGTTGCCGATGAAATTCGCGCTTACATCCTCGAAACGATGTCGCGTGTGGGCGGTCATACGGGCGCCTCGCTTGGCGCAGTCGAACTGGCGGTCGCGTTGCACTACGCCTTCGATACGCCCAAGGATCGATTGGTTTGGGACGTTGGTCACCAGGCTTACGCGCACAAGATTCTGACCGGACGGCGTGAGTTACTGCCCACGATCAAGCAGTACGGCGGCATCAGCGGATTTTTGCGCCGCGACGAATCTGAGTACGACACTTTTGGCGCGGGTCACGCTTCAACTTCGCTTTCCGCGGCGCTCGGCATGGCCGTCGCTCGCGATCGCAAAGGCGAAGATCACCACGTCGTCGCGTTGATCGGTGATGCGTCGCTGGCGGGCGGCATGGCGATGGAAGCGATCAACCAGGCTGGTCACTTGAAGAGCCGTCTGATCGTAGTGTTGAACGATAATGAGATGTCGATCGCGCCCGCAGTCGGAGCGTTGACCGGTTACCTGAATCGCATTCGCGGCGCGCACGGTTATCATCGTTTCAAAGACGAAGTCGAAGAGAAGTTGCTGGCCATACCTTCAGTCGGCGAGCGATTGCATCACGCAGCTAAGACGATGAAAGACGTGATTGCCGCAGCGGTATTGCCGGGCGCGCTCGTCAGTGAGCTTGGTTTCAAATACATCGGCTACGTTGATGGTCACAATCCGCGCGCACTTGTCGCCGCATTCAACGAAGCGAAGCAGATCAAAGATGGGCCAGTGATCGTTCACGCACTGACCACTAAGGGCAAAGGTTTTCCGCAAACTGAGCCTGACTACTATCGCTGGCATGCTACCGGTCCATTCGATCTCAAGACCGGAAAACCGCACAAGAGTACGTCAAAGATTCCGAGTTACACGACAGTCTTCGGCAACACGCTCGCTGAGTTGATGGAGAAAGATCCGGCGGTCGTGGCGTTGACTGCCGCGATGCCTGACGGCACCGGCGTTTGCACCGCGCTCGAGAAGTTTCCGGAACGTTCTTTCGACGTCGGTATTGCCGAGCAACACTGCGTTACTTTTGCTGCCGGCCTGTCGTGTGAAGGACTCAAACCTGTTTGCGCGATCTATTCCACGTTCCTTCAGCGTGGCTTCGATCAGTTGATCCACGACGTTTGTATTCAGGATCTGAACGTGAAGTTTTGTCTCGATCGCGGCGGCATTGCCGGTGGCGACGGACAAACACACCATGGCCTGCTCGATATCGCGTACCTGCGACCGGTACCAAACATCGTCGTGATGGCGCCAAAGGATGAAGGCGAGATGCGCGACATGATGTTCACGATGCTTGAACATACGGGCCCCGCAGCGATGCGTTACCCGCGCGGCAACGGTGTTGGCGCTGATATCAACCGCGAACCCGAGTTGCTCGAGATTGGCAAAGGCGAAATACTGCGCGACGGCGGTGAAGTCGCGATTGTTGCTTACGGTTCGATGGTCCATCCGTCACTCGCAGCAGCCGAGCACCTCGCGAAAGATCGAATCGAAACCACAGTGGTCAACGCGCGGTTCGTCAAACCGTTGGACACTCCTTTACTACTCGCCCTCGCGCGAACGAAGCGCTTGATCGTCACAGTCGAAGAGGCTTATCTCGCCGGCGGTTTCGGATCAGCGGTGCTCGAGTTGCTCGAAGAGAACGGCTTGCAGGATAAAGTTCACGTCGTGCGAATGGGAATTCCAGATCGCCTGATTACGCACGGTGATGCGAAATTGCTCCTCGCGAAATACGGACTCGACGCTGACGGTATTTACAACCGCATCCGCGAAACTATCGACGTGCTCGACGACCGCCGCGCTCGAAAAGTGCCGCAGAAACGCTCGTAAAAGCGCAAATCCAGCCAGGCTTAAGTGTGCCTTTTTGTGGCACTTTTTGCGTTGTTTCGATGCACCAAATCGGAAGGTTTTCGTCTGCTCCCCGCCTAAAATCTCCCTCTTCCGCGTGGCCCCGTGATTGCAAATGAAATCGAGAAATGAATGTGCCTGTAAGACTTCCTGAATTCGATGATGAACGGACTCTGCTCTCCGCGCGCCGGGTTGTGCCTCTGAACGAGATTGATGCGAAGGTGCGCCGCCGGAGAATTTGGTTTCTGGCTGGGGCCTTTGCCGTGGCGATGATGCTCGGCGCAGCTTCAGCACTCGTGGCGTCATATCTACGACTGCGGAATGTCCCCAGTGTCGCAACGAGCGAGGTGTCGGAACCGGACGTCACACCAGCGCCAGTTGCTGTAGTTGAAAACACCCCGAGTCCCACGCCAGCCGAGTCGCCGGTAACAGAAGAACCGGCTGATGATGAAGCTCTGTTGGAAGAAACTCCGAAGAAAGAAACAGTTGCGAAACGACGAACAGTCGCGAAGCACACTCAGCAACCGGTCGACCTGCGCGACGACGACCCGAAGGTCAGTGAAGAAGAACGGCTACAGCAAATTCGCGACGCAGTGCTTTACGACGAATGGCAGGAACGTCGCGCGCGTCGCGTGATGCGACGTGAACGTCGTCTCGATCGTTACAATCATCGCGACCTCTCGAACCTCGATGAGATCTTTGAAGGTCGCCGCCGCAAAAGACCTTAGTCTCACAAAAGAACTGTATTGACGGAATCCTGATCGAATGGCATCATCTCACTCACTTTTGTATTCGCCCTGTTTTTCAAACTCACATTTAATAGTTAATCCCCGACCTTATAGTAACGGTTCTGTTTTCGCGCGAGACGGCGCGAGGAAATGGTAATCACTATGACAAGGCAGATGTTTCGCGAGCGGGAGTGTATTCACCGCGACGAAGGCGCCGCCGGTGATTTTTACAATGGCGTATTTTACATCCAGGCTTTACAACGAATGCGCGTCTCGCAGGCGGTGGAGATGGCGAATAAGGTGAGTTCTTTCTTCTGGTCCGACGCCCCACATATTATTGTTTGGCTTTGCGATGATTGCGCGAGTGAGTTGCGGTTGAATGAAACGCCGCGCGCTTTGACGCGCCGCGCTTAGCTTCACCGGATTTACAGGATATTCTTATCCTGTGAAGCGCGAGCGCATAGATAAACTGCTTGTCGAGCGAGGACTCGCTGATTCACGCACGAAGGCCCAGGCGATGGTTATGGCCGGCGTCGTGCTCGTCGATGAGCAACGAGTTGAAAAACCTTCCCACCAGTTCGATCCAAATTCATCAATCAGAATTAAAGGCAGCGACGATCCGGCGACGCGATACGTCGGGCGCGGTGGTCTGAAACTCGAAGCCGCATTGCGCGAGTTTCAGATCGATGTGGTAGGACTTAACTGTCTCGACGTCGGAGCATCGACAGGCGGATTTACTGACTGTCTTTTGCAGCATGGGGCGCGCGCGGTCGTTGCTATCGATGTGGGCCACAACCAGATCGACTGGCGACTGCGTAACGATCCGCGTGTTGAGGTTAGAGAAGGTGTCAACGCCCGTTATTTGCAGCCTGAGGATTTTTCAGGGCCGTTTGATGTTGCGGTGATGGATGTCTCGTTCATCTCGGTGACGAAAGTGTTGCCGGCGATCGTGCCGTTGATAGTGCCGGGAGGAGCAATCGTTACGCTTATTAAGCCGCAGTTTGAGGTCGGCCGTGGGGAAGTTGGTGGCGGCATCGTGCGCGATCCGGCAAAGCGCTCGCGAGTAGTCGAGGAAGTCAACCATGCAGCGCGTGAGCTCGGACTCGAGGTGATAAAAGTGATCGAGTCGCCGATCACGGGAGCTGACGGGAACGTGGAGTATCTGGCCTTTTATAAGTTGTGAGAATTGGTTCACTGTCTTATCATCCGGCCCAAACGAATGTCATCAATCAAGCGGATAGGGATAGTCCTTAAACCGCATCAACCTGAAGCCCTCAAGACCATCTGCGAACTGGTGGTGTGGCTCGCGGAGCGGAATATCACCCTCGTAGGTGGGCCGGAGATCGAACGCGAACGCATCGAGCACCAAACGGGCTGCGGTGTGGACCAACTGGAAAGTGAAAAAATCGCCGCCGGCGTCGATTTGATTCTGGTTCTCGGTGGCGATGGAACCATGATCGCCACCGCGCGCATGGTCGGCGATCAGGAAGTACCTGTTCTCGGCGTCAACTACGGCGGGCTTGGTTATCTCGCCGAGTTTCGCATAGAAGAACTCTACACGGCGCTCGAGTCGATCCTGTCAGGAAACTATCGCCTCGATCGGCGCGTGATGCTGGCTGTGGAACTGAAGAGCGGCGATGCGCCACCGCAATTAAGTCGTGTGCTCAACGACGTAGTGATCAACAAGTCGGCACTCGCGCGCATCATCGAGATCGAAGCTCATTTCAACCGGCAGTTTGTCAGCTCTTTTCGCGCCGATGGTCTAATCGTCTCGACGCCTACGGGGTCAACCGCCTACAACCTTTCCGCGGGTGGTCCGGTAATCTTTCCTTCGATGAACGCAGTGGTGATAACGCCCATCTGCCCGTTCACGCTATCCAATCGCCCGATCGTCGTTCCTGACGATGCAGAGATCGAATTGCTATTGAAGACTGACAACGAAGAAGTAGCATTGACGCTCGACGGGCAGGTCGGGTTTCCCTTGAAAGTCGAGGATCGCATCGCGATTCGCAAGAGTCGCACGACTTTCAATCTCATTCAGCCAATGAATCGAAACTATTTCGACGTTCTGCGCGACAAGCTGCGTTGGGGTCGCTAACTCAAACACATGCCTGAAGAAAACGACAAACGAAAACGAATCGAGCGCGACGCGTTCGAACGCGAGATAGCAACCGATCTGGACGAGATGACGCCGGATAAGCCAAAAGGCATGGCGCTGCACACGAAGATTCTGATCGGGCTGGCAGTCGGCGTGATTGCAGGCGTCGTGGTTAATCGCGCTTTCGGCGGCGATCACCCGAGCGTGGTTTGGGTCGTCGACAACATCACACAGCCGGTAGGCCAACTCTTTCTACGTCTGCTGCTGATGATTGTTGTGCCGCTCGTGTTTTCATCGCTCGTGGTCGGTGTGGCAGGCATCGGCGACATTCGCAAACTCGGGCGCGTTGGTCTGAAGTCGTTTGGTTATTGTCTGGTGATCTCCGCGATCTCGGTCGTGATTGGTCTCACGCTCGCAAACACGATCAAACCCGGAAAGCGAATCGATCCGAATACGAGTTTGGCTTTGCAGCAACGTTACGCGAACGATGCGACTAAGACTGTCGAAGCGGCGAAACAAGCGAGCAGTGCGACGCCAAAGCCGTTGATGGCAGTCGTGGAAACGATCGTTCCGAAGAACCCGTTCTTCGCGATCTCGGGTAAAGAAGACCCGAACATGCTGCACCTGATGTTCTTCGCGCTCATCGTCGGCGTCGCAATCACGCTGCTACCCGCGACGGTGACTGAACCGCTGCTGCGAGTTCTCCAGGGCATCTATGAAATCACGGCCAAGATCATCGAGATGATCATGAAGTTCGCGCCTTACGCAGTCGCGTGTTTGCTTTTCAACAACACGGCGCGCTTTGGTTTGGATCTGTTGCAAGCACTTGCATGGTTTGTGTTGACCGTGCTGCTCGGTCTGTCGTTGCACATGTTTGGCGTGTACTCGCTCTCGATCTATTTCCTGTCGCGCATCTCGCCGCTCGAGTTTTTCCGGCGCATAAAGACGGTGATTCTGACTGCGTTCTCGACGTCGTCGTCGAATGCCACGTTACCGACCGCGTTGCGAGTATCGGAACAAAATCTGGGTGTGCCGCAGGAGATTAATAGTTTTGTGCTGACTGTCGGCGCAACTGCGAACCAGAACGGCACTGCGCTTTACGAAGGTGTGACGGTGTTGTTCCTGGCCCAACTCGCAGGCGTAGATCTCAGCCTGGGCCAACAGTTAATGGTGGTCTACCTGGCGATACTCGGCGGCATCGGCACCGCGGGCGTGCCTTCGGGGTCGATTCCGTTCATTATCGGCGTTCTCGTGACGATCGGTGTGAATCCAGCTTTGATCGCGATTATTCTCGGTGTGGATCGTATTCTGGACATGTGTCGCACGACACTGAATGTGACCGGCGATATCACTGCGGCAACTTACGTCGCGCGTTCCGAAGGCTACGAATTACTGAAGCCGCACGAGCCCGCGCTGGCGCACGCAGGCGTCCCGGTGGCGGACCGCGGCATGGATTAAACGCTTTAGTAACAGCCACGCGACAATCTATACATACGGCACGCGTTAGAATCCTTCATTTCCGACACGAGGTATACCATGGTATTTCCGCTGTATGACGACAATAGCGATCGCACGATAACACCACTGGTTAACTACGCGATTATCGCGCTCAATATTTTTGTCTTTGTTGTACTCCAAGGTCTCGGAAGTAACGACCAGTTCACTTACTCGTTTTCGACCGTGCCCGCGGAGATTCTGCGGGGGCACGATATAGTCACGCCGGCGCGGACAATCGAGTACATGGGCCAGATGATAACGATTCCAGGTCTTGGACCAACGCCGGGCTCGGTCTATGAAACGCTCTTCACTTCGATGTTCATGCACGGCTGCTTCGCGCACGTTGCCGGTAACATGCTCTTCCTTTGGATCTTCGGCGACAACATCGAGGATCGCCTGGGCCATGTGAAGTACATCATCTTTTACCTGCTTTGTGGTGTTATCGCTTCGTTGTCTCATGTATTTGCGACCGGTGTTTTCGCGGGCGATGAAAGGGCGTTGCTGGTTCCCAGCCTCGGCGCTTCAGGAGCGATCTCGGGAGTGTTGGGCGCTTACATTCTATTGCATCCAAAACGGCGTGTGACTGTGATTCTCTTCCGCTTTCTCACCCAGGTGCCTGCTTATGTCGCGATTGGGCTCTGGTTCGTGTTTCAGTTGATCAGCGGACTGGGAATGCTGGGCGGCGGTTCTCAGCAAGGCGGCGTCGCTTATGCGGCCCACATCGGCGGCTTTCTCGCCGGCCTGATATTGATCAAGTTTTTCGACTCCGGAGGTCGCAAAGCCGAGCCATCGTATTAGCCGCGGATTTGTTAAGATGCGGCTGCAATGACTACGCTACCAGCACCAAACCAGCAGTGCCTTGACATTCAGTCTACGCCGCGCGCGGAGATGAATCTTTTTCCGCTCGACACGTTCGCGTATGAGTTTCCCGGCAGTGAAATCAAGATCAATTTCGAGATCACGGAGTTCACCGCGATCTGTCCGTTCTCTGATTTTCCCGACTTCGCCACCATCCGCATCGAATACGTTCCCAACGAACGCTGCATCGAGCTGAAGAGTTTGAAGCTCTACATAAACGCGTTCCGGAACGTGAAGATCTTTCACGAACACGTCATCAACATCATCCTTGAAGACTTCGTCGCCGCCTGCGATCCTCTGCGCGTCGATATCGAAGGCGACTTCCACGTCCGCGGAAACATCAAGACCATTGTCAGAGCCAGCTACTGCAAATCATAGCCACATTAATGGTTTGTGGCGGCGGTATCGCGGGCTGCCGCGAAATGTGGTTGCGATCGGCCTCGTGAGCCTGCTCAACGATGCTTCGAGCGAGATCATCTATCCGCTGCTGCCGGTTTTTCTCGCCGGTAGTTTAGGCGCGTCAGCGCGAGTTATCGGAACTATCGAGGGACTCGCCGAATCGATCTCGAGTTTACTGAAACTATTCGCAGGCTATCTCAGCGACCGATTGGCAAAGCGAAAGTTGCTGGTCGTCGCAGGTTATTCCCTCGCTTCAATCGCCCGGCCGTTGCTCGCCTTTGCCCACTCGTGGGGCCAGGTGCTCGCAATCCGACTTACGGATCGAGTCGGCAAAGGCATTAGAACGGCGCCGCGCGACGCGATGATCGCAGACACTGTGAGCGTCGAACAACGCGGGCTCGCGTTTGGTTTTCATCGTGCGATGGACCACGGCGGCGCGGTCATCGGACCACTCATCGGTTACGTGCTGGTGCTCATTTTTGTCGCTAAGACTTCGTCGCCGACAACGAGCGAGTTTTCCAAAATATTTTTGGCTGCTTCCGTGCCCGCGTTTATCGCGGTGATGGTGGCGATCTTTTTCATGCGTGAGTCGCCAGTGTACGCGACGCCGCAATCGCAAGTAACCAGACTGTCGTTGCGGGGGTTCGACAGTAACTTCAAACGGTTTCTGCTGGTGCTCGCGCTTTTCACGCTTTCCAATTCATCCGACAGTTTTTTGATCCTGCGCGCGATGGATTCGGGCGTGTCGGTGGCGATGGTGCCGTTGCTTTGGGCGGCGCATCACGGCAGCAAAGTTTTGAGCTCGCTCCTTGGCGGCGACCTGTCCGATCGTTTGGGACGAAAGCGTTTAATTGTGTCCGGTTGGGTGTTGTATGCGGCTGTTTACGCCGGGTTTGCTTTTGCAACCAACACAGCCTCGCTCTGGATCCTTTTTCTGATTTACGGCATCTATTTCGGTTTGGCCGAGGGCGCGGAGAAGGCGCTGGTGGCGGATCTCGTGCGACCGGAACAACGTGGAACCGCGTACGGCTTGTACAATCTCGCTTTTGGTGTGACGGTGTTTCCTGCTTCGTTCCTGATGGGTATGATTTGGGACTGGAAGGGACCGGCGGTTGCGTTTCTGCTTAGCGCAGTGATGGGCGCAACTGCTGCTGTGCTGCTGTTGATTTTCGTCAGACCTCGTCCTGAAGGTCAGTACCACCTGCGGTAGCGGGTGGGTCGCCGCACGGTATAGGGATCTAGATGGGTGCGAACCCACTCGCTATCGCAGATGATACTGACCTCGTTCAAGGGAGGGACCAGGTTTATGAGACGCAGGCTCTTGACTCCTCACACAAGGGACAGATTTTTATGTTGAAGCGATTGATGGCAATATAGACTTTTGATGAACTACCAGCTGATCACGAACGCCGATGAACTTCGGAAAGCAATCGAAACCCTCACCAGCCAGCCAGCCGTTGGTTTGGACACGGAAACCACTGAGCTCGATCCGTTTACTTCACGCTTACGACTGATACAGCTCGCTACACCCGACCGCGTTTACATCGTTGACTTCGATCACTTCAGTAACGGCAACGCCGACGCGCTCGCGCCGCTGCGCCGTTTGCTGGAAGCACCGCGTCCAATCAAGATCGCACATAACGCAAAATTTGATGCGAAGTTCATCAAGCACAACCTCGGCGTCGATCTCGGCGGACTCTTCGATACTTTGCTCGCCAGCCAGCTCGTCAGCGCCGGCGATATCGAAGAACGACACGGGCTCGAGACTGTCGCCAGTCGTTACCTGAATGAAGCCGTCGACAAATCTGAGCGACTCAGCAACTGGAGTTTCGAACTGTCAGAAGCCCAACTCGAGTACGCCGCACGCGACGCCGCGGTCCTCCTGCCGTTGCGCGAAAAACTGATCGAACGCTTGAAGTCTGAGTCGCTCGTGAAGTGCGCGCAACTCGAGTTCGAGTGCGTGATGCCGGTGGTTGATATCGAGCTTGCGGGTTTTTACATGCACAAGGATCGCTGGCTCGAACAGTTGGGGATTGTTGAAAAGAAGCGCGTCGAGCTGGCGGAACAGTTGCAGCAAGTGCTGGCGGAAGAGTCGTCGCAGGGCTCGCTGTTCGGTGGTCCACAACGCGACGACATTAACCTCGATTCGCAGCAACAGTTGACGAAGGCGCTCAATCGCCTTGGCATTCCCGTTCCCGAGTCAACGCGCAACTGGAAACTACAGCCGCTCGCCGCGCAGTATCCGATCATCGGCACGCTGCTCGAGTACCGCACGGTGCAGAAGGCGCTCACCAGTTACGGCGAGAACATGATCGAGTTGATCAATCCGGTGACTAACCGCCTGCATGCAGACTTTCGTCAGATTGGCGCGCCGACGGGAAGGTTTGCGTGTACCAATCCGAACATTCAACAAGTGCCGCATGCGGTTGAGTACCGGCGTTGTTTCAGTGGTCATCCCGAAGGACGGAAGTTGATCATCGCTGACTATTCGCAGATTGAGTTGCGGATACTGGCGGAGTTTTCGGGCGATCGCGGGTTTATCGAAGCGTTCAACTCGGGCGCCGATCTGCATCGTGTGACGGCGGCGCAGGTCTTCAATGCCTCGCTCGATCAGGTCACGAAAGAGCAGCGCGATTTTGCGAAGCGGCTGAACTTCGGTGTGGTTTACGGCATCGGCGCGCAGCGGTTTGCGTTGATGACGGGAATGAGTGTGCCGGATGCGGAAAACATTTTGCGCCGTTACTTCGCGACGTATCGCCAGCTCGATACTTACCTGCGTGAAGCCGCGAATAACGCAGTGACTTACCGGCAGGCGCGTACCAAGTCAGGGCGACTCGTGCGTTTCCGGTATGACGAAAACGACCGCCAGCAGATCTCGATGACGCAACGCAACGGGAAGAACACGCCGATACAGGGCACGAGTGCAGATATTCTGAAACGCGCGCTCAAGCTCTTGAGAGACGATCTTCGTGATACCAATGCGAAAGTCGTCAACATCATTCACGACGAAATCGTCGTTGAAGCTGACGCGGACGAAGCGCAAGCTGTGGCTGAAAAAGTCGAGCGCGTCATGTGCGCCGCGGGCCAGGAGTATTTGGAGACCGTTCCCGTCAAAGTCGAAACCGAGATCGCGGACGAGTGGGTTAAATAGATCTGCGGCGCCAGATGAAGTAGATCGGAACGCCTGTGAATACGAGCAAGTATCCGATCCCCGAAGTCGACGGCGCCAGTATCGCTAAATCAACAATAAACAACCCGGCAATGATGATGTAGATCAGCGGCACGATTGGATAGCCGAACGTTCGATACGGACGCTCGATCTCCGGCGCCTTGCGGCGCATCACGATCACCGCGCCCACCATCAACACGTAGAAGATCAAATCCGCTGAAACGATGTACTCGAGCAGTTGTGTGTAAACGTTTCCAAACGTAAACGCCCCCGTCTGTTGATTCACGGTCACTGTTCGCGGCAACACGAGCAGCGCGGCCCACACACCCTGCGCGATCAACGCAACAGCCGGCACGTGATGCACGTTGACGCTACCGACGCGTTTGAAGAACAGCCCGTCCCGCGCCATCGCGTAGTAAACGCGCGCGCCCGCCAGTATCAATCCGTTGTTACAACCAAACGTCGAGATCATGATCGCAACGGCCATGATGATCGTGCCGCTTGGTCCAATCGCCGCCTGCATCACTGCGGTCGCCACACGGTTCTGCGGCGCACTCTGAATCCCGGCGAGAGGCAGTGTGACGACGTAAGCAAGATTCGCGAGCAGGTAGAGCGTCACGACGAGGCCGCAACCAAGCAAGAGTGCACGCGGCAAATTCTTCCCCGGATCGCGCACCTCGCCGGCCGTGAACGTGACATTGTTCCACGCCGACTGCGCGAATAGTGGTCCAACCATCGCGCGGCCGAGCAACATCACGAGCGCAAGCACC
>Ga0126311_10001185_pt1 | contig 12484 bp, 13 predicted proteins | sample Plot61_FD_92539 | JGI IMG/M metagenome (GOLD analysis project Ga0126311, IMG submission 92539) | Serpentine soil microbial communities from UC McLaughlin Reserve, CA, USA - Plot61 | ecosystem: Environmental > Terrestrial > Soil > Grasslands | place: USA: UC McLaughlin Reserve, Lake County...
AGCGGCGGTGCGGGCGGCGCGCTCACGCCACCTTGCGCGCGCGCCAGATCTCCTCCGAGGGCCACTTTCGCGCCCACTCCGGCCCGGGGAGCGCCTCGTACCGGTGTGCGGGCGCGCCCTCCGGCGCCTGGATCTCGATCAGATCCTCGACCTGCAGGCCGTTGTCGCGCAGCAGGCGGATCCAGTCCCCGTAGCCGAGGTGGAAGTCGACGCCATCGTCGTCCGGCCACTCGAAGCGGTGGATGCCGAAATACGGCCGCCTTAGCTGCTCGTCCGGCGAGATCTCCTCCTCCTGGGCGCAGAGCATGAAGATCGTCCCGTTGACGAGGAAGACCAGCTCGCCGCCAGGGCGCAGCAGGCGCGCGGCCTCGGGAACCCAGAGGTACGGGTCGGCCCAGATCGACGCGCCGTACTCGGAAACGACGAGCTCGAAGGCGCCGTCCGGCAGCGGCACGTCCTCGGCGCTCGCCTCGAGGAGCGGGAACTCCGGCCCGTGCTTCGCCTGCATCGCCCGCGCCGTCTCGAGCTGCGCCGGCGTGATGTCGACGCCGGTCACGCGCGCGCCGCGGCGGGCGAGCCACGCCGAGATGTACGCGGTACCGCACCCGAGCTCGACGACGTCCTTGCCCGACACGTCCGGGAGCGCCCGCAACTCGCTCTCCGGCACGCTCCAGACGCCCCAGGTGATCTCCTCCTGCACCCAGTTTTGCTCGGCCGACGCGGCGTACTGCGGCGCGTACGCCGTCCACGCCTCCTTGTTCCGCTGCGCGTGCTCGCTCAGCGTCACGTGCGACGAACCTTCCAGATCTGCTCCATCGGCCACTTGCGCGCCCATTCGATCTCCGACTCGCTGCGGTAGGTCGAGGTCGCGCCTTCGGGCGGCTGCACCTCGATCAGGTCCTCGACCACGAAGCCGCTGCGGCGGTAGAGGCGGATCCATTCGCCCATCGGCAGCATGAACTCGACCGACCCTTCGGGCGTCTCCCAGCGGTGCAGGCCGAAGTACGTCCGCTGCAGGCGGTCGGAGTAGGTGTCGGCGGCCTCGTCGAAGGTGATCCAGTCGAGCGGCGTCCCGCCGGTGAAGGCAAACAGGCCACCCGGGCGCAGAATGCGCGCGACCTCGGGGACGAACAGGTACGGGTCGGTGAAGGTCGGCGCGCCCCAGTCGGCCATGACGACGTCGAAGGAGGCCTCCTCGGGCGGGATCGCCTCGGCGCTCGCGTGCAGCAACGGGAAGTCGACGCCGGCCGCCTCGTTGCCGGCCCGGGCCCGGTCAAGCCGCGCCTGCGAGTTGTCGAGCCCAACGGGGCGGCCGCCGGCGCGCAGCAGAGAGCGGCACCAGTCGCCTGCGCCGCAACCCAGATCGAGGACGTCCTTGCCGGCGATGTCGCCGAGCACGTGCAGCTCCTCCTCCGGAATCTGCCAGAGGCCCCACGCCATCCCGCGCTCGATGAACTTCGCGTTGCGCTCGTCGTAGTCGTCGCTCTGGTTGTCCCAGAACTCGCGGTTCCTGCGTGCGTCCTCGCTGGGCTCAGCCGGGCTCATCGGCGAACCAGAGCCCGAGCTCGCGCTCGGCCGACTCGGGTGAGTCCGACCCGTGCACCAGGTTGTCGGGCATCGAGAGCGCGAGGTCCCCGCGGATCGACCCGGGCTCCGAGTCGGCCGGGTTCGTCGCCCCCATCGTGCGGCGCACCGTGGCGATCGCGCCGTCGCCTTCGAGCACGAGCGCGAGGGTCGGCGCGGAGGTGATGAACTCCACCAGCTCGCCGAAGAACGGCTTCTCTGCATGCTCGGCGTAGTGCTGCTCGGCGAGTGCGCGATCGGCCTGGACGAGCCGCGCCTCGCGCATCTGCAGCCCGCGTCGCTCGAAGCGCGCCAAGATGTCACCAGCGAGGCCGCGCTGCACCGCGTCGGGCTTGATCAGCACGAGTGTCCGCTCGACCGCCATCGGCGGCGAGTCTAAAGGCAGCGCGAGGGACGCCTAGGCGCTACGTTCGCGGCGCGGCGGCGTCAGCGCCTGCGTCGGCCCGAGGTCGACGGCAACAGGTTCGACCGGCGTCTCGCAGAACGGACACACCTGCCAGAGCGCCTCGAGCGGCTGCTTGCAGCTCCGGCACGACTGGCGCAGGCGCGTCGTGCAGACCGGGCAGATCAGGAATGCCGCGTCGACCTCGGCGCGGCAGACCGGGCAGTGCAGGTCGCGCCGCGAGAGCCGCTGCTCCATCGCCTTGATCTCGAGCTCGCGCTCGCGGACGTCGTCGAGGTACTCGGGCGGCCGGAAGAGCATGTAGATCAGCGCGCCGACGAACGGCGGCACGAGGCCGAGCACCGTCGCCATCCCGACGAGCCACGGGTCCTCGATCCGCCGCCGCGCGTCCTTGTAGACCCAGAACGCCGTCGCGAGCCAGAAGACGGCGACGAAGAACAGCGTCAGGTTGCGGATCACCGTCCACGTGCTGTGACTGAAGAAGTTGAACAGTCCGTTGTCGGCGAGCAGAAGCAATCGCGTCTCCGTCAGAGGAGGAGCTTGCCGACGAGATACCCGGCGCCGAACGCGAGGCCGACGATCGCCAGAACGACGACGGCGGCGACCGCGAAGACGCTCAGACGCTCGCCGAGCGGTCCCATGGTACGCGCTGGCATCGGATGGCGAGGTCGGCCAGAAGGTAGAGGGAGCCGGTGACGAGCAGGGCGCCGTTCTCGCCCCTCAGCTCGTGTCCCCGAGCGAGCGCGTCGGCCGGATCGGGCACGAGCTCGACGCGGTCGAAGAAGACCTCGGCACGCGCCGCCAGCTCGGCGGCGGGTATGGCTCGCGCGCTCTGCGAGGCGGTCGCGACGAGCGTGCGGCCGGCGCGGCTCAACGCCTGGAGCATCGCCTCGGCCTCCTTGTCCGCCAGGATCGACGCGACGACGACGTAGTCGCGGTGCGGCAGGCGGTGCAGGAGCCACTCGACGCCGGCAGGGTTGTGGGCGCCGGCGAAGACATCGCCGCCGATCACTTCGAACCGGCCGGGCAGGGCGGCGTCGACGTCTCCGCCGAGCTCGCGGCCGAGCAGCGCCTCCGCGGCGGCGCGGCCGACGTCGCCGGCGTGGACGACCCGAGCGGGCTCGCGCGCGCGCGCGGCAGGCTCCCACTCGGGCTCGCCGAGGACGACGGTTGCGCCGGGCGCGACGACCGCGAGCTTTTCCGCGGCGATCGCCTGCCGAGTCTCGCCGAGTACGTCCGTGTGGTCGAGCGCGACGTTCGTCAGCGCGACGACTTCGGCGTCCAGCACGTTCGTCGCGTCGAGCCGTCCGCCGAGGCCGGCCTCGACGACGGCGGCGTCGACGCCGGCAGCCTCGAACTCGGCGAGCGCCGCCGCGGTCAGCACCTCGAACTGCGTCGCGCCGCTGCGCTCGGCTGCAGGCCGCACCCGCTCGAGCGCCCGCTCGAGGTCGGCGTCCTCGAGCTCGACCTGGATCCGCTCGCTCCAGCCGGCGACGTGCGGCGACGTATAGCCGCCCACGCTCAGGCCCTCGCGCGCGAGAAAGGCGGCCGCGCGCCGCGTCGCGGTCGACTTGCCGTTCGTCCCGACGACGTGAATCGCGCGGAAGCTGCGTTGCGGCTCGCCGAGCTCCGCGAGCAGCGCGCGCATCCGGCCGAGGCCGAACTCCTCCGGCCACGAGGAGAGCGACTCGAGCCACTCAACCGGAGAGGGCATCGAGCTCGCGGCGGTAGCGCTCGAGCTTCTCGCGCTCCGCGTCGACCACCTCGCCCGGGGCGCTCTGGACGAAGCGCTCGTTCGCCAGCATCCGCTCGGCGCGATCGATCTCCCCCCGCAGGCGCGTCGCCTCCGCCTCCACGTTCCCCCCGTTCGCCCTCGCGCGCTCCGGCTTCACGACCGCGTCGAAGATGCGCTGCTGCTCCTCGTTCAGCGGCGCCCGCACGCCTGCACGGCGGAAGACCTCGGCCGCCGTCCGGATCGGCTCGAAGTCCTCCTCGACTGCCTCCGCCCCCGAGGGTTCCGGCCACGGCGCCACGATCAGCCGCGTCTCCCGTCGGGTTACGTTCGACCAGATCTCCTCGGTGACGTGGGGCATCACCGGGTGGAGCAGCTTCAGGAGCCGCTCGAGGTTCGCGAGCGCCGTCGCCTGCGCGTCCTCGTCGCCGTCGTAGAGCCGCGGCTTGATCGCCTCGGCGTACCAGTCGCAGAAGTCGTCGAAGGTGACGTGGTAGAGCGCGCTCATCGCCGGCGAGAAGTCGAACGCGCCGAAGTGGTCGGCGAGCTGCGCCTGCACCTGGTCGAGCCGCCACGCGATCCAGCGCTCCTCGAGCGCGCGCGGACGCTGCTCCGGCCGCGCCTCCCCGACGTTCGCGAGGATCAGGCGCGAGACGTTCCAGAGCTTGTTCGCGAGCTTGCGCCCTTCCTCGACGGCGCCTTCCGAGAAGCGGACGTCCTGCGACGACGAGAGCTTGAGCAGCCCGTAGCGCGTGGCGTCGGCGCCGTGGCGGTCGACGAGCTCGAGCGGGTCGAGCCCCGTGCCGAGGCTCTTCGACATCCGCCGCCCGTCCGCGGCCAGCACGGTCGTGTGAATGACCACGTGCCGGAACGGGATCTCGCCCACCAGCTCGAGCCCGCAGAAGATCATCCGGTTCTCCCAGAGGCGGATGATCTCCCGCGCGGTCGTGTTCAGCGTCCCTGGGTACCACGCGTCGAGCTCCGGCGTCCGCTCCGGCCAGCCGAGGATCGCGAACGGCCAGAGCGCCGACGAGAACCACGTGTCGAGCACGTCCTCGCTGCGCGCCAGCTCGGCGGCGCCGCACTCGGCGCACGCCTCCGGCTCCTCCTCGCGCACCGTCAGGTGGCCGTCCGGGCACTCCCAGACCGGCAGCTGATGCCCCCACCAGAGCTGCCGCGAGATGTTCCAGTCGGGCGCGTTCTCGAGCGAGTCGATCGCGAAGCGGTGCTGCGACTCGGGGTGGTAGCGAACTCGCCGGTCGCGCAGGGCAGCGAGCGCCGGCTGCTTGAGCTCGTCCATGCGGCACCACCACTGCAGCGAGATCAGCGGCTCGATGCGGCTCTTGCAGCGCTCACAGAGGGCCACCGAATGGCGGTACGCCTCCCGCTCGACGAGCAGGCCGCGCTCGCGGATCCAGTCGAGGACGCGTGACTCTGCCTCGTCCTGCGTGAGCCCCGCCAGCTCGCCGGCCTGGTCGCTCATGCGCCCATCCGGCCCGATCACCGTCAGCTCCGGCAGGTCGTGGTCGCGGCCGAGCTCGAAGTCGAGCGGGTCGTGCCCGGGGGTGACCTTGAGCGCGCCCGTGCCGAACTCCGGGTCGACGCGCGCGTCCGCGATCACCGGCACCGTCCGCTCGACGAACGGCACGACCACCTCGCGCCCGACGGCCTCGCGCCAGCGCTCGTCGTCCGGGCCGACGGCGACCGCGACGTCGGCGAGGATCGTCGCCGGACGGGCCGTCGCGATCGTGACTCCGTCGCCCGGCTCATCGACGAAGGGATAGCGGACGTACGTCAGCGCGTCGTCGACCTCCTCGTGGACGAGCTCGAGGTCCGAGAGCGCCGTCTCGTGATGAGGGCACCAGTTGATGATCCGGTTCGCGCGGTAGATCCAGCCCTTGCCGTACAGGTGCACGAAGAAGCGCATCACCGCCCGGACGTACGCGTCGTCCATCGTGAACCGCTCGCGGCGGTAGTCCATCGACGCCCCCAGGCGCCGGAACTGGTCCATGATCGTCCCGCCGTACTGGCGCAGCCAGTCCCAGACGATCTCGACGAAGCGTTCGCGCCCGACCTCCTCGCGCGAGGTGCCCTGCTCGACGAGGTGCTTTTCGACGGCGTTCTGGGTCGAGATCCCGGCGTGGTCGTAGCCGGTCAAGAACGCCGTCTCGAAACCGCGCATCCGGTGCCAGCGGACGAGCGCGTCGGCCAGCGAGATCTGCAGCGCATGGCCGGTGTGCAGGGCGCCGGTGACGTTCGGCGGCGGGTGCGCGATCACGAAGGTCTCGCGTCCCGAGTCCGGCTCGGCTGCGTAGAGGCCTTCTTCCTCCCACTTCCGCTGCCAGCGCTCCTCCACGCCCTGGGGCTTGTAGAGCGGGTCCATTCGGGCAAGTTTACGAGGACGTGGGTGAGTTCTTTCACGCGGTCGCGGTCTTCTTCGACGAGCTCGCCTCGGTGGGCTGGATCGCGCTCGCGATCGCGCTCGGTCTGCACTTCTGCCGCCTGGTCGTGCGCGCCGTCGCGTGGCGGAACATCCTCCGCGCGGCATACCCCGAGGAGCAAGTGCCGTGGAGGCCGGTATTCGGCGCCTACATCGCCGGCGTCGGCGTGAACTCGGTCGTGCCCGGCCGTGGCGGGGACCTGGTCAAGCTCTACCTCGTCCACCGCCGGATCCCGACCACCACCTATACGACGCTCACCTCGACACTCGTCGTCGAGACACTGCTCGACATGGTCCTCGCCACGTTGATCTTCCTCTGGGCGCTGACGCAGGGCGTCCTGCCGAGCCTGCACGTGCTGCCGAGCCTGCCGTCGTTCGACTGGGGCTGGCTCGTCAGCCACTCCAAGACGACGGCGACGGTGGTCGCGCTGCTGACCGTCGGGGTGCTCTGGCTCGTGTGGCGCGCCGCACATCGCGTCGACGACTTCAGGCAGCGCGTCGGGCGCGGCTTCGCGATCCTGCGCGACCGGCCGCGGTACGGGCGCGAGGTCGCGAGCTGGCAGTTGCTCAGCTGGGTTTTCCGGATCGCGTCGCTCTACTTCTTCCTGCGCGCCTTTCACGTCCACGCATCCATTCACAACGCGTTGCTGGCGCAGGTGGTCGACAGCCTCTCGACGCTGCTGCCGTTCTCGCCCGGCGGTGCGGGCACGAAGCAGGGCTTCCTCGTCTACGTCCTCCACGGCCAGGCGGCGACCTCGAGGCTGCTCGCCTTCAGCGTCGGCCAGTACGTCGCGGTGACCATCTTCAACGTCGCGATCGGGGCCGTCGCCGTCTACGCGATGCTGCGAACGCTACGGCTGCGGGAGATCCTCGGCCGCGCGAAGGCCGCGGAATCGGAGCCCGAGCGCGCGGGCTCGTGACGGAAGAAGGAGCGCAGGGCGTCGCCACCACGTCGCGGACGTGCCCTTGACCCGGTGATCCGCGCCTCGTAGGGTCCTCGTCCGCCGCCATGTCCTGCGCAGTTAGCCGCCAGTTCCTGCGCTAACAACGAACGGGAGGTAGCAAGACATGCGGAAAGCGTTTACTGCCCTGGTTTGCGCGCTTGCGGTTGCAGGCCTGAGCGGTGGGACGGCTCTTGCGGGCGAGATCGCCGGTCCTCCGGGAACGCCCGGCGTGAAGGGCTCGGCAACGGGAAGGCAGACGGGAGCGTTCTCCAACGCCAACTCGATCTGTGCCTTCAACGGCCTGAACGACATGAACCAGGGGCCACTCGACAGCATCGTTCAGACCCCGCACACCCAGGGCTCGCCTGGCGAGGCGGGACACGGAACCTGCGCGGGCGGCACCAACTTCGAGCGCACGAAGTAGTTAAGGCGACGGGCCCCGGCCGCTCGCGGCCGGGGCCTAACCGCGTGCCGCCGCACACCGGCACAGAACGCCGGTAGTCCCACACCGGGTGGTTCGGTACTAGGCCGACTCTTCGGCGAGCTCTTCGGGCTCGTCGCTGGCGCTCGTGACGAGCGTCGGCTTGAGGCCCTTCTCGATCGTCTCCTTGGTGATCGCGCACTTGACGACGTCCTTGCGCGACGGGAGCTCGAACATGACGTCGAGCAGCGCACCCTCGATGATCGAGCGCAGGCCGCGGGCGCCCGTCTCGCGGGCGAGCGCCTTCTGGGCGATCTCCCAGAGGGCCTCTTCCGTGAAGACGAGCTCGATGTCGTCGTAGGCGAAGAAGCGCTGGAACTGACGCGTGAGCGCGTTCTTCGGCTCGGTCAGGATCTGGACGAGGTCCTCTCGCTTGAGCTGGTGCACCGCCGAGACGACCGGCAGCCGCCCGATGAACTCCGGGATCAGCCCGTACGCGAGCAGGTCCTCGGGCATCACGTTGGCGAGCATCTCCGAGCTCTCGAACGAGTTGCGCGAGCGGATGTCGGCGCCGAAGCCGACCGCGTGCTTGCCGATGCGCTTGCTGATGATCGACTCGAGATCGGCGAACGCGCCGCCGCAGATGAACAGGATGTTCGTCGTGTCGATCGAGAGGAACTCCTGGTGCGGGTGCTTGCGGCCGCCCTGCGGGGGCACCGAGGCGACGGTGCCCTCGAGGATCTTCAGCAGCGCCTGCTGCACGCCTTCGCCCGAGACGTCGCGCGTGATCGACGGGTTGTCCGCCTTGCGCGCGATCTTGTCGACCTCGTCGATGTAGATGATCCCGGTCTCGGCCTTCTTGATGTCGAAGTCGGCTGCCTGGATCAGCTTCAGCAGGATGTTCTCGACGTCCTCGCCGACGTAGCCGGCCTCGGTCAGCGCCGTCGCGTCGGCGATCGCGAACGGGACGTTCAGGATCCGCGCCAGCGTCTGGGCCAGCAGCGTCTTCCCGCAGCCCGTCGGGCCGAGCAGGAGGATGTTCGACTTCTGGAGCTCGACATCGTCGTCCTCGGCAGCCATCTGCACGCGCTTGTAGTGGTTGTAGACGGCGACCGAGAGGGTGCGCTTCGCCTCTTCCTGCGAGACGACGTAGTCGTTCAGGACGGCGTAGATGTCACGTGGCCGCGGCAGGTTGTCGAGGTCGAGCTGCGCCGGAGCGGTCAGCTCCTCGTCGATGATCTCGTTGCAGAGGTCGATGCACTCGTCGCAGATGTAGACCCCGGGGCCTGCGATCAGCTTCTTGACCTGGCGCTGACTCTTGCCACAGAAGCTGCAGAGCAGCTGCTCGTTCCCGTCCGATGCGCGAGCCACGTCTCTCCTTGTACCTCGGAATCGCCCGAAGTGCTAGGGCCTGTCGCCGTTCCTGGCGGCGTCCCGGTGGATGATCACGCTGTCGATGATGCCGTAGTCCTTGGCCTCCTGCGGGGTCATGAAGTAGTCGCGCTCCATGTCCTTCGAGACCTTGTCCATCTCCTGTCCGGTGTGCTCCGACATGATCTCCTCGAGGGATCGCTTGAGGGCGATCGTCTCCCGGGCGTGGATCTCGATGTCCGTCGCCTGGCCCTGGAACCCGCCCCACACTTGGTGGATGAGGATCTTGGCGTTCGGCAACGCCATTCGCTTTCCTTTCGCGCCACCGGCCAGCAGGAGCGCGCCCATCGACATCGCGGTGCCGACGCAGATCGTCTGCACGTCGGGCTTGATGAACTGCATCGTGTCGTAGATCGCGAGGCCGTGGTAGACGGAGCCGCCCGGCGAGTTGATGTAGATCGAGACGTCCTTGTCCGGGTCCTCCGACTCGAGGTGGAGGAGCTGCGCGATGATCAGGTTGGCGATCTGGTCGTCGACGGGCGTTCCGAGGAAAACGATCCGCTCGTTGAGCAAGCGGGAGTAGATGTCGAACGAGCGCTCGCCGCGCGAGGTCTGCTCGATCACCATCGGGATCAACGGGCTCATACTGGCTCCTTGCTGCCGGGGGTCCACAGTTTCGTCTCGGTCGGTTGGGATTCCTTTTCGGGTGTCCAGATCTCCTCGCGGGCGCGCGCGACCTCCGCCGGGACGCGCTTGGCCTCCGTCGCGACGCGGTCGAGCGCCTTGCGCAATCGCAGGTCCTCGCGCAGGGCTTCCTGGCGGCCGGAGTCGAAGACCTGCTTGACGGCCTCGTCCGGGTCGTCCTCCGCCAGCGTCGCCTGCTCGCGGACCAGCTCCTCGATCTCGGCGTCGTCGACCTGGAGCCCGAGCTTGTCCGCGACGGCCTCGAGCACGAGCTCGCGCGCGACCGAGAGCGCCGCCTCCGCGCTCATCCGCTGCACCAGCTCCTCCGCCGTCTGGCCGGAGAGCTGGAAGTAGGTCTCGGCGCTGATGCCGCGGCTCTCGAGCGAGCGGCCGAGGCCGTTCAGGAGCTCGCGCGTGCGCGACTCGACGAGCGGTCCGCCGACCTGCACCTTCGACGCCTCGACGAGCGCGTCGACCGCGGCCGCGCGGTACTGCGTCTCCGCCTCCTCCTCGAGCACGTCGCGCATGCGCTGCTCGAGGTCGGCGCGCAGGTCGGCGAGCGTGTCGAACTCGCTCGCGGCGCGCGCCAGCTCGTCGTCCAGAGTGGGCAGCACCTTCTCCTTGATCTCCTTGACCGCGACCGTCGCCTTCGCGGTCGTGCCGTCGACACTCTCGAACTCGACGTCCCTGGTCTCGCCTGCGGACGCACCGGTGAGCGCGCGCTCGATCTCCTCGACGAGACGGCCGGTGCCGAGCTCGACGACGAGGTCGCGCTGGCCCTCGCCGTTCTCGTCGAGCGCGTCGAGCACGACGACGTCGCCGGTGCGCGCCGGCCGGTCCTCGACCGGCGCGAGCTCGGCGACCGACTCGCGCAGGGCCTCGAGCTCCTGGTCGAGGAGCTCCGGCGGCACCTCCGGCTCGGCGTACGGAACCTCGAGCTCCGACCAGTCGGCGGGCTCGGGCTTCGGCTGCACCGGCACCGTCGCGGTGAAGCTGAAGTCGGCATCCTCGGAGGTCGGCAGCTCGTAGTTGTACTGCGGCGCGGCGACCGGCCTGATGCGCGAGGTCGCGGCGGCGCTCATGAACCAGCCGCCGATGTGGCTCTCGACGGCCTCCGTGAAGATCCGCTCGCGGCCGATCCGCGCCTGCAGCACCTGCGGCGGCACCTTGCCCTTGCGGAAGCCCGGGACCTTGACCGCCTCGGCGAGATCGTGCGTCGCATGCTCGACGGCGTGCCGAAGGTCGGCCTGCGGGACCTCGACGGTCAGCCGGACCTTGTTGTCGGGCAGCTCCTCGACCTGGGTCGCCATGACCGGGTCCATTCAAGCAAAGGGACCGTAGCCCGCAGGCGGGGTGCCTCAGAAGTCGCCCGGCTCGCCGTCGCCGTAGTCGAGCTGCTCGAGGCGCGTCATCAGCCCGACGCCGCGGAAGAAGACCTTGTTCGAGCGCGGGTAGTACGCGACGTCGTTCGGGTCGCGCGTGCCGTAGACGAGGTAGGTCAGGCCGCCGGCGCCCGGGACAGTGGAGTGCGCGACGCGCGTCCCGGGCGGCCGCGCGACGACGTGGCCGGGCCGGAGCTCGAAGGACTCGAAGGTCACTCCCCGCTGCTCGGCGATCTCCGTCGGCCAGAGCTCGAACGCGCCGGTGCCCTCGAGCACGACGAACGCCTCCGACTCGGCCGAGTGGCAGTGCGGGACGACGCCGCGCCGCCCTTCCTCGCGGCGCACCCAGTTGAGGCCCGAGCGCTCCGAGCCGGCGGCCGCGGCAAGCAGCCTGTCGCCGTCCTCGTCGGCGGGGACGTCGTCGAGCGTGACCACGTTCGTCGGCCGCTCGCCCGGCTCGGCGAACTCGAGCTCACCCACCTCGGCCTCGACGTCCCACGGGTCGTCCGCGCGGCCCTCGACCCACGGATAGCCGAGGCGCACCGCGTGCGAGCGCGGCAACCAGCCGTACTCGACCGGGTGCCGCGTGCCGAAGACCAGGTAGTCCAGCCCGTCGGATCCGCCCTTGAGCGTGTGCTCCGCGCGGTCGGCAAGCTGCACGATCGTGTCGCCGGCGCCCACCTCGCAGACCTGTTCGTCCTGCCAGAGGAGGCCGGAGCCGCCGAGGACGAAGTAGATCTCCTCCGAGAGCCCGTGCGAGTGCGGCGGTGTCGAGAGGCGTCCCGGCTCGACCCGCACGCGGTTGACGCCGATGCCCTGAGCTCCTGCCGCGTCGCCGAGGCGCTGCCACGTCGCCGCCATCGGTCCCTTCTCGCGGCGGACGCCCTCGACGTCGTCCCAGTGAGCCGGCCTCATCGGGAGGAGTATCCCGCCTCGCCTCCTCGCGGGCGCGGGCTAGGAGGGACGGGCAAGCGCGCGCCGAGCGAGGCGGGTAAGGCTCGCTCCAGCGGTGACGATCCCGGCGATGGTCAGTGCGATCAGGTTCGTCTGGACGCAGCTTCGACACGCGTTGCAGCAAACGGCGGCGGTGGGCGTGTGCTCGCCGTACTTCGCGGCAACCTGAGTTGCGCGGCCGGTCCAGACCGTGTTCACGGTGACGACTTTAACGGAGCTAGGCGGCGTGCAAAGCCGCGCCGGGACCAGAGCCTCAGCCTGCGGATCCGGCCGAAAAGCCGCTGGTGACGCTACGAGACGCAGGTGCAGGCTCCCGCGGCGCAGGTGTGGGATTGCTTCTTCGGCTGCTCCCGTTTCGCGGTCCTCACCTCCCCCGGTCCCGTGGGGGCCACGCCGCGGCCAGAGCCCAGCCGAAGACGACGTGGGAGAGGGCGCTGTCGACGGCCCGCAAGGTGTTGTCGCGGTCGGGTCGCGGGTAGATGCGGGCGAACGGGAGCGCGATCCCGTAGTTGAGCGCCCAGCAGGCGATGCCGTAGCCCGCGCCGCCGGCACGGCTGCGGCCGCCGCCG
>Ga0126311_10001186_pt1 | contig 12479 bp, 12 predicted proteins | sample Plot61_FD_92539 | JGI IMG/M metagenome (GOLD analysis project Ga0126311, IMG submission 92539) | Serpentine soil microbial communities from UC McLaughlin Reserve, CA, USA - Plot61 | ecosystem: Environmental > Terrestrial > Soil > Grasslands | place: USA: UC McLaughlin Reserve, Lake County...
GCACAAGAGCCTGTACAGTTGTTACGAAGACGATCATGCGTCGCACTGCGATGTTTGTGTTCGGGAAGCTCTGCTGGCCTTTAAACTCGAAAAAGAGCAGAAGATGACACCGGCGCAAATACGAGAGACGATCGTGAAGCAGTACTCTCACTGATCAGCCACAAAAAGTTTCAGCCTTTTTGTGACTACTTCTTCGTTATCGCGATCACTTTCATCTGGCCTGCGGTGGTCTCTATCGTGAAGTCGATGCGATCGTTGACGGCAATGCCGTTTAAGAGGCGGGGATCGGTTACGGGAAACTCCATCTGCATTGCAGGCATGAGCCCCGCGACGTCGCCATGATCGATCTCGATGGCGGGAGCTTTTGGATTCGGGTACAGATTTTTGACAACACCCACAGCCTGGTAAGAGTTTGTTTGTACAGCAGCGGCTGGTCCCGCCGGTGCCGGTGCGGACTGTTTGCCAGGCGGTGGAGCACCGCAACCACTAAGCACGATCAGTGCTCCACACGCGATTATCACTCGGCTCGCAAGAGCCATATACTTCGCTTCTCCTTCTCGGTTGCAATGTAAGCCACGAACAGCTTGCTGTCTGCGAATGCGCCCGCGGGTAGTTCAGCTTTGACGGCAACACTCAACGCAGAGCCGGCTTTTCCGATGTCACGCATCTTCGTCTCTAAAGCATCCGCACTCTGCCAGAGCGCGATGAGGTTGCCATTCCCAACCGCGAGAGCCGGTGTGCCGCGCACAGTCTCCTGCGACAACAATTGCCGAGGCGAGAAGCTCTGCCCGCCGTCTTTCGACTCCGCTACGTAAACTCCCGGCGCGCCGCCTTCACCCGCCGCATACCATACTACCTTGAGACTGCCGGAAGCCGTGTCCACCCACAACGACGGACCAGAAACAGGACAGCCCTGCAACATCCACCGATCGTCGCTGACAATCACAGGCTTCGTGAACTTCGTTCCACCATCAGTCGAGCTCGCGACTGCGATGTGACGGAAATTTCCGGGCAGTACCTGACGCCAGCCAGCATACAACGTTCCATCAGCGGAAACAGCAAGCGCCGTCTTACAACACGGACACGCGTCGGAAGCGACTTTGCGATTCGCCGAGAAAGTGCGGCCGCCGTCAGTGGAGTAAGCGAGGTAGAGATCCCGGTTGCTTTCCATGTGATGGCCTTCCGCTTTCGTCGAATGCTTCGGGACGTGCACGTTTCGCTCGTCGAGCCAGCCGGCGTAGATGCGGCCGTCTTTAGCGACTGCAAGCGAGTGCATGCCGTGCGGGCCCGGAGCTTTGTCGTCGTTTACCTTTACTTCACTCGCAAAACTCTGCCCGCGATCGGTAGAGGCTGAGAGATACATGTCTGTGCCATGCTTCTCGCCGGCGTCGACCCGCGCCGTCCACAGAACGTACACCGCGCCATCGGAGGCAACGGTGACGCTGGGTTGATCACCGCGCCATGCTGTGGCCACGCCAGGCTCGCGGTTCACACGCACGGGCGAGCCCTGCCCCTCGCCTTTTTGATTGAAACGGTTGAGCATGACGTCTGCTTGTTTGGCGTCATGATTTACCCAGGCGACGTAGAACGTGCCGTCGGGAGCTGCGGCCGTGGCAGGCTCAGCGGAGTCAACCCCCGGAGCGGAGATCTGTATTGGTTGCGGCGGAGCGGGCTGTTCGCGGGTTGCGGCCATCTGCTTGCAGCCCGCGAACGCGAGCAGCGCGACGATCATTAACCATTTGAGTCGTGACATACGTAAACAACTTTCTCATGCAGCGGCGCAAAGGCGCAGCGGAAGACGCAACGCTTTATGGTTTCCGTTGCGCCGTTGCGCCGCTGCGTGAGAAATCCTCTTTCAAAAACTCAGCTTCATTCCAAACTGAAACTGCCGCGGATCGAACGCCGACGTCGGCTGTCCAAAGGCCGGCAACGGCTGGACACCCGAGCCAAATGTATTGTTCGGCACTCCCAAGTTCGCGCGGTTCAAAACGTTGAACCCCTCAGCCAGCAACTGCAGCTCGACGCGCTCCGTCAGCCGGATCCTCCGGCTCAGACGTAAGTCCAGCGAGGCGAAGTCGAACCCGCGACCCGTATTCCGTCCGATACCGAGCGGCCGATCGTTGTTGTTCGTGTCCAGGTTACGATCGTTTCCGAGCAGCACGTTGAATGGCAGGCGCGAGCCGTAGGTGAAAATGTAACCGAGCTGGAAACCACGCAGCGCGCGCGCAAAACCGTTTGACTTACCTTCGCGCGGTGCTTCGAGCGAACCACTTAAGACGAGACGATGCCGCTGATCGTTGTCAGACAGCCCGCGGTCGTCGCGTATGTTGAAGTTGTCCTGCACGCTCGAGAAGAAAAAGTTACCCGCGTCGTCGATTGTTTTCGAAAGCGTATACGACACTCGGACGTTCGCCCAGCGCGCAGCGCGTTTGTTGAATGAGACCACCATGCCGTTGTAATACGAGTTGCCGGAGCTCTCAAACCGCGAGATGTTGCCCCAGTTTGGATCGGGCCGCCCGAGATTCGGAATGCCCGCTGACGCAGGAACAGCCGGCACGTTCACGTTGCGTGAAAGGATAATGTGAAAGGCGCGCACGTGCAGGTAACCAATCGATACCACTGCATTGCCCGGCAGCTCTCGCTCGATCTGAAGGTTCGCCTGCCGGCTGTAACTCGTCTCGATGTTTGGATCGATACGCGTGATATTCGGTCTCGTCGGCAGCGTCGCGGGTTGCAGAGAGAGGACGTTTGGAAACCCGGGAGCGCCGGGCTGTGCCGGAGACAACTGCACGACCAGAAACTTCGAGCCATCGCGCTGCAGCGCATTTGAAGTCGCGCGCAGCGGAATACGATCGTAGTAAAGCCCGAAGCTCGCGCGCACGACTGTCTTCCGATCCCCTGGAGCGTAGACGACGCCCACGCGTGGCGAGATATTGTCAGTATCGGTCTGGATAGGGTCAGGCAGGAGCTGAAGGTCGTATCTCAGCCCCGCGTTCAGCGTCAGACTCGGCCGCACTCGCCATTCATCCTGAATAAACACACCGGTGTTCGGATTCGATTGAAACTGGCCCGGCGCGCCAAACGCTTGCTGGTAATTTAAATAATTCCCGTTCAGGAAATTGCTCAGTGAGCTGAACGCGTAAACACCCTGCACGGCGCCAGGGAAGACAATATTGACGCGGTTGTAAAGAAAGTCGCCGCCAAACTTCAGCGAATGATCTCCGCGCTGCGTCGAGACGTTGTCCAGCAGCTCGAGGAGATTGATGTCGCGTGCGAGGGGCGAGACGGTGGCAGTACCGAAGTTCGCGACGCCCGCAATATTCACCGCCGGTCCCGCTTCATCGTTGACCGGCGCATCGAGACGGCTGTTCGTGAATTGGAAGCGCGCCTCGTTCAGCGTGCGACTGCTGAACGTGGTGACGTTGCTGACGAGCACCGTTTGATCCGTGTCTCGCAACCCCGTGCCGCGGCTGACGGCGTTGAGACCACCCACCGAGCGCGAGTTAACGGCATTGATGTGGTAGAGACTGTAGCGCCCGCTGAGCTGGTTGTGCTGGTTGAGGCTGTGATCGACACGGGTGAAGAAGTTGGTGGTGTCGAAGCTCGCGGGCACGACACCAGTGGTCACGAGCGGACCGGGATAATTCACGGCACGCAGTCGATTATTAATCGCACCGACAGCGGCAGGCGAGATGGTCAGAACGGCAGAATAATTTCGACGTGTCTGTTCGAAGTTGCTGAAGAAGAACGTCCGCTCACGGCGAATGGGACCGCTGAGACTCAATCCATACTGTGCCTGTGTTAACAGGTCCTTCGTAGGTGCGAGCGGATTCCGCGCGTCAAAGCGCTGGTTCCGCATAAACCCGTAAACATTGCCGCGCCAACCGTTTGTGCCTGACTTCGTGAGAATGTTGACGACTCCGCCGGAAGCCCTGCCGAATTCCGCGATCCCGCCGGAAGTCACGACCTGAAACTGATCGATCACTTCCTCGCTGTAGTAACTACCTGTCAGATCCGCTGCGTCGTCGTTTGCCGACACGCCGTCGATGATGAAACTGTTGTAGAGATTGCGCTGGCCGGCAATCGAGAGGCCCTGTCCAGGCACGGCCGAAGTCTCGGCGAAACGCTGGTTACTGCCCGTGTTGGTCGGTGAAACTCCCGGAACCAGCAGCGCGAGATCGAGGTAGTTTCGACCGTTCAAAGGCAGCTCGTTGATTTCTCTCGGCTGGATCGTCTCGGTAATCTGCGTGCGAACAGTTTCAACGATCGGCACGTCTGAGCCGATGTTCACTTCGGCTGAGACACCGGCTACGTCGAGACGTACCGGCAGGTCGAGAGCCTGCCCGACTGACACCGTGAATTGCTTGGTGATCGTCGAAAAGCCTTCTGCATTGATTTTGAGATCGTAAGCCCCGATGCGCAGGTAAGGGAATCGAAACCGGCCTTCCGCATCGGTCGCGGCCACTTGTTGCTGGTTTGTCTCGACGTGAGTAGCGATCACGTTGGCGCCACTGATCACGGCGCCGCGTGAATCTTCGATCCTGCCGCTAAGCGTCGCAGAGGTTACGTTCTGCTGGGCCGCACCGGCGCTGAACGACAGAAATATCAATACAAATGAATACAGAAAAACGTGGAACTTCATCGAAGTCCTCCCGAGGGGTCTAATCCCGATGAACTAAAACCTGATTGGATTGACAGGGAAGGTTAACGACCAGCGGGTGGACCACGCGGAATGGTTTGTGGCCAGTTGTCGCTCGATGAAAGAAAAAGAGAGTTGTCCTGGTACTTCGACGACGTTGTTAGTGACGCCACCTGGTACGTGCTTGCAAGGAGGAGGCTTCGTTCGCGCTTTTGCTGGCGAGTTGCGCTGGTCGCACACGCACCGCACTCCATGTTGCAGGGGCGGCTCAACGAAGCAGATTCAGCAGCGGGTTGTGAAGTGGTTGTTTCAGCAGTTTGGCTGTGTGAGTGTGAAGACTCCACGGGTTCGGCGACGATGGTGATGCCATCGTCTTCCGGTCCGGCCGCTTCGAGACCGCACATCGGCTCCGACTTTGGTGGCGGAACCTTCTTCGCCGGAATTCCCGACTCGCAATGTCCTGCTGCTTTGCCGGCGCAACAGGCCATCGTGTTTGCCTGGTTTAGTGAAGCGTTGGCGAGGCGAAACGGTTCGGCAGCGACAAACAGGCACAGGAAACACAAAATGCCGAGAGATAGAGCTCTGCGCCTGATGTGCTTCGTCGTGGCCATTACAGCTAAACCTACTGGGCCGGTGCTTGTGGTACAGGCTTCTTAACCAGTTTCATCTTGCACTTCGGGCAGGTACCACGTTTCTTCGAGGTCACGTCCTCGTGCATTGGGCAGACATAGTGGAATTGGGTTGGCTTTTTGGAATGCGCCGAGCGTTCCTTCTGTGCTGCGCTAACGAGAGTCACAGAATACATCTGCGAAGCAGTCAGAAGCAATGCGGCCGCCAGGAGCGGCGCCGTCAGAAGTCTTGGGAAGTGCATTTCTTACCCTGGGTCCAAGCGTCTTCCTGCTCATGTCTCATCGCCATGAGCAGGAGGAGCGCTCTGATAGTGCCCGCTGGTTTGGTAGGTGGTGGTGGTTTCTTTAAAGCGTGCCGGCTTCTACCAGCACCGAATCAAAAGAAGCTTTATCGCCGTCAGCGGCTAGCGAGAGACGAGTCCAGGTGCAGGATTTTGTGCCTTTCCCACCCGGGAAGGGAGGAAAGGCTGTGCCTGCCGGGATATATTCGATGAACTGAACCTTGCCGTCACTGGCTTTGTAAAGGCTGGTGTCCGTACAGATTGAGCCCGTTGTGCCGGTGCTGCTGCCGACTTTTTCTTGGGTGAAATTTGAATCTAAATTCTGACTCATAACCTGTTCTCCTTCAGGATGGAAGTTCGTAACTTGCTTCCTTATGCGGGAAGCGCTAGTGAATTATTGCCGGCACGCGTTCTGGGTAGATCTATAAAATTAGAGCAACTCCCATCGCAGCGTCACGGCTTCATCCGGACGATACGCAATCACCATCAGCTTGATGAGCTGTTGGAAACTTCTGTTTTGCTTATCCGCAATTCGCACGAGGTAAATGTGGCCCAACTTGATTGGTGCGGTCGCGGATGGCCCTACCTCTGTAAAAACTTTGGGCCCTTCCTCCAGCAGCTGGAATTCTGCCTTGCGAATGTCTTCCTTGAGGACCATGATCTTGTCGCCCTGGAGGTGCAGGGAAGCGAACCCGGTACCACCGCCAGTTGCATCCTCGAAGCCATAGCGCTCACGGAGCTGGTCTGCTGTGCCGAGATCGACGATCGCAGCAATTCGGTTGACCTCGATGCCGCTGGAAAAAGTGCCGCCACCCGCCAGGTTGAAACTAAGGTCACTGCAACGGTTACCCCAGTCCGTATTTACAAACGCCATTCCCTCTTTCCCGTCGTTGAAACACAGCGTGCGGGCCAACGGATCAAGCGCGTACATGGTAAAGATTCCGCCGCGTTTCCGCGGCTGCGCCGGTTGTTTCTCATCAGGCGCGGCCGGCGTCTGTGCGCGCAGCCTCTGATGGGCGCCGAATCCCATGAACATCACGATTGCGATGAAGAGAACGCGTTTCATAACCTCAGGTGTCTGACTGTCAAATCTAAAATTCATATGCTCCCCTTTTCGTTGGTCTTTGCGCTTACTGGGGAGACTCCGCCTTAGTAGAACTAACGACTCGCCAGGTTCGGTATATGCACGATGTCCTGAAACTTCTGGTCGGGAATATGTCGCGCTTCATTCCGCCGCCTGAGCTCTTTGAAGTAAACGAACGGAACGAATGCTGGAGCGGTCCGGTCGGCGATCCAGTCCTCCGGATAAACGTAATTGAGTTTATACAGATCGATATCGTCAGTGCACTGGTTGATCGTTTCTGTAACCGCCTTGACGACGATGATGTTATTCAGTGACGCCGGATCCTCTGGAGTGTCCGAGTGATAGGAGTACAAGAGTGCGCCTTCGCGCGAACGTCGTTGCCACTCCTTGATGATCTTCAACGCCCTTTCATACTGGCGAGAGTTGATTTCAAGACGCAGTGTGGTTTCAGCGTCGCCACGTGCCTCTCGGAGATAATCTTTGATCACGTCGGCAGGCACGGCGCCAAAGGATGCTGTTTTTCCATCCATTGAATAGACACCGAAGGCGTCAAGAGTGGGAACTCCTTCTGCCAGCTTGATCACAACCTGGAAGGCCGAGCCACTGCGGTTGTAGAACTGATCTGTGCGTGCCGAGAGCACTATGAAATACCGGTCGGGATCGACTCTGGTCCAACGAGTCGTCCCTACCCCCGGAATGGCGCAAGTTATGGACGAGTCGGTGTAACTTTGAACCGTCATCGTCTTCTTCAGTGCGCCAAAAATCCGGTTCTTGCCCGTTGCCGTAAACGCAATCGTTTTTGGCGCGTTGATCTCATTGATCACTTCGTAACGGGCAGTCGAAATCTGTTTGGGCGCCTCCGCGGCGTTGGCCGAAAGTACCGTCACCGCGCCGTTGGAATCAAAACGATAAAGTATTGCGTTCGTGGGTGAAACCTGCGCTTTCCAGGTTCCAACCATGTCGAATGAACAACTCTTTTCGTTTTCCAGTTCCTGCGCCAGCGCAGTTCCGGTCGAGACAAATAGAATAGCGAGTAGCGAAATTATGGCAGTAAGTTTCATGATGTATTTCCCAGTGCTTTGGCCAGGGAATAGAAGCTGGCGTTAACCAGCTCCTATTCCTGGTCTGGTGTTCGATCACGCAAGGCCGGATTTACTCGGCCCTGTGCGATCAGCGCCGCAAACTAGACGTCCCGGCGATAGCCGTATTTCTTGAGGTCCTTCATGATCAGGATCTGGCGAGCCCTGCTCTCGACCACCCGTTCCGCGTACGACTTCTGCGGATCGGCCCAGGAGATCCGTTTAAGGATATTCTTCTGGCTGGCGAACGCCTGGGCGCTGCCCCAGGTGTTAGTGGCATCGTTGATGATTCTGAACATGCCGGAGTGCATAGCGAAATCGAGGTCAAAGCCCGGATGGCCCATACCAAAGAGCCTGAAGCGGATGGTCTCGATATCGTAGGAATCTCCACTCAGGAAATACCAGCCAGGGAGATCAACATTCCGCATCTTGGCATAGTGCTTCAACGCGGCTGGTGTATCGTCCTGTGGTTTCACGCTGATTGAGTAAAAGAAGAGATCCTTGCCCATGCGATCTTTCAGGTCCTTATAGGTCCTCTTCATTACTGTGGTAACCAGGGGACAAGCGCCATGACATTCGGCGTACATCAGATTGATCACGACTTGCTTGCCGCGGATCAAATCGTCATAGAACTTGACCTCTTTGTTGTCTTGTGTCCGGAGTACGGCATTTGTGTACCGCGCTGCTCCGGGTGATGCCGGGTGCGGCTCAAAGGCATTGGTGAATAGACTTCTTCTCTCCATTACGCCACCTCCTCATTCCGCAGTTTAGCCTCGAACTCCTTACGCCCCTGGACAATCAAGGAGTCGCAAGTTGCCTTAGCCGCTGCATCAGGCACGATGTGCCAGGCCACCATCATGAACGCATCTTCGTGGGCCATGTTGTGACAGTGGATCAGGTACTTACCGACGTAGTCTCTGAACTGCATCCGGATCAACGCGCCCTGTCCTGCCTCGAGCTTGCTTACGTCTTTCCTTCCGGAGGCCAGTGGATCCACTGGAACTTCCGCGCCGTTCACAAATCGCTTGATAGTTCGAAATTCCTCGAAGTGAATGTGCACGGGGTGGGCCCAGGCGGAACCGCCGACGTTATTGTTGAGCAGCCACTCTTCGCAGGTGCCCTTGATAACGCAATGCTGCGGTAAATCCGGGTCGAATACACGGTTGTTGATCCTGAACAGCCTCGGAACACTTCCCACCGGATCGCGGACAAACTGCCACTCGAACGTGGTGTCTGGCGTGCAGATCGGCGGATACGTGCAGAGGGTCGCCGGGATCGCCGGTGTATCTCTCGGGAACCATGCCTCGGTGTTTACCACGTCGAACCGCATCACAACGTTTCCGATGTTCAGCCCTGGCGGTAATCCCGGAGGATTCACGTTTCCTGGATTGACATTCTGTGATGTGGCTTCTTTGAGATAAAGCTTAGAGCCCGCAGGGTATTGCGCGAAGTCGATGACTACATCGTAGCGCTCTGCGACGTTCACTCGGATTGCGCCCGGAGTGATCGGCGCCGTGAGGCTGTTGCTGTTGCCTGCATTCGCGCCTGCATCGACCGGAATCGGATGCTCGAGGAAATTCGCGTCAGTGGCTATTACAACCATCGTTCCGACGCCACCATCTGGTTTGATGAGCGTAAGGTCCCACTGGGCCTTTGTTGGACCAGTCGAGAGAAAGCGGAACCGATACTTCCGGCGCCGGACAACCAGCTTCGGCTGAATCTTTCCGTTGATGATGAACTTGTCGCCACCCGCGGCATTGACCATTTCAGTTCGGCCGTTTGCCGTGGCACAGAATCTCTTGTCCGTAAGAATCACCGGAAAGTCAGTGACACCGTAATATCCCGGCAACTGTAGCGAGCCTTGTGACGGATGTTCATGGCCCGGGTCAGTTTCGTCATAAACGAGAAACATGCCGTTCATACCCAGAACGTTGTTGTTAAGGGTGAACTCTGCACGGTGATCGTGGAACCAGAAACTACCCATCTTTTCCCGTGGATCACCATTGCCGCCAAAAGCGTCCAGGCCGGCATAGCAATTTGGGTAAAGATGGTCTTTCCAGAAGCCGGTTCCGAAGAAGTCGCCGGCGAAACCGTCGCTCTCTGAACCATGATGCCCGTTATGCAGGTGGATCGTCATCTCATTCCTGCCAAACGTGTTGGTTACGGTGGGTAAGCTATTCCGGAACCGCACGATGGTAGGTTTTCCATATCTATTCAGTACTGTTGGGGCTGGATACTTACCGTTGAATCCCCAAATGTATGACTGACCGAAGTCGGAGTGGAACTGGTGCAGCCCAGCTTTGGCTACCATTTCGGTCGTTAAGTGGGCTGGTGTGAACTGAGCCCAGCGCTGATGCGGCGCGCGGTCAGTTTCACCCGCGCCGAGGTTAGGATGCTCTTGCGGCATCGGGCTCAGTGGGTGGTCCACCGCTGGAAACGGGGCCGTGAAATCGTCCAGAAAAGGTGTATGCGATGGACTCGGGGTTGCTGGCACGGTTGGAAGACACGCTGGATCTGGCTCCGCAATCACTTCCTGAAATGCCATTGCTTTTCGAGAAGTCAACATCGTTGGGGCCAAAACTGTAGCGGCCCCGGCGGTTGCTCCTATCTTGAGCACATTTCTTCTGCTGATTGTGCCATTAGTCTTTTCCCCAACTCCCTGCCGGTTTTTTGCCTTCTTTTTAGGCATAGAAAAGCTCCTTTCAGCCGTTTGGGTTTGGCCTCAAATCTAAATCCCTTGCTGGTGGTTTTGACCTTTACTCGAAGAGTGTTAGCTGTTGGCTCCTGAAGCCTGATCTAACTCCCGACAAAGGGGATTAGTTGAAAGGCGAGGGCGTTTGCTGAAACAGTTGAGTAATGTCAGTTGATTTGTCGAATACTTACTATCGGTCAAGAACTTTGTTTGCGCGGTTGCTGATTCGTGCGAGAGATTACAATCAGAGTTTTCGAAGAACAAGCTTTGTTGCTTGGCGTATCTTGTTGTTCATTAGCGGATTTTGCTCTCCGTTGAAACTGAATTTCAGAATTCACGGACCAAGCCTTAAATTAAAGGTATGAAGTCATGTAAACAACGAGGTGGACCGACGGCAAAACCGTATGCTTCGCGATTTGGACCAGATGGTGTCGAACGACGTTAGGCTGAGTGCCGTTGCCGTTCTTTGGACCATGACCATTACCATTGCCGTTGCCGTTGGTTCCGTTATGGTTTTCAATGGCGACTTTATTTTTGAACTGTGATCTGTACAGCGCGGGAGAGAAGCCGTAGGTCGTTTTGAAGTCACGCACAAAGTGACTCTCGTCGTGAAGCCCGACCCGGAATGCGATCTCCTTCACGCTCAGGAAACTCGACTCGAGAAGTTCCTTCGCTCGCTCCATCCGTAAGAGTCTCAGATAACGAATCGGCGGCATCCCGACATCAGATTTGAAGATGTGACAAAGACGCCAGACTGAGAGATTCACAGATTGGGCGAACTCGCCGAGAGACAATTCCCCACGAACGTCTTCCCGCATCATTTGGATGATTTTTTCGACTCTTTTATCCAACTAAAACACCAGGAGAGATGTTTACAGACACTCATCTCGTATGGCTGACGAGCCACTGCCATTACTCGACAGCCGATTAACTACAGTTGAATATCCAGTGAGGTAAATATCGGGTTCTGGGCGGAATTACCTTGCGGCAAACTGAATCGGGCAAAACTAAAAATGGATCGCATTTGCGAGGTGCGATGCCTTCGGCGATGATAGCTGGGAGGCGTCATTCCGAAGGTGTAGTCTTTTACTACAAGAGACAAAATTCTGTCAATGGCGACACGAAATTGCAATGACTTTGAAAGATTCGTTGACGTTGCTCTTGTAACAAATGCCAGGCTCTCTTGCAGGCTCAATCGGGCCAGGAGGTTTTCTATCGTGTTCTCAGCTCGTATTTATTGCGCAGCGGTTCTCATCGCTCTCCTTATATTCTCAGCCGTTTTAACCCCAGCTCAGAAAAAGTCACGTACCCAGGACGCGGCGCGGCATTCGAGTGACGCCGCAAAGACGTTCACGGAGATCATGAACGTCAAAGACAAGGCGATTCCCAAAGAGTTGCTCGACACGTCTGAAGCGATCGCAGTCTTTCCGGGAGTAATCAAGGCGGCGTTTCTGATCGGTGGTCGTGGTGGTCAGGGCATGATCAGCCGGCGCGTAAAGGGTGGTTGGAGTGCACCGGCGTTCTTCAATCTCGGTGGCGGAAGCTTCGGTGCCCAAATCGGTGCGCAGAAAACTGACTACGTGCTGATCATCATGAATGAGAGCGGACTCGATGGTCTGTTGAAAGACAAGTTTGAGCTTGGTGGTGAAGTGGGCATTGCTGCTGGTCCAATCGGCCGTGAAGCAGCCGCGTCGACGAACCCGCGCCTGGATGCAGGCATTCTCTCTTACTCACGAAGCAAAGGTGTATTCGTCGGCGCCGCGTTGAAAGGCGCAGTGATCACACCCGACAATGATCTGAACGAAGCGATATATGGCAAGAAGGCCGACGAGGTGCTCAAAGGTCCAAACATGACGTTTGGTCAGATGCCGGCGTCGGTGCGCATTTTCCCGCGCACACTCGTGCGTTATTCGATCCGGTGAAAATTGATCAGCTCAACTCTTGACGCTTTCCATTATGCGACCTAGAATGTTTCGTCACCTTTAGCGGTCGATTCGCTCTCTCAACCTACAAGCGGGCAACGTGATCGGGAATTACGGATTCAGATGCTCCCACGAACGCAGCGACAAAAAGAA